>Ga0182792_1003437_pt1 | contig 10163 bp, 9 predicted proteins | sample Passage237B_FD_130497 | JGI IMG/M metagenome (GOLD analysis project Ga0182792, IMG submission 130497) | Cellulose adapted compost microbial communities from Newby Island Compost Facility, Milpitas, CA, USA - Passage2 37B (version 2) (version 2) ... | reverse complement strand
TCCAGATCGTGCTGCCCTTCCAGGTCGGCAATAAAGTCTTCTGACCCATAGGCAATGGCGACCACTCGCGAAGAGGCATTGCAAATATCCTGGGCATTCATTACCGCAGATGCCGTTTCAATTAATGGAATAATTTTAAAGGTTCCAATTGGAATGTTTTTCTCGTATTCTATAGTTTCCAGAAGCTTATCAAAGAAGTAAATATCCTCACCTTTCTTAGCTTTTGGATACATAAAACCGGTCACACCTTCAATCGTAAGTTGGGTTACATCTTTAAGCAATTGACCACTTTCCCGATCGTTGATGCGCGGAAAAATCACCTTATCCCGGAAAACGCCTTCCGAAATCATTTTCACAACTAAATCCCGTGCCACTTGTTTATTCTCAACCGGCTGAACAGAGTCTTCAATATCAAAAAGTAAAACATCCGCATCTGCTTTTATGGCGCTGTCCATGAGTTTCCGGCTATGTGCCGGCACAAACAACAGACTTCTCATTAAATACTCACTCATACTGCTGATTTTTTGGGAATTAAAACCTTTCTTCTGAAGCTGAGTACATCTTCATTTCTTTGATTGAAAGCAATCGTTTCTACATAAACAACTCCACGATTTTTTCCGGAAGTTTCCCATTTATCCAAGATTTGTGTTCTGGCATAGATGGTGTCATTTATAAATACAGGCCCCAAGTGCTTTACTGACTCATATTCCAGATTGGCAACAGCCTTGCCGCTAATATCCGGGACGGTCATTCCCACTACAAGGCTAAAAACCAAAGTGCCAACAACTAAGATTTGTTTATGTTGATGAGATGCACAAAATTCGCGGTTCAAATGTACTGGATGATGGTTCATCGTTAACAAACTGAAGAAATTATTATCGCTTTCAAAGATCGTCTTAGAAAGGGCATGGTTAATGGTTGCTCCCACTTCAAAGTCCTCAAAATAATTACCTAAATTACTTGGATACATAGTATTTAATGATTTTTTCTGCTTTTGCAAGATGCGGCCGCTCAATGATTTGTCCATCAATTACAATAGGGCTAAACTCTTCGGCACTACCTGCTTCAGCTATTGCTTTATTAACTTTTAACGCCCATTTCCATTCATCTTCTTCATACAAAGATATGGATTGGAACAGGTTAATCTGCCAGGGGTGAATAAAAAATTTGGCATCATAACCTTTATTAAATCCGTCTATTATTTCATCTTTATAAGCTTTTCCATCTTTCAATTCCATAGAAGCAATGTCTATTGCTTTTATGTTTACCATACGGGCTAAGTAAATAATCTGAAGGCGGGCAAACGCTAAGTTTTCTAAGTTGTGAACGCCACCTACTTCTGCCATAAAATCATGACTACCTAATCCAATGCCCGTAAATAGGTTTTGATATTTCAGCAATAGATCTTTAGCTTCCAAAAAGCACCTTGAGGTTTCCACCAATAGTATGCCTTTTATGTTGGTATATTTTCCTTCAGAAATAAAAGTATCAAAGTCAGCCGCTTTTTGAATCTTTGGGAACACAAATTTCCTGAATCCGTGTGCATACAATTGTCGGAAGAAGTTTGTATCCAGAATGGCTCTTTCATTGTATAAGGGAACTCGGATATAATAATCCTTATAACTATCGCCGGATATCAGTTGTGTTATAATTTCGGCTCTTTCGGAGTGTTTGACGGCGTCCTCCAGATCAATTATGATCTCAGAAACCTTCCATTCTAGTATGTTCGGTATTTTATGCAAACGGTTGACCGGAACAAAAAAAAACTTTCCATAGTTTTTAAATTTAGACTTTTAAAGGTAGGGGTTTTCCACTTGTTAAGTGTGGTGGAAAGGACTTATTAGAAGGAATTGTTGTTGATTGCTTTAATGATATATTCTATCGCTTCCGGGCCATATCTTTGATCAATAGGAAGTGGTATAATCTCCTTGGTGAGTTGATATGCATTAGTGTCTGGTGAACACCAATCTAAAACATTAGGCCAATATGTAGCGCAATAAATCCTCTTTGAAAACAGGTTTTGCTTTAATTGTTCTGCATATTGGACCCTATAAGGATAAACCATAGGCACGTCGTTGGGCTCTAGATTTATTTCTAATTCATTACTGGACTTTAACGCATGGTGGAGCATTTGAAAATTGGCTCTTCTTTTATCCTTAACGTAATTAAAGTTCAGCGATTCCAACAAGGCCATCGTTAATTTTGACATCTTCTTTATTGGAAGATGGCAAAGTTGTTCATCATTCTTTTTAAAATCATTGTATCCTTCCTCTGCAGCACCTTCAATTCTTTTAAGCAAATGCGCAAAACGCCCATCGCTTCTATCCGTTTCCAGCTCTTCGTTTAAGGGTGTATGAATGCTAAGCAGTCCACCATCTGGAATTCCTACAAACTTTCTAGGGGAATAAAAGGTGTCCACATTTTTTTGCGGTTCGCTAAACAAAGCCTGGGCATTGTCGACAATTACATTGCGCGGATATTGTGCTACAATGCGGTGGATATACGCAGTCTTTATGCCGAAATAATTTGTCAGCAGTATGCCTTCATCTCCTTTTAATGAACTAAAATCAAAACTTGCTTCTAAATGATGATTAACGTCGTAATATCCTATCTCTAGTTGTAACTTTTGGAGCGGCTCTAATAAAGCATCGCAAGTAAAGTAGGGGATAAACACTTTTTTGTATCCTCTTACTTTCAGGATATATTCAAATGCATTTCTACCGGTATTCAAATAGACCAAGTCCGGGTAAAGAGGACCCGAATTCTTTTGCAACTCTAACTCAAAATAACCACCAATTGCCTGCATAGTTATATCAATTCATATTGGTCCAACATTGTTTTTATTGTTTCCTTATCATTAAACATCATTACATCAATGATAGAAAGGCCTGGAACAAATGTATTATTAAACTGCGTGTACTCTTGCGGCTGCGACTTAATAAAATTCAGCTGTATATCATGTTGATTAAAATAAGCTTTATCATAGAGCTCTTGCCCACCAATAGGGTTGATGTAGTGTTGGGAATTTAGGGCATTACAAATTGCAATGATTCGGTCGGCCTTCACCGCCTCTTTGGTAAAGGGGAAGTCCACAGAAGATTTTTTGAACTCCACGGAAATGTCAAGATACTCAACAATTGTTCTAATACTGCATTCCGCTAATTCTGAAATCAGGTTAGTGTTTGTGTTTAAAATGGACTCAATTATTTCAGCCACTGGTTCATAATAGGGTGCTTTCTTATAGGCTTGTTCCAGGGTCTTGTTGAGCTTTTTAAATTCCGGTCGTTGATTATCAAACTCTGTTTCGTTGATGAGTTTGTACGGACTAATTTGACGACATGGTACGGTGAGAAAAAAATCCCGGCCATTTAATAAGATCCGATTACGATTAATCCAACCACCTTTGATAAAGTTTACATCATCATAGAAAACAAAAGTGTCCACTGCATGTATTAACTGGAAATAGCCCAGGTAAGGAAATATATAGGGCTGCATTATAGCCGTCTTCTTCATATTCATTAATTTAAAAACCGGGTCAGGTGTTCGCAAATAAATTCAACGTCCTTTACGCTAAGATCATAATATAATGGCAAACAGAGCACCCTTGTGGCGATATCATCTGTTATGGGAAGCTTTTGTGCCGGCAAGTACGGCAATGCACTTGCGAGTGATGGATAAAAATAACGTCTTGTCTGGATTTGGTGTGCTTCCAACTGCTCTTTTACTTGTACCGTCTTTGCCTCACTTGGGAAAATTACCGGGTAATATGCGTAGTTGATGCTGGCTTGTTGATGCCATTCCGGTCTTTTAAGTACTGTTTGTGATAAAAAAGCATCGTAGGTTTCCGACAGCAACTTCCGTTGTTCATGAATCGATTGTATCAATTCCAGATTAACTAATCCCATTGCAGCATGAAACTCGGAATTTTTTCCGTTAATACCCAATTCAGCAAAAGATTCCGTGCCACTAAAGCCAAAGTTACGAATATATTTCAGCTTCTTCCAAAGTGCAGCATCCTTACATACCACTAATCCTCCTTCTCCGGAATGGTACAATTTTGTTGCATGCAGACTACAGATACTGATATCTCCGTAATCAAAAACCGATTGGTTGTTAAGCGTAACACCAAAAGCATGGGCTCCGTCATAAATCACCTTCAAGCCATGTTTATCCGCTATGGCTTGTATGGCTTCAACGTCGCAGGGATTACCATAAACATGTGTAGCTAATATAGCTGTAGTTGTTGAGGTGATGGCGGCTTCTATCTTATTGGGGTCAATGTTTAAAGTCTGTTTATCAATATCCACAAAAACCGGATTGCAGCCTTCCCAAACGATACTGCTGGTTGTAGCAACGAAAGAAAATGGTGTGGTGATGATTTCGCCACGAAGCTCCAAGGCTTTGATGGCCATTTGCAGTGCTACGGTACCATTAGTAACGAATAGGGGACGTCGTTGTAGCTTTAGATGAGATTGCAAACGTAATTCGAGTTCTTCCGCCAAAGGCCCCATATTGGTCAACCACTGCCGTTTCCAAATACCCTCCAGGTATTTTTGATAAGCTTCTTGCGGTGGTAAAAAGGGCTTTGTAACAAGTATCATCGTTTTAAAATTAGTTGTTTAAATTCGGTCAGGGCTTTTAGTCTTAGGATACGGGAAAGCATCCCGTAAACAATTCCATATACTGCCAGCAAGATACACAATATTATTAATGACGAATTTACGCGGCCGGTCAACAGAAAATGATGCAGGCCCCAGGAAACAACACCCGCCAGTGTAGCTATTCCAATACATGGGCTAACTTCTTTGATTTGATTCCATGCCGAAAAGTTAATGAACTTTCCACTGTACCAGGTGTTTACACCAAAAGCAAACACCGAAGAAATGATTTGAAAAATCAACAAACCGTAGATACCAAAGAAAAATGAAATAGCGATACCAATGGTAATGAAAGCCTTTTTCACAATCTCTAACTTAAGAAACAAATCGGATCGGCCTTTGACGTTTAAAATATTGAGGTTGTACACATGGAAAGGATACAATATTCCGGTAATGCACAGAATTTGAAAGTAGGGTACTGCTGGAAGCCATTTTGGCGTTAGGACGAGGCGAAACAAAGGTTCCGCAATGACCATTCCCAAGATCATCATGGGAGCTACCCAGAAGATGACTTGTCTTAAAAGCTTTTGATAAACTTCCTTCAAACGCACATCATCATCCTGAATACTGGCGAATAAGGGGTAGGTCACTTTATTGAGTGCGGTAGAAATATTATTTACGGGTAATGATTGTAAATCTTTTGCCTGGGTATAATAACCCAGTTCGGAAGCAGAGAAGTATTTACCTATAATAATCTTGTAGGCATTGGTGTATATCGTATCTATTATTCCTGAAAATGTAAGTTTATAACCGAAACGAAAATGGTACTTTAATTTTTCCTTGTCTAAAATCATTCCTGGCATCCATCCCGAAAAAATCCAATGCTGAATAGTAAAGAGGGTGGTCTGAACCAAATTCATCCATACCAGACTCCATACTCCGAACCCTTTATAGGCCAAAACAATTCCTGTAATTCCCCCTACGATCGTTGACGGAATTTGCATCAGCATTTGCTCTTTAAACCGCATTTCTTTAGTAAGCTTGGTAGTTTGAACGCCTACAAAAGCTTTAATAATAAAGGACACGGTATAGAGCCGAATTACCGGTGTTAAGACGGGTTGATGATAAAATTCGGCGATCAGGGGAGCAGTGACAAACAGCAATAAGTATAAAAAAACACTAAAGATGAGATTGATGAAAAAGACGGTGGAATAGTCCCGATGGTCGGCATCCTTCGCTCGAATCAGGGAAGACGTCATGCCTCCGTCCATCAATGTATTTCCAATAGCAATGAAGACAACAAGCATGCCTATCAATCCAAAATCTGATGGCAGCAACAATCTTGCCAGTATAATGCCGGTAATTACATTAATGCCCTGAACACTGAATTGTTGTGTGAATGTCCATAGGAGACCCGAAACTGCTCTCTTTTTTAATGACATTAGCTCTTCCTGGCTTTGACAACTTTTTTCAGGTACTCATAATAATCCCCTTTGCGCTCTGCAATATTTTGCAACAGTTCATCTTTTTTAATCCATCCGAGGTGCAGGGCAATTTCTTCCACGCAGGCAATCTTCAGGCCTGTCCGTTTTTCTACAGCCTTTACAAACTCCGTGGCTTCGGTTAGGGATTCATGGGTACCGGTATCAAGCCATGCATAACCGCGGCTCATCAGCTGCAGCTTTAAGTTTCCTTCATCCAAATAGGCCTGATTAACTGATGTAATCTCCAACTCGCCCCGATGAGACGGCTTAACATTTTCTGCAATTTGCACAACGGAATTGGGATAAAAATACAGGCCCACTACTGCATAGTTCGATTGGGGTTCAAGGGGTTTCTCCTCAAGGCTTAATACGTTTCCACTTGAATCAAATTCGGCCACCCCATAACGTTCCGGATCATCTACATAATAGCCAAACACTACAGCTTTGCGATCCTCACGTACGGTTTTCACCGATTTATCCAGCAGATGCTTTAAGCCTGCTCCATAAAAAATATTGTCTCCTAAGATCAGGCAAACATCATCTGATCCAATAAATTCTTTACCAATAATAAAAGCTTGTGCTAATCCGTCCGGAGAAGGCTGCTCTGCATAAGAAAGCTTGATACCCAACCTACTGCCATCTCCTAATAAGCGCTGGTATTGTGGCAAATCTTCCGGTGTTGAAATGATCAATATCTCTTGAATGCCGGAAAGCATCAGAACGGAAAGGGGGTAGTATATCATCGGTTTGTCATAAACCGGCAACAACTGCTTTGATACTACAAGTGTTAACGGATGCAATCTTGTACCTGATCCTCCTGCTAATATGATTCCTTTCATTGGGTAATTTTTTATTGTTATGGAGTGATGTGGTTAAAGGGTGTTGGGCCTTTGCACTACTTTTTAATAAGTAAAAACAAATTTTTACACCTTATAAAAATATATTTCAACTAAAAATTATACCCCTTTTCCACTATATTGTTGTTCATAATATTGTTGATATGCTCCACTTGTAACATTATTAAGCCATTCCTCGTTCTCTAAAAACCAATCTACGGTTTTCTCTAAACCTTCTTCAAACTGAAGGCTGGGTTTCCAACCGAGCTCTTCCTGTAATTTTGTAGAATCAATAGCATACCGTAAATCATGTCCTGCACGATCCGTAACGAAAGTGATGAGTTGTGCGGATGTGCCCGGGTTGCGTGCCAGTTTTCTGTCCATGATGTCGCACAACAATCGGATGAGGTCGATATTTTTCCATTCATTATGCCCTCCGATATTGTAGGTTTTACCGGCTTTTGCCTCATGAAAGATCTGGTCAATAGCAGCTGCATGGTCTTCCACCCATAACCAGTCTCTTACATTTTCACCTTTTCCATAGACCGGCACCGGCTTGTTATTTTTGATATTATGAATGGCCAGTGGTATCAGTTTTTCAGGAAAATGATAAGATCCGTAATTATTTGAGCAATTAGAGATCACACAATTCATTCCATAAGTATCAGCATAGGCCCGTACAAAATGATCCGAACTTGCTTTTGATGCTGAATAGGGTGAATGGGGATCGTATGCGGTAGTTTCGGTAAACATGCCTGTTTCGCCCAGGCTACCATATACTTCATCAGTTGAAACATGGTAAAACCTATTAGACGCATAATCATCTTTCCATATTTCGCGTGCGGCATTAAGCAAGTTAACGGTTCCCACTACATTTGTCATAACAAATTCGAGTGGGTTGTTAATGCTTCGATCCACATGACTTTCTGCTGCCAGATGAATCACCGCTGTGGGTTTTTCCTGCAAAAACAAGGACATCATCAGTTCCCGATCTACAATATCGCCTTTGATAAAGCGGTAATTGGGCCGGTTTTCAATATCTTGTAGGTTAGCCAGATTGCCGGCATAAGTCAACTTATCCAAATTGATTATTTCATAGTCAGGATAGCGGGTTACAAAGCGGCGTACCACATGCGAACCGATAAACCCGGCTCCTCCGGTAATTATAATTTTTTTCTTTGTCATCAATACAAGGTGTTATTTTAATTAAGCTTCCTTACCTTTTCCAATGCAATAGGTTTCAAAGCCTATCGCTTTCAAAGTGGCCATATCCAGAATGTCTCTTCCGTCAAAAATAAATGCCGGCTTTATCATGTCTTTGTAGATCCTGCTATAATCATACAACTTAAATTCATCCCATTCTGTTAGTATAGCAATGGCGTGCGCAGATTTACAGGCTTCATAAGGATCATTTACTATGGTAACAAGTCGGCGGTTTTCTTCGGGGCTTCTGCTGTTTTGTTTGTCCAGATCCATATAAATCTGTTCTGCAGTAACCTTTGGATCATATACTACAATTTCTGCCTGTTCTTCTAATAAAGCATCGGCAACATATATAGCCGCAGATTCGCGTGTGTCGTTTGTATCTTTTTTGAAAGCCCAGCCCAAAAATGTGATTTTCTTTCCGGAAACGGTATTATAAAGCGTATGCACTATATTGTTTGCAAAACGAGTTTTCTGGTGGTTATTCATAATAATCACCTGCTCCCAATAATCAGCAACTTCGTGCAGGCCGTAAGACTTGGCAATATAAACCAGATTAAGGATGTCTTTTTGGAAACAAGAACCGCCAAATCCTACCGAGGCTTTGAGAAATTTAGGGCCGATCCGGCTATCCTGTCCTATTGCATGGGCTACTTCATGTACATCCGCTCCGGTAACTTCGCATAACTCTGACATAGCATTTATGGAAGAAATGCGCTGAGCTAAAAATGCGTTTGCGGTTAATTTTGACAACTCGGACGACCAAACATTGGTAGTAATAATTCGATCTTTAGGCACCCATGAAGCATATACATCGACTAATGCCTGAATGGCTTCACGACCTTCTTCAGTATGTGTTTCTCCACCAATAAGCACTCTGTCGGGTTCTTGAAGATCTTTAACGGCAGTACCCTCTGCAAGAAATTCCGGGTTGGATAATATTTGAAATTTCACACCATTGCCGGTTTGATCTAAAATGCTTTTCAACGCCTCTGCAGTGCGTACAGGCAAAGTAGATTTTTCCACTACGATTTTATCGGTTTTGGCCACTCTGGCAATTTGCCGGGCACAGAGTTCGATATGTTTCAGATCGGCAGCCATACCCTTACCTGATCCGTAGCTTTTTGTGGGCGTATTTACGGCAGTAAAAATCATGTCAGCAGCATCAATAGCAGCATCAATATCAGTAGAGAAAAACAGGTTTTTATTTCTGGCTTCGGCTATTACGTCATCAAGCCCCGGTTCGAATACCGGTAACTGACTAAGGTCTTCACTGTTCCATGCAGCTATTCGCTTAGCATTAACATCTACTACTGTTACCTTTATATTTGGGTTTTTTTGTGCAATCACCGCCATAGAGGGGCCGCCTACATATCCGGCGCCAATACAGGCGATGTGCTTTATCTTAGTCATACTTCACGCAGGTGTTTTACAATCTTCCATCAACAATATTTCTGTCTAAACATGCCTTGGTATCGAAAATTACAGTATCCGGCTTTCTGATCAGATCAAAATTAAAGTCTTTAAATTCCTGATGAGCTACCGCCACAACAATTCCATCATACTTCATACCATCAGAAAGTTCATGCATCACCTGAACTCCATATTCATGGTTTACCTCTGCCGGGTCTGCCCAAGGATCATAAATGGAAACTTCTATTCCATATTGACGCAGCTCATGGTAAATATCTACAACGCGGGTGTTACGCACGTCTGGGCAATTCTCCTTAAAAGTTATACCCATAATCAACACCTTCGCGCCTTTAATTTTCTGATCCTTATCAATCATCAGTTTAACCAGCTTTTCTGCCACAAAAGATCCCATATTATCATTAACTCTACGTCCAGATAAAATCACCTGTGGATGATAGCCCAAGGTTTGTGCCTTATGCGCCAGATAATAAGGATCCACACCAATGCAATGGCCGCCTACTAAACCAGGCTGGTATTTCAGGAAATTCCATTTAGTTCCGGCAGCAGCGATTACATCATTCGTATCTATACCTATACGGTCAAAGATCAATGCCAGTTCATTTACAAAG
>Ga0182792_1003435_pt1 | contig 10167 bp, 9 predicted proteins | sample Passage237B_FD_130497 | JGI IMG/M metagenome (GOLD analysis project Ga0182792, IMG submission 130497) | Cellulose adapted compost microbial communities from Newby Island Compost Facility, Milpitas, CA, USA - Passage2 37B (version 2) (version 2) ... | reverse complement strand
TGGACTTGCCGGAGCCGACACGGCCAAGCAGCGCAATCATCTCGCCCTGTTCGATGTCGAGCGACACATCCTTGAGAGCGGGAAAGCCTTCGCCCTTTTTCGCCGGATGCGTATAGGAGAGGTGGCGAATGGTGATCGCCCCGCCCACGGCATCAAGCGGCGCGGCATCCGGCGCGTCGCGTATTTCCGGCGGGTGATCGAGTATCTCGAAAATGCGGGCCGCCGCCGATCCGCCGCGCTGGAAAAGCGTCACCATGATGCCGCCTTCGCGGATCGGCGCGAGCATCATGCTGAGATAGAAGATGAAGGCGGTAAAGGTGCCGAGCGTCATCGCCCCGTCAATCACCTGCATCCCGCCATAGCCAACCACCATGAGCGTGGTGAAGCCCGTCGCGATCAGCATGGCGGAGGTGAGGCCGGAGTTCAGCGACATCAGCCTGTAATAATCATCCGCATAGCGGCCCGATGCCGCTTCAAAGCGTGCCGTCTCCCGCTCTTCCTGCGAATGGGTCTGGATGGTGCGGATGCCGTTCAGGTTTTCCTGCACCTGTTCGGAAAGGGAAGAGAAGCCCTCCTGAACAAGCATGGACTGATCGAAGATCCGCTTCGCAATGATCCAGCCGATAACCGCAAAGACGGGCAGGGCAGGCAGCAGCAGAAGCGTCAGTCCGGGCGACTGATAGAACATGAAGATGAAGGCGATGAGGCCGGAAAAGCCGAGCACGAAAAGAAGCCGCGTGCCGAGGCCGATAAGCTGGCGGATCAGCGCGATGTCGTTGATGGCGCGCGCCATCAGGTCGCCCGTGGTGAAGCGGGAGAAGAAGCCCGGGCCTTGCTGCTCCAGATGCCAGTAGAGCCGTTGGCGCAGTTCAAAGGCCGCATCTACCCCCACCTCGCGCACAAAGCGGCGACCTGCATTGAAGGCGGCGTAGCGCAGCACCATGAGCCCCAGAATGGCGAGCGTCGGCAGGACGAGCCGCATGTCGCCAACGGCAATCCGGTCGATACCCATTTTGAGGAAGAGCGGCATGAAGGCTTCGAGCAGCCGCCCCGCATTGATAAGCGACATGCCACCCCAGAAGCGCCATTTATGTTTCTGGATGAGCGGCAGAAGCCGCCAGAGCGGATGGGTGCCACGCTCGCCATCTTGCGGCGTGCTGTCCCCCTGAACGGGTTCGTCCTCCGGGCGCTCCATCGACCTGCGCGGGCTCACGGTAGAAATCCGCTATTTGGCGGGGCCGCAAGGCCGCGCTGCGATTATGCCGGTGCTTCCACCATCCGCCTGCGAGGTTGCCCCGGCGACGGAAAGAATGAAGCTGTGCTTCCTGGGAAGTTTTCTCCTCGCACCGACTATACGCCGCCCGATCTGATTCGGAAGGGAGCTTTGCGACGCCGCCACGCCGTTTTGTGTGCGTGGCGGCGCTGCCGGTCGATCAGAAGAAGGCCTGAATACCCGTCTGTTCGCGGCCAAGGATCAGCGCATGAACATCATGCGTGCCCTCATAGGTATTCACCGCCTCAAGGTTCATCACATGGCGGATGACGTGATACTCATCCGACACACCATTGCCGCCATGCATGTCGCGGGCGACGCGGGCAATATCGAGCGCCTTGCCGCAATTGTTGCGCTTCATGAGTGATATGGCGGCAGGAGCCGCCTTGTCCTCGTCGAACAGGCGCCCGAGCTGCAGGCAGCCCTGCAGACCAAGCGCGATTTCGGTCTGCATGTCGGCGAGCTTTTTCTGGATGAGCTGGTTCGCGGCAAGCGGGCGGCCAAACTGTGTGCGGTCGAGCGTATATTGCCGCGCCGCATGCCAGCAGAACTCCGCCGCACCCATCGCGCCCCAGGCGATGCCATAGCGTGCGCGGTTGAGGCAGCCAAAGGGACCGGCAAGGCCGCGCACATTGGGCAGCAGGTTTTCATCCGGCACGAACACATCCTGAAGCGAGATTTCGCCGGTGATGGAAGCGCGCAGCGAGAACTTGCCTTCAATCTTCGGTGTCTCGAACCCCTTGAAGCCCCGCTCCACCACAAAGCCGCGGATCGTGCCGTCATCCGTCTTCGCCCAGACCACAGCAAGATCGGCGATCGGGGCATTGGTGATCCACATCTTGGCGCCGTTCAGTACATAGCCGCCATCCACCTTGGTGGCGCGCGTCTTCATGGAGCCGGGGTCGGAGCCATGGTCAGGCTCGGTCAGGCCGAAACAGCCAACCCATTCGCCGGTGGCAAGTTTCGGCAGATATTTTTCGCGCTGTGCTTCCGTGCCATAGGCATAGATCGGATGCATGACGAGCGAGGACTGCACGCTCATCGCCGAGCGATAGCCGCTATCGACGCGCTCCACCTCGCGCGCAGCAAGGCCGTAACAGACATAGGACAGACCCGCGCAGCCATATTTCTCCGGCAGGGTGAGGCCAAGCATGCCCTGCGCACCCATCTCGTTCATGATCTCGCGATGGAAGATTTCGTGCCGGTTCGCTTCCTTCACGCGCGGAAAGAGCTTTTCCTCGCAATAAGCGCGGGTGCTGTCGCGGACCATGCGCTCTTCTTCTGTGAGTTGCTCATCGAGCAGCAGCGGATCTTGCCAGTTGAAAGGCGCGAGCTTGGGGTTGGGCTTCTCCCCGGAAGGGGCGGAAGACTTGGCTGCCTCAGACATGGATGTTCCTCGAACCTAGGGTAGAGCACGGGATTTTCAGCCTGTCATATAGCAGGCAGAACGCCGCCCCGCACCCGCTTATCCCGCCCGCCGTCCTCGCATCGGGGAAGGCACGCCGCGGGCATAGGCGGTCATCTCCTCCGCCAGATGGTCGAACATGAGGCGCATTCGCCGGCTGGTCTTCAGGTCTTCATGCATGACTATCCAGATATCGAGTTCAAACTCATGGATGCCGGGCATGACGGCAACGAGGTCGGGATAGTGCTGTGCGAGCGGATACTGGCAATAGCCAAAACCGAAACCGGCCTTGAGCGCGGCAAACTGCCCGACATCACTGTCGCAACGATAGGCGAAAAGGTCGCGACTGATCGGCATGCCGAAATCCTTCAGCATCCTCCGGGCCGAGGGCTCGCGGTCAAAGCCGATAAAGGGAAAACTGCGTGCTTCCTGAAGCGAGGAGGGCGCGCCCATCTTCTCGATCAGTTTCCTGTGGCCATGAACACCGATCTTCACCGAGCCGGACTTACGGGCGACGAGAGAGGATTGTGTCGGCCGGACCATCCGGATCGCGATATCCGCATCGCGGCGGATGAGATCATCCGTGCGGTTGGACAGCACGATTTCGACGGCGATGCGCGGATGCTTCTCGCGGAAGCGGGTAAGGATCATGGGCAGCACCTCCGTGCCGATGATCTCGCTCGCCGTAATGCGGATAGTGCCCCGTTCCTCCGCCGCCTCGCCTGAGGCGGTGCGCTTCAGCGCCTCTGCCGCCATGGACATGGCCTCGGCATGGGGGATGAGGGCAAGCGCGAGTTCCGTTGGTGCAAGCCCGCCTTGCGAGCGGGTGAAAAGCACGGTGCCCAGTGCCTCTTCCAGCGCATCCACATGGCGGCCGATCGTGGGCTGCGTCAGGCCGAGCTGACGCGCGGCACCTGAAAGGCTCCCCTCACGGATAACCGCAAGAAAGGAGCGATAGAGTTCCCAGCCGGGTGAGGTATCAGTCATACGAAATCGTATAGTATGGAAACACAATTAGGCAATTCATGTTTATCTCGGTCTGGCCCACTTTCTCCTCGTCGAAACAACAAACCCGAGACAGGAGACAAAAAAGATGGCTTCCACCGCCCTTATCCTTGGTGCCACCGGCGGCTTTGGCTGCGAGATGGCGCTGGCCTTGCACAATCATGGCTGGCAGGTCCGCGCCATGCACCGCCGCCCAGGGGCTGCAGCGCGCGACCTTGCGGACCTCCCTTTCATTGACTGGGTGAAGGGCGACGCGATGAGCGCGGGAGACCTCCGCTCTGCGGCGGAAGGGGCAGACCTCATCGTCCATGCGGTGAACCCGCCCGGCTATCGCAACTGGGCAGGCACCGTGCTTCCCATGATCGATAACACCATTGCAGCGGCAAAGGCTGTCGGCGCCCGCATTCTTCTGCCTGGCACCGTCTATAATTTCGGGCCGGATGCCTTTCCGCTTGTCAGTGAGACCTCGCCGCAAAATCCGAAAACGCGAAAGGGAAAAATCCGCGTTGAACTGGAGCGCCGCCTGCATGCGGCGTCGAAAGCGGGCGTGCCGGTTCTGATCCTCCGTGCGGGTGACTTCTTCGGTGGACGACAAGGCGGCAATAACTGGTTTGCACAAGGGCTGGTGAAACCGGGAAAGGCGCTCCGCTCCATCACCTATCCGGGTGCGGAACATCTCGGCCATGCCTGGGCCTATCTGCCGGATATGGCGGAGACGGCGGCCCGGCTTCTCGAACGTGCAGATGAACTCGACCGCTTTGCCGTCTTCCACTTTGGCGGTCACTGTCTCGGTCAGGGTGTGGAAATGGTCGATGCCATCCGCTATGCCGCGCGCAATCCTGATCTTAAGGTAAAGCGCCTGCCCTGGTTCGCGCTGACGCTGCTCTCGCCTTTCGTCGAGACGTTCCGCGAAATGCGCGAGATGCGCTATCTCTGGCAGCACCCCCTGCGCCTCGACAATTCACGGCTTCTCGCTTTTCTCGGCCACGAGCCGCACACGCCGCTCGATGTGGCTGTGGCGACGGCGCTCGGTCGTCTCGGCTGTCTGCCGTCGGAAGCAATGAAATTGCAGCCGCTCCCCGCCTGATGCCCCGGAGGAACACATCATGTCGCTCAAAAGCCGTATCGAGCGTGTTCTCGTTGTTGTTGCCAGTTCCGCGCTCACCCTCCACGCCGTCGAGTTTTTTCATGTGACAGCACAGAACTATCTCTGAGGCGCGAAAAGAAAAGCGGCAGGATCGCTCCCGCCGCTTTCGCTTCTCTCGAAAGATAAAAAGGCTTATTCCGCCGCCGCCTTCAGGGCACTCAGCGCTTCGGCCGGCATGCGCTCTGCAAATTCGCGGCAGGCCTGCACATATTCCCGCTTCATGCGTTCAATAAGTTCGGCAACAGGCGGGGCATCCTTGATCTGGCCGATGCCCTGACCGGAACCCCAGATGTCCTTCCACGCCTTCTGCTTCATGTTGCCGCCCGAGCCGAAATTCATCTTCGACTTGTCGGCCTCGGGCAGATTGTTCGGGTCGAGCCCCGCCGCCGCAACGGAGGGCGCGAGATAGTTGCCATGCACGCCCGTGAAGAGATTCGTATAGACGATGTCATCGGCGGCATATTCGATCAGGTTCTGCTTGTACGCCGGATCGGCATTGGCTTCTTCCGTAGCGATGAAGCGCGTGCCGAGATAGGCAAGATCGGCACCCATGGCGAGCGCGCCTGCAATGCTCCAGCCATCGGACATGGCGCCGGAGAGGATGACCGTGCCGTTGAACCACTGCTTCACCTCGCGCACCAGCGCGAAAGGCGAGAGAGTGCCCGCATGGCCGCCTGCGCCCGCGCAGACAAGGATAAGACCATCGACACCCTGTTCCGCCGCTTTCTTCGCATGCTTCACATTGATGACATCGTGGAAGACTTTGCCGCCATAGGAGTGGGCTGCTTCGACAACTTCCGCCGGCGGACGGAGTGAGGTGATGATGATTGGCACTTCCAGCTTGGTGCAGACTTCAATGTCTTGCGCCAGCCGGTCATTCGAGGAGTGGCAGATCTGGTTCACCGCAAAGGGCGCAACCTTCTTTTCCGGGTGCTTCGCCTGATATTCGCCAAGCTCTCCCTGAATGCGCTTGATCCATTCTTCCAGCACATGCGCCGGGCGCGCATTGAGGGCGGGAAAAGAACCGACAATGCCAGCCTTGCACTGGGCGATGACGAGTTCGGGGCCGGAAACAATGAACAGCGGCGAACCGATCACCGGCAGTTCGAGCCGGTTCTTCAGAATGTCGGGTAGAGCCATTTGCGAAATCCTCCTGTTGTTGCGGAAGATAATGGCCCTAATGCCCCGCCGCCGGAACGTTCAAACCTGAACATCGGGGTGTTCTTTGCCGATCAGATGCTGACGCTGCGTCCTGCTAGCCTGTCGCGGTCAGTCTTTGCCTTCTCACCGAGAAAATCGATCACGGCCCGCACCGGTGCTGTGTCGCGGAGATCGGGATGGGCAAGAAGCCACATCTCCGTCCCGTTGGCGAGCTTTTGCGGGGCAATCCGCACCAGGTCGGAATAGTGTTCGCCGGTAATGCAGACAAGCGTGGAAATGCCGACGCCCGCGCGCACCGCCTGCACCAGATCAGCATCCGAAAAGCACCGCAGCGCAACGCGCGCGCCCTGCGTCACATGGGCAAGCCAGTCTGCGAGTTCGACCTCTGCCGCAAGCCCGCCAAAGCCGACAATGCGATGGTCGCGCCACTCCTCACGCCGCGAGGGCAGGCCAAATTTTTCCGCGTAGCTGCGCGCGGCATAAAAGCCGACGCCGATGCGGCCGATCTTTCGGCCGACGACATTTTCGCGCCCCGGCCCGTAAGGGCGGATCACGATATCGGCATCGCGGCGTTTCACCGAAACCTGCGTTACCTCGTTCACGATCTCGATTTCGATACCGGGATGGCGCTGCTCGAACTCCGCGAGATAGGGCATGAACCAGTAGGAAGCGAGGCTGTGGGGCATGGCGACGCGGACAAGGCCCTGCGCTTCTCCATCGGCGCTCAGTGCGGCATGAAGCGCGCGCTCGGCTGCGAGCGCCATTGGCTCCACCTCCGCGCGCAACCTTTCGCCTGCGCCGGTCAGTGCATAGCCGGTCGGCTCGCGCACAAAGAGCTTCGCACCGAGCCGCTTTTCCAGCGTCGCGATATGGCGGCCCACCGTTGCATGGCTGAGCTTCAGCCTGCGCCCCGCCCCCGAAAGGCTTTGCGTGTCCACCACGGCAAGAAAGATGCGATAGGCATCCCAGTTGGAATCATTGTTCATGGCTGAACATTCACATGTTTGATCCTGAAGAGCGAGATTGCGCCGGATCGCTCATCGTTTCAAGCATGGGGGAGTTGGGTGCCACGCCTTGGAATACGCTGCGGCAAGGCGTTTTCGCCGGAGAGAAGCCGATTCCCTTCGTGCAAAGCGTGGAATCCTTCTGCTAAAACAGCCTCATTCGGAATTGTGCGAGGCTTGGCCGCCTTCTGAGCCGGGCCTCCGTCGAGGGAGAGGAAAATTGATCAAAACAAGATTCACCGAACTGTTCGGGGTCGAGCACCCCATCGTGCAGGGTGGCATGCAGTGGGTTGGCCGTGCGGAGCTTGTCTCGGCTGTGGCCAATGCGGGCGCCCTCGGCTTCATCACCGCGCTGACGCAGCCCACGCCTGAAGATCTCGCCAAGGAGATTGCACGCTGCAAGGGCATGACCGACAAGCCCTTCGGTGTGAACCTCACTATTCTGCCTGCGCTGAAGCCGCCGCCCTATGCCGAATATCGCGCCGCGATCATCGAGTCGGGCGTGAAGATCGTCGAAACGGCTGGCTACAAGCCACAGGAACATGTCGAGGATTTCAAGAAGCACGGCATCAAGGTCATCCACAAGTGCACGGCTGTCCGCCACGCGCTTTCGGCGGAACGCATGGGCGTCGATGCCATCTCGATCGACGGCTTCGAATGCGCGGGCCATCCCGGTGAAGATGACATCCCGGGCCTGATCCTCATTCCGGCTGCGGCCGACAAGGTGAAGATCCCGATGATCGCGTCAGGCGGCTTTGGCGATGCCCGTGGCCTCGTTGCCGCGCTCGCGCTGGGCGCCGAAGGTGTCAACATGGGCACGCGCTTCATGTGCACCAAGGAAAGCCCCATTCACCAGAAGGTGAAGGAACAGATCGTCGCCAATGACGAGCGCCAGACCGACCTCATCTTCCGCACGCTCCACAACACGGCGCGCGTGGCGAAGAATGCGGTCAGCCAGGAAGTTGTCGCCATCGAAAAGAAGGGCGGCGCGAAGATCGAAGATATTGCGCATCTCGTCTCCGGCGCGCGCGGCAAGGTCGTCTATGAAGCGGGTGATCCCGATCACGGCATCTGGTCGGCCGGCATGGTGCAGGGCCTGATCCACGACATCCCGTCATGCGATGAACTCGTGACCCGTATGGTCCGCGAGGCGGAAGAAATCATCCGCACCCGTCTCAACGGTATGGCTGGCATCAAGGTGGCGTAAGCCTGCTGCCATTGCCCAAACAAACAGGCCCGCGCCGGAAACGGCGCGGGTTTTTCATTTCCCGTCTTCTGTCACGATCTTCTGAAGTCCTTCCGGGTCCAGCACCCTGATGCTGCGATAGCCGGTTTCCACAAGGCCGAGCCGCTCGAGTTCCCGCAAAGCGATATTCACTGTCTTTCTGGAGAAGCCTGTCAGCTCTGCCAGTTCCTCCTGCCGGATGGGAAGCAAGGTCGGACCACCATCCCCCCATGGGAAGGTGAAGGCATGAAGCCGGTTCGCAATCTGCGCGCGCGGCGTGAGATGTGTGCGCTCGGCAAAGGCACGGGTCGCCCAGACAAGTTGCTCGGTCGCAAGGTCAGCGAAGTGGAGCCAGAGTTCTGGCATGTTGCGCACAATGGCGGCAATCGCCTGCTGCGGAATGAAGATTATCTCTGATCGCTCCCGCGCAATGGCGGTGGTGACGCGCCGTCCGCCCAGCACCTGCGCCGCATAGCCGAAAATCGTGCCGGGCCCGGAAATGCTGACCGGCACGCTATCGCCATTCCCGATAATGACATGCGTAGTGACGGAGCCGGAGAGCACGCCGTAAAGCCCCCGCGCCTCGTCGCCCGTATCATAGATCCAGCGTCCCGCCTCCACGGCGGACACTTGCGCATAACCCACCAATGCGTCGCGAAGCCGCGCCGGACAGCGTGCGTACCAGCCATTTCGGCTGAGCGTCCTGGCGATGCGCGATTGTTCAGGAGAGGGTGTCATGATCTTCTGTAACTGTAACAAAGGTAACAATCCTGCTCGTTCAGGCGGCTATCCTCAAGGCAACAAATAAGTCCGGAGGAAAAAATGAGTCTCTCAACCATCACCGTCAGAAAGCTCACGCCGGGCTGCGGCGCGGAAGTGCTGGGCGTTGATATCGCCAATCCCAGCAATAGCGACATGGAGACGATCCGCCACGCCTATCGCGATTTTGGCGTGATCTTCTTCCGTGACCAGAAGCTGACACCGGAAGACCACATCGCTTTTGCGCGGCGCTGGGGCGAGATCGACATCAACAAATTCTTTCCTGCAAATGGCGGCTATCCCGAGATCGCCGAAGTGCGGAAAGAAAAGGACCAGACTGTGAATATCGGTGGCGGCTGGCACACCGACCATTCCTACGATCAGGAACCGGCCATGGGCTCGATCCTTGTCGCGCGCGAACTGCCCGATGCAGGCGGCGACACGCTTTTTGCAGATATGTACAAGGCCTATGAAGCGCTCTCGCCGGGCCTGAAAAAGACGCTGGAAGGACTGAAAGCCGTACATTCCAATGCACATGTCTTTGGCGCTGCCGGTGCTTATAAATCATCCGATCAGGCAAAGGGCTTTAAGGGGGAGAATCTGGTGGGGGAGGCGGTGCATCCCGTCATAATCACCCACCCGTTGAGCGGACGGAAAGCGCTCTATGTGAACCCCGGCTTCACCACCCATTTCGAAGGCTGGACGCCCTTCGAGAGCAAACCGCTTCTCGACTATCTCTTTGCGCATGCATCGCGTCCGGAATTCACCTGTCGTTTTGAATGGAAGCCCGGTTCCGTTGCTTTCTGGGATAACCGCGCGACATGGCATTTCGCCGTGAACGACTACCATGGCGAGCGTCGCCTGATGCACCGCATCACCATAGCTGGCAGCGCCCTCTCCTGATCGAGGCTTAATCGGGGTTCAGTACACCCTTGCAATGTGGCAGTCTTCCCTCAAAGAAATGAGAACTTTGGGGGAAGAGGCGATGTCGCAAAGCGTGGCAAGCAAAACGTCAATCACCGTGCGGCCCAATCCCTCCGGCTTCGGCGCGGAAATTACGGGGCTTGATCTCTCAAACCCGCTCCCGCCGGAAACGCTGGCGGAAGTGAAGGAGGCCTGGGCGCGCCATGCGGTTGTCTGGTTTCCCGATCAGCCTCTGACACATGACCAGCTTGAAGCTTTCACACT
>Ga0182792_1003434_pt1 | contig 10170 bp, 10 predicted proteins | sample Passage237B_FD_130497 | JGI IMG/M metagenome (GOLD analysis project Ga0182792, IMG submission 130497) | Cellulose adapted compost microbial communities from Newby Island Compost Facility, Milpitas, CA, USA - Passage2 37B (version 2) (version 2) ... | reverse complement strand
TGTCATCCAGGGCAAAGCATCCAACTACGATACGGATGTCTTCCAGCCCATCATCGGTTACATCGCCGAACGGGCTGGTATACCTTACGGAAGCCAGGAACAGACCGATATCGCGATGCGGGTGTTGGCCGATCATATCCGGGCGATCAGCTTCGCTATCGCCGACGGCCAGTTGCCTTCCAATAATCGGGCAGGATATGTGATCCGCCGGATCCTTCGGCGCGCCGTGCGGTATGCGTATACCTTCCTGCATTTCAAAGAGCCATTCCTGCATGAATTGGTGCCCTTGCTGGCTAGGCAATTCGAAGGTGTTTTCGACGAACTGATCGCTCAGCAGGATTTTGTGCAGAAGGTGGTGCTCGAAGAAGAACAGTCCTTCCTGCGTACGCTGGTCACCGGCGTGCAACGCTTTGAAGCTTATGCAGCCGACAACAAAACCATAGCCGGTGATTTTGCCTTTGAACTCTATGATACCTTCGGCTTCCCCATCGATTTGACCGAGCTGCTCGCCCGGGAAAAAGGATTGCAGGTCGATAGGATAGGCTTCAATCAGGCTTTGGAAGCACAAAAGGAGCGCTCGCGCGCCGCCACCGCTATTGACAGGGGAGATTGGGTTGTCGTGAATGGAGGGGATGCGGTGGAATTTGTGGGATATGACCAGCTGGAATGCAACACAGAAGTACTTAAATACCGGAAGGTCACGGCGAAAGGTAAGGACCAGTATCAACTGGTGCTGTCCGTAACCCCGTTCTATCCCGAGGGAGGCGGTCAGGTAGGAGATACAGGGGTATTGATTTCCATGGCAAACAAGGAAGAAATACCGATAACGGACACCAAAAAGGAGAACGGACTTATCGTGCATTATGCGCAAGCGCTGCCCAAGGACATGGATGGGATTTTCGTCGCTAAGGTCGATGAGCGGAAGCGACGCAATACAGCAGGCAACCATTCGGCCACCCACTTATTGCATGCGGCACTCAAACAGGTATTGGGCAGCCACGTAAACCAAAAGGGGTCATTGGTCAACGCCGACTACCTGCGTTTTGACTTTTCGCATTTTTCGAAGGTCAATGACGAAGAGCTGCGGCAGATCGAAGAAATCGTGAACGCCAAAATCCGGGAAAACATCGCCCTCAAGGAGCAGCGGCATGTGCCGTTTCAACAAGCTATCGACGCGGGCGTGACCGCATTGTTTGGTGAAAAGTACGGCGATGACGTACGTGTCATCACCTTTGACGATCGCTTTTCCAAGGAGCTATGTGGCGGTACCCATGTACAGGCCACCGGACAGATCGGCTTCTTTAAAATCGTGGCCGAGAGTGCCGTGGCTGCTGGTGTACGGCGCATCGAGGCGATCACCGGCCCGAAGGCCGAAGAATTTGTGCGCGAGCAGGTGGCCGTGGTAAACCAACTAAAGGAACTGCTTAATAGCCCCAAGGATTTCGTATCGGCCCTCGGTAAATTGATCGAGGAGAACAGCCAACTGAAGAAGGAGGTCGAGCGTGTGATTTCCGAACGGGCACTCAACCTCAAGGAAGAATTGGCGAGCAAAGCGGAATCCGTAAATGGGGTCAATTTCGTTGCCCACCGCGTGACACTGCCCCATGCCGACGCACTGAAAACCCTGGCCTATGCGTTGAAAGGTTACGTGCCCGACCTATTCCTTGTGCTCGGTGCCGAAATCAATGGGAAGCCCAGCCTCACCGTGGTCGTATCGGACAATCTGGTGAAAGACAGGGGGCTGGATGCGGGTACAATCGTGCGGGAATTGGCCAAGGAAATACAAGGGGGTGGCGGTGGCCAGCCGTTTTACGCCACGGCTGGCGGCAAGGATGCGGGCGGTTTGGACAGGGCGTTGGACAAGGCACGGGAATTGGTGAAAAATCTTCCCCCTCGACTAAATGTTATTGAAGATGATGAATAGGTTACTGGTTTTATTTTGGATGGCTTTCGTCTTAGCGGCGTGCACCGGGGAAGAAGGGTTCGTTGTCGACGGCCGGTTCGCAAATGCTGGAAACGTTAAGACCGCGGTCCTCTACGAGGGCGATCGGAAACTGGACTCCGTTTTCCTCAACGAACGGGGGGAGTTCAGGCTCCGTAGGGTCGCTTCGCATCCCCGGCTGTTTACGCTGGAGGCTGGGAACAGCCGGTATCACTTGATTCTTCAAAACGGCGATCGGGTGACCTTCCACGCGGACCTCGCGCAGGGCGCAGATGCCTACGAGATTTCCGGCTCGCCGCTTTCGAAGAAGATAAAGGGCTTCTCCAGCACGATAGCCGAAAAAGAACGGTTCGAAGCGGCATTGGAAGATTCGTTTGCAACCCAGGCAGCTGGCCTGAGCGATACCGCATTGATGAACCTCCGGCAGCGATTCTTGCAGCAATACCGCCAGCATCTGGCGGGTTACACGGCGGCGGCGGTGCGGTTTGCCGAACAGCATGACGACCTCGCCGGGTTCTACGCCATGAGTACCTTGGATCCCGAGTTGGCAGAAAGTGAATTGGTCGCCTATGCCGACCGCATTGCTGGAAGGTGGGACGATAATGCCCGGGTAAGGCAATTCCTGGAGGAAATAATGCGGTTGAAGCGGCTGGCGGTAGGCCAGCCTGCGCCGGATTTCGAATCGCTCACGCCGGGCAACCAGCGTGTCAAACTGTCGGATTTCAGGGGCAAGTACACATTGGTGGATTTCTGGGCGTCCTGGTGCGCACCCTGCCGTGAGGAGAACCCGAATATCGTAAAGCAATACCATGCCTACAAGGATAAAGGGTTCACGGTATTGGGCGTTTCGCTGGACGGCAACCCCGGTTCTTGGATGCGTGCAATCAAGGAAGATAACCTCGAGTGGACCCAAGTCTCCGATTTGCAGCAGTGGGGGAGCGAAGTTGTCGGCTTGTACCGGATACAAGCCATTCCCACCTCTTATCTATTGGATCCGCAAGGGGTCATCATCGCTAAAAATCTGCGGGGAGGTGAGTTGGAGGCCTTCTTGAAGAAAACATTGGATTAGTGCTTATTTTGTGTTAATGAACGGTGTTGTTTAACGATTTGTTAATATGGAATTAACCGTTATTTGCCATTAAGTACATATTTTAGCAAAAAATAACACCATGAGCACCGTAAAACAAAAGATACTGGTGGTAGATGATGAACCGGACATCGTAGAGCTGATTGCCTATAATCTCAAGCGCGAGGGATACCAGGTATACACGGCATCCAACGGACAGGAAGCGGTATCCACCGCGAAAAAAGTCATGCCGGACCTGATTATCCTTGATGTCATGATGCCCAAGATGGACGGCATCGAAGCCTGCCGCATCATGCGGGCCATGCCTGAGTTCAAAAGTACCTTCATGGTATTCCTTACCGCCCGCAGCGAAGAATATTCCGAAATCGCGGGTTTCAATGTTGGCGCCGACGATTATATCGCCAAGCCCATCAAACCGCGGGCACTGCTAAGCCGTATCAATGCCATCCTCCGCCGCAATGTGCAGAACGAGGAGCTACCCAACGAAAAGCTGGAGATATCCGACTTGGTTATCGATAGGGAGGCGTTCTTGGTCTTCAAAAATGGCGAGAAGATCGTGTTGGCCAAGAAAGAGTTCGAATTGCTTTACCTGCTGGCCTCCAAACCCGGCAAAGTCTACACCCGGGAAGTCATCCTTAAGAATATCTGGGAAGATTCCGTAGTGGTGACCAACCGCACCATCGATGTCCATATCCGCAAGCTCCGCGAGAAAATCGGCGAAAGCTATGTTTCCACGGTTAAGGGTGTGGGGTACAAGTTCGAAGCCTAGCGGCAGCTTGCACGGCTCCGAGATGCAACCCTAAGAAAGACCAAAGGCGTCATCATAAACCGTATTGTTAAGGTGACAGTCGTGTTTTTCAGCGGCTTGGTTTGCTTTTTTTACCAGTTTTCCGCTGCTGATGAGCTGATGGATTCGCTCGATATCATAAGCAAAGATACGGTCCCTGTCAGCAAATGGTACCACCGTCCTGATCAACGCATGGCAGGCTTCCAGCACTTCGGATGACCGGAGCGGCCTCCGGAAATCCATTGCTTGGGCCGCGTAGAGCAGCTCGATGGCGAGGATGTATTCCAGGTTGTCGATAACCTTGTTCAGTTTGCGTCCGCTGATGGATCCCATGGATACATGGTCTTCCTGCCCTAGCGACGTGGGGATGCTGTCGGCGCTGGCAGGGAAACACAATGTCTTGTTTTCGGAGACCAGGGCCGCTGTCGTATATTGCGGTATCATGAATCCGGAATTCAATCCCGCGTCCTGGATGAGCAGCTTGGGTAGGCCGTACCGCCCTTCGACGATGAGGTAGCATCGCCGGTCCGAAATATTGCCCAGCTCAGCCGCCCCTATGGTGGCGTAATCGAGTGCAATGGCAAGCGGTTGGCCATGGAAGTTGCCGCCGCTGATGGTATCGTGCGCTCCAAGCACGATGGGATTGTCTGTGACGGCGTTGATTTCGATTTCGACAAGTTCCTTGAGGTGCAGCCATGCCGTGCGCGAAGCGCCGTGCACCTGAGGCATGCAGCGCAACGAATACGGATCTTGTACGCGCCCGCAATCGGGATGGGAGTTGGCGATTTCCGATTTGTGCAGCAATTCCCACAGGCGGTGTGCGACCAGTTGGTTGCCAGGGAAAGGGCGGATTTCGTGCAGGCGGGTATCAAATGGTTTATAAGAACCCATGAGCCCCTCAAGCGACATGGCACCGATGATGTCGGCGGCTTCCAACGTATTGTGCATGCGGTACAGTGCGTGCACGGCATGTGCAGCGATGAACTGTGTGCCGTTTATCAACGCCAGTCCTTCCTTGGGGCCCAGCCTCAAGGGCGGTATCCCTTGGATTCCAAGCGCTTCTTCAGCAGGCATGATTTCCCCTTTATAGTACACTTCGCCTAGCCCGATGAGCGGCAGGAAGAGGTGAGAAAGTGGGGCAAGATCACCTGAAGCGCCAACAGACCCTTGCTCGGGAACAACCGGGATAATATCCTGTTCTGCCATCCAGATGATGCGTTCAATGGTACGCAACTGCACACCCGAATACCCTTGAGCCAACGCCTGTGCTTTGATGATCATCATCGTCTTGGCAATCGGGGCCGGAATAGGTTTGCCTACGCCTACTGCATGGCTCTTGAGCAGATTATGTTGCAGGTTGACGGTGTCTTCGGCCGAAATGATGGTGTCGCATAACGGGCCGAAGCCGGTGTTGATGCCGTAGACCACATCACTGTGGGCGACGATATCCTGTACAAACCCTGCCGACCGGTCTATCTTGTGCCTGGTCTTGGAAGACAGTGTTCCATGGAGCTTGCCTTGAGTCAGTGCCATGGCTAGGCCAACGGTGAGCTTATCGGTGCCATATCGGAAATTTTTCATGGTGCAAATGCAGGTGTATGACTTTTGTTAAACGTTAGGAAAGCGCTGGCATGAGCGCCAGTACAATATTCGGAACTATCCATGGTTTACGCAAATAAATGGTCATATTCGCTTCAAGGTGCGGCAACCAATAAAGGAGGGTTGGCTGGAATATGATTACCTTTGGTGCATCATGTCGGTATTTCGTTTCAAGCGATTTGCAGTAGACCAATCGGGATGCACGATGAAGGTCAATACAGACGGCGTATTGCTAGGCGCAATGGCGGCCTCAGAAAATCCCTTACGTATTCTCGATATCGGAACAGGTACGGGTGTCATCGCGTTGATGCTTGCACAGCGTTTCCCGAGAGCAACGGTAGATGCGCTCGAAATCGATGCGATGGCGGCGGCCACGGCCAACAGGAACTTCGGGAATTCTGCTTTTGCAGGGCGGATCGTTGGGTATGCGACAGCTTTGGGTGATTTCGACACGGATAAACCGTATGACCTCGTGGTATCGAACCCGCCTTATTTTCTCCATTCGCTGAAAAACCAAGACGTGCGTAAACAGGTAGCTCGGCATGCCGATCGGTCTTTTTTTTCACAGTTATTGGACCGGGCAGACCGGTGGTTGACAGCCGAGGGGAGCCTTCAACTGGTGCTTCCTATTCCCGTTGCAGCGCAAGTGGTAGCCGATGCGGTGGGCAGCTATGGGATGGCGGTGCAGTGGATGACAGACATCCGGTCCTTTGCTTTGCATCCGCCCATCCGCCGGATCGTGGCGCTTGGAAGGTCACCCGGAGGCAGATCGTACACCCAGCACGACTTCGTGATTTACGCAAGCAAAGGTGTTTACAGCCAAGTCTATCGCGACTTGCTCAAGGACTTTTTCTTGGCATTTTGAGAATCCGTATATTCGCCCAACGCTTATGGTCAGGATTGGATTGCTTTCGGATACGCATGGTTACCTCGATGAATCGATATTCAGGCACTTCGAGGCTTGCGATGAACTATGGCATGCCGGTGATTTCGGGGATATCGCGGTGGCCGATACGCTGGCCGCTTTCAAGCCTTTAAGAGGGGTGTACGGCAATATCGACGGCCAGGACATCCGAGCGTTGTATCCCGAACACCTGCGTTTCAACTGCGAAGCGGTGGACGTATGGATGACCCACATAGGCGGCTATCCGGGTCATTACAGTCCGGCGGTAAAAAAAGACATCCTACGACACCCCCCGAAACTGTTCATCTGCGGGCATTCGCATATTCTTAGGGTGATGTTTGACCAAAAGCTGCAATGTCTCCACCTCAATCCCGGGGCGGCTGGAAAACAGGGGTGGCACAAGGTCCGTACGCTTTTACGTTTTAGCATTGACGATAACCGTATCGAAAACCTAGAAGTGATCGAGTTGGCGGATAGATAATCGTTAATTTACACTAAGTTTTTTCATTTTTGTGGAAATTTTCAGGTTTTTGGGTATTTTTGCGCAATTGGTTATATCACAAAAATACACTAACTAAATCCAGAAAATGACAAAAGTGACAACCCTTGGACAATTCATTATCGAAAAACAGACTGACTTTCCTTATGCGAAGGGTGAACTATCGCGGCTTTTGCGTGATATCGGCATCGCTGCCAAAATTGTAAACCGCGAAGTCAACAAAGCCGGACTTGTTGACATCCTCGGAGACAACGGCACTACCAATGTCCAAGGAGAAGGGCAGAAGAAGCTGGATGTATATGCCGATGAGCAGTTTATTTCGGCCTTGCGCAGTGGGGGCGAATGCTGCGTCGTGGCTTCGGAAGAACACGACGATTGCATCCTTATCCATTCCAAGATATCCCAGCATGCCAAGTACATTGTTTGCATCGATCCGCTCGATGGTTCGTCAAACATCGATGTCAATGTGTCGGTGGGCACTATTTTTTCCATTTACCGACGGACCAATGTGGATGGGCCGGTGCAATTGGAGGAGGTCCTCCAAAAGGGTATCTGCCAGGTGGCGGCCGGCTATGTGATCTATGGTTCTTCCACCATGCTCGTGTATACCACGGGGAAAGGTGTAAATGGATTTACGCTCGATCCTTCCATAGGCGAGTTTTGCCTGTCTCATCCCGATATGGTAATTCCGCGCCAAGGCATACTTTATTCCATCAATGAAGGCAATTACATTAAATTTCCTCAAGGGGTAAAAGATTACATTAAATACTGCCAGATAGAAGACCCTGCTTCATCCAGGCCATTCACATCGCGTTACATCGGATCGATGGTTGCCGATGTGCACCGCAATCTCATCAAGGGCGGGATTTTCCTGTATCCCACCACGTCTTCCCATCCGCAAGGCAAACTGCGGCTGATGTACGAATGCAACCCACTGGCCTTTATTGTCGAGCAAGCGGGTGGAAAAGCCACCGATGGTTACCGCCGGATCATGGATATCCAACCCGCCAGCCTACACCAACGCACGCCTATTTTTATCGGTAGCACTGAAATGGTGGAGAAAGTGGAAGAATTCATCCGGCTGTCCGATGCATGCCTGGTGCCGGAAGAAAGCTAAAGGCTGTCACGCACCTCCAGCAAAAAAGCTTTCAGGCGCTCAAGCGAGTCGATAACGCGTTGGTTTTCCCGGGCTTCGCCCTTATTGTTCCGTAAGTAGTCGCGTGCGCCCTGCAGGGTATATCCTTTGTCCTTTACCAGACTGAAAATGATTTTCAGGTTGGCGATGTCATCCGGGGTGAAGAGGCGATTTCCCTTTTTGTTTTTCTTGGGCTGGAGGATGTCAAATTCGCGCTCATAGAACCGTATTTGGGACGCGTTGACACCAAACATGGCCGTCACCTCGCCCATGGTGTAGTAGAGTTTGTTTATTTCGCGTTCCTTGTAAGGCATGTAACGAAACGAGCTGTGGTTATCCGTATCACAAAGATACGATTACCTCCGGATTATCATGCAACCGGGCGGTTAAATTTGCAAGCTAATCAAAGGATTGGTTTTCCTGCGACGCTGCTTCCAAGATAGCCATGTATTCCGATGGCGTCAGGTCGTTGTAGATGAAGTTGATGGGATTTACGGGCCGGTCGTTTTTATGTACCTCGTAATGCAGGTGCGGACCCGTGGAAGTCCCCGAGTTGCCGACATATCCAATCAGGTCGCCTCGTTTCACCTCTTGGCCGACTTTTACAGCGAACCGGCTCATATGGCCATAGAGTGTCTTATAGCTGTAACCATGATTGATTACGACCCGGCGTCCGTATCCGCCATCCATGCCCGCCTCCTCGATTTTGCCGTTTCCTGTCGCGTATATCGGGGTGCCTACGGGAGCGGTGAAATCGATACCAGCATGCATTTTACGGATCTTGTATACCGGGTGTATCCGAATGCCGAAGCCCGAAATCCCCCCACGGATTTTCCGGCTATCGACCGGTTGTATCGCCGGTATGCTGGCCATCATCTCCGCCTTTGATCTGGCCATTTCGGTAAGCTCGTCGTATGATTTTGACTGGATGTACAGCGCCTTGGAAATATAATCGAGCTTTTTTGCCGTCTCAATCATCAAATCCGAATTACTGAAATGCTCCAGGTTTTTGTAGCGGTTTACACCTCCGAAGCCCGCCTTGCGGATATCGGGATCTATCGGGTCAGCCTCGAAGATGACCCGGTAGATGTTGTCGTCGCGGTGCTGCATATGTTCAAGCGCGGCATCGATCTGTTTCATGCGTTCCTGCATGATGTTGTATTGAAGTGCCATTTGATCCACCTCCCGCTGGAGCTGTTTTTCCCTTGGCGAATCGATGAACGTAAACCCGATGTAGAGCAGGAGCATAGCACACGCAAACGAACTGGTCAGGAATCCAAGTGCCCGCAAAGCCCAAATTTTGGTGCTTGTTTTTACTTTCTCATACTTCAGTGTATGTGAATTGTAGTGGTACTTCGTTTTAGCCATTCGCGTAATTTTCGATGGGTCCTATTAATGGGTTAGACGGAGTTCGGCACAAAGGTAGTTAATTTCGGCAGGAGTAAATATGTGAAAAAATGTTAAAAATAAAACCCGATGCGGTATCTTGCGGTTATGATTGTAATAAGCCCGTTGTTAACTTCGGTTTTCAGCCTTGGTTTGGCACAGGGCGTGCTCGTGTTCCCGTTTATTTTTGTGAAGAACGAACGTTTCAGGAATAACGCCTATTTGGTTAATCACGAGCGCATCCATTTCAGGCAGGCAATCGAATTGCTGGTGGTCGGATTCTACCTGCTGTATCTACTTGAATTTCTTTTCTGGTTCATACGCTGCCGCCAGGTCGGCAAAGCATACCGGAATATTTCGTTCGAGCGCGAGGCCTACGACAACGACCATGACCTGCAATACCTGCTATACCGGAAATCGTGGTCCTTTTCCAAGTATTTCAGGACCCTTCGCTGACCATGCCAAGGAACAAAGCCACCTGTTGCTTAAGCTGCCGACGGTCGACAATGAAATCCAGGAACCCGTGTTCAAGCAGGAATTCCGAAGTCTGGAACCCTTTAGGCAGGTCTTTTTTGATGGTCTCCTTGATTACCCGGGGGCCTGCGAATCCGATAAGCGCTCCGGGTTCTGCGATGTTGATATCACCCAGCATGGCATACGAAGCGGTCACGCCACCCGTGGTGGGATCGGTCAAGAGGCAGATGTAAGGCAACCTGGCCTCGTTGAGCAAAGCCAGCTTGGCCGCGGTTTTCGCCATTTGCATCAGCGAGAACGCTGCTTCCATCATGCGCGCACCGCCTGATTTGGAAATCAGCATGAAGGGTAGCCGAT
>Ga0182792_1003433_pt1 | contig 10171 bp, 10 predicted proteins | sample Passage237B_FD_130497 | JGI IMG/M metagenome (GOLD analysis project Ga0182792, IMG submission 130497) | Cellulose adapted compost microbial communities from Newby Island Compost Facility, Milpitas, CA, USA - Passage2 37B (version 2) (version 2) ... | reverse complement strand
CCGACTTTCGCGGCTACCCCGAGGCGCTCAAGCTCAATTCTCCGCCCGAGGTGATCGAGCGCGAGCATCGCATCACCCTTTCCTTCCTCGATTCCGGCGGTCCGCGCCGCCATCTCGCCGATCCCGCCGAGCTGGTCTTCGCCGCGCGGGCGACCGCGAGCTTTCCCGGTGCCTTCCCGCCGTTCACGGTCAGGGAGCTCGACGCCGAGCTCGCGAAGCGCCGCCGCCTCTGGCCCGGCCGGGCCGATTTCCTCGTCCGCGCCTTGCCCGGCCGCGATTCGGTCGAAGAAGCGGAATCGACCGTGCTGATCGACGGCTCGGGCCTCGCCAACGCGCCCTTTCGTCCGTGCATCGAGGCGCTCGCGAAGCGGCCCGCCTGGCGCGAGGTCGACCGGCGCTTCGTCTATATCGATCCCAAGCCGGGCCAGCGCAGCGTCAGCCTCGCAAGCGGTGATTCGGAGGCGCCCGGCTTCTTCGCGACGATCCTCGGCGCGCTGTCCGACATTCCGCGCGAGCAGCCGATCCGCGACAATCTCGAGACGATCGAGCAGATGTCGGCGAGCATCCGCCGGATGCGGCGGATCGTGCGCACCATGCAGCCCGAGGTGGAGGCAGCGATCGAGCGGGCGATCGGCTCGACCTTCTTCCTGATGCGCCCCACGCCCTCGCGCCTCGCGACCTGGCGCGCGCGGGCCAACGAGGCGGCGGCGCGCGCGGCCGGCTACGCCTACGCCGCTTACGCCCATCTCAAGATCGCGACCGTGATGGAGGACATGGCCGCCGTGATCACGCGTCTCGGCGGCAGCAATGATCGCGCGCGGCGCGAGCGGGTCCGCCAGGCCTTGTGGACCCATGTCCGCGCGCAGGGCCTCACCAATCCCGATTCGGTGACCGCGAAGGGGGCGAGCGAGGCGCTGATCCTGTTCCTTCGCGATTTCGACATCGGCTTTCGCACCCGACGCCTGCGCTTCGTCGCCAAGCGGCTGACCCGGATGATCGAAAGCGGCGCCATCGCCGGCGATTGCGAGCCGATCCGCCTGACGCTGAACGACATGCTCGAGCGCTATCACCGGCGCGAGGGCGATCATCTCGATGCCGCCGCGCGCCGCGCCTTCGCGGCGGTCGAGAGCGAGCCCGCCGCGGCGATGGCCGCGCTCGCCAAGCTGTGGAACCTTCGCCCGCTCGATGAGGAAACCGACGCCAGGCTGACCGAGGCCCTGTCCGATCTGCCGAAGCCGGACCGGCGCGCTGTCGTGCTCCTCTATCTCGGCTATCCCTTCTATGATGTCGCGACCCTTCCCCTGCTCCAGGGCCAGGGGATGGACGAGTTCGATCCGATCAAGGTTGACCGGATCTCGCCCGACGATGCGGTCGCGATCCGCGCCGGCGGCACCACCGCCACGCTCAAGGGGATTCAGTTCAACAGCTTCGGCGCCTTCTTCAGCCGGGCCTATCGCGAGAACGACTATCTTTGGGGGCGCCTGCACGGCGCGGATCGCCTGATCGACATCGTGCTGTCGACCCTCCCCGCCGACAAGCGCTTCACCGACGAGGAGGCGGCGGCGCTCAAACGCGACGCCTTCCGCGCCATCCTCGCCGAGGAAAAGCCCCGGCTTTCGACGATCGGGACGCTGTTCGACGAGCTCGAACGCGAAATCGGCTGACGCGCCCCTAGACGCAGGGACCTGTTTCGGAGAGAAAGGCGGCCGTGCAGTTTCTCAAGATCCTCATCTGGGTGCTCGTCATCGTCACCCTCTTCCTCTTCTCCTGGGCGAACTGGAGGGTCGTCACGATCGACCTGTGGGGCGGGCTCCAGGCGGACGTCAACCTGCCGTTCCTGGTGCTCGGCTCGCTCCTCCTCGGCTTCCTGCCGACCTATATCGTCCAGCGCGCGCGCATCTGGTCGCTTCGCCGGCGGTATGAGACGGGAACGAATGCGGTCGTGGCCAATGCGCCGATCGTTCGCACGCCGCCCGTGCCGGAAGGCGAACCGCGCGCCAACCAATGACCAGCCCCGTCTATGTCGCCCTCGACACGCCCGATCTCGAGACCGCGCGCGCCATCGCGGCGCGGGTCAGGACCCATGTCGGCGGCCTGAAGCTCGGCCTCGAATTCTTCAGCGCCAACGGGCCGGCGGGAGTCCACGCGATGGCGGAGCTCGGGCTGCCGATCTTCCTCGATCTGAAGCTCCACGACATCCCCAACACGGTCGCCAAGGCGGTGCAGGCGCTGCGCCCGCTCGGGCCGGCGATCCTCACCGTCCACGCCGCGGGCGGGCGGATGATGATGGAGGAGGCAAAGGCCGCGGCGCCGGCCAATACGAAGGTCGTCGCGGTAACCGTCCTCACCAGTCTCGACGACGGTGATCTCGCCTCCATCGGGGTCGCCGCCGATTCGCACGCGCAGGTCGCGCGCCTGACGGAGCTCGCGCGCGCGGCAGGGCTCGACGGCGTCGTCTGCTCCGGGGCGGAGGTGAAGGCCGCGCACAAGCTCTGGCCGCAGGGCTATTTCGTCGTCCCGGGCGTTCGTCCCGCGGGCGGCGAGCTGGGCGACCAGAAGCGCGTCGTGACCCCGCGCCAGGCCCTCGACGACGGCGCCTCGATCCTCGTCGTCGGGCGCCCGATTACGAAGGCCGAGGATCCGGACCAGGCCGCGCGCGCCATCGCCGCGACGCTCTAGGGGTTGGACTTCGCGCCGCGCCGCGCCTAATTCGCCGCCGCAAGGAGTGTCCCGATGAGCTGGCTGAACCGCGTCCGCAACAAGATCCCGTTTCTCCCCAAAAGGGAGACGCCGGACAATCTGTGGCACAAATGCCCCGAGTGCGGCGCGATGGTGTTCCTCAAGGAATATGAGGAGAATCTCTATGTCTGCCCGCGCTGCGATCATCATGGCCGCATCGGCCCGGCCGCGCGCTTCGGGATGCTGCTCGATCCCGGCTATTCGGTGCTGCCGACCCCGACGGTGAAGGATGATCCGCTCAAGTTCCGTGATTCGCGGCGCTATTCGGATCGGCTGAAGGCCGCGCGCGCCGCCACCAACGAGACGGACGCGCTGATCAGCGCGCAAGGGACGATCGACGGCCGCAATGTTGTGCTCAGCGTCCAGGACACCGCGTTCCTGCTCGGCTCGATGGGGACAGCGGTCGGCGCAGCCTTCATCGCTGCGGTCGAGGCGGCGATCGCCTCGCACGCCGCCCTTATCGTCGTCACGGCGGGGGGCGGCGCGCGGATGCAGGAAGGCGCGCTCTCGCTGATGCAGATGCCCAAGACCACGGTAGGCGTGCAGATGCTGCGCGAGGCCGGATTGCCCTATATCGTCATGCTCGCCGATCCCACGACCGGGGGCATCACCGCCTCCTATGCGATGCTCGGCGATGTCCAGATCGCCGAGCCCGGCGCGCTCATCGGCTTTGCCGGCCAGCGGGTGATCGAGAACACGATCCGCGAGAAGCTTCCCGAGGGTTTCCAGCGCGCCGAATTCCTGCTCGATCACGGCATGGTGGACATGGTTGTCCACCGCAGGGATTTGCGCGCGCGCCTTGCCCTGCTGCTCGATTATCTCACGCCGCAGCGGGAGGCGGCCTAGCCTCAGGTGGCGGACCACGCGGTCTCCGACAATCCGGCCGTCCAGGCGCAGCTCGATCGCCTCGCGCGCCTGTCGCCCGGCCGCGACATCCTGGGGCTCGAGCGCATCCGCGCGCTGCTCGCGCGGGTCGGTGATCCGCAGCATCGCCTTCCCCCCGTCCTCCATGTCGCGGGCACGAACGGCAAGGGATCGACCTGCGCCTTCCTTCGCGCGGCGATCGAGGCGGCGGGGCTGAGCACCCATGCCTATACCAGCCCCCACCTCGTCCGCTTCAACGAGCGGATTCGTCTCGCCGGTCGCTTGATCGACGACGACGCGCTCGCGGAAATCCTCGCCGAAACGCTCGATGCCGCGGCCGGCATGGAAATCAGCTTCTTCGAAGCGACGACCGCCGCGGCATTCCTCGCATTTGCACGCATACCGGCGGACGCCTGCATCGTGGAGGTGGGCCTCGGCGGCCGGCTCGACGCCACCAACGTCGTCGACGCGCCGATCGCGTGCGGCATCGCCCAGCTCGGCATCGACCACCAGGCCTTCCTCGGCGACCGGCTCGAACAGATCGCCGCGGAGAAGGCGGGGATCGCCAAGCCCGGCGCGCCGCTCGTCACCCTCGCCTATCCGCCGCCCGCGACCGAGGCGATCGCGCAAGCCGTCGACCGTTCGGGCGCGCGCTGGTTTCCGCGCGGCGAGGGCTGGGACTTCGAGATGGCCGCCGGACAGGTTCGCTATCGCGACGCCGCCGGCCAGCTGGACCTGCCGACGCCGCGGCTCGCCGGCGTGCATCAGGCGGCCAACGCCGCGCTCGCCGTGGCGATGCTGCGGCACCAGCGCACGCTGGCCATCCCCGATTGCGCGCTCAAGGCCGCGATGGGCTGGGCCGACTGGCCGGCACGGCTCCAGCGGATCGCGCCCGGGCCGCTGCGCGATCTTCTCCCCGCTGAGGCCGAGCTGTGGCTCGACGGCGCCCACAACCCCAATGCCGCGCGCGCCGTCGCCGATTTCTTCGCCACGCACCCCTCCGCCGGCCGGCCGTTTCACATCGTCGCCGGGCTGCTCGCCAACAAGGACGCGCCGGGCGTGCTTCGCGCCTTTCGCGGGCGCTCGATGGCGATGCACACGGTTTCTGTCCCCGGCCATGCCTCGCACGCCCCCGAAGCGCTCGCCGCCGCCGCGCGCGAAGCCGGGCTGAACGCCGTGCCGGCGGCCTCAGTCCGCGACGCGCTCTCGTGGATCGGCCGCCACGCCGATCCGGCGCGACCGCCGATCGTGCTCGTCATGGGCTCGCTCTACCTTGCGGGCGAGGTGCTGCGGGACAATGGTCAGGCGCCGGCCTGATCGCTCTCCGCCTTGCCGGCCGAGCCGACGGACGAATCCACCAGGCCGCTGCGGCTCATCCACCAGAAGAGCAGGATGCCGGGCAGCGCGACAATGGTGGTGAACCAGTAGAAATCGACGAAGCCGATCGCGTTCACCATCGCGCCGGCCGTGGTGCCGGTAAGCAGTCGCCCGACCACGCTCGCCGCCGCGGAAATCAATGCATATTGCGAGGCCGTGTAGCGCAGGTCGGTCAGGGCAGAGAAATAGGCGACGACGACGACACCGCCGATCCCGCTCGCGAAATTCTCGAATCCGATCGCGCCCGCAAGGCCCGCATTGCTGTGCCCCGCGCCGGCGAGAATCGCGAAGCTCGCATTGGAAACGCCCATCAGGACGAGGCTCAGCAGAACGGAGCGCTTGAGCCCCATTCGCGCGTAGAGCCAGCCGCCGACGAAGATTCCGATCAGATAGGCCCAGAAACCGACGCCCACATCGTAAAGCGCGATCTCGTCATTGGTGAAGCCGAGATTGTCGAGCAGCAGCCTGAGCACGAGCTGGCCGAGCGTGTCCCCGATCTTGTGAAGCAGGATGAAGAGGATGACGATCCAGGCCCCGGTCCGCCGGAAGAATTCGGCGAAGGGTCCGTAGATCGACGCCCAGACCTCGCCGATCCCCTTGCGCGCGCTCGGCTCGCGATGGCGGGGCGGCTCGCCGACGATGAGGCCGGTCAGCATCGCCGGCAGCGCGAAGAGCGCGCAGGCGAGATAGCCCCATTCCCATCCCGCGCGCTGCGCCACGACGAGCGCGAGCGCGCCGGCGGCCACCGATCCGATCCGCCAGCCATATTGCGACATGCCCGATCCGACGCCGAGCTGGCTCGGCTTCAAGAGCTCGATCCGGTAGCCGTCGATGACGATGTCGAACGTGGCGCCGGCGAAGGCGACCAGGATCGCCGCCAGTGCCATGCGCGGGAGGTTGGCCGCCGGATCCTGAATGGCGAGGTTGGCGACGGCGGCGATCACCAGCAAGCCGGCGACAATCAGCCAGGACACGCGCTGGCCGAGCCGCCCGAGCACCGGGATATGCACGCCGTCGACGATCCACGACCAGAGGGGTTTGAAATTGTAGACGAGGATGGCGAGCGTGAAGGCGGTGACGTCGGCGGCGTCGATATGGTCCTGCGCCAGGCGCGTGGTGAGCGTCGCGCCGATCATCGCATAGGGAAAGCCGGACGAGATGCCGAGGAAGAAGGACGCCATCGGCGCGCGCTCGAAATAGGGCCGCAGCGGCGTCGGCATCCAGCGGCCGAAATAGCGGGCGAACAGGTAACCGAAGCCGATCAGGGCGACGATGATGACGGCGGCTAGCTGGCTTCGGCTCATCGGGGTGTTGTAGCGGCTCGGCCTCGGCCGGGAAGCCTCTTTGCTTGCCTTACGTGCGCGTCAGGCGCACCATCCGCCGCATGGACATGCCGGCTTCGCTGCGGCCGACCCAGGGCCAGCTCGAACTCGCCCGCGCCATCGCCGAGGGGGTGGACATGGCGGGCGACGCGGTGGCGAGTGTTCCCGCCTCGGCCTACACCGATCCGGCGCGGTTCGAGGCCGAACGGGCGCGGCTGTTCGGGCGGCTCCCGCAGGTGATCGCGCCGTCCGCCTTGCTCGATCGGCCGAACATGGCGGTGCCGCATGACGGCTTCGGCCTCCCCTTGCTCCTGACCCGCGACAAGCAGGGGCAGGCGCACGTGTTCTGGAACGTCTGCCGTCATCGCGGCACCCGGCTGGTCGAGGGCGAGGCCCCGGTCTGCGCGTCGCTGCTCGTGTGCCCCTATCATGCCTGGAGTTACCGCACCGATGGCCGCCTCGCCGGCGTGCCGCGCCCGGAAACCTTCCCCGGCCTCGACAAAAGCACGCATAACCTCGTCGAACTGCCCTCGACCGAAGCCGGCGGCCTGATCTGGTTCTCGCGACAGGCAAGCAATTTCGAGGACGCGGCCGCGCTCGCGCCCGATTTCGACGCATTCGGTCTGGCCGGCCATCATCTCTACCGCCGCCGCATCCACGATGTTGCCGCCAACTGGAAGCTCATCATGGACGCCTTCCTGGAAAGCTATCACGTCCAGCGGCTCCACGCGCCGACGATCGGCCGGTTCTTCGCCGACGGCATCACCGCCGCCGATCGGATCGGGCGGCACCAGCGCTCTGCGGTTGGCCGCGCCGAATATCTGGCGCGGATCGACCCGCACGACTGGCCGGCGCTGCGCGGCGCGATCACCTTCGCCTACCAGCTTTTCCCGGCGACCCTGCTGGTCGTCAGCCCGGATTATGTGAACGTGATGACGATGATGCCGCGCGCTGTCGATCGCACGCTCGTCGAGGATTTCATGCTGATTCCAGCCCCGCCCGGCTCGCCCGAGGAGGAGGATCATTGGGCGAAGAGCTGGGCTCTGCTCGACGAAGGCACGTTCGGCGGCGAGGATTTTCGCGCCGCCGCCCTGGGGCAGAACGGTCTGGCCTCCGGTGCGATCGAGACGCTGACCCTCGGGACGCTCGAGACCGGCATCCGCCTCTTCCACGACGAAGTGGAAAACGCGCTCACGCAATAGCCCCTCCGCGCGGGCGAAGCGGGTGGGGAGAATTTGGAGCGCTAAGCCGCTGCTTCGTAAAGGGTGAGCTGTGCCGGCGGGCGCTTCATCGGCCGGCCCTGCAGCTGGCGCTCGATCGCGCCCAGCGCCGCCTTCAGCGTCCTTTCCGAATAGGGCTTGGCGAGACAGCCGATCGCCAGCGCACGCGCTTCCTCGCTGCAATTGCCGGTGACGAACAGCACGGGAATCCCCTTCGCGCGCGCGGCGCGGGCGACATCGATCCCGTTGCCCTCTCCGGCAAGCGCGATATCGGTCAGCACCAGATCGAGCGGCTCGGCGGCGATCACCGCGAAGGCGCCGGCGGCATCGCCGACCGTTGCGACCACTTCGTAGCCCGCCTCCTCCAGCAGATGCTCGTTGTCGAACGCGACGAGCGGCTCGTCCTCGACGATCATGATCCGCCGGATCATCCTTTGGCGCTTGGCGAAGAGCATGTTAGTGGCGGTTCCTCCCTCGAACGCTCGATATAGGACCGCAACGAGCCGCCGGTGAGAGGGGTGCCGCGCCCGAACCTCGGCCGGACGCAAATAAATGTCGGGCCGTCCGGCGCGACGGCCGCAAGGAGACGAAACCTGTCCGCCCCCCGTGAACCTCAGCGCATCGCAAAACTCCTCGCCCGCGCCGGCATCGCCTCGCGCCGCGAGATCGAGAGGATGATCGCGGAGGGCCGCATCGCCATCGCCGGCACCACGGTCGAGACGCCCGCCACGCTGCTCACCTCCCTCCACGGCGTCACCGTCGACGGCCAGCCGGTGAAGGCCCCTGCCCCGGCCCGGCTCTTCCGCTTCCACAAGCCGGCGGGGCTGCTGACCACCGAACGTGATCCCAGGGGCCGCCCGACCATCTACGATCGGCTCCCCAAGGGCCTGCCGCGCGTCGTGCCGGTCGGCCGGCTCGACATGAACACCGAGGGCTTGCTGCTGCTCACCACCGACGGCGGCCTCAAGCGCCAGCTCGAGCTTCCCGCGACCGGGGTCGAGCGCACCTATCGCGCCCGTGCGTTCGGTGAAGTCAGCCAGGCGACGCTCGAGGGCCTGTTCGACGGGATCGAGATCGACGGCATCCGCTACGGTCCGATCGACGCCAATCTGGAGCGGCGGACGGGCCGCAACCAGTGGATCGAGATGAAGCTCACCGAGGGCAAGAATCGCGAGGTGCGCCGCGTTCTCGAACATCTGGGGCTCAAGGTGAGCCGGCTCATTCGGACCGCTTACGGGCCGTTCGCGCTCGGCGATCTGCCGGCGGGCGCGGTGGACGAAATCCGCCAGCACGATCTCGTTGCATTCCGCAAGACGCTCGAGCCGCGCCGCGAACGCGCCAGGGTCAAACGGTGAGGATCATTGCCGGCCAGTGGCGCGGCCGGCCGCTGCTCGCCCCCACCGGCCAGGCGACCCGCCCGACCAGCGACCGCGCCCGCGAAGGGCTGTTCTCGATGCTCGCGAGCCGGCTCGGGAGCTTCGAAGGCCTCGCCGTCGCCGATCTCTTCGCAGGAACCGGCGCGCTCGGGATCGAAGCGCTGTCGCGCGGCGCGGCGCACTGCACCTTCTATGAAAAGGACCGCGCGGCGATCGATATCCTGAGCCGCAACCTCGGCAAGCTCGGCGCTGCAACGCAGGCGGAGCTGCGCGCCCAGCCGGTGGAACACGCCCTGCCCCCGCCCCGCCCGTGCGACCTCATCTTGATGGACCCGCCTTATGGCTCCGGGCTCGCCCAGGCGGCGCTGGATCGGATCGGCGCCGGCGGCTGGCTGGCGCCGGGCGGCTGGCTCTCGATCGAGACGGCGGGCGAGAGTCTGGCCCTGCCGGCCAATGTCCGCCCGACGGCCGAGCGCCGGTTCGGCAAGGCGCATATCCTGCTCCTCACCACCGCCTGACGAAGCGCGTTTCCCGTTGGGGAGTCGGTTGATCCATGTTAGAAACGTCTCACCCAGGCTTTTTCAGGGGAGGCGCGCGTGGCGCACAAGTTCACGATCAAGCAGAACAAGGCTGGCGAGTATGTCGCCTATTTCAAATATAACGCCGAGACGATCTTCTGGACCGAGGGCTACAGCTCGAAGGCCGGTGCGGTGAACGCGATCGAATCGATCAAGAAGAACGGCCCCGGCGCGCCGACCGAAGAGGAATAGAAGGCTTCCCCGGGAGAGCGGGCGGGCCGTTTACCCTGCCCGCTTTTTCCGGCCGAGCGCCAGCAGCGCGATCAGGCTCACCAGCGACGCGCCGGCGAGATAGAGCCCCACCCAGATCAGTCCGCCCTCCCGCGCCAGCCACACCGCCGCGATCGGCGTCAGAGCGCCGCCAAGGATGCCCGCGACGTTGAAGGCGAGGCTGACGCCCGTATAGCGCACCCGCGCCGGGAACAGGCTTGGCAGCCAGGTGCCGAGCGGGCCGTAGACCAGGCCCATCACGATCAGCGCGAAGCTGAGCCCGGCGAAGATCACCGGCAGCGACCCCGATTGCAGCGTCGGCGCGAGCAGCAGCCCGGCCGCTGCCGCCGCGACGCAGCCCCAGCTCAGCACCCGGCCCGCGCCCCAACGGTCGGCCAGCCAGCCCGACACCGGAATGGAGATCGCCATGAAGACGATCGCGCCGAGCTGCATCAAGAGGAACGTCTGCTGCTCGATATGCAGGG
>Ga0182792_1003432_pt1 | contig 10172 bp, 6 predicted proteins | sample Passage237B_FD_130497 | JGI IMG/M metagenome (GOLD analysis project Ga0182792, IMG submission 130497) | Cellulose adapted compost microbial communities from Newby Island Compost Facility, Milpitas, CA, USA - Passage2 37B (version 2) (version 2) ... | reverse complement strand
GAGTACGAGTAACCAGTGGTAGGAAAATAATTTAGGACGAAAGTCGGCAGCTGCTGTATTTGACATCGAATGTAGGACTGTAATGGGGTAACTGAGAATACGTCAGGGGTTAATTGAACTTGATTGAATATAGGTCAGCGTCTTTCAGATAGAATTTCAGACGAACAGGCTTTCCCGCCAAGGACGACACATCCGTTTTTCCGTTCCAGGCTACGAGGCGGCTGATTTCATTGCCGATGATGACCTGTGAATCGTCTTTGGTGAAACCGGGTATGGGTTTGCCGCCTGCATCCAGGATCTCTACCCGGATGTCACCGGCTGCAGAGGTCGAAAAGTTCATTTCCAGTTCCTTACCTGTAAAGGTCAGCAGTTTGGTAGTAGCCTCACCGCCGTTGATACCCGCCTGTAGGGATGCAAAGCCATCAAGACGCATGCTGTAACGTTTCAGGTGCGAGGTGGGCTGGGCGTAATTCTCATTGACGTAGATCGAAAGTTCCGTGGGGCTGGTCTGCACCACATTGAGGGCTGGATAATTGGAACGTGACACCCAGTTTTCCAGTCCGATACCCGGCCGGATAAAGGACTCCCGGAAGGTGCGGTCATAGACACTTCCACCCCGGGAACTCATGAAGATGGCGTCTGAACAGTCGTTGTAATACTTGGGGTCTACGCCCAGCGAACTGGCCTGTTCAGGAGTTACCACCTGACGTTTCGGCATAAAGCGCGCACCAATAGCGAGGTAGATATGCGGAGCACGGAAATAAGGGCTGGTTTGCTGTGTATACAGATGATCCAGCGGAGTATCCCCGAAAGTCATGGCCACCGGTTCTGTCCAGTTGATAAAATCCTTCGAGGTAGTCCGGCCTACCGTACGGTAGCCTTTGTACTGGGTGAACCCTCCTTCCGACCAGATACGGAAATAGCATACATACTGCTGTTCTGATTCCGACCAGAATGCGGTGTTTTGTGAATCAAAAACCCCCTTGGTAAAAACCGCCTTTTCCTGCTTGCGGGTCCAGTGTATACCATCCGGCGACACAAAGGCCAGCAGACCCGTCTTGTCGGTACCGGCTACGGCTTTATATCGCTCAGACGGTTTGGCATTGGGGTTTTTATCGAGGAATGGCGAGAAGTTATGGGTTGCCGGTGCCGCATTGGCCAGTACCACGTTATTGTTCCGGGTACCGTTGATTTCATAGATACCCAGGTTCGGTTTCACCCAGTTGATACCGTCGGTTGATTCGGCATAGCAGGTGACCTCATTTTCGTTCCCGTCATGACCGGCTACCCGCACGCCCCGATAATACAGTTTGTATTTATCCCCGTCCTTGATCACGGTGGCGTAGCCGCAGAAATTACCTTCCCAGGGTTTTTCGAAGGCCAGCACCTGTCCCTGATTAACCGGGTGGTGCATTCGCTGTTCCACCCCGTTTAATTTGTCGATCAGGTATTTGTCAACGAAAAGTTCTCTTTTGGAGCCGATGTTCAGGGGTGACTGGGCAAAGGAGGCTGCCGACATCAGAAGGCAGGCGATCAGCATGGAAATGGAAAAACGCTTCATGATTCAGGGTTTTGGGGTTTATCAGTCTTTAATCAGTCTTACGGAAAGGCCGGACATCTGGACGAAGTGGTCTTTTGCCAGTTCCTGGTTTTTGACGGATAGGATTCTGCAGAAGGAGTTGTCTACCAGATAACGGGTACTGCTCCACCAGTAACCGGCTTTGCCCTTATGGAAAAAAGGACCGCCGTAATAGCGGGGGCCTTCATGGGTCCGGTATCCGCCGGGCAGCGCGTTAAACCCGGTTTTATTGGTTCCCGGATTGGCACTCCAGCCCTTACTGCTTTTCAGACCCGCACCGGCGTTTACCGGGCTGCCCAGGAATTCGGCCAGCTGGGTCCATTCAGCATCGGTAGGAATATGCCAGCCTTCGGGAGCTAGCCCTCTTTTGTCGGATACGGCCCAGTAATTGTACAGTTTCCCGTATAACTCCCCGTTTTTGGGGTCATTTTCGTAATAACACCAGGCTGGTCTGCCCTCTATATTGGCCTGTTCCCACTTTTCAAAGGTATTGGCTTCGAAAATCGGATCGCCGTTACGAAAGTGAGTGACATCGAGGTTTTTACTGCTCCATACCTGGGTGCCGATTTTTACGGAAGGGATCTCCTTGTTCACATTCGGGGCTGTAAGCGAGGTCAACAGCACTGATAATAAGGCTAATAGGCTCAAACAAGTTATTTTCATACAGTTAAAACTACTTGAGGTTTCTGACTAACAATTATTCGGCTCTTACAGGAAACGGATGGAATACAGGTTCGCATCCCTCATGTAAATACGGAGCCTGACCGGCCCCCGAGCGATTTGAGACAGATCTGCCTTATCGTCCCACTCCACAATTCTCGAAATCTCGTTTCCGACGATCTCGTCACAGTCGAGCATGGAGTAGCCTGCTATTACTTTGCCCTGAGCATCCTCGATACCAATGCGGATTTCGCCCACGGCGGAGGTGGAATAATTGATTTCCAGTTTTCTGCCGCTAAAACGGAAGGGTTTTGTCACCAGATAGCCGCCTTCATAGGGAGCCTTCAGGGAGCTGAACCCGTCGAGACGGATGGAATACCGGCGAAGGTGGCCGGTAGGCTGGGCGTAATCCTGATTTACGTACAAAGACATCAGACCAGGTTCGGTAGGTACGACATTGAGCGACGGATAGTTGGTACGGGCTGACCAATGGTTTTTGCCCTGTGCCGGGGGAATGTAGGCCTCCATAAACGTCCGCTCATACACGTTTCCACCGCGGGAGCTCATCAGTATAGGCTCGGACAGTCCCTTATGCTGGGAAGGGTCGACCTTCAATCGCTCCAGTTCTTCTTTCTTGAGAATCTGCCGATGAGGTATGAACCGGGAGCCGATTGCTATGTAAATATGCGGTGCCCGGAAATAGGGGCTGGTTTGCTGCGTATAGATATGCTCGAATGGCGTATTTCCGTAGGACATTTCCTCCGACTTGCTCCAGTTGATGAAATCGGGAGAAACAGCGCGGCTGATCGACCGGTAGCCCCAGTCTTCCGTACCGGTCCAGGATCGGAAGTAACAGACATACTGCTGTTCCGATTCGGACCAGAAAGCGACGTTTTGTGAATCCAAAAGACCGTCGGTAATGACGGGTTCGGTTTTCATTTTCTTCCAGTGTATCCCGTCGGCCGAAACAAAGGGAATAAGTCCGGAGCGGTCGGTGCCGGCAAAGGCCTTGAATTTCTGATCTTTGGGCGTTTTTGGATTTTTGTCTATGAAAGGACTGAAGTTGTGGGTTAACGGCGTCTCATCGAGGATGATGTTATTGTTTTTGCTTCCGTTAAACTCGATCAGACCCAGATTGGGTTTGGTCCAGGTAATACCGTCTTTGGATTCTGCGTAGCAGGTATTTTCCCGCACTTTTCCATCGGCATGTTTGTGATTTCCGCGGTAATAAGCCCGGTAAATGTCACCTTCTCCATCGTGGAGGATGGTAATATAAGCCGGAGTTTTACTTTCCCAGGGCTGGTCAAAATAAATGACCGGCCCCTCGTCCCGGGGTATGTGGGCGGTCAGATTCACACCGTTCAGGGTGTCGAGCAAGTAGCGGTCCACAAATATTTCCCTTCGGTTGCCAATGTCGATGAATGGGGACTTCTGCAGGTAGGTGCTTCCGGAAATGAAGAACCCCAGGATTACCAGTAGCGAAAGGAATGTTTTCTTTTTACTCATGATGATGGGTAGTAAACTCGGATATCAGGTTAAAAATCAGTTAAACTTCAGGGAGTAGAGATCAGCATCCTTCATGGTGATGTGCAGTTTGATCTGCTTTCCACTCAGTGAGCCTACGTCAGATTTGCCTTTCCAGGTTACGCTCCGTCTGATTTCATTGCCTATGATCGGATCCGCATCATTCAAAGTATAACCGGGTATGGGTTTACCATTCTGGTCCTGAATTTCAATGCGTATGACTCCAGCAGCAGCGGTGGCGTAGTTGATCTCCAGTTCATTACCCTGGAAGGTAAAGGTCCTGGTGGTTGCTGTACCGCCGGCATAGGGGGCTGTCAGTGATGTAAATCCATCGAGCCGCATGCTGTAACGGCGCAGATGGGAAGTCGGCTGGGTATAATCCTGATTGACGTAGAGCGACATTTCCGTTTCCCCGGTCTGAACTACATTCAGGGCAGGATAATTGGTACGTGCGCTCCAGTTATTGAGACCGATACCCGGCTTAATGAAAGATTCCATGAAGGTCCTGTCATAGACACTGCCTCCCCGGGTGGTCATAAAGAAGGGTTCGGAACTGCCTTTGTACTGACTTTTGGCTACACCGAGCCGGGCATACTGCTCGTCGGTGCCAATTTGCTGGTCAGGTAACAGACGCGCCCCGATGGCCACATAAATGTGCGGAGCCCGGAAATAGGGACTGGTCTGCTGGATGTACAAATGCTCGGGCGGGGTATTACCGTAAGACATTTCCACGGGCTCGGTCCAGTTGACGAAATCAGGGGAGGTACTTCGGCTGATGGTACGTATTCTTTTGCCGTCTATGGTTTTGAACGTACGGAAATAACAGATATACTGCTTTTCCGATTCCGACCAGAAGGCCACATTTTGGGAATCAAATGCTCCCTTATAGATACCTCTCTTCGTCGTTAGCTTTTTCCAGTGTATCCCGTCGGCCGAGTAGTAGGGTACCAGGCCGACGCTGTCGCGAGTCGTTCCGCCCAGCGCCTTGTATCGCTGACTGGCCGGTGCATTGGGATTTTGGTCGATGAACGGACTGAAGTTATGATGGGCAGGGGCTTCCCCTGCCAGCACGATGTTGTTGGCTTTCGAACCTTCGAATTCGAAAAGTCCCAGATTAGGTTTGATCCAGGTGACTCCATCCTTTGATTCTGCATAGCATGTCCATTCCTCGTTGGTATAGGCTTTCAGATCCGCTCCTTTACGTCCGGCCCGGTAATAAGCCCGGTATAGTCCGTTATCATTAATAACCGTGATATAAGCCGGTGAAAGGGTCTCCCAGGGTTTGTCGAAGTGAAAGGCAATGCCCTCATCGATCGGTTTTTGCAGCACCAGATTTACATTCGACAACTTGTCGAGCAGGTAATAGTCAACGAAAATTTCCCGCTTATTACCCAGATTCAATGGCTGAGCACCTAGCGGAGAGATCAGAAGGACTCCGATCAGTAAATTGAGTAATCTGAAGAAAGGGATCGCCATGGCAGGGGATTTAAAGGGGAATCCCGAAATTACTTCGGGATTCCAGTGGAGAATCAGCATGTCACGTTATTCATAACCAGGGTTTTGCTTAACCAGTGGCTCGAGGCTTAGGATGTCTTCGCCCAGTGGGAAGATAAGGTCGTTTTGTGTCTTACCTGCCAAAGCGGGTACCTTTTCCAGGGCTTTGTTAAACCGGACCAGATCCCACCATCTCTTACCTTCGTGAATCAGCTCGAAAAGTCTTTCCTGAAGGATCGCCTCATCGTTGGCTTCCTGGGTGCCGCTTACAAACCGGTTCGCCTCAAAATTGGCACCGTAGGCTCTGCGGCGGATCAGGTTCATCTCGGCTGACGGATCCTGGCCCAGTGCATTTTTGGCTTCTGCTTTCAGGAGGACGATATCAGCATAGCGGTAAACAATGTAGTCATCGTACATCACCCGTACACCACCAACCAGGGCACCGGGCCATTTCTGGTCAAGATTGTACATCAGGCTGGTAACCCCGTCGCGGGTCTGGTATACGCGGATCAGGGAAGCATCCTTGCGGATATCGTCGTCCTTAAACTGCTCCGCAACCGGACTGGAGATCTGCCAGTAGGTGTCCTTACCCGAATAGGGTAATATTTTGTTGATCACTTCCTGCGGTGTGAAAGGGGCCGTTGGTGCAGCCAGCGCGGTAATCCCGCCATAGACCGATCTGCCACCGACTTCACCTTCCTCAAATCTTACCGAGAGGATGACTTCCTGGTTTCCCTTGTTGTTGAAACGAAAAATGTCAGAGAAATTATCGAGCAGGCGTACATCGCTGTTTTCTATTTCCGAAATGGCCTGCAGGGCGGTATTCAGATCACTGGCACCGCCACCCATACGCTTTGCCGTCCAGAGATAGACATCAGCTTTCAGGGCATTGAGGGCTGGTTTGGACCACTTGTTTCTGCCAGCGGGGAAGGAGTTATTGGGGAAAAGGGACAGAGCCTGTTCGATATCCCGTTTGATGAAGGCAAATACTTCCGACTGCGGCGAACGTTCCTTATAGATCGTATTGGGGTCGAATCCTTCCGTGGGCTGATCTACGATGATCAGGTCGCCCCAGGTTTTGGTCATAGTAAAGTACAGAAACGCCCGCATTGCATAGGCTTGCGCGAGGATCTGATTCTTGTCAGCTTCCTGTGTGAACGAAATCCCGGGTACATATTTGATAATCAGGTTCGCGTCGTGTACTGCCGTATACATGCCCGCCCAGTTTGGGCCCGGATTAACCCTTGATAGGTTGTTGGTGAATACGTAGAAGTTGATCGATGGGTCAAAACCGAAGTTCTGTACCCAGATCTCGCTGCGTCCTTCGCCCCACATGAAGAAATTGGTTGTGGCTTGGGTACGCATCCGGTAGTACATTCCATTCAATCCACCCGCTGCCTCTTCTGGCGATTTCCAGAAGGAAGCATTGGTGATCTGGCTGACAGGGGCAAGGGTCAGGCTGTCGGTACAACTGCTTAGGCACGCCACCGCGGCAAGCGAATATAAAGTCTTTTTTATGAGCGATTTCATCTTTCCTGTGCTTAAGATAGTGTTTTGTTAAAATGCAGGAGTGATCTGAATTCCAAATATGAAATTCTTTGGCATGGGGTAACGTCCACCGTCAGTACCGCCTTCTTCAGGGTTGAGTCCCGAGTATTTGGTGAAATAGGCGAGGTTACCGGCAGTGACATGCAGACGAACCGTATTGAGCCTGGCTTTTTCGATCAGCGATTGCGGCATGTTATACGACAGAGCGATCTCACGCAGAGCAAGGAAACTTCCGAGTTCATGGTAATACGAGTTGCCTCTCCAGAGGTTTTGTTTCTGGTTCTGATCTGCCCAGTAGTAGCGTGGGATATCCGTTACGTCGCCCTGTTTCTGCCATGATCGGGTAACTTCCGCTGAAATGGCGTTCTGGCCGGAGAAGTTACCTAGTACACGGGCTCTGGTTTCGTTGTAGATCATGTGCCCCAGGGTATAGTCAACCCGTACGGTCAGACCAAAGTTTTTGTAGTTGAAACGGTTGGTGAAACCACCGGTCCAGTCGGGATAGGGGTTACCCATGTAGATACGGTCACGGTCGTCGATGATGCCGTTACCATCGGTATCCTGCCAGATAACATCACCTCCGTGTTTGGTTTTGTCGGTTCCAACTACGAGCATGTCGGTAGGTCCTGCTGCGGCTGCTTCATCGGTGGCGTAGATGCCCAGCTGCTTGTAGGCGAATATGTCACCCAAAGTACCGCCTTCCTGCAAGCCACCTTTCCAGTCATAGTCCTGTTTTTTCTCGTCCCAGATGTACACCCCACCGATACGGTTTCTCTCGATGCCGTTGTCAGGAAGTTTCAGGATTTTCATTTTCACGTAACTGGCGTTCAGTGATGCATACCACTGGAATTCCGATTCACCCGAAAGTATCTGAGCATTCACTTCCAGGTCTACGCCCTTATTTTCCAGACTTCCCAGGTTGGTAAGGATACTGGTAAACCCGGACGAGCGTGGCAGGTTGAGGTTTGTAAGAAGGTTATCGGTAACTCTCCGGTAAACATCGGCCGTAGCGGTAATGCGGTTGTTAACAAAGCCCAGGTCGACTCCTACGTTGAAGGTTTTGGATCTCTCCCATTGCAGTTCATCATTGGCCATGGAGGTATTGTAAATGGCAGCCGATCCGTAATAACGGTTACCTACGGTGTAGGCACCCTGTGCCTGATAGGGCCCCAGACCACTGATGTTACCGTTCACCCCGTAACTAACCCGAAGTTTGGCGTTGCTAAGAACCTCCGCGGGAATTGCTTCCCAGAATTTCTCACGATGCAGGTTCCATCCGGCGGAAACTCCGGGGAAGAAGCCCCATTTGTATTTGGCACCCAAGTTGGAAGCACCGTCATAACGGGCGTTGACCGAAAGCAGGTACTTCTGATCGTAATTATAGTTCAAACGACCAAAATAGCCATAAAGCAGCATTTCCGTTTCAGAGCCGGTTACACTCCAGGGCGTTCCCGAAGCATTCAGGGTAGGGATAAGATCAGTAGCAGCGTTACGTCCGACTGCGGTAAAGCCGCGCGTCATGGTTTTGAAGTAGGAGTAACCCGCGGTTGCTTCGAGGTTATGCAGACCCAGGTCCTTCACATAATTGAACACCGCATCCGCCTGCTGATCCACGCGGGCCGACAGGGTAGCGGTTGCCTGACGGTTCTGGTTCAGCACGAGCGGGCCATCCAGATAGGATTTCTGGAATACACGGCTGTCGAAAGTATTGTTAACCAGGGAAAGCTGCGGGCGGAAAGAAAGTCCGGGAATGATTTCCCATTTTCCTCCGACGACAAACATATAATTGTTGCGGGTACGTTTGGAGTCGTGACGGCTGATGTAATAGGCGGGGTTACCGTTGGTAAATAAACGTCCTGGTGCCAGGGAGCCGTCTTCGAACTGGTATTTCGAAGTCTGGGCCGTGTTGATGTTGTTTTTGAACACAACCCCTACGTCCGGCACCTCGTGGTCTGTCACGTTGGCATAGTTCAGCCGGCCAAACACATTCACGTTTTTGGCGACCTGGATGTCACCGTTCATGTTTAGGCTGATTCTTTTGTAATCGGTGTTGATGGCCACCCCTTCGTTATCGAGATATCCGAGGCCGAGATTGAATTTGGCTTTTTCCGACCCGCCTGAGACATTTATGCTGTGGTCGTGGGTGTAGGCCTTCTTGAAGATGGTTTTCTGGAAATCGGTTCCTTTGAATATAAGGGTTCTGGAAGGGTCAAGGGGGTCAGGAATAGTCTCCCAAACGGCACCCCACTGATCCGGGGGCAGGCTGAGCAAATGTTGATTTTCGGGAGACAGCACCATGGTGGTGAATGCCGTGTTGTTGGTCAGGTCGTTACCGATACCGCCCGCGTTGGCCTGGGTAAGGAAGTCGAGCGTGGAAGGGGCTTTTACAGAGCTGGCCATAATCCCTAACCTCATAAAATATACGAAGTCTTTCGGATCAGCGAGATCGTACATCCGTCCGACTTCGGAAGAGGTAAGGTTGTAGTTGTAGTTCACCTGGATGCGGCCGGCCTTGCCCGACTTGGTTTCGACGATGATTACCCCGTTCGATGCCCGGGCGCCATAAATCGAAGTCGAAGCGGCATCTTTCAGTACCTGCATCGACTCGATATCCCGCGGGTTGATGTGGTCCATATCGTCGCGGATAACACCATCTATAACATATAATGGAGTGGATCCATTGGGGTTATTGATGGAAGTACCTCCGCGAAGGATAATACGGGGCCGCGCGCCCGGCTGTCCGGAGGTACTTTGAACCCTTAAACCCGAAACGGTCCCCTGCAGGGCCGATGCCGGGTTGGCAAAGGTTACGTTCTCCATAACTCTTGTGTCGAGCTTGCTAACCGAGGTGGTGATCGTTTCCTTGGACTGGGATCCGTAACCTACCACAACCACTTCCTTTAGCGAGGCGATATCCGATTCGAGGCGGATATCGATCTGAGACTGATTGCCTACGGTAACTTCCTGGCTCTTATAACCGATGAAAGAAAACACCAGTACAGAGTTCCCCCCGTCCACATTCAGGGAGTATTTTCCGTCATAATCGGTGCTGGTTCCGACGGTCGTTCCCTTGATCTGAACATTCACCCCAGGGAGCGCCTGGTTCGATTCATCGTATACGGTACCTGCGACACGCCTGCTTTGTGCGACCGAAAATTGGACAAAAAGGCAAGTCAATAAAAGGGAAAGATAGTATCGCTTTCCCCTTATAAAACTGTGTAAAAATTCTGGCTGCATAATATTAGTTAGTTTATGTGTTTCTTTAAACTAAATCCTGAACAAAGCTAATTTTAGCCTGTAGGACCTTCCTCTACTTTTGTTTGTATTTGTAATGTTTTTTTTCAGTCTGGAAATAAAGTGTTTGGCT
>Ga0182792_1003429_pt1 | contig 10181 bp, 10 predicted proteins | sample Passage237B_FD_130497 | JGI IMG/M metagenome (GOLD analysis project Ga0182792, IMG submission 130497) | Cellulose adapted compost microbial communities from Newby Island Compost Facility, Milpitas, CA, USA - Passage2 37B (version 2) (version 2) ... | reverse complement strand
AGATCCGCGCGCAGCGCTGATCCGGCGTTTGCAAGAGTACGAGCGCTTCAAGCAGGCAGCGGAAGATGTGGATGCACTGCCGCGCCAGAACCGCGATTTTTATGTGGCCAAGGCGCAGGCGCCGGACCGCAACCTCACTCGCCCGGACCCGGACGTGGATCTGCGCGAGCTGCTGGTGGCGCTGGCAGAAGTGTTGCGTCGCGCCGACATGTTCGTAAGCCACCATGTGGAGAAAGAGCGCCTATCCACCCGCGAGCGCATGGGGCAGGTACTCGACCATTTGCGCGGCCGCCAGTTTGTCCCCTTCGTGAGTTTGTTTTCCGCGACGGAAGGCCGATTGGGCGTGGTGGTGACCTTCTTGGCTGTATTGGAGTTGATTAAGGAATCCCTGGTGGAAATCGTCCAGTCCGAGGAGTTTGGACCGATCCACGTTAAAGCGAGAATTCAACCAGAGGGCGAGGCAGAACCTGAGGTTGAGGCAGAACTTGAAGAGCCTGAGGTTGAGACAGGACTTGAGGTTGAGGCTGAACCCGAGTTTGAGAATGAACTTGAGCCTCCGGCGGATAAAGCAGAAGAACAAGACATAGAGCAACCATGAGCTACGACCCCCAACTGTTACAACGGATCGTCGAAGGCGCGCTGCTGGCCGCCGGTGAGGCATTGAGCATCGATCGCATCATGAGTCTGTTTGATGAGGCAGAACAGCCAGAGAAGCAGGAAATTCTCGATGCGCTGGCGGCCCTGCGTGAAGCCTGCGCCGGGCGCGGCTTTGAGCTGGCGGAAGTGGCCAGCGGCTGGCGTTTCCAGGTAGCCACTGATCTTGCGCCCTGGGTCAATCGCCTGTGGGAAGAGAAGCCGCAGAAATATTCGCGCGCGCTCCTGGAAACCCTGTCGTTGATCGCCTATCGCCAGCCCATTACCCGCAGCGACATCGAGGAAGTGCGCGGCGTTGCCGTCAGCTCCCACATTATTAAAACCCTGGCCGAACGGGAGTGGATTAAAGTTGTGGGCCACCGCGACGTCCCGGGGCGGCCATCCCTGTATGCCACCACGCGCCAGTTTCTCGATTATTTCGGCCTGAAAAGCCTTGAGGAACTGCCGACCCTGGGCGAACTGAAAGACATCGACAGCCTGAATCAGGACTTGGAACTGGGCGATGACGAACTGGTGGAAGAGCGCGAGCAGATTGCCGCTGCGCAAGACGCCGATGAACCCGCCACTGAATCGCTTTTCGCCAGCCTTGAAGAAGAAACTGCCGAGCTTGAGCACGCTGGCGATACCGAAGATGACGACTCCGAGCCCGAACAGGCGGAGTTCGATAAAGATATTGATTGAGATATGACAGACGAAAAATTACAGAAAGTCCTCGCCGCCGCCGGTTTGGGATCGCGCCGTGAAGTGGAGCGCGCCATAGAGGCGGGCGAGGTGATGGTCAACGGCCGTCCCGCCCATTTGGGCGAGCGCGTCAAAGTGGGCGACAAGGTGATCTGGCGCGGCAAAGTCGTAGTGGTGCCAGAGCCCGCGCGGGAGGAAATTCGGGTATTGCTGTACAACAAGCCGGAAGGTGAGATTTGCAGTCGCAATGATCCCGAAGGTCGCCCCAGCGTATTCGACGCCCTGCCGCCGCTGAAAAACGGCCGTTGGGTGTCCGTGGGCCGGCTGGACTTCAACACCAGCGGTCTGCTGTTGTTTACCAACGACGGCGAACTCGCCAATAAATTGATGCATCCCTCCAGCGGGATAGATCGGGAATACATGGTGCGTGTGCAGGGAGAGGTTGAGGACGACGTGCTGGAACGCTTGAGTGAAGGCGTGTTGCTGGACGATGGTTTGGCCCGCTTCAGCGCTGTCAAACGCGGTGGTTCTGGCGGCGGCACCAACGGTTGGTATCACTGCGTAATCATGGAAGGGCGCAATCGCGAAGTGCGCCGGCTGTGGGAATCGCAGGAGCTGCGGGTCAGCCGTCTCAAGCGCGTGCGCTACGGGCCGATTTTGATTCCGCCTTTCGTTAAGCCGGGTCAGTGGTTGGAGCTAGGGGATCGGGAAATTGGCGAGCTGTTTCGTCGAGCCGGTCTGGAAGCGCCGCCGAAGCGACGTTTCCGTCCAGATGATGCCAGCGCTCAAGAGCGCAGAATCAAGAAAATGCGGGCTGCCTCGGGTCGTCAAAGTCGCGCCGGCGGTGGACCAGCGAAGGGCCGCAAAACTGGCCCCACAAAAAGTAGCCCTAAATCGAAGTAATTATTCCGCTGTCGGCTGATTAACCACCCGGTTGCGGCCGCTGTCTTTTGCCTCGTAGAGCGCGCTGTCGGCGCGCTTGAACAAGGTGTCTCTGGTGTCATCCGCCGCGCTGGTGCTCACGCCGATACTGATGGTGGCGTGCACCGGCCCGCTGTCGGTGGCCAGATCGCGTTTTTCCAGCTGGCTGCGGATGCGTTCAGCAATCGCCACCGCTTCCGCATTGCTGGTGTTACTCAACACCACCACAAACTCTTCTCCGCCGTAACGAAAGACCTGATCGGTTTCGCGCAGCGCCGCACCAATGGCTTTTGCCACACTCTGCAGCAACTGGTCGCCAGTGGCGTGGCCGAGTCGATCGTTGATCTGCTTAAACCAGTCCATATCCGCAACCAGCAACGACAAGGGTCGGCCACTGCGTTGGCTGATTTTCAGCTCGCGTTGCAGAGTCAGCTCCATGGCTGCGCGGTTGCCGACACCGGTCAGGGGATCGCGCAAGGAGTTTTCCACGGCGTCGCGGTAGAGCAGGGCATTGCGCAGGGGCTGCAGCAGCAGGCCGAGCAATCCTTCGAGGGTGCCCATCTCCTGATCGTTGAAACGCACACCGCGGAAAAAGGTCAGCTCGCCCACGGCAAAGCTGCCGTTGTGCAGGTTGTAATTGACCTTGTGGGCGCGGTGGGTGCCCAGGGCGAGGCGGATATCGCGAGACGGTAGGCGGTATTCCATCCCAGAGCAGCGGATAACCTTTTGCAGCAGCTGGTAAAACGTCGCCAGGGTTTCGTGCAGGTCGAGGGATGTCTGCAAGGTGTTGCTGAGGCGAAAACGGAATTCGCCCGGATCACTCGACATCTCAGCGGCGCTGACGGGAAGCGTTTCGGGATTGGCCAGAATTTGCGACATACAAGGGTCTCGATAAACGCCCGGATAGGGCGGGTCTGTTTAACCTGTGAATTGCTAAAGCCGTGCCAGGGAAAGAAATGTCTTAAATTTCAATTGGGTACATCCTTAAATGAAGCGTCGAATTGCGCTACTGACGGATTTTTGACGCTGCGTCAATGGGCATAAGGGCAAGCCTTTGCCGCCGTCATCTTTTCTTGCCGGCGATGGCCCTGCAGTTGTGCAAGCTCGGCATTGTTGCGAAAATGCCGCGCGTTTTCGCCCGTATAGTCAGGAGTTTCTGTGGCACAGATCGGTCTCTTTTTCGGCAGTGACGAGGGTAATACCGAGTCGGTGGCATACCGCATCCAGCAGCGCCTGGGCACAGACGTGGTGGATGTCTTTGATATCGCTGATGTAACGCAACTGGAATTTGCTGAGTACGATCAGATCATTCTGGGCATCTCTACCTGGGATTTCGGCCAGATCCAATCCGATTGGGAGGAGTTCTGGGGCGATATCGAACAGGTGCCTTTTGATGGCAAAACCGTTGCCCTGTTCGGTCTCGGCGACCAATTCGGCTACGGCGATTTTTTCCTCGACGCTATGGGCATGCTGCACGATGTTGTGGTGAAGAACGGCGCCCGCATCGTTGGTCACTGGCCTACAGAAGGTTATGACTTCGACGCCTCCAAAGCGCAGATTCCGGGAGAAAATTTCTTTGTCGGTTTGGCACTCGATGAAGACCAGCAACCCGAACTCACCAAGGGGCGCCTGGACGAGTGGTGCGCGCAAATCCACGAGGCTTTCGGCCTGACCACTCCGCTGCATTCAGTCGACGATTGATACCATGAATGCTCCTATCCCCGTCGCCAAGAACACCGGTATAAAACGCCTTTTCAAAGCGACGGGCTACTCAATCAAAGGTCTGTCCTACGCCTTTCGCAACGAAGCTGCTTTTCGCCAGGAATCTTTAGCTGCGGTGGTGCTTATTCCCTTGGCTTTGTGGCTGGACGTCAGCACCGCGGAGCGGGTCCTGCTCGTGATGTCGGTGGTTCTGATGCTGGTGATGGAGCTGCTCAATACCGCTATTGAAGCCGTGGTGGATCGCGCTGGTTCGGAATATCACCTCCTGGCAGGGGTCGCGAAGGACACTGGCTCCGCAGCGGTGTTCTTAAGCGTGCTTTTCTGCATTTTTGTCTGGGTCGCTGTCCTGGTGACACTGTTCTGATTCCGGGGGAAACCCCGTTCCTTGACTATCCTTATTTAACCGAGCCCGCGCTTTCCGCGAAAAGCCCGACCGGCCGAACTCTTGTGCTATGCTCCGCGTCATCTGCGCTGCCGGAGTGTGGCCTCTTTCCTTAAATAATCATAAAAGGAGCGGATTTTGGACAGTAAACATTATGCGAACGTAAGCGAATTGTTACTGGACGCTTTTTCGCGACATGCAAACCTGCCAGCTTTTACCTGCTTCGGGCATACCGTCACTTATGCCGAAATCGACGTTCTCAGTGCGCGCTTCGCCAGTTACCTGCAACACCATTCCGGCCTGAAACCCGGCGACCGCATCGCGATTCAATTGCCGAATGTCCTGCAATATCCAGTGGTTCTGTACGGTGCCATCCGCGCCGGTCTGGTGGTGGTTAATACCAACCCCCTGTATACCTCGCGGGAGTTGCTGCACCAGTTAAAAGACAGCGGTGCCAAGGCATTGGTGGTGCTCGCCAATGTGGCGAACCACGCGGCGGAAATTCTGCCGCAGACACAGGTGGAAAAAGTGATCGTGACGGAGATCGGTGATTTGCTGCCGACGCCCAAGCGCCAACTGATCAATTTCGTGGTTAAGCACATCAAAAAAATGGTGCCGCCTTTTGAATTTTCCCAGGCAATCGGTATCCGCGAGGCGCTCAAACTGGGCGAGCAGAAACCGTTTACGCCGGTGCCGGTGAGCAGTGAGACGCTGCTGGTGTTGCAATACACCGGCGGCACCACAGGAGTGGCCAAGGGCGCTATGTTGAGCCATGGGAATTTGTGCGCAAATGTGCGCCAGGTTCTCAACCACATGACCAAATTGTTTAAAACCAAATCCCAAGTTGTCGCGGTGGCGCTGCCGCTGTACCACATTTTTGCTTTTAATATTCACGGTCTGTGCGCCGTTGCTCGCGGTGCTCATAACATACTCATTCCCAATCCGCGGGATTTGCCGGCTTTTGTGAAGGCAATCAAGCCGTACAAGGTTTCCTTGTTTGTGGCGGTAAACACGCTCTATAACTCACTTTTGCGGTCCGAGGATTTCCGCAAACTGGATTTCTCCGAATTGAAAACCTCTGCCGGCGGCGGTATGGCGGTAACGGAAGGTGTCGCTAAAAACTGGTTGGAGTTAACCGGTTGCGAAATCTGCGAAGGCTATGGCCTCACGGAAACCTCACCGGTTTTAATTACCAACCCGGATAACGCCATTAAAACCGGAACCATCGGCACGCCGGTGATCGATACCGAAATCAAAATTGCCAACGAACAGGGCGAAGAGGTACCGGACGGCGAGCCGGGCGAACTCTGGGCGCGCGGCCCGCAGGTAATGTCCGGCTACTGGCAAAAACCCGAGGCGACCGCCGAAGTGTTGACTCCAGACGGCTGGTTTAAAACCGGGGATATCGCCATCCGCCGGCCCGACGGTTATTACAAAATTGTCGACCGTAAAAAAGACATGATTCTGGTTTCCGGTTTTAATGTGTATCCCAACGAGGTTGAGGATGTGGTCACGCAGCATCCGGATATCATTGAGGCGGCGGTGATTGGTGTACCTAATCAAGGCTCTGGTGAAACCGTCAAACTTTTTGTCGTCACCGGTGGAAAATCCGTACCGGAAGAGGAGATCATTGCGTTCTGCCGCGAGCGCTTGACCGCCTACAAGATTCCGAAAATTATTGAATATCGCGATAGCCTGCCCAAATCCAACGTCGGTAAAATTCTGCGCCGCGAACTGCGCGATCCTTCGCCGCACGCGTGAGCGCAGCTCGCGGAAAACCGTTTAAAAACGCATAAAACAAAACAGGAGATGCACGTGGAAATTTCCGCGATTATTTTTTTGGTGCTCGCGATTGCGATCGTCTATTTCGGCGCGAAGACAGTGCCGCAGGGGCAGGAGTGGACGGTGGAGCGCTTTGGTCGTTACACCCGCACATTGAGTCCAGGCTTTAATGTGATTGTGCCCTTGATCGACACCATCGGCCACAAACAGATCGTTATGGAACAGGTTCTCGACGTAGACCCGCAGGAAGTGATCAGCTCGGACAACGCCATGGTAACCACTGATGCGGTGTGTTTTTTCCAGGTGATCGATGCGATGAAAGCCTCCTACGAGGTCAACAATCTGCATTCAGCGATGAAAAATCTGGTGATGACCAATATCCGCGCGGTGTTGGGCTCCATGGAGCTGGATGCAATGCTCTCCAATCGCGACCTGATCAATACAGCGCTGCTCACCAAGGTCGATGAAGCGACCAGCCCCTGGGGCGTTAAAGTGACGCGTATTGAGATCAAGGATATTCGCCCGCCTACGGATCTGGTGGAATCCATGGGCAATCAGATGAAAGCCGAGCGGGAAAAACGCGCGCTGATTTTGCGCGCGGAAGGTGAGCGCGAAGCGGCGATCAAAGTGGCGGAAGGTAAGAAGCGCGCGCAGATTCTCAACGCCGAAGGTGAGCGGGAGGCGGCGTTCCTGGAAGCGGAAGCGCGCGAGCGGGAAGCACAGGCGGAAGCCAAAGCGACTCAATTTGTGAGCGAGGCAATTTCCGGCGGTAACAATCAGGCGCTCAATTATTTTGTTGCACAAAAATATATCGAGGCTTTGGGCCGACTCGCCTCATCGGATAACAGCAAAGTGATCCTTATGCCGCTGGAAGCAAGCCAAGTCATAGGCTCTCTGGCGGGAATTCAAGAACTCATTAAAACGACGCAGCAGGACAATAAAGGCTAAATATGTTTGACTCCTTGACTGGCTGGCACTGGCTGGCCCTCGGTATAGGTCTGCTGCTGTTGGAGGTCCTTGGGGTCAACGGCGTTTTCATCGGCGCCGCCTGCGGCGCTATAGCTCTGGCATTGGTGCTCGCGATAGTAGAGCTCACTTGGCAGGTGCAACTGGTGGTGTTCGGGATTTTTGCGGTTATCGGCACTGGTATTTTCTGGCGATTTTTCCGCGTCAAACCCGTGGACAACGCCACCAGCAAACTCAATAACCGCCGCGCGCAGCTTGTCGGCATGCGCGCCTCGCTGTTGCAAGGTGTGCAGGGCGGTCGCGGTAAAGTCCAGATCCAGGATGCGCTGTGGACGGTAAGTTGCCAGGAAGACTTGCCCGCAGGCACACTCGTGGAAGTTGTGGGTTACGACAACGATACACTGCAGGTAAAAAAAATCTGATTGGCGGATTTATGCGCCAGCTCCCATACTTGCTCATAGACCTACCCATGGGGGCTAACCTTCATGTCCACTAACGCATTATTGCTCTCCGGCGGTGGCGCTCGCGCTGCTTATCAGGCGGGTGTATTGCAGGCGCTGGCGGACATACTGCCGGATTTACATAATCCGTTTCCCATTATTTGCGGCACTTCCGCCGGTGCTATCAACGCCGTGGCTATGGCCGCGCACCGGGGCGGTTTTCGCAAGGCCGCTCTCGATCTGGCGCAAACCTGGCGCTATCTCGAAGTCAATCACGTGTTCAATGCCGGCTGGATGGATCTCTTGTGCGGACTTGCCAAGGTGGGTGCTTCCATTTTTAACGACGGTGTTGGACGCAATCGACCCCTGGCGTTGTTGGACAACAGCCCGCTGCGGCAGCTGCTTACCGAGGTCATCCCGTTCGACAATATCAATTTGCGCATAAGCGCAGGGGATCTGCGCGCCATCAGTATCACCGCGATGAGTTACAGCTCCGGTGAGTCGGTGGCGTTTTATCAGGGCGCGCCAGATCTCCATCCCTGGCGCCGCGCTCGCCGTTTGGGACGGCCCACGCAACTGACGGTGGATCACCTGCTGGCTTCGTCGGCGATTCCCACCATTTTCCCTGCGGTTTATCTGGATCGTGAATATTTTGGCGATGGCGCTATGCGTCAGGTGGCACCGATCAGTCCAGCGTTGCACTTAGGCGCTGACCGCTTGTTCGTCATAGGTGTCAGCGCCAACCGCAGTCCCACCCATTGGGGCAAGACAAAAGCTCTGCCACGCCATTCACCATCCATGGCGCAGATCATCGGCCAGATGTTCAACAGTGCGTTCATTGACGCATTAGAAGGTGATCTTGAGCATATGGAGCGGGTCAATGCGCTTCTGGCGCTGATCGATAAGAACCGCTGTGAACAGACTGGCCATCTGCGCGCAGTGGAAACCCTGGTGATCTCGCCGTCCAAACCCCTGGATAAAATTGCGGGGCGCCGAGTGCGCGACCTGCCGCCGGCATTGCGCTTTTTCCTGCGCCGCACTGGAGCTACTGCGAGTGGCGGCGGTTCTGCAGTGGCGAGTTATCTGCTGTTTTCCCACGGTTACTGCAATGAGCTGATGGAGTTGGGTTATCAGGACGCCATGTGGGAACGCGAATCCATCGAACGATTTTTCCGCGAACCGGCTCAACGCTCCGCTTAAGCACGTAATATTTCCCTCTGGGCGGCCCACGCCGATTATTTCCTCATGCCTTTTAAAAATAATTCCAAGTAAAATGGCTCGCCCGCGCAGCGCTACTAACAGGACGCGCGGTTGAATTGAACAACGATATCTTGGGGGTAGGCGTGAAATTCATAAAAGTGGGATTGATCGTCCTGATTGTGGCGATGGTGGCATTTATCGGTGGTGGCTACTTATTACCCAAACAGGTGGAAGTTGAGCGTTCGACGTTGATCGAAAGTGATCCGGCGACCATTTTTGAATACGTAAACAATCCGAAAAAATTCCATAGCTGGTCACCTTGGGCGGATATGGATCCGAACATGCAATTGGAATTTTCTGGTCCGGAGCGCGGCGTCGGTGCAAGCATTAGCTGGGCGAGCCAAGTCCCTCAGGTCGGCAATGGTGTGCAGACAATCGTGATTTCTGAGCCGGACAAGCGTGTTGTGGCCAGCCTGCAGTTCGACGGTCAGGCTGGCGGTGAAGCAGAATTCGAGCTGATGCCGGAAGGACGCGAAACGAAAGTGACTTGGCGCTTCCGCGCGGATTTTGGCAGCAATCCGGTTGCGCGTTATTTTGGCTTCGTGCTGGACGATATGCTCGGCGACCACTATGCGAAGGGTTTGGAAAAACTCGAGCATTTGGTGGAGAGCCAGCCAAATATCGTGACCGAGGAAATTACCTATGACGTCGGTGAGACTCGCCTGTCCGGTTATCTCGCCTATCCACGTAACGCCGCTAACGTGCCTGGCGTTTTGGTTGTGCACGAGTGGTGGGGCAACAACCAATATCCGCGCAAACGTGCGGAAATGTTAGCGGAGCTGGGTTATGCCGCTTTTGCCCTGGATATGTACGGCGACGGCAAAGTCACCGGCCATCCCAAAGAAGCCACTGCATTTATGATGGAAGTGGTGAACAACGCCGATGTAGCCCGCGCACGTTTTGAAAAAGCTCTCGATTTATTAAAGAGCAGCCCGGTCGTGAACTCTGAAAAAATCGCCGCGATTGGTTACTGCTTTGGCGGTGCGGTTGTGCTCAGCATGGGACGTTTGGGGTTGGATCTCGACGGCGTGGTGAGTTACCACGGTTCGCTCGGAGGATTGGCACCGGTCAACGAAGGGCAGGTAAAAGCGCGCTTTATGGTATTTAACGGCGCGGCTGACCCCTTTGTTCCTGAAGAAGCAAAACAAACGTTCAAAGCGGAAATGGATGCGGCAAAGTTGCAGTACGAATTCATTGACTATCCAGAAGCCTTGCACGGGTTCACCAATCCGGAAGCTGATGAAAAAGGCGAAGCCTACGGCCTCCCGCTAAAATACGATCCGGCGGTCGATCAGGACTCCTGGCAAAAAACCCAGGAATTTTTCCGCACTATTTTCTGATGACATTTGCGGCTGTAATTCCGCCGCATTTGT
>Ga0182792_1003424_pt1 | contig 10184 bp, 1 predicted proteins | sample Passage237B_FD_130497 | JGI IMG/M metagenome (GOLD analysis project Ga0182792, IMG submission 130497) | Cellulose adapted compost microbial communities from Newby Island Compost Facility, Milpitas, CA, USA - Passage2 37B (version 2) (version 2) ... | reverse complement strand
CAAATAATTCTTTTCGACTGTGAATCTGAGATAAAAATATAAATTTACTCCTTAATAAGCGGCGTGGGGGAATGGGAACCCACCAAAGTTATAGCTGGTTTTGTGGGTTCGAGTCCCACCGCCACTTCCGTTGAAATAAAGATATTTATTGATGAATATGACTTCAAACTTAATTACTATTTTAAGTAATTTGTTTATAAAATGTCTAATGATGGCTAAGAGAGCTTTTAATACTAATATAATAGACGTTTTTTTTTATTACCCTACTATTACCAGAGAATATAAAATGAATCGACTGGTTACACAAAAGGCTGCCATTGATAAGATGTCAAACTGGCGCCACTCAGTGAGTGCTTTTGGGAGCTCTCTTCTCGTAAATGCTGATGTGAACACTCCAAAGCGAGAGATACTTTTTACTAAAATAGTTGCGTATTTTGTCATATTGGGGGCGATAGTGTTTATCGCACTTATGCTTTTAAGGCTTGCTGAAATAGCAATGCCATTTTTTAAAACCCGAGTATTTCGATTTTTAGATATCTCTTTTTTTGAGCGTTTAGAGGAGGTAGATCCAGAATCGGAAGAGGTTTTTGATCAGCTTGATATAATCGATAAGGAGGAGGCTTACTTTTTTGATCTAAAGTTGATTCGTTATTACTGCCTGCGTCTTTTGGATGATCGTTATCAAAAAACTAAGAATTTTTTCTTAGTTTTTACTCGATTCCAATTGTACTACAACGAGCAAAGCTTTGTGAGTCGCTTGTTAGCGCCTTTAGAAATACCAGAAGATACTACCGTAAAACAACATCTGGATTTAAAAGCTTTAAGAAGTTTACTTTTTGAAAAATTGCTTCGCGCCAACTCGCAGTATGAACTATTACAGGTTGAGGATGTTGAGAATGAGGTATTCACTGCACGTATTCAAGGCGGTTTTGATATGGAATATCGCTATGTGTTTTCATCCCCTCACTTAGATCCGTATCCTACTGAGCATGAACAGAAGAAGGCGTTTGAATTCTTTTTTATTTTATTTTACTTTATGCTATTTTATACCTTACCGTGGTTCTACCTAAAAGGTAAACGTAACTCGGAAGGTAGTCTTCCAGTTCATTCCAAGTTATTACAATTACGTCGATACAAAAACGTTTTACATGTTGAAAGTTTAAACTACAGAGATCGTTTTTTAATGACTTTATTGTCGGGACTAATATTAGGTGATCCTAAATTAGATCTATTTGAGCACATGTGGAAGGAGATCGAAAAAGGATCACATTTAAATTGGGCGGGGTTTCGTAGAAAAAAGGCTTTAATAGAGTTTCGACATTATCAAAGTGCGCGTATGTATGAGCGGTTGGTGCGTGCTAATGCGGCATTATACTTAGACGAGGCTCTTAAGAAGTCATTTCATAAACCTATTTACTATAGTAACCCATTTAAATATCAAGATAAACGTGTTCTACGGGTGCAGACGAATTTATTTTATAAAAAACGTTTTCATCTAGAGTTCAAAGATATTAGTTTCCGTCCAATTTTACAGGCGTATTCTCATCGTTTTATGACAGCTTTACGTGAGCATCCGACTGCGATTAAAGCAAAGCGGCATCTTGGTGCTTTCCGCTTGGAAAGGGCTTTTTTTTTACGTAAGTACCATCGTCGACAGTTAGCAGAACGGCAGCTTTTAAATATTTTGGCGGCTCAGCGCCGAAAGGATCGCCGCTACAGATTAGCCCAATATTATTTTAAACGGCAAAGGGCGCCATTTAATCGTTTTCAAGTTTCTCCGTATACAAATTTTAAAAATGTGGATTTTGATTTTTTTTCTAGATTTTACGCTAAAAGAAGATTAAAAAAATTGCGTTACCAGCATCTTGATTTGCGAATTATGCAGGGAGAGGTCATTTTTGATTATGATTGGCGGCGATACGTCATGTCACGTTTGATACCTGATCCAGATGTGTATAATTCAATGATAGATAGTTATCTTTTTAATTATAGGAATCCTGAGGACTTCGCATATTTTGTCCCCAGCCCACGTTCTTTTTCGTTGCTGCATTTTTTTGGTCAATCCGGGTTATTTAATAACCCTCATTTTTTTTCTAATTCAATAAGGGTTGGATCTTATAGGCGATCAAATACTCCATTACCTTTAACTTTTATTCTTTATCCGAACCCTTTTATTACAAATTTTTATGATCGGTTTAATTTAGTAAAATTTGAGGATCGCGTAGATCTGGGTGCTTTATTTAGTTTCCGTGGTTACCATCTTGGTGTTTACGGTTTTACTCCATGGTGGAACAGGGCTAGGTTAAACTTTTTAGATATTTATACTCAGTTTATGCGATACGATAAACCTGATTTTTTTGCAGCTCCAGCTAATCCTTTAAAGTTTTATGCTGTTTATGACCAGGCTTTTGATCTATTAGGGCGCGAGGACTTTAATTATGATGAGAACGATTTCTTTGCATATCATGCTGATGATAGACGTTTAGTTGATCAGACTAACGGCTATCTGTTTTTTGGGGATGCTATTAGGTGGGATAACGTTTTAGATTTTAGTGCGATCTATCCATTTTTAGAGTTTGAGCTTAAACCAGACTTTATTAATTCCGATATAGACACATTATTTTTGCAGTACAGCTTGTTATATCATATTTATACTCCGGGATTTCCTACTCTTCCTACACCAAAACCTATAATTCGGCCGCGAAAATGGTATTATCGTCGTTATATGAAGCATAATGATGAGCTGGTTTTGCCGAGAGGGTTACTGCCTATTTTTAGTTTTATATACCCAAATTTTACAAGTTCTACCGCTTATTTCAACGGGGCTTACTTATCTAAAGGGCGGCAACGCATCAATATGAGAGAGGCTAAATTTTTTAGATTTACTGCTCAAGAAAGGGCAAAATTACTTAGCTTAATGGGGTCGTATTGGCCCCTTGATTTTAATAATATGTATTCTATGTTGCGTTTACCTGCTTTTACTATGGAAGGTTCACCTGTCTTTTTCTTAAATTTTTTAAATTGGGACTACGCACCATTTTTTAATAAGGGTGTGCTAAACGATGGTGTAGCTAATACGTTATTCAATTTTGGTCCATTAAATAGTCGCGATTATTTCCGTTTAAGCAGTATCCCTACGGTGTACTCTAGACGTATTTTATCAAAAAAATTGTATTTTGATTTACAGCAGCGCTTGGCTTCATCACAGTTTAATTACAATGTTTTAAGAAATAATTTTTTTGCTGTACATAATGCAACAGAGAGGAAGGTTATTGATGCACAGAATTTGGTACATTCTATAGCTAATATTTATAATAATATAGTTTTCAGGCCTGTATATCGTGGTATGCGATGGAAACGTCGCTATAGCTTAAGACAATGGCGACTACTAAAACTTGTTAATCAAAATTATATGGATCCATATTTGTTTAATAAGTTGGCTTCTCTTTACACTCAGGAGCTAGATTATACGCTATTCTCTAATTCTTTACAGCGATGGGCGCATCGTTATGGGCATTTTCATTTTGATTATACCGGTACTTTTTATGAACCTTACAATAATTTAATGTTTTTAACTCGAAAGCTAGCTCCGTTTACAGGAGGTACCACTACTGTAGATTCTCCAGGTATGTATGATTTACCGGATGATTACTATTTAATTGATAATCCGCATCGTCTTATCTACTTATATAAAGGGGAAGTTGACGCTCATGGTCATGGTGCGTTTATTGGTTTACATAATCCGTATTATCATCTTTTTCCTAAGTTACCGATAGAGACTCCGGTTCGAAATACAAATGTAACTACACCTACTTCGGATTGGTTTATTATTCCATTTTATTCTAGGTTGAAAGAATTTTTACAGTATTTAAATCCATTCAACAGGAAAGTTTTTTTAGGGTTTAGCGATAAACATAAAGGATTAGATTACCCATATGCTTTTCCTGTATTGTCTGGTAGAGACCCATGGTACTTTCAATATTTTCATTCTTTTTATTTAGGAAAGGCTATTAATAATAATACCTATTTTGTGCATAACTTACTGCCCTTTCCATTTCTTTTCATTAATCATCCGGTACACCCGGTTTTAACTAGGTTTGATCTTAATTTGTTCTTAGAAACGTTTCCTAATAATATTACTATTATGGATTATCCAGATCATCCTTACAATCGAGTGGCTAGAATCTACGATGATTACGTTAATGCTTTAGTAGAATTAGGGCATCATGGAGCAGCTATAAACGCTATAGTTGCAACGATTATTAGTAGAAGAAATCGATTGTTTTTTCGTACTAGGTATAATGATGTGTGCGCAATATTAGATTACTATCCTGATTTTATGGAGTACGTCGATGATTGTCTTGCTCACGTAAGAAGCTCAGTTTTATTCAATTTTGCGTATCATGCTAGATATTATGCACACTGTGTAGCTGAGCTTTATGGTAATATGCTAATGCAACCAAATCGGCATTTTCAATCTTATTCACTTAATGACCATGAACACTATGAGATATTCCGTGATCCAACGTATCCGTATTATGGGTTTTTGTCAGCTTATCAAAATAGTGTTATAGATGATCGGCCTCTAGGTGATCCATATACGATTACACGTGGGGAACTGTGGCAGAAATTCCATGATATGGCTGCTATCAACTATCCTCAGTGGAGAGGAGTACTTGACGAACTTTGGTTAGATGTCGAAGATGCTTATTTTACGCCAGGAATCGTTCCGCAGAACTCTGTTCCATTTACGAATCATTATTTTCAACCTTACTTACACGCTGCTCGTGTTATATCCTCAGCTCAAGCTTTTGATAGAATAAATTTTGCATTTCCATGTCCTATTAATCCTTTTGGCTATAACTTTTCTGTGGGCAGCTATAACCTTTATAACTTACCACTTAACTTGAGAGATATTCCTGGATTACTTCCTAAAGATAATCTGGGTATTTACATACGCGTTAAGTCGAAGCCTACTGCGGGAGAAACTCTGGTAAAAGCAGTTTATCCTAAAATTTTGAGTTCATACTATACACCTACAGGTATTCCAGTTCAACGATTGAATTGGATTTCTGTGGATCCAGTTAATTATTCTATAAGGTATCCACGACGATTAACTACTACAGTTAGTGGTAAATTGTCACCAAATATTTTTTCTTTATATCCGGTGTTTCTAAGCAAATTTGTAGATGTTGAAAGTGTAACTTTTGAGGATCTTTTAAATCATCTTGAATCTCGTGATGTCTTTATGGCTGACGGTATGCGGGCGAGGTATTTAAATAGGAATCCTGATTTGCGATATTTTACTACTGATGAAACTATGGATTGGGAAGATTTACTTGATTACTACGGTCTTTCATTTAATTCTTTTGGCATTATCCGTAATAACAGCTTATCATTTGTGACTGATCATTTTTTTTCTCCTCATCATCTTGGTCAAATCAAATTGTTACCTATTTTAGCTTTAAATGATAGGCGTCGGCGATTTGACTCAAATATGTTTTTAAAACAGAACTTATTCTTCAGGGATCTTTGGAATGAAAACTTAGATTTATATAAGCTAAAACATTTGAATTTGCCAGCTTATTTGGATTACTTGGCTGATAGTGGTCTTTATTATGATCCGCACTTTAATGATTTTTCTTTAAGGTCGTATTATAAATCGAGATATAATCACCCTTTACTGTCAACTCTTATTGATTTGCCTTCGATTTACAATTTTTCTATGTATATTGTCCCAATACATGATTCTTTATTTTCGTACCCAAATGTACGGTTTCATGGGGATTTTATAAAAGAATTAAAATCTATAGGTAGCTATAAGGCAATGGAGAGGGATAGAAAGGTAAATACTGATCGATTTTTTCCGCATGATAGCTTTTTCTTTAAGGTTATATCAAAGAATAAGGAGTTCCCGAGGTATAGGGTACCATTAAGGGCTCGACTTTATTATTATATTACAGATAATAGTGGGCCGGTAAATAAAAAAATTTTCCCCCACGCCTTGGATTGGGCACGTTATTATCCAAATTTCTTAATTGTTCACGTGTTTCCACAACCCGAGGAGGATATTAAGCAAACCCTTAAATATTTTTCACGTTATACTCTATTGCGTCGAGAGGCAAGTAAGCGTCATTATATAAAAAATGTATTCGAGGCATTGTATTTACATAAACCGTGGGGTCAATTTCCTTATTATTATTCTAATTACTCAAAGTATCCTTACTATCGAGTAATTCCTACTCCATTGTTGAATGCTATTGATTTACACAAGATTCTTTTAGCTGATGGCTATATAGCAAGATTTTTTGAAACGAGCTCCGATTTAGTAAAATTTAATTATTTAAGTAATCAGTTGTTATCTCATGATTTATTGAACAAATTTTTTATGGGACGGGATAGCGTGGATATTCCTTTAAATTCCGTATCCTTAAACAGTCAGTTGCCTCTATTCTTACAGATAAATTTGTTTGATGTTATGGGGTTTAAATCTGATCCGCATGGTTATATTAGAGCTTTATTGTCTTCTCGTAATACTTTAATAAACAGGTATGATCTATTTTCAGACCTACTTAATAATGATCTAATAAATTATCTTATCGGGACCTCTAGAAAAGACGGTTATCCTGAAAATGTTGAAAAAGATAGCTCTGCTTTACATGTTGGGGTTGATAATAGTAGTGCTGATACCTTTGAGCCATTGTGGGATAATAATTTTTACAAACTTCGCGAATTTAGACCTAGTGATAGTCGACATTTTTGGCCGAATGATCTGGGTACAAATAGGCGTATTTTAAAACGTATAGCTAATTACCGTATTTACGCGCCGACTGATAATCGTGCTTACTTCGACTCTCTAGATATACGAACACGTTATTTACAAAATGAGAAATTATATTTAGCTATAGAGAAAATCTTTGCTTTAGATAATTTTGACGAATTTATGTATGCAATGAAAACATTGATTTTATCTAATAAAAGTTTTAGTTTTAATACTTTATTAACCTTGCGTCGACTTTGTTTACGTATAACGCCGGAAAATTTTTATAATGATCCAAGCTTTGTTGCTAGAACTTTTACGAAAATGAAAAAAGTATTACTGAATGAATTAGCTGGGGACTCGCGCCGTAATTTTAAAGATCAGTACTATCAGCTTGTTTCTGATCGCTTAGTGGCTCGATACTCTTCTAATCAATCTTTCGTGGAACACCCGTTTTCAAGTTTGATTTCAGCACCGTTTAATAACTGTACAGAGAATAAAGAAGGTGGTGCTGCGATATCAGCTCAAAATTTACGTTTAGCGCGTAGGTTAGCTTATCGTGATGCCGTTTATTACTTAAATTCTATCGTTATATTTGGTTCTCATTACTTAGGATTCTCGAGATCCTCACTTAAAACTGCTGAGGATTTCATAAATGATTTCGCGGAAATTCTATCGGCTAACCCAACTAAGTTGGTATTTCCTAACCCACCAACTAATCGTTTAGGTTTACTTTTAGTAAAAATTTTTGTTTTTAAATTTACAGAATATTATAGGGAACACTATAAAAAAATTCAATCAAGTCTTTTAAAATTTTCTTATTTTCAGGAATTAAACAATTCCGATACCTTTTTACCGCCATTGTGGGCTCCTAATATGTACCATAGGATTGGGCACCCTTATTTAATAACTCGTGTTACATTGCCTGGTTTACTCGCAAAGTTAAAAAAAAATGATAATAGGTATCAGAATCCTTATGATTTCATGCGACCATTAACTGATGTGTTTATTGATTTAGCTCCAAGTACTAACTTTAGTGTGTTACAACAATATGATTATAGACATCGTTTTAAAATTTTGCTACAAAAGTATAATGATTACGCAGAGTTTACTCGGAAACAGATAATACATCATTTGGCTAATAATGATTTGGAAAGTGCGTATACCGCATACTTAAATTGTTATGTGCCGTTGTTATCTAAACCAGTAAACTTAACGTTTAAACAATTTTCGGATGATAATTTATTCCAGTATTTTTTAACTAAAAATATTATTAGGCAATATTATTATGATATAGCGAATAAGACAATTAATGGTAAACAGTTATTTATTCCAAAGTTTGTAATGTTTAACTATCTAAAAAATTTTATTCGAGAAAGCAGCTTTATGCGATTATTTAGCGATGAGGTAAATTTTTATGCTAATCAAGCACAGGCTGTAAATTTTTTTACGAATTTAGAGGATCAACGTTTTTTAAATCAGCTGCATAAACTTAGTATGTTAGTTGATAATAGCCATCAACGTTTTTGGTCTGCGTATGTTTTACCATCAACGGTTGGCTCAAGGTTAGCAACTTATCGCCGTAGTCACCAGTCTATGAAAGATCTGTTTTGGGAATTACGTCATTTTACTAGGTATCCTTATCAGCATCGTCAAACGCAGGGGATTGCTGGTATAGAAGATTACCGGCGTTTTTTAACTGATCCAGTAATAAATAGATTTTTAGGTGGATTAGATGTATCCTATTTGAATAAAAAATTAGCAAGTACGCGTCCTTTACTCGGGCGTTTACGTAAAATGATACGGTCTAAGGTGCGAACACCTAAAACTCGTTATAAGGCTAGACGCACTGAGTTCGCAGAGCGTAAAGATCGTCTTTACACCATGGATGATCTAATATTCTATTTTAAAAAAAAACTTGAATCACGGTACTTAACCTTTATTTCAGTAGATTCTGAGTATCAAAAATCTAGGTTACAGCGATTTTTTTTATCTCCTAAATTTCGACATATCACACTTGATTTAAATGATTATAAGTTGTTAAGGTACTTCCGTGATTCCGGCAAGTTTATGGATCCGCAATTTAAACCAGCTATGGATCACTACATAGTACCATTCCACGAATGGTATCGCAATAACAAGCGGCATAAAGTTAATTTGCGATATTTGCCTTCTAATAACGACTTTTTATCTGATCAAAATATTTTTTTGAATAATTTTACAAATGAGTATCGAAGTATTTATGATGATTTACGTAAATTTTATTATAAAAAGGCATTTTTTACACTCACTGAAGATGAGGTGTTAAGCTATCAGCTGGCTAAACAAAGATTTGATCAGCTTAATAATTACTTATTTTCAGGTTTGCCGGGGAGTGGTGGTGGTGTTGACTCGGACTTGATTGATCATCTAATGTCTGTTCTATCAGACCAGCATTTTGTGCTATACAGGGATGGCCTTACACAACTGCAAAATATTAGTCACTCAGTTTTTAAGACACCGTCTTTGGTTACTAGAACTAGGTTATGGGATACTGTTACTGAGTCAAGTAAATACAAACTAAACTATAAGCTGTTTGACAAGCATTTAAAGGAGATTTATTTGCAAAGGTTTCACCGTCTTCCTTTACGTTATACAGATGTTGTGTCAAAACGTTCTGCTTTTTTTAAAAATAATTGGCGGCCTTCAAACAAAAGATTAAAATTATTATTAAACAGGCGTAAAAACTTACTTTTTAAAAATAGACACTCTATTTCTTTTAGGCCTTACAGGTGGTCATGGTACGATGAGCTGCGTGCGATGGTTGGGTTAACCACTCCTCGACGTGTTCGATACTCTGATTTCCGAACTTTGCGTGAATTAACTTCATATGAGTTGGAGCAGCTAGGCTTACATTACTTAACTGAGTATTATCCATATTTACGCATGTGGTATTATAGTACGCATCCAGAAGAGTATCAAAACCTGATGTCTTACTATACCTCTGACCAAAATCTTTTAGTGATTTACGAGTTTATTGTTCCATTGCAGTATCACGATTTTTCAGGGTTACCTTGCTTAATGCATTATCGTGTTTTTGCTAGAGAGGCCTTTTATGAGAATCCGTTTTGGGCTTCTGTTTCTAATTCGGCGGCGGCCCTTTCGGATATTATTTTTGCATACTCATTATTGTTTATTTTTATTTGTTTCTTAAACTATGTTATTCCGAAAATTGTACGTATTATTACAAAGTTCACTACCTGGGTTGTTCAAAAATGTGTTGCGTGGTTCACTAGGCGAAGTGAATAAATTATATAGGATTCTTTTGTTACATAAGTACTGAGGGGATTAACTTAATGGTGGAGTACTCCGTTTACACCGGAGCTGTTGGCGGTTCGAGTCCGCCATCCCCTATACCGGGTGCATAGCTCAATTGGCAGAGCAT
>Ga0182792_1003423_pt1 | contig 10184 bp, 8 predicted proteins | sample Passage237B_FD_130497 | JGI IMG/M metagenome (GOLD analysis project Ga0182792, IMG submission 130497) | Cellulose adapted compost microbial communities from Newby Island Compost Facility, Milpitas, CA, USA - Passage2 37B (version 2) (version 2) ... | reverse complement strand
GCGGGGCCGGCGGCCCGGGGGTGGGCCTCTTCCCCCCCCCCCGCGGGGGGGGGCGCTGCGTGGGGGGGGGCCCCCCGCCGCTGGCGGACTTCCCTGGCACCGACGCGGTGGCCGACACCGCACGGGTCAACGCGGCCATCGAGGCGATGGTGCGCGAAGCGCCGGCCCAGTACCTGTGGATCCACCGCCGCTTCAAGCGCCAGCCGCACGGTCGCAGCGGCTACTACGACCGGCCCGCGCGGTAGGGCGCCGCGTCGCCATCGCCGGCGCCCGGCCGCCCGTGCAGCGCGCCGGCGTACAGTCCCGCCAGCAGCAACGTCAGCCCGCCCCAGAAGGTGGAATAGAACGCCAGGTGCGTGTTGAGCGGAAACACCGTGACCGCCAGCGCCAGCAGCGCCGGCCGCGCGCGCGCGCGCGCGGCCGCATCGGCGCCGCGCCAGCTGCGCCACACCGCCCAGGTCCCGGCCAGCCACAGCAGCAGCCCCACGGTGCCGGTCTCGCTGAGCAGTTCCAGCAGCAGCTGGTGCGCGTGGTAGGCCCCGCCGCCGCCCCAGGCCGGCGCCTGCCCGGGGGCGGGATCGCAGTCCTCCCACGCCAGCCGGAAGCCGCGCACGCCCACGCCGTTGACCGGGTGGGCCGCGGCCATGCAGGCCGCGCCCTGCCAGATGCGCACGCGGCCGGACAGCGCATCGTCCAGCCCCGCGTCGCCGTGCAGCACCGCGGCGGTGCGCGCCAGGCGCTGCTGCACCGGCGGCGAGGCCAGGTACAGCACGGCCAGCGCCAGTGCCCCCGCCGCGGCGAAGGCCAGCAGCCGGCGCCCGCCCAGCGCCCGCCATCCGGAGAACGCCAGCACGAACGCATAGGCCAGCCACGCGGCGCGCGCACCGGCCAGCAGGATGGCCGCGCCCAGCGCCAGCGCCGCCGCGCTCCATGCCAGCGCGCCGCGGCGTCCGGCGGCGGCCAGGGCCAGCGGCGACAGGCTGGCCAGCACCAGCCCCAGCTTGGGGTTGCAGGCGCCGAACACGCCGTTGATGCGGTCCGGGGCCAGCATTTCCGCCGCCGGGCAGAAGGGCTCGCCCGACGTCGCCCGCCGCAGCGCGTCCAGGCCCAGGAACAGCGGGCTGGCGCCGGCGACGGCCTGCAGCAGCGCATCCACCGTCCAGGCCGCGGCCACCAGCGCCAGGCCGACGAACACCGTGCGGCGGCCGGCGGGATCGTGCAGCGCGATCACCACCCCGCACAGGAAAGGCAGGTAGCGCAGGTCGGCCACGGCTTCCTTCAGCGCGCGGCCGCGGTCCAGCGCGTCGGGTGCGGAAAGCGCTTCCGGCAGCCAGTAGGCGGCGAACACGGCCGCGGCCAGGACGGCGGCGCGCCGGTCCAGCGGCAGGGTGCGACCGCGCGCCAGCGCCACCGCCAGCTGCGCCAGCACCGCCAGCGCGCCCAGCGCGAGCAGCGCCTCGGCCGGGCCGGGCAGCGGCCACAGCGCCACGCAGGCCAGCACCCACCACGGGGTCCAGGCCCAGGCGCGGCGCGGCGCCGGGTCGCGCTCAGCCGGCCAGTTCGGCATACACGTCCAGGGTCGCCTGCTGCATCGCTTGCAGGGTGAAGGGAACGGCCACCGCCGGCGGTGGCGCCCGCAGCAGGGCGACGGCCGCGGCGGCCAGCGCGTGCGGATCGAAGGCCGGCACCGCACCGCCGGGCTGCAGCTGGGCCAGCAGCTCGCCCACGCCGCCGTGCGCCCAGCCCAGCACCGGCCGGCCCACCGACAGCGCCTCGAGCACGGTGCGGCCGAAGGCCTCCGGCTTGCGCGAGAGCTGCAGCACCAGGTCGCTTGCGGCGTAGGCCTCGGCGATGCCCGCGGTGGGCGCGGTGAACAGCACCGCCCCGGCCACGCCCAGGCGCGCGGCCTGCGCTTCCAGTTCACGCAGGTAGGCCTCGCGGCCGGGCTCGCGCGCCCCGGGCAGCCACAGCCGCGCTTGCGGGCAGGGGCCGGCGCGCAGCGCGGCCAGCAGGTGCAGGGCGTCGGCATGACCCTTGAGCCGGGTGCCGCGGCCGGGCAGCAGCAGCAGCGGCCCGTCACCGGCCAGCGCGGGATGCACGGCCGCGACGCGGGCGCGCGCCTCCGGGTCCGGCTGCGGGCGCCGCGGGAACTGCGACGGGTCGATGCCGCGCGGGATCACCCGCAGCCGCGCCGGGTCGACCCGCGGGTAATGCCGGAGCACGTATTCGCGCACGGTCCGGGAGACGCACACCACCCGCTCGCCGCTGGCCATCACCGCGCTGTAGCGGCCGGGCGAGTTGAGCCCGTGCACGGTGGTGACCCAGTGCGGGCGCCGCGCTTGCGGCAGCGTGCGCAGCGCCATCCACCCCAGCCAGGCCGGCAGGCGCGAGCGCGCGTGGAGGATGTCGGCGCCCTCGTCCAGCAGCAGCCGGCGCAGCGCGGGCAGGTGGCGCAGCACGGCCGGCGACTTGCGGCCGATGTCCAGCGCCACGTGCTCGGCGCCGGCCTGGCGCAGCGCGGGCACCAGGCGACCGCCGGCGGAGACCACGACCGCGCGGTGGCCGGCCGCAGCCAGCGCGGCGGCGATCTCCAGGGTCGAACGCTCCACGCCGCCGGATTCCAGCGCCGGCAGCAACTGGACCACGGTCAGGCGGCGCATCGCGCGGGCCGGCCCGACGGGCGGCGGCTCAGTCGGCCAGTTCGTACACGGCGCCGCAGTACGGGCACTGCGCGCGCAGGTCGGGCGCGTCCTGGATGGGCAGGTACACGCGCGGGTGCGAGTTCCACAGCGCCATCTCCGCGGTCGGGCAGCTCAGCGGCAGGTCGCTGCGGTGCACGGTGTAACGCTTCTGGGCGTTGGCGGGCGCGGCGTCGATGGTGGTCATGGCGTGGATCGGAACGGAACCGGGCGGCAATTCTAGCGCGCCGGGGCGGCGGCGGACGCAAAAACGCCGGCCCGCGGCAACGGGCCGGCGCGCGGCGGGAGGGAGGAGCCGCCGGCTTACTTGGCCTTGGGCACCGAGGCTTCGGTGGTGATGCGCAGGACCACCTCGTCGCCGACGTGCGGCACGTAGGCGCCCACGCCGAAGTCGGAGCGGCGGATGGTGGCGGTGGCGTCGAAGCCGATGGCCGGCACCTTCAGCATCGGGTGCTCGCCGGACTTGTTGAGGGTCACGTCCAGCACCACCGGGCGGGTGATGTCCTTGATGGTCAGGTCGCCGGTGACCTTGAGCTTGCCTTCGCCGGCGGCCTCCACCCGGGTGCTCCTGAAGGTGGCGGTCGGGTACTTGGCCGCGTCGAAGAAGTCAGCGCTGCGCAGGTGTTCGTCGAACTTGCCGGAGAAGCCGGTCAGGCCCGAGAGCGGCAGGGTCACTTCCACGCGCGAGGCGGCCACGTTGGCCGCGTCGTACACCAGGGTGCCCTGCACGTCGCCGAAGTTGGCGAACGGGTTGGAGAAGCCGAAGTGGCTCCACTGCGCCAGGACGTTGGTGTGGGTGGGATCGAGCTGGTAGGTCACCGGGGCGGCGACGGCGGGGGCGGCGGCCAGGGCGGCGACCAGGGCGATGGCGGACAGGCGGATGCGCATGGGTGGTTCCTCGTTGTGGCCGGGGTGGCGGCGGTTTACGCGATGCGTGCGGCTTCGTCGAACGGCAGGCGCGGCGAGCGCGGGTAGATGCTGGCGGGGTCGCCGTGGCCCAGGTTGACCAGGATGTCGGACCTGATGCCAGTGCCGGCGAAGAACGCCTCGTCGACCTTGGCGTTGTCGAAGCCGGTCATCGGCCCGGCGTCCAGCCCCAGCGCACGCGCGGCCAGGATGAGGTACGCGGCCTGCAGCGCCATGTTGCGCAGCGAAGGCTTCTCGCGCGACTGGCGCGGGCCGTCGAACCAGGCCCGGGCATCGACGTGGGGAAACAGGTAGGGCAGCTTGTCGTGGAAATCCTCGTCGCGGCCGATGATCACCGTCACCGGCGCGTCCATGGTCTTCCGGTAGTTGCCCGGGTCCAGCGCCGGGCCGAGCTTGGCCTTGGCCTCGGGCGACTTCACGAACACGAAGCGCGCCGGCGTGGTGTTGGCCTGGGTCGGGCCCCACTTGAGCAGGTCGTAGAGCTGGCGGATCGTCTGGTCGCTCACCTCGCCGCCGAAGGCGTTGTAGGTGCGCGCGGTGCGGAACAGCTGGTCGAGCGCGGCGTCGTTCAGGGGTTGGGCCATGATCGTCCTCGATCGGAAAGGGCGCCGGCGCGTCCGGCCGGCGGGAAGTGGCGCCAGTGTAGAGTGTTGCAACCGTGGTTTAGCGAAACCCATCCGGAACGAATTGATGTCGTTTCCGCAACGCCCTCCGCCCGTCCAGGCCTGCGTGCTCACCGACGGGCACGCCGGCAACCGCCGCCAGGCCGAGGCCCTGGCGCAGGCGCTGGGCCTGGCCTGGGAGGCGCCGCCGCTGTCGCCGGCGCTGCCCTGGCGCGCGCTCGCGCCGCGCCGGCTGCCCGGGGCGGCGCGCGCGTTAGGCCGCGCCTTCGCCGCCGCGCTGGCGGCGCCCGCGCCGCTGGCCATCGGCTGCGGCCGCCAGGGCGCGCTGGCCACCCGGTTGCTGCGCGAACGCGGCGCGCGCGCGGTGCAGATCCTCGACCCGCGGCTGGACCCGGGGCACTGGGACCTGGTGGTGGTTCCCGGGCACGACCGTCTGCGCGGCGGCAACGTGGTCCGCCTGCTGGGCAGCCTGCATCCGGTCGACGACGCCTGGCTGGCGCAGGGCGCGGCGCGCTTCCCCGCCTTGCTGGCATTGCCGCGGCCGCGCGTGGTCGTGCTGGCCGGCGGCCCGACCCGTCATGCCCCGTGGAGCGCGGCGCGGCTGCGCGCGCTGCTCGACGCCCTGGGCCGGGAGCTGCGCACCGGCGGCGGCAGCCTGCTGGCCACCGTGTCGCGGCGCACCCCGGAAGCGGCGCGCCGGGCGCTGCGGGAGGCCGTGCACGGCCTGCCCGGGCTGCTGTGGGAAGGCGAAGGCGAGAACCCCTACCCGGGCATGCTGGCCTGCGCCGACCGCATCGTCTGCACGCCCGACTCGGTGAACATGCTCTCCGAGGCCTGCGCCACCGCAGCGCCGGTGTACGTGGCCGACCCGGCCCGCGCCACGGGGCGCATCGGCCGCTTCCTGGCCGCGCTCGGCGAACGCGGCCGCATCCGTGCGGCCGACGCCGCGCTGGCGCCGTTTACCGCCACGCCGCTGCGCGAGACCGCGCGCGTGGCCGCCGAAGTGCGCGCGCGGCTGGGCCTGCACGGCTGAGGCCACGCTCCGCCGCCGCGGCGCGCCAGGCCGGGCTCACGCGTCGTCCTGCGGATCGAAGCGCAACCCGTGCGCACGCACCGCGCCGTCGATCGCCGCGCGCGCCTGGGCGATGGCGGCGGTCTCGGCGGCCAGCCGCGGCCGCCGGTCCAGGGTGCAGGCCAGGCCGGCCTCGAGCAGGGTGGCGTGCGCCTGCTGCAGCGCCGCCGCGTCCGCCTGCAGCCAGCCGGCACCGGCCAGCGCGCCGATCAGCCCGGGCGTGTCGCGCGGCCGCAGCAGCGCGCCGGCCGCGGCGCCGCGGGCCAGCACGCCGTACTGCACCAGGAACTCCAGGTCGACCAGGCCGCCGGCGCCCTGCTTGAGGTCGAAGCGCGCCGCATCGCTGCGGTCCAGCTCGGCGCGCATGCGGCGCCGCATGTGGCCCACGTCGTCCGCCAGCGCCTGCGCGTCGCGCGCCTGCGCCAGCGTTGCCGCGCGCACGCGCTCGAACGCCTCGCACAGGCCGGGGTCGCCGGCCACGGCGCGCGCGCGCACCAGGGCCTGGTGTTCCCAGGTCCAGGCGCGGTTGCGCTGGTAGTCCCCGTAGCTGGACAGCGAGGACACCAGCAGGCTCTTGCCGCCGTCCGGGCGCAGGCGCATGTCGGTCTCGTACAGCCGCCCGGCGCTGGTCACCGCACCGAGCAGCGCGACCACCTTCTGCGCCAGGCGCGCGTACCAGCGCGGCGCGTCGAGTTCGCGCGGGCCGGTGGACACATCAGCAGGCCCGGCGTCGTAGAGGAACACCAGGTCCAGGTCCGAGCCGAAGCCCAGCTCGCAGCCGCCCAGGCTGCCGTAGCCGACGATGGCGAAGCGGCCGCCCGGCAGCGCGCCGTGCGCGCCGACGATCTCGCCGGTGGCCATCGCCAGCACCTGCGCGACCACGGCGTCGGCCAGCGCCGCCAGCTGCCGCGCGCTTTCCTGCGCCGGCTGGCGGCCGTCGAGGGTGGCCAGGGCGACGCGAAAGCTCAGCGCCTGGCGCACCTCGTTGAGCGCGCGCAGCGCCGCCTCGGGATCGTCGTCCTGCGCCTCCACCGCGGCGGCGCAGGCCGCGCGCATCGCGGCGGCGTCCGGCATCGGCCCGGCCACGCGCGCGTCCAGCAGTTCGTCCAGCAGCAGGGGATAGGCCACCAGGCGCTCGGCCAGCAGCGCGCTGCGCGCCAGCACGCCCACCAGCCGCGCCAGCGCGCTGGGCTGCTCGTCCAGCAGGGCCAGGTAGCTGGCGCGGCGCAGGATCGCCTGCAGCAGGCCGAGCAGGCGGCGCAGCGCCGCGTCCGGCTGCGCCGAGCGCGCGGCCGCGCCCAGCAGCGCCGGCACCACCCGGTCCAGCCGCGCGCGCGCCGCGTCGGACAGCGCGCGCACGCCGTGGCTGCGGGCGAAGTCGCGCAGCGCCGCGTCGGCGCCCTCGGCGTCGGCGAAGCCCGCCGAGCCCAGCACCGTCGCCTCGCCGCCATCGGGCAAGGCGCGCCAGTACGACTCCAGCGCGCCGGGCGCTGCCTGGCCACGATGCGGCACCAGCAGCGCGTCGAACTCGGCCGACACGCGCGCCCGGCACCGGGCCAGATCCTCGTGCAGTGCCTCCCAGCCCGGATAGCCGAGCGCCAGCGCCATCCGCGCGCGGTCCTCGGCCGTTTCCGGCAGGGCGTGGGTCTGCGCGTCGCGGAGCATCTGCACGCGGTTCTCCAGCCGGCGCAGGAAGCGGTAGTCGGCCGCCAGCGCCTGGCCTTCGGCCGGCGCGACCTGCCCGGCCTCGACCAGCGCCTGCAGCGCCGGCAGCAGCCTGCGCCCGCGCAGCGCCGGCTCGCGCCCGCCGCGGATCAGCTGCAGCGACTGCACCAGGAACTCGATCTCGCGGATCCCGCCGGGACCGCGCTTCAGGTCGCCGGCCATGTCGCGACGCTGCATCTCGGCCACGATCGCCGCCTTCATCGTGCGCAGGCCGTCGAGCGCGGTGTAGTCCAGGTAGCGGCGATAGACGAACGGGCGCAGCGTCTCCAGCCAGGCCTCGCCGGCGGCCACGTCGCCGGCCACCGCGCGCGCCTTGAGCCAGGCGTAGCGTTCCCAGTCGCGGCCCTCGCGCTGGAAGTACTGGTCCATCGCCGCGAACGACCAGGCCACGCGCCCGGCATTGCCGAACGGGCGCAGGCGCAGGTCCACGCGGTGGCAGAAGCCGTCGGCGGTGACCTCGTCCAGCAGCCGCGCCAGGCGCTGGCCCAGGCGCGCGAAGTAGTCCTCGGCGGCCAGCGGCCGGCGGCCGTCGGATTCGCCGTCGTGCGGGTAGGCGTAGACCAGATCGACGTCGGAGGAGAAGTTGAGCTCGCCGCCGCCGAGCTTGCCCAGCCCGAACACCACCAGCCGCTGTGCCGCGCCGCCGGCGTCGCGCACCACGCCGTGGCGCTGCGCGAACTCGTGCTCGAGCGCCTCCAGCGCCAGCCGCAGGCAGGTTTCGGCCAGGCGCGTGCTGCCGGCGAGCGTGGCGTCCACGTCGTCCAGGCCCAGCACGTCGCGCCATGCCAGGCGCGTGGATTCGGCGGTGCGGTACAGCCGCAGCTGCGCGGGCCAGTCGGCCGGTTGCTGCGGGTCCAGCACGGGCTCGGGCAGCGGCGGCGGATCGGCGGCCGCCAACTGCGCGAGCAGCGCCGGCTGCCGGCGCAGCGTGTCGATGGCGAACTCGCTGGCCAATGCCACCTGCGACACGCGCCGCGCGAGGTCCGCGTCCTCGAGCAGTGACGCATGCCGCGCGGACGCCTGCCGCAACGTCGACAGCGCGCGCGCGCCGATGCGCGCGGCGAGGGCGTCGGCGTCGGACTCGTCGAGGTCGGGTGCGGAGGACGCGTGCATCGCGTGATTGTGGCACGCGCCCCGCGCATGCCTTGCACGCGCACGCGACGCCATGCGCGCGCCAAGGCAACAGGACGGGGCAATAAAAAAGCCCGCTTGCAGCGAACTGCCAGCGGGCCTGCTCCCTCCCCCACGTCGGGATGCGGGGCCATCGTGAAGGAGCCGTTAGCCGCTTTGCACGCTGCAGTGCAAAACAGCACCAATTCGGTTCAAATTGGCGCCGTTCCGGTGACAAGGCTGAATAGGAACAAGCGCCGGGATGATATCGGTAACAGCACCATGGCCCGGGACCGCGGCCGCGCCTGAGCGGGTCAGCTTCGGCGCCCGGCAGCAGCACTTCCGCGGCCCTGCACGGTGGCCGCCTGCGCGAAACCCTCAGGCCGCCACGTCGCCCGCGCCCAGCGCGCGGCGGGCGCGGACCGCGCGCGCCAGGCGCTCGAGCACGGCCACCGACCCCTCCCAGCCCAGGCAGCCGTCGGTGATGCTCTGGCCATAGGTCAGCGCGCGGCCGGCCACCAGGTCCTGGCGCCCGCCGACCAGGTGGCTTTCCACCATCACCCCGATGATCCGTGCGTCGCCGCCCTCGACCTGGCGCGCGATGTCTTCCACCACCTCCGGCTGGTTGTCCGGGTTCTTGCCGCTGTTGGCGTGGCTGGCGTCGATCATCAGCCGCGCCGGCAACCCGGCCTTGATCAGCACCTCGCTGGCGGCCTGCACGCTGGCCGCGTCGTAGTTGGGCGCCTTGCCGCCGCGCAGGATCACGTGGCAGTCCGGGTTGCCGGAGGTGGCCGCGACGGCCGAGCGGCCGTCCTTGGTCACGGCCAGGAAATGATGCGGGTGCGAGGCGGCCATCACCGCGTCCGCGGCGATGCGCACGTTGCCGTCGGTGCCGTTCTTGAAACCCACCGGGCAGGACAGCCCGGAGGCCATCTCGCGGTGGATCTGGCTTTCGGTCGTGCGCGCGCCGATCGCGCCCCAGGCCACCAGGTCGGCGATGTACTGCGGCGAGATCGTGTCCAGGTACTCGCAGCCGGCCGGCAGGCCCAGCAGGTTGATGTCGCGCAGCAGCGCGCGGCCCACGTGCAGGCCCTTGTTGATGTTGAAGCTGCCGTCCAGGTCCGGGTCGTTGATCAGGCCTTTCCAGCCCACCGTGGTGCGCGGTTTCTCGAAGTACACGCGCATCACGATTTCCAGCGCGTCGCCGAGGGTGTCGCGCAGCGGGCGCAGGCGGCGCGCGTATTCCATCGCCGCGGCCGGGTCGTGGATCGAGCAGGGGCCGATCACCACCGCGAGGCGGTCGTCCTGGCCGTGCAGGATGCGGTGCAGCGCGCGGCGCGCGCCGATGACGGTCTCCGACGCGCGATCGTCGCAGGGCAGGCGCTCGATCAGCTCGGCGGGCGGGACCAGCGCGTCGATGCGGCGGATGCGCAGGTCGTCGGTGTGCGGGGCCATGGGGGGTGCTCCTCGGTGTCGGTGCCGCCCGCCGCGAGCCGGCGACAAAAAAGCCGCCAGTTTCGCTGGCGGCTTTCGGGGGTGTTCGCTGTCTCGTTGCTCAGATCACGCGCGCCCCTTCCTCCGCCGAAGGCATCGGAAAGTAGTGCCAGAAATAAAAGGCGGCGCGGGGCGTGTTCACGGCGCCATTGATAACAGCCGCTCCCGGGCGGCGCAACCGTTTCAGCGGCAACGGGGACGGACAAGGAAAAACCCCGCCTTGCGGCGGGGTTTTCCGTACTTCCGGACGATGTGGCGGATGGATCAGAAGTCCATGCCGCCCATGCCGCCCATGCCACCCGGAGCGGCCGGCTCTTCCTTCTTCGGCAGCTCGGCCACCATGGCCTCGGTGGTGATCATCAGGCCGGCGATCGACGCGGCGTTCTGCAGCGCGGTGCGGGTCACCTTGGTCGGGTCCAGGATGCCGAACTGCACCATGTCGCCGAACTCGCCGTTGGCCGCGTTGTAGCCGAAGTTGCCGCTGCCGTCCTTGACCTTGTTGACGATGACCGACGGCTCCTCGCCGGCGTTGGT
>Ga0182792_1003420_pt1 | contig 10191 bp, 7 predicted proteins | sample Passage237B_FD_130497 | JGI IMG/M metagenome (GOLD analysis project Ga0182792, IMG submission 130497) | Cellulose adapted compost microbial communities from Newby Island Compost Facility, Milpitas, CA, USA - Passage2 37B (version 2) (version 2) ... | reverse complement strand
CTGAAGCTTCAGTTTCCGGACAAGGCAAAAAATGCGGCACTGGACAAAAGTCAGGTGCTGAATTTCTTTCAGGACGACCTGGTAGTCAATCACGAAAGCAGTTCGGGGTCGGTGGCTTATATCCGGCTTTACGATGAGGTTGTAGATCCCATCTTTGTCAGACGCCGGTTCCGGGATCTTTGGCGCAGTCTGACCTACAACGGTCCAAAGGAAGAGCTGGCCGATGAAAATGTAGATGATTTCCACTATCCGGATGACGTTGCCATTACGGGCCGTATTTACGATTCGGGTAGTCTGCAACCCATCAGCGGGGCGGAATTGCACCTGAAGAAAAACGGAGATTCGCTGGTAGCGGTGAAAAAGCTGATATCGGGAGATTACAAACTGCTGGTGAGGCCTGATACGCCCTATACGCTCGACATTTTCGCCAAAGGTTATAAACCCCGGGGCATACAGATTCCCCCCATTTCAGAGTCGGGAACCCTGCGGGAAAATATCCGCATGGAGGAAGAGATTTTCACAAAGCCCCTGGCAGTTTTCCGGTTTGAACAAGGCAGTGAAAATTTTACCACCGACATAGCTGCAGGTATCGAAACGGTACTCGCATTCCTGAAAGAGAGGCCCGATCTCGGTGTGAAAATCGATGGACATACCGATAATGTAGGTGATTTTGACAAAAATGTGGAATTGTCCTGGGCCCGGATCAATCAGATCCGCAGGGAACTGGAAAGCCGCAATGTTCCACGTTCTCGTATACTAACCCAGGGTTACGGACCGGTGCGGCCCGTGGCTTCCAATACTACCGAGGAAAACCGCGCCAAAAACCGTCGGGTAGAGATCTGGCCCGCGCATATCGACAAGGGGCAGTGATTGACACCATAAAAAAGCCCATTGTCGGAGGACAATGAGCTTCAATGTTTATGGCAAAGTGCTTATTTCAGCGTAGCAACAGCGTTTTTAATTCGGGTTACCGCTTCGGTCAGTGCTTCATCGGAAGCCGCGGTTGAGATACGGATACAGTTGGGAGCTCCGAATCCTGATCCCGCTACCGTTGAAACGAATGCGGTATTCAGCAGCCACATCGCGAAATCGTCGGAGTCCTTGATGAACGTAGTGCCGTCGGATTTTCCGAAATAGGCGCTCACGTCAGGGAAAGCATAGAATGCTCCGTCCGGAACGTTTACCTTGAATCCTGGAATTTCCTTCAGCAGCTTCACCACCAGGTCACGACGGCGTCTGTAAGCTTCGGTCATTTCTCTGGAAGCATCCAGCGGACCATTGTAAGCCGCAACGGCTGCCTTCTGAGCGATGGAGTTGGTACCGGAAGTTACCTGTCCCTGCAGTTTTTCCACCCCGTCGGCAATCCATTTGTCGGCAGCGATAAATCCGATCCGCCATCCGGTCATGGCAAAGCCTTTGGCTACTCCGTTGACGGTGACCACCCGGTTTTTCAGTTCAGGGATGGAACCGATGCTGAAATGTCCCTCGTCGGTGAAGTTGATGTATTCGTAGATTTCGTCGGCGATGACGAAAATACCTTCATGGCGTTTGAGGACCTCCCCGAAAGCTTCCAGCTCGGCACGGGAATAAACCGATCCGGTTGGGTTGTTGGGAGATGCATACATTACCACTTTCGTGCGCGGAGTGATGGCGGCTTCCAGCTGTTGGGGCGTAACCTTAAAGTTGTTTTCAAAAGCTCCTTCCACGATGACCGACTTACCTTCGGCAAGTTTCACCATTTCGGAGTAGCTTACCCAGTAAGGAGCCAGAATGATTACTTCGTCGCCAGGATTTACCAGCACCTGAATGGCATTGGCCAGAGAGTGCTTTGCACCGGTGGAAACAACGATGTTTTCAGGCTTCCACTCGATGTTGTTGTCGCGTAAGAGTTTGTCGGCGATAGCCTTTCTCAAATCGGGATAACCTGCAACTGGCGAATACCCATGGAATCCGTCGTCGATAGCTTTCTTCGCAGCCTCGCAGATGTGTGCAGGCGTTTTGAAGTCAGGTTCTCCTACACTAAGACTGATTACTTTGTGTCCTTGTGCAGCCAGTTCACGGGCCTTCTTGGTCATACCCAACGTAGAGGATTCTTCGAGGGCATTGATACGGTCGGCCAGGTACTGACTGTTAGCGGTAATGGAAGACATTTGTTTAGTGTATTTAATTTTTTCGTGTAAATACTGGTAGATTAAAATCGTGCAAAGTTAAAGGTTTTCCGCAGAGAATCTTAGCAAATTTCCCGAAAACTTATAACAAATCTCGTTCTGGGTCCGGCGTAGTAATTTTGCAGTTTTCCGGGAATTGCATTTCGATCTATTCGGCGTGAAATGCCTTTAGCAACTCAACCAGCTGCAGATTTCGTTCCTTTTTGCGGATTTCTTCCATCATCTCGCGTACTCCCGGACGGTCATCAAACCAGCTCAGGATCTGATAGGCGCCATAGCGAACCGATACGCCAGGGTGTTCCTTTGCCAGACCAGACAGAATGCGGATGCCTTCCTGCTGAACCTTACGGTCAGAACGGACCAGATATTTGCCGAAAGAGGGAAGAAGGGCGTAAACACCGGCAGAACTTTGTCGTTCAAAATTCCGGGTGAACCAGGCCAGGTCCTGGGGATTGGGATGGTCGCCTTTGTAGTCTCCCAGGGCTGCAAGCACAGGTCCGGCTGAGACCTCCTTAAAGCGCTCGGTGATGGACGACATTTCGCCGGGTGAATCCTTTCCCACCAGGCTGATGGCCGTCGCAACTACGGCGTAAGAACTGTCTTCGAGTGCCTGGTGGATGGCTTCCCGGTATTTAACCGGTGCGAGCTTGTCCAGTGCAAGCAGGGCTTCTCCGCGGACGAGCGGATGGGCGTCGGTTGTGGCCAGTTCTGCAATTTGCGCTTCGATTGACTTTTCAGGGGTGATGGAGGCATTGTTGACCAGTTGAAAGACCGCTTCCTGGCGCATCTTCCAAAAGGGATCGGTCAAAGCCATTGCCATCTGCTTCCTGACTTCGGGATCGTCCAGATAGGAGGCCAGTTGCTGCAGGGCGGTGAAACGGGCCGGAAATGCTTCTGAAACCCGTAGCTGGGTTAACCATTCCTCCTTGCTTTTATCATGACTTACCCTTCCCAACAGGACCCCATCTCCTTCCAGGAGAACCAGATCAGGCTGGTCTTTCATTGAAAACGTGAATTCCTGTTTGGCGCGGTCAAGAATAACCGTTTTGCGGATTTTCCGGCCTTTCTCCCAGATATCAATGGTCAGTGGAAGGCGATAGACCGTCGTTTTCATAGTATCCTGCAACTGTTCTACCTGGAGGACGAGCTTATTTTCTCGGGGCAGATAGGTATGACGGGCGGCCAGTTCGGGATGTCCCGGCCGGTAGAACCACTGATCGAAAAACCAGTTGAGATCCTCACCCGTTACCTCTTCAAATGCCATACGCAGATTGGCCAGTTCCGCAGTGCCGAACTGGTGTCTTTTCAGGTAGAGGGACAGCGATGCAAAGAAAGCTTCATCACCGACATAATTGCGGAGCATATGGAGAATCCTCCCGCCCTTGGCATAGGAGTGGCTGTCGAACATGTGGTCGGGATGTTGGTAGAAATAGCGGATCAGTTCTACACTTTTGCTTTGGTTTTCAGCAAAATAATCTTCCATTTCGAGGTAGCCCGACCAGTCGGCGGCATCTTTTCCATGCCGGTATTCTTCCCACAGGTATTCGGCGTAGTTGGCGAAGGATTCATTGAGGGGAAGCTGCCCCCATTCCTCACAGGTGACCAGGTTTCCGAACCAGTGGTGAACCAGTTCGTGAGCGATCAGCGCATCCGAGTCTCCATCCCGTAACTCCCGATCGGTTTTCTGGGTCTCTTCCTTGAGAATGGTAAGGGTCGTATTTTCCATCGCCCCGGCAACAAAATCCCGTACCACTACCTGGCTGTATTTTTCCCAGGGGTAGGGGAAGTCGAACAGCCTGGAGAAATAGGCAATCATCTCGGGTGTCCGACCAAAGATGGCCCTGGCATAGGGGGCATACCGCGGTTCAACATAATAACTGACTTCCAGTCCGCCGGGACCCTGATCCGTAATTTTCTCAAAATCACCCGCCACCAGGGCTGTAAGATAAGGTGCGTGGGGCAGGGACTGACGCCAGTGATCCGTTCGCGTGCCATCCTTGTGCGCAACCTGATTAATCAGTTTCCCGTTTGACAGGGTTAGCAGTTCGTTTTCTACCGTTACAAACAGATCATGCGTGAATTTTTCATTGGGGGCTTCCAGGGTCGGATACCAGCAGGAACTACCGGTCGTTTCACCCTGGGTCCATACCTGACGAGGGCGATAGGGATCTGAGCCATCCGGATTAATAAAATACATCCCTCTTTCTACGGGAAAATCATCGACAGACATCTTTTCGGCCTCTCCGGGGTAAGCCGAATACCGGATGGCAATCATCAGCGTATCATGCCGGGTATAGGACCTATCCAGCGCGATGCGGAGTTTCAGCCGGTCGTACCCGAAAGGCAGGTTTTTCCCCTTTAGTTTGTCGAAATCCTCATGCGTAGCCGGCATCCTGTCTACCAGTTTTATCTCGTAGATTTTAAAAGCTCTCGCATCCAGTATAACCGAATCCTGCGGATAAAAATGGGGTTTGAATTTGAGTACAGCGTGGCCGTCTACCGACTGGTTCTTCCACCGGATTCCGATCTTCAGGCTGGTATGGATGAGGTCGGTTGTCCGGGTTTCGGCAGGCCGGTATTTTCCGGCCCGACTTACATGGCCGGGGATTCGACGAAAGCTGGAGTCTGCCGGAATCTGCCAGGCAAACAGGTCCGTAACAATGAAAATCAGGGAAAGCAGGAGGGAATACCGACACATAACCGGGGATAATATTATTTGAAAACAGGCGCCTGACGTGCAGCACGAGCCGCAGGAATTACGGATACCAGCAGGGTGATCAGCACAATGACCACCGCTGTAAGGAGGACATCGCTCCACTGCAGTTTCACCGGATAGGCATCGACCAGGGCGGTTTTCATACCCATGGATATCAGTTCGAATTCCTTTTGCGCCCAGCAGATGAGGATCCCGGCTATCAGACCCGTGCCAGCTCCGGCAAAGGCTACAATATTGCCCACCGTGATGAAAATCCTCCGAATCAAGGCGGGTTTGGCTCCCATCGCATACAAGATGGAAGTATCTCCTTTCTTCTCGATGGTGAGCATGCTGAGAGAAAAGAAGATATTGATGGCGGCTACCAGGATGATTAGCGAGAGGGTCACGGTAACAAATAACTTTTCTACCTTAATGGCCCTCAGCAGGTCCGCGTTCTGTTCGTCCTGATTCAATACTACAAATTCATCGCCCAGCAGTTTTTTTAGCTGCCGAACCACCTTGTCGGAGTCACCATCAGGTAGCAGCTGGACTTCAAGGGCCGATCGTTCCCTGTCCAGTCCCATCAGCGACTGGGTGATGTCGAGAGGCACGAAAACGTAATCGTCGTAGCGGTTTTCAATGAAAAACGTGCCTCCGGGCAAAGTAGAGACCTGATTGAACGCGTCCGCATTATTGAAATTGAGCGTACGGCGGTCGGTCCGGGGGTACCACAGTTCAAAGGGGATATACGGATCGCGCAGTGACACTGCCAGGGCATTCCGGACTCCTTCAGAAATCAGCGAAAAACGGGTTCCACCGGGAGCTGTCAGCCGTAGGGAGCCCTCCAGCAGGGTGGTATCCATCTGGTGCCTCCTTTCAAAGGTACTGTCTACCCCTTTTAGTCTGACCAACACCTGCTGACCGTCGTACGATGCCAGGGCGTTGTCCTCAATTACCTGGGTCACAAAATCGATCCCCTCGATGCCATTGATGGCGTTCAGCAGGGAGTCGGAAATCACAAATCGCCGCCCCTCCTGGGGAGCAATCCGGATATCGGGATCAAATGACTTGAATATTTGCCGGTTCAGGTCTTCCATGCCGTTGAAGACCGACAATACGACCACCATTGCCATGGTACCGACACCGATGCCGATCATGGCAATGAAAGCAATGATGCTGATAAAGCTTCTTTTCCGATAGGAGAGAAAATAGCGTAGCGCTACCTTAAGGGGAAGTTTCATCGGCAGGCAGATTCAGCATTACATCTTGTAATCACCCTCCGTACCATCTTCACCGGGAGGCGGAATAACCAGGCCTTCAAACAGTTTTTCGATTTTGTCGACGTATTCCTGGGTGTCATCGAAGAACAGCTGAAGCTCCGGAACTATGCGGAGCTGGTGCCGTACCCGTACTCCCAGTCGCTGCCGGATCATCTTCAGGTTTTCATTCAACCCCTCCAGGATTTCCTCCTTTTTATTTTCGGGCAATATGCTGATGTAGGCTCTGGCAATGCTCAGGTCCGGAGTTACCTTGACTCCAGTGACGGTAACAAGGGCTCCGTTGATCAGGTGTGCGGCCTCTTTCTGAAAAATATCTCCGAGATCTTTCTGAATTTGGCGTCCTATTTTTTGTTGTCTTTTCGATTCCATTTCCAAATCATTTATCAGTTCCTGCCCGAATCGAAGTCCATGTAAAACCACGGAAACGTCCAGTCAGGAAGTAATGCGCTATTCCCTGCAAATATCCACACTTATTTTGTGAATGTTATGGTCGGGGCCGTATTTTAGCGACCGCAACGAATCTATTGTCCATTGCTTTTCTTATTCAGGAACATCAAGATTTTTCAAGTAATTCTCCTGATTGCCTTTTTTTTAGTAATCAGGCTGGTTATTTACTGGACAAATACGCCCCTGCTTATTTCCGAACTCAACTGGATGCTGACCGGAGAGCAGATGGGGAAGGGGTTTATGCTATACCGCGACATACTCCAGAACATCGGTGTCCTGTCGGCGGTGGTATACTGGGGAATTGATTTCCTTTTCGGCCGCTCCCAGACGGCCTATTTCCTCATTGCCGGAGCACTGGGCTTATTTCAGGTACTTTATTTCAATTACCTGTGCAACAGCCGGAATTTCTTTCCGGAAGGCACTACCGTTCCAGGTCTGATTTACGCGATTCTGCTGCATCTGTCGACCGACATGCTGACGCTTTCCCCAACCCTGATGGCGACCACCTTCCTGTTGCTGTCCTGCGGGGTGCTGGCACGGATTATTGAAAAACCCGACGTTGGTGATGAGATCTTCGAAGCGGGAATTTACATCGGCATGGCAACCCTGTTTTACCTGCCTTCCGCCTTTTTCTACATCTGGGCGTTTCTGGCCATGATTTTCTATTCCGGTGCCCGGTTCAGGCATCACATGATCGGTTTGTTTGGGTCGATTTTCCCGCTGTTGATGGTTTTGCTCATCTTTTTTTTCAACAATGCCGTCGACAGTCTCAACCGGAGCCTGTTCTCCACCCTGATACAAATCCGCTCCGTCAGGGTAGATGATCTGATTTCATTCTTCTTTTACGTGGCCTTTTCCCTGGGGCTCGGTATCGGGGGGTTCCTCCGTTTGTTTGGCTACAATCGGTTTACCTATTACCAGACAAGGATTCAGCAGATAATGGCCTTCTGGTTTATCTTTTCGGCCATTACCCTGATTTTCATGAGTGAATTCAAACCCATGGATTTCATCCTTTTTATTCCGGCCGTTGCCTATTTTATCAGCTGGCTGTTTCTGAGTTTCCGCAACCCCGGAGCGGCCGAAGGTCTGTTCCTGGCCTATCTGGTCTACTCGGTTTTTGCCTTGTCCACCGAAATTTTCCGCATTATTCCCGGACTCGATCCCGGGCATTTCGACCGACGTATTGCCAAGGCGGCCCTCCTGCCTGCAGAAATTGATGGGAAGAAAATCCTGGTTCTGGGGGAAGATGAAGGAGAGTACCTCAATAACTTCGCTGCCACGCCTTATCTCAACTGGAGGCTTTCCTCCGAGGATTTTGAAAGTCTCGACAGCTTCGAAAGTGTCATACAGATTTACAACAACTTCGAAAAGGACCCGCCTGAATATGTTATCGACAAGGTGGGGGTAATGCCGCGACTGTTGGAGCGAATTCCGGAACTCCGGGGCAAGTACAAGACCACCGGTTGGAAGAATATCTATCAACGGCACTGATCGCGCCATTAGGCAGGAGCATTTCCACGCTTTTTCATAGGAATTTCGGCGGATGTAAGGAGAAAACTTTCTCTGTTATCCTTTATAATACATTGCCATTTTGAACTATAAACCTAACCTGTCGATGCCACCGATTCCCATCTCACCTGCAAAGATCAGTAGTACCGGTTCTGGCCAGAAATACGGACTAGCCATGGCGCTAGTCACCAGCCTTTTCTTTCTGTGGGGGCTGGCCAATTCCCTTAATGGAACACTGATCAAACATTTTCAGACCGCCCTGGACCTTAACCGCGGACAGGCTGGTTTTGTAGACTCTGCATTCTATATAGGCTATTTTATGATGGCGATTCCCGCGGGGATGTACATGGCCCGCAGAGGATTCAAACGAGGTATTCTGGTAGGTCTGTTGCTGTATGCGCTCGGGGGCGTTCTCTTTTACCCGGCTGCGGAATTGCGCTCCTATGGATTTTTCCTCTTTGCGCTTTTCACCATCGCATGTGGGCTGGCATTTCTGGAGACCGCCGCCAACCCTTATGTAACCATCCTCGGAGAACCTGAAAAGGCCGCGAACCGTATCAATTTTGCCCAGTCGTTCAATGGACTGAGTATTATCATGGGGCCCCTGATTGGCGGATTGTTCATCTTTTCGGAAAAATCGTATACCAATGAGGAGCTGAAGCTGATGGATGAGGCCGAAGCTCTTGCTATCCGCATACACGAGGCTCAGTCGGTGCAAATGCCCTATCTGATCATTGCCGGAGTAGTTGTACTGGTGGCCATCCTGTTCGCGTTCACCCGTATGCCTGAACCCGTGGCTGAGGACGAAGGAAATCTCGGCGATATTCCCGCCATTCTGAAAAAGCCGCATCTCTTTCTGGGCGTATTGGCGCAGTTCTTCTATGTAGGTGCTCAGGCAGCAATCTGGGGGTATTTTGTCGATTATAAGATGCTGCTTTCGCCCGATGAGGATCTCAATATCGCCATCTCTTTCGGAAAGCTGATGGCCCAGCTGACGGGCGGAAGTCCTGAAATGTCACCGGTGCAGATTGCCAGTTTCCATGCCTCCTTCGCCCTGATCATCTTTATGATCGGCCGGTTTGTGGGAACCGCACTCATGAACCGGTTCCGATCGCAGGATCTGCTGGCGGTATATGCCCTGGCTTCCGCGGGGCTGCTGGCCATTGCAATGAAAGCCGAAGGACTGACAGCCGTCCTGTCGATCATGGGAGTTTACTTTTTCATGTCGATCATGTTTCCGACCATCTTCGCCCTGGCCACAAAGGGGTTGGGCAGTCAGATGAAACTCGGAGCTTCACTCGTGGTGATGGCCATCGCCGGAGGGGCCGTAATCGCTCCGTTGACAGGCTATGTATCGAAGATTAACATGCAGGTTTCACTTCTCGTACCCATTGCCTGTTTCCTGTTCGTGGGATATTACGCCATCTGGGGGTACAAAGTGAAGACCGGGGAATAACCTTAAAAAAAAAACGTTTATACCGAAGGAATTCCAAATAAATTTGCGCCTGTCTATGAGACGATATTTTTTCGCATTGGACCTTCAGGATGATCCGGTGTTAATTGCTGAATATGAGCAGATTCACCGGCAGGTTTGGCCTGAAATCCTGGAAAGTATCCGCGATGCGGGGATTACCCAAATGCAGATTTGTCGTATCGGAAACCGCTTGGTCATGCTGATGGAGACCGACGATCAATTTTCTTTTGAAAGAAAGGCGGAAATGGACGCCGCCAATCCTGTAGTTCAAAAGTGGGAACAGCTGATGTGGAAATACCAGAAGGCGCTGCCCTTTGCGAAAGAGGGCGAAAAATGGGTATTGATGGATAAAATTTTCGACTTACAGGAGAGTATGGTATAGTCAGACGGAGAAGAATTCGGTATTTTGAAAAAGTTAGTCCATATTTTACTTGGTGTAATCTGCCTGTTAGGCGCAGGGGGTTTGACCCCGAAAGTGGAACCGGTCACGGTAAAGGTTCTGAGTTTTAACATCCGTCACGGGGAGGACAATTTCGGTGTTTCCAACCTTCGGACGGTAGTTCGGCTGATTCAGGAGCACAAGCCTCATCTGGTAGCCCTTCAGGGGGTCGACAGCAT
>Ga0182792_1003418_pt1 | contig 10195 bp, 8 predicted proteins | sample Passage237B_FD_130497 | JGI IMG/M metagenome (GOLD analysis project Ga0182792, IMG submission 130497) | Cellulose adapted compost microbial communities from Newby Island Compost Facility, Milpitas, CA, USA - Passage2 37B (version 2) (version 2) ... | reverse complement strand
GCCGAACTTCCTCGACAGAATCGTCGTGATCGCAGCCGTCAGCGTCGTCTTGCCATGGTCAACGTGGCCAATCGTGCCTACGTTCACGTGCGGCTTCGTACGTTCAAACTTGCCCTTAGCCATGTCAACACCTCTCGTACAGAATCAGATTTTTAGGACCACGCCGGACGACCCGACCGGATCGAAAAACTGGTGCCCATGACGTGGATTGAACACGTGGCCTCTCCCTTACCAAGGGAGTGCTCTACCACTGAGCTACATGGGCTCCTTGAACCTTTACGCCCGTTCTGGAGCGGGTGAAGGGAATCGAACCCTCGTCGTAAGCTTGGAAGGCTTCTGCTCTACCATTGAGCTACACCCGCACACGACGCGGACCACTCCGCATCACCTGCGCCGCGCACACTGCCCGCGACGCGAGAATCTTGGTGGAGGGGGAAGGATTCGAACCTTCGAAGGCAGAGCCGTCAGATTTACAGTCTGATCCCGTTGACCGCTTGGGTACCCCTCCGGGCGACAAGCCGCGCACTATAGTGCCTATCCGGAGGCTTGTCAAACCCGATCTGCGACTTCGTCGAAAACGCGAAATCGGCCACGGGGCTCCGTTTGCGCGACGCCGCTCTCCCGGGGGCGGCACGCGGGCCGCTCCGCCCCGGCGACACGGCCGACAGTGGCGATTAGCGGCACATTTCCGCCCCTTTTCCGGCCATCGCGCCCGCGGAGCCCTGCGGATAATGCGCGGCATGGATCAATGCAGGCAGGGAAAGGGGCAGCATGGCTGAAATCATCTGCGTCATCGGCAACAAGGGCGGCACCGGCAAGACCACGATCTCGCACATGCTGTGCCAGGGACTGGGTCTGCTGGACCAGCGCGCCGCCTGCGTACTGACCGACACCACGCGCGAGCCGCTCAATCCGGCCGGGCGGCGCTACGTCACGGCCGACGCCCGCACGCGCGAGGCGCTCGTGAAGGTCGTCGACAAGCTGCGCACGCTGGAGAACTGGATCGGCGTCATCGACGGCGGCGGCAACCGCACCGAGATGGACCGCAAGCTGTACGCGATGTCGGACATCGTGCTGCTGCCCTTCCGCGAGTCGCACGAGGACATCCGCACCGTGATCCGCGACCTGGAGATGTTCCCGCGCGCCTACGCCGTGCCCTCGCAATGGCCCACGAACGCCTGGCAGCGCGAGGCGGCCGACCGCAACGTGCGCACGCTGATGCGCCCGTACCGCCACCGTATCCTGAATCCGGTCAACGCACTGTCGGCGAGCAAGCTGCTGCTGCAGAAGGACATCCCGGAGCAACTGCCCACGGCGCTGGCCAACGCCTGCCGCGCGCTCGCCCGTCAGGTACTCGAGGTACTGGAGATCGACGTGCCGGACCCGGCCGCCAGCGCGCTCGCCGCGGTCAGCGACGACGACCGCATCGCCGCCGAAGAGATGCCGCTGCGGCTCAACCGCCGCTGAGTCAGATGCGCGCGCCAGTGCGCGACAGCGCCACCAGCGCCTGTGCGCGGTTGCGCACGTTCATCGCGCGGAAGATCGCCGACATGTGCACCTTCACCGTCCCTTCGGACAGCCCCAGCAGCTCGGCGATCTCGCGGTTGGTCTTGCCCTGGCCGAGCAGCTCGGCCACGCGCGTCTGCGCGGTGGTCAGGCGGTAACGCTGCTCGATCAGCCGGTTGCCGCGCCGCCCCTCCTCAGGCGTCTCCGGCTGCGCGAAGAACACGCCGCCGTCGAGCACGGTGCGCACGGCCATGCGCAGCTCGTCACCCGAGCTGCTCTTGGATACGAAGCCCGAGGCCCCCACCTTCATCGCCCGGCGCAGCGTCGCCTGGTCGTCGAGCGCCGACACGACGATGGTCGGCACGTCCGGATAGCGCTTGGCCAGCACGCCAAGCAGCGAGAAGCCGGACATGTCCGGCAGCATCAGGTCGATCACGGCCAGATCCCAGTCGCTACTCTCGGCCAGCAGCGCCAGCGCCTCCTCCGAACCGCGTGCCTCGACGCACTGCAGGCCGGCCTCCAGACGGTTCAGCGTCTGGGCCATGGCCTCCCTAACGAGCGCGTGATCCTCGACGATCAGTACCCTGGTCACCTGGCTCCTCTCCCTGCATGTGGGTGCACGAGAACGCGGCAAGCATAGCACCACTGCCTGCAGACACGCGTCGCGGCACCCGGCGAAACATTGCACAATCTCGGCATCGCGGCCAGCCTTGCGGCCGCAACGGAGGACGGACATGACCATCCAGTGGGGCGTACGGGCGCGTGTGATGCTGGTGGCCGTGCTGCCGATGCTCGTGGTGGCGCTGCTACTGACGGCGTTCTACACCAGTTCGCGCCTCGAGGATATTGAGGAAGCCCACATCGCCCGGGGCAAGGCCTACGCGCGCCAGCTCGTCGCCGCGAGCGAGTACGCGGTGTTCTCGGGCAACCACGACGCGCTGCAGAAGCTGACCGAGGCCAGCATGCTCGAGGAGGGCATGACCGGCGTGATGATCGTCGACCTGTTCGGCGAGACGCTGGCACGCAGCGGCGTGCTCGATCCGAAGCTGCCCGTGTCGCACGAACTGCTGGCGCGCTCCACCTACGTCAGCAACGCGCTGACGATGCGCATCATCGAGCCGATCTACGCCAGCCAGGCCTCGCTCGGCATCGAGTTCAACGACGACGCCTTCCGCGCCGGCGACGCCGTGGTCACGCCCATCCTCGGCAACGTGCTCGTCGATCTGGGTCGCGACGCGGTCACAGCCAAGCGGCGCGACCTGCTGCGCACCGGCATGCTGACCGTGTTCGCCGCCCTGCTCGGCACGCTGGTGCTGGCGAGCTCGATGAGCCGCGGCGTGTCCGGCCCGATCCGGCGCATCGCCGAAGCCGTGTCGCGCATCGGCAAGGGGCAGTTCGACGAGCGTGTACCGCTGGTCGGCGGCGGCAGCCTGCGCATGCTCGCCGAGGGCGTGAACCAGATGGCGGCCGAGCTCGCGAGCATGCACGCGCAGATGAGCGCGCGCATCGAGGAGGCCACGGCCGAGCTGCGCACACGCAAGGAGGAGGCCGAGCGCGCCAACACCGCCAAGTCGCGCTTCCTCGCCGCCGCCAGCCACGACCTGCGCCAGCCCATGCACGCGCTGGGGCTGTTCATCTCCGAGCTGTCGCAGTGCCGGCTCGAGGCGCCGGCGCGGCGGCTGCTGACCAAGGTCGCGGCCTCGGCCGAGGCCATGGAGGATCTGCTCGACAGCCTGCTCGACATCTCGCGGCTCGACGCCGGCGTGCTCGAGCCCAACGTGCGCGCCTTCCCGCTGCAGCCCATCCTCGAGCGCATCGCCGCCACGCAGCGCGCCGCCGCGCTCGAGAACCGCGTGCGACTGCGCATCCGCCCGACCTGGGCGTGGTGCGTCAGCGATCCCGTGCTGTTCGAGCGCGTGCTGGTCAACCTCGTCAGCAACGCCGTGCGCTACTCACCCGGCGGCACGGTGCTGGTCGCGTGCCGCCAGCGCGGCGACCGCTGGCGCATCGAGGTGCGCGACAACGGCATCGGCATTCCGCAGCAGGCGCAGGAGATCATCTTCCAGGAGTTCGTGCAGCTGCAGAACCCGGAACGCGCACGCGACAAGGGGCTGGGGCTGGGGCTGGCCATCGTGCGCCGGCTGACCGACCTGCTGGGCCACCCGCTGGATCTGCGCTCTGCGCCGGGGCGCGGCTCGGCCTTCGCGATCACGCTGCCCGCCGGCACGGTCGAGGACGTGGCCACGCGCGACGAGGAACGGCGCGAACCGGGCGATCTCGGCGGCCTGTGCCTGGCCGTCGTCGACGACGACCCGCTGGTGCTCAACGCGATGGAGAGCCTGCTCGACTCCTGGGGCTGCGACGTCGTCGCCGCGCCCGGCCTGCGCGACCTGCTCGAACGTCTGGACGCGCTGGGCAAGCGGCCGCAGGCCATCATCAGCGACCACCGGCTGGCCCACGGCACGACCGGCGTCGAGGTCATCCGCAGCGTGCGCGAGCGCTTCGGCGCCGAGCTGCCCGCCGCGCTGATCACCGGCGACACGGGCCCCGACGCGCTGGGTCTGGCCGAGCGCGAAGGCTACCCCGTGCTGCACAAGCCGCTGCGCCCGGCACGGCTGCGCGCCCTGCTCAACCGCTTCGCCGCCCCGCGCGACTGACCCCGGAGGACCCGCCATGGCCGACGACACCCCCGATCCGATCGAGACCCTGCGCCGGATGTGGAGCGCCGCCGGCGTGCCGCTGCCCGGCATGGTCGCGCCCACGCTCGACACCGACGAACTCGACAAGCGCATCGCCGACCTGCGCACGGTCGAGCAGTGGCTGCAGATGAACCTGAACATGCTGCAGGCTACGATCCAGGGGCTGGAGATGCAGCGCTCGACGCTCGACACGCTGAAGCACCTCGGCGGACAGGCACCCGCGGGGGGCGAGGCGCCGCCGAATCCGTTCGCGCAGATGTGGCCGTGGAACCTCGCCACGCCGCCGGCCGAGCCTCCGGCAGACGCGCCGGAGCCGCCCCGGAAGAAGCGCTAGAGCAGCGCCAGCCAGACGGCCAGCGTCGGCATCGCCAGCACCGTCGTGGCCGAGATCAGCCACGCCACGCCAGGGCCGTCGCCGCCCATGCGCATCGCGAGGATATAGGCCGAGCTGGCCGACGGCATCGCCGCATACAGCACCAGCAGGTCGAAGGCCACCCCCTCCAGCCCGACCAGCCGCCCCAGTCCCCAGGCGATGCCCGGCAGCAGCGCGAGCTTCACGCACACGATCCACGACGAGCCGAGCACGTTGCCGCCCGCCGAACCCCAGCGCAGCGCAGCACCCACCGCCAGCAGCCCCAGCGCCACCGCCGCGTCGCCGAGCCGCGCCAGGAAGGCATGGGCTGGGCGCGGCAGCTCGCCGCCGGCGAGGTTGAAGGCCATGCCGGCCAGCGTCGCCAGCACCAGCGGATTGCGCAGCAGCTCGCGCACCAGGCCGCCCTGCCCGTGACGGGCCAGCATGCCCACCGCCATGATGTTGGCAAACGGCACCATCATCCCGCACAGCGCCCCCATCACCGCCACGCCCTGCGCGCCGTGCAGCTGGCCCGCCACCGCGATCGCGATGTAGGTGTTGAAGCGGTAGGCGCACTGCAGCCGCGACGCGAAGGCGATGCCCGGCAGCCCCATCAGCGGCCGTCCGGCGAGCCCCAGCAGAAAGCCGATGAACATCACGGCCAGCCCGGAACCGACCAGCGGCAGCGTGGTGTCGAGGTCGATGTGGACCAGCGTCAGCGCGCGGAACAGCATCGCCGGGAACAGCACGAAATACACGAGGCGCTCGACGCCGGCCCAGAACGCGTTGTCGGTGATCATCCGCCGGCGCAGCAGCACGCCGAGCAGGATCAGCGAGAAATCGGGAAGAAGGATCTGCAGACTTTGCATGGGCCGACAGCATAGCTTGTCTGATGCGCCGCAGCACGGGCCGTCCGGCGGCATCCGGGGGTCGACCGCGGCGCGCCGAGACCGGACAATGCGCGCTTTCCTTCGACACGGACACGGACATGAGTACACGCCCCTTCCGCATCCTCGGCATCCAGCAGATCGCCATCGGCGGACCGGACAAGCAGCGTCTGGCCCGCCTGTGGGTCGACCTGTTCGGCCTCGAGCGCACCGGCACCTTCCGCAGCGAGCGCGAGAACGTCGACGAGGACATCTGCGCCCTCGGCAACGGCCCGCTGCGCGTCGAGGTCGACCTGATGCAGCCGCTCGATCCCGAGAAGAAACCCGCCGTGCACGCCACGCCGCTCAACCACGTCGGCCTGTGGGTGGACGACCTGCGCGCGGCCGTCGAATGGCTCACGGCGCAGGGCCTGCGCTTCGCGCCCGGCGGCATCCGCCCCGGCGCGGCCGGCCACGACATCGCCTTCGTCCATCCCAAGGCCAGCGACGAATTCCCGCTCGGCGGCGAAGGCGTGCTGATCGAGCTCGTCCAGGCCCCGCCCGAGGTCATCGACGCCTACGCCACGCTGGCCGCGCACGCCCGTCCGCGCGGGGAGACGCTCTAAGCACCGACGAAAAGGCCCGCCAGCGGCGGGCCTTTCTGCGGACGGCAAGCCGGTCAGCCGGCCACCGCGAGGCGCTCCTCGCGCAGCGCGGCGTATCCGTCCTGCCAGAACCACTTCTCCCCGAACGCCGGCTCCAGGCCGTCGAGCCAGGTCGCCTGCTCGTCGTACTTCGCGAAGAACGGGCGCTGCACCCAGTCCGGGTCGCGGGCCTGGATGAAGCGCAGCACGAACACCTTCTCGCCGCCGACCTCGGCCACGCCCTGGATCTCGACCTTGCCTGGGCTCGCGCTCATGCTCGGCCCGCGCGCCGTGCGCGACAGGCCCGACACTTGCCGCATGGCCTCGCGGTAGATCTCCCACGCACGCACCAGCGGCACCTCGAAGTAGCGGCTCGCGCCGGTGTCGCGCTCGACGAACATGTAGTACGGCACGATGCCGAGCCGGACCTGCGTCTTCCACATGCGCGCCCACACGGCCGGATCGTCGTTGATGTGCGCGATCAGCGGACCCTGCGCGCGGATCACGGCGCCGGTGCCGCGCACCCGCCGGATCGCGGCCTGCGCGGCCTCCGGTTCCAGCTCCTTCCAGTGGTTGTAGTGGGCCATGATGGCCACCTGCTTGCCGGCCTCGACGAGCCGCTCGAGCAGCCGGATCAGCTCGTCGGCGTCCGGCGCGCCGAGGAAGCGGTGCGGCCAGAAGGTCAGCGCCTTCGTGCCGATGCGGATGGTCTGGACGTGATCGAAGTCGGGGCCGAGCAGCGGCTCCAGGTAGCCGGCCAGATGCGAGGTCTTCATCACCATCGGGTCCCCGCCGGTGATGAGCACGTCGGTCACCTCGCGGTGGGCGCGCAGGTAGTCGTGCAGCTGCGAGGCCTCGGAGCTGGCGATGCGCAGCGTCTTGTCGCCGACGAACTGCGCCCAGCGGAAGCAGAAGCTGCAGTAGCTGTGACAGGTCTGGCCCTGGCTCGGAAAGAACAGCACCGTCTCGCGGTACTTGTGCTGGAGGCCGTCCAGGCGGTTGCCTTCGGCGTCGAGCGGCATGTTCATCGCCATCTGGTCGGCCGGGTGCGGGTTCAGCTCCGCGCGCACGGCGTCGATGGCCGCGTCCAGCTCGGCCTTGTCGGCCCCGGAACGGATCAGCGCGGCGACGCGCTCGAAATGGGCGTCCGACAGCATGCCGCGCTGCGGGAAGACGAGCTGGAACATCGGGTCGGCCGGGATGTCGCTCCAGTCGATCAGCGAATCGATGACGTACTGGTTCACGCGGAACGGCAGCACGGACGAGACCACCTTCATCTCGAAGCGCTGCGCCTCGGTCAGGCGCTGCAGCGGTGCGATGCGATCCAGGTCGCGCTGGGTGTAGACCTTGAACGCCGGGTTGTCCGACAGGCCGTCGGTGGCCGGCGCGACACGGCGCACCAGGGGTGAGACCACTGCGGTCATGGCAATCCTCCTCTTGTTTTTTTCGCCGTCCCTCGGGCCTCTCCGCCGCGGCGGGCGGCAGGGAAATCCGGAATCTGGCGGGACGGACGACCGCCGCTGCATGGAATGGGGACCCCGCTCGGGGTCGGGCAGCGACGCTGCGTGAAGCCGGCTCGGGTGCCGGAACGCGTCAACGGGAGAAGGATGGTATGCGATGAATTATGTTTGTGCAAACCATCATCGGCAAAATGAAAGGGCCTTGCCCGATGCCATCCGGGCAAGGCCGTGCGGGGCGAGGCGTCGCGGCGCGCTCAGTCGAACTCGATGATCAGGTCGTCCACGGCGAGGCTCGCGCCGACCTGCGCGTGGATGCGCCGGACGCGGCCGTCGCGCTCGGCGCGCAGCACGTTCTCCATCTTCATGGCCTCGATCACGGCCACCTTCTCGCCGCTCTTGACCTCCTGCCCCTCGGTCACGGCGATCTCGCGCAGCAGGCCCGGCATCGGCGAACGCACGAGGCCCGACAGATCCGGCGCCGGCTTGGCCGGCATGCGCGCGAGCATCGCCGCCGCGCGCGCGCTCATCACCATGGCCTCGACCTGCAGGCCGTAGTGCGTGATCAGGTAGCGCAGGCCGCGGCGCTCGATCTGCATGCACACTTCGGCGCCGTCGATGCGGCCCGTGAACAGCACGTCGTTGAAGCCCCAGCCGGACTCGACGAGGAGGCGGCGCCCGCCCTCTCGGACGGTCAGCGAACCGTCGTCGCCCGGTTCGACCGCGAGCCGGTGCTCGTGGCCGCCGATCACGACCGACCACTCGCGCGGCGGCGCGTAGGCCGTGCCGTCCATCTGGCCGCTGATCGACGCGTCGCGCGAGGCCCGGCGCCAGTGCGCGAACATCGCCACCGCCGCCAGCAGCAGCGGATCGTCGTGCGGCACGCTGGAGGCGTCGAAGCCGCCGCCGTACTCCTCGGCGATGAAGCCGGTGTTGAAATGGCCGGAGCAGAAGCGCGGATGCTGCAGCAGCGCGGCTTGAAACGGGATGTTGGAGCTGATGCCGCGGATCACGAAGGCGTTGAGCGCGTCGCGCATGCGCGCGATGGCCTCGGCGCGGTCACGGCCGTGCACGATGAGCTTGGCGATCATCGAGTCGTAGTGCATCGGGATCTCGCCCCCCTCGTACACGCCGGTGTCGACGCGCACCGCGCCAGGCACCTCGGCCGGCGGACGGAAGCGCACCAGCCGCCCGGTCGAGGGCAGGAAGCCGCGCAGCGGGTCCTCGGCGTTGATGCGGCACTCGATGGCCCAGCCGTCGAGCCGCACGTCGTCCTGCGTGAACGCGAGCTTCTCGCCGGCCGCGACGCGGATCATCTGTTCGACGAGGTCGAGGCCGGTGACGAACTCCGTGACCGGGTGCTCGACCTGCAACCGCGTGTTCATCTCGAGGAAATAGAAGGACTTGTCCGCGCCGACGACGAACTCCACCGTGCCGGCCGACTGGTAGCCCACGGCCCGCGCCAGCGCCACGGCCTGCTCGCCCATCGCCCGGCGCGTCGCGGCGTCGAGGAAGGGACTCGGCGCTTCCTCGATGACCTTCTGGTGGCGGCGCTGGATCGAGCACTCGCGCTCGTTCAGGTACACGACGTTGCCGTACGCGTCGCCCAGCACCTGGATCTCGATGTGGCGCGGCTCGACGACGAATTTCTCGATGAACACGCGGTCGTCGCCGAAGGCGTTGGCCGCCTCCGAGCGGCACGACAGGAAGCCCTCGCGCGCCTCGTCGTCGTCATGGGCCACGCGCAGCCCCTTGCCGCCCCCGCCGGCCGAGGCCTTGATCATGACCGGGTAGCCAATGCCGCGCGCGATCTCGACGGCGCGCTCGGGCGACTCGATGGCATCGTTCCAGCCGGGAATCGTGTTGACCCCAGCCTCGGCCGCCAGCCGCTTGGAGGCGATCTTGTCGCCCATCGCGGCGATCGCCGCGTGCTTCGGGCCGATGAAGACGATGCCGGCCTCCTCGAGCCGGCGCGCGAATTCCTCGTTCTCCGACAGGAAGCCGTAACCCGGATGCACGGCCTCGGCGCCGGTCTTTCGGCAGGCATCTAGGATGTTGTCCATCACGAGGTAGGACTGCCGGGACGGCGCCGGACCGATGCACACGGCCTCGTCGGCCAGCTCCACGTGCAGCGCGCCGGCATCGGCCTCGGAATACACGGCCACGGTCGCGATGCCCATGCGGCGCGCGGTGCGGATCACGCGGCAGGCGATCTCCCCGCGGTTGGCGATCAGGATCTTCTTGAACATGCCCCCTCCCGGCCGCTCAGAGCGGAATGTTCCCGTGCTTGCGCCACGGGTTGTCGAGCTGCTTGTTCTTCAGCATCGCCAGCGAGCGGCACACGCGCTTGCGCGTCTCGTGCGGCATGATGACGTCGTCGATGAAACCGCGCGCGCCGGCCACGAACGGGTTGGCGAAGCGCGCCTTGTACTCGGCCTCGCGCGCGGCGATCTTCGCGGGGTCGTCCTTCTCGCCGCGGAAGATGATCTCGACCGCGCCCTTGGGCCCCATCACCGCGATCTCGGCCGTCGGCCAGGCGAGGTTCACGTCGCCGCGCAGGTGCTTGGAGCTCATCACGTCGTAGGCGCCGCCGTAGGCCTTGCGCGTGATCACGGTGACCTTGGGCACCGTGCATTCGGCGTAGGCGTACAGCAGCTTGGCGCCGTGCTTG
>Ga0182792_1003416_pt1 | contig 10198 bp, 9 predicted proteins | sample Passage237B_FD_130497 | JGI IMG/M metagenome (GOLD analysis project Ga0182792, IMG submission 130497) | Cellulose adapted compost microbial communities from Newby Island Compost Facility, Milpitas, CA, USA - Passage2 37B (version 2) (version 2) ... | reverse complement strand
TGGCCTCGTCCATCGGCAGCTCGCGGCCCGGCAGCATGTGCACGGCCTCGATCCGCTCCAGCGAACGCTGGCTTTCCGGGTCGAAGCGGCGGATCGAGTCGATCTCGTCGTCCAGCAGCTCGATCCGCAGCGGCGCGTCGGCGCCCATCGGATAGACGTCGAGCAGGCCGCCGCGCACGGCGAAGTCACCCGGGTCCAGCACCTGCGGCACGTTGCGGTAGCCGGCCGACTCCAGGCGGCGCTTCTCCGCGTCCAGGTCAAGGCGCTGGCCGGTGGCCAGGTCAAAGCTGGTGCCGGCGATGTAGCGCAGCGGCGGCAGCCGCTGCAGCAGGGTCTGCACCGGCACCACCACGATCCCGCGTTCCAGGCCCGGCAGTCGCTGCAGCGCGGCCAGGCGCTGGCTGACGATGTCCGGGTGCGGGCTGAAGCGGTCGTAGGGCAGGGTCTCCCAGTCCGGGAACGGCACCACCGGCAGGTCGCCGGCCGGACCCAGCAGGGTCAGCAGGTCGGCTTCGACCTGGTGCGCGGACTGGGTGTCGCGGGCCACGAACAGCAGTGGCCCGGCGTGGGCGCGGGCGGCGGCCAGCAGGTGCCAGGCCAGGGCCGAGGGCGAGGCAGGCGCACGCCACCAGGCGCGGGCCTGGCCGCGGCGGGGCAGCGGCGGGGTGGAGGGGGTGGGTGACGACATGAACCGGGTATTGTAGCCCGCCGCCCGCGGGCCACCCTGTACGTTCCCGCGACGGGGGCTCGCGGCTCAGCCGCCGGACAGGTCCAGCACCAGGCGCACCAGCCCCGGCGGCACCCCCGGCTCCTGGCTGGGGGTGAAGCCCATCGAGGCGCACAGGTCCAGCATCGGCCGGTTGGTTTCCGGGATGTCGCCGTACAGGCGGTCCAGGTAGCGCCCGCGCGACCACTTCACCAGCTTCTGCACAAGGTGCCGGCCCAGGCCCAGGCCGGCTACGTGGCGGCCCAGCAGGATGGTGAACCGGGCCTGGCGGGTGTGCGGCACGATCCGCGCCCGGGCCAGGCTGGCGATCACCGCCTCGCCGGGGGCATAGGGCTCGGCCCCGACCAGGACCAGCTCGGTCTTCGGGTCCGGTCGGCACAGGGTGGCGGCGGCGGCCTCGTCCAGTTCCCCGCCGGGGCCGGCCATGGCGTCGCGCAGCTCGGCCGGCAGCAGCAGCGGGAACACACCCTGCAGGGGCGCGGCATCCTCCGGGCGGATGGGCCGGATCAGGATGGCGCGCTGGTTGTTGAGCACGAATTCTTCGTGCCAGGGAGGAAGCCGGTTGCGGGGCATGGGGGGATATTCCCATATCGGCGCGCTTCCGGGGAGCACGCCGCCGGGCCGGGGCGCTTGCTAGACTCGGCGGTCCCCAGCTTCCCCCCGGAACGGCGCATGGCAGGCAACGGCGACTCCACCCGCGCGATCTTCTTCGCCCTTGGTGCCAACCTGTCCATCGCCATCGCCAAGGGCGTGGCCGCCTTCGTCACCGGCTCGGGGGCGATGCTGGCCGAGACCGTGCATTCCTTCGCCGATTGCGGCAACCAGCTGCTGCTGCTGCTGGGCATCCGCCAGGCGCGGCGTCCGGTCAGCCCCGAGTATCCGCTCGGCTATGGCCGTGCGATCTACTTCTGGTCCTTCCTGGTGGCGGTGATGCTGTTCAGCGTCGGCGGCATGTTCTCGGTGTACGAGGGCGTGCACAAGCTGCAGCATCCCGAGCCGCTGGAGCAGTGGTGGTGGGCCGCGGGGGTGCTGGTGTTCGCCATCGTCGCCGAGGGCATCTCCATGCGCGCCTGCCTGCACGAGGTGGCCAAGGTGCGCGGCGAACGCTCGCTGTGGGAGTGGTTCCGCGAGAGCCGCCAGGCCGAGCTGGTGGTGATCTTCGGCGAGGACCTGGCGGCGCTGGCCGGCCTGGTCCTGGCCCTGGTCGCGGTGGGGCTGTCGGTGGTCACCGGCAATCCGCTGTGGGACGCGCTGGGCACCATCGGCATCGGCCTGCTGCTGATCGTGATCGCGGTGCTGGTGGCGATCGAGGTCAAGGCCATGCTGATCGGGCAGAGCGTGGACCCGCTGCTGCAGGCCAGGATCCGTGCCTTCCTCGAGGCGCGCCCGGAAATCGCCGCGCTGCTGCACCTGATCACCCTGCAGCAGGGCGACGAGGTGCTGGTCTCGATCCACGCGCGGATGCACGAGGAAGCCGACGGGCGGCTGATGCTGCGCCAGATCGATGCCATCGAACACGCGCTGAAGGCCGAGTTCCCGATGGTGCGCTGGAGCTTCTTCGAACCCGAGGGCAGCGCGCAGTAGGCCCGCGCCAGGCGCCGGCTCAGTCCGGCCGGCGCAGCCACTCCAGCCGGGTCGAGGCGCCGGCCTCGCCCAGTCGGTCGCGCAGCCAGGGCAGGGCCGGGGAGATGGCCTCGTCCAGCTTCCACGGCGGATTGACCAGGGCCATGCCGCTGCCGTTGAGCCGCAGCGGCGAATCGTCCGGGCGCACCAGCAGCTCGGCCAGCAGCAGCGAGCGCAGCCCGGGCAGGCCCTGCAGGCGGCGGAAGAACGGCTGCAGGCTGCGCCGCTGCTTGATCGGATACCAGATCGCCACGCTGGCCTGCGGCCAGCGCTCCAATGCCTCGGCGGTGGCCTGGGCCACCAGCGGGTACTCGGCGTCCTGGGCCTCATAGGGCGGGTCGATCAGGACCAGGCCGCGGGCGTAGCGCAGCCCGTCCACACGTGGCGGCAGCAGGGCGCGGATGGCGGCATAGCCGTCGCGCGCGTGCACCGCCACCCGGCGGTCGTGGACGAACAGTTCCTTGAGCGCGGCCGCCTCCTCGGCCTGCAGCTCGCAGGCCGCCAGCCGGTCCTGGCTGCGCATGGCCTGGGCGGTCAGCAGCGGTGAACCCGGATAGACCGCCAGCGCATCGACCGGGTTGCAGGCGGCCACCGCCCGCAGGTAGCGCGCCACCGCCTCCGGGGGCTGGTCCTGGCCGCCCAGGGCGAGGACGCCGCTGGCGGCCTCGGAGGTGCGGGTGGCCGGCTCGCTGTCGAGCAGGTAGCGGCCGCGGCCGGCATGGGTGTCGAGCACGAAGAACGGGCTGTCCTTGCGCTGCAGGGCGTCCAGCAGGGCCAGCTGGACGACGTGCTTGAGCACGTCGGCGTGGTTGCCGGCGTGGAAGGCGTGGCGGTAATTCATCCGCCCAGCATAGCGGCCGGCGGTGGCGGCCGACTATGCTTGGCCGATGCAGCCCACCCCGCTGATCCTGGTCGTGGAGGACGAGCCGGCCATCGCCGACACCCTCCTGTACGCGCTGCGCAGCGAAGGCCTGGGCGCCGAGCACTGCGGCCTGGGCGGGCAGGCGCTGGAGCGGGTGCGTGCCGGCGGGGTCGACGTACTGGTGCTGGACGTCGGCCTGCCGGACCTCAACGGCTTCGAGGTCTGCCGCCGCCTGCGGGCTTTCAGCCAGGTGCCGGTGATCTTCCTGACCGCGCGCAATGACGAGATCGACCGGGTCCTGGGCCTGGAGCTGGGCGCGGACGACTACGTGGCCAAGCCGTTCTCGCCGCGGGAGATGGTGGCGCGGGTCCGGGCGCGGCTGCGCCGCGCGGCGGCCGGGACCGGGCAATGGCAGGCGCGTGGCGATTTCGCCGTGGACGTGGAAGGGCACCGCATCCGCTACCGCGGGCGCCTGCTGGAGCTGACCCGGTACGAGTACGCGGTGCTGGCCGCACTGTTGCAGCGCCCCGGGGCCATCCTCAGCCGCGCCCAGCTGATGCAGCGTGGCTGGGACCTGGATGCCGACAGTGGCGACCGCACCGTGGACACCCATATCAAGACCCTGCGTGCCAAGCTGCGTGCGGCCGGCGCCGCCCCCGACCCGATCCGCACCCACCGCGGCCTGGGCTACGCGATCGAGGTCTGAATGCGCCTGGGCCTGCGCCTGTTCCTTGGCTTCTTCCTCATCACCGGCCTGGCCGTGTTCTTCGTGATGCGGGTGTTCGTGGACGAGGTCAAGCCGGGCGTCCGCCAGGCCATGGAATCGACCCTGGTGGACACGGCCAACACCCTGGCCGCATTGGCCGCGCCGGACCTGGCCGCCGGCAGCATCGGCCACGGCCAGTTCGCCCGCCAGGTGGCGCGCGCCTCGCGCCGCGATCCCGGCGCGCGGATCTGGGATTTCCCCAAGCACAGCATCGAGTTCCGGATCACCGTCACCGATGCGCGCGGGATCGTGGTCTATGACTCGGAGGGGCGCGACCTGGGCCGTGACAACTCGCGCTGGAACGACGTCCACCGCACCCTGCGCGGCCAGTACGGCGCCCGCTCCAGCCCGGAGGTGCCAGGGGACACCACCCGCACGGTGATGCACGTGGCCGCGCCGGTGTACCACCCGGAGCAGGAGGGCAGGCTGATCGGGGTGCTGACCGTGGCCCGGCCCAACCGCAGCCTGGAACCGTTCATCGAGGCCAGCCAGGGCGCGATCCTGCGCCAGGGCGCCTGGCTGATCGGCTTGTCGGGCCTGGTCGGGGTGCTGATGACGGCATGGCTCTCGCGCCGGATCGGGCGCCTGGGCCGTTACGCCCGCGCGGTGGCTGCCGGCGAGCCGGTGCCGCCGCCGCCGCGCCGGCGCGACGAACTGGGCGACCTTGGCCAGGCCCTGGAGGACATGCGCCGCAAGCTGGAGGGCAAGGCCTACGTGGAGCAGTACGTGCAGTCGCTGACCCACGAGATGAAGAGTCCGCTTGCCGCCATCGGCGGCGCCGCCGAGCTGCTGCAGGAGCCGCTGCCGGAGGCCGAGCGCCAGCGCTTTGCCGGCCACATCCTGCAGCAGCAGCGGCGGCTGACCGCGACCATCGACAAGTTGCTGGCCCTGGCCGAGGTCGAACAGCACGGCTGGCTGCAGCGGCGCGAGCCGCTGGACCTGGCCGGCCTGCTGCGCCAGGCCGTGGCCAGCGCCGAGCCGCGCCTGGCCCGGACCGGGCTGGACGTGCAGCTCGATGGGGTGGAGCAGCCGGCGCCGGTGCGGGGCGACGGCTTCCTGCTGGCCCAGGCCCTGTCCAACCTGCTGGACAACGCCATGGCCTTCGCCCCGCCCGGCAGCTGCATCCAGCTGGGCCTGGAGCGGGAACCGGGGCGGCTTTGCGTGGTGGTGCGCGACCGCGGGCCGGGGGTGCCGGACTATGCCCGGGAACGGGTGTTCGAGCGCTTCTATTCGCTGGCCAGGCCCGATGGCGGCGCCCGCAGTTCCGGCCTGGGCCTGCCTTTCGTGCGCGAGGTGGCGCGTCTGCACGGCGGCCAGGCCTGGCTGCGCAACCGGCCCGAAGGCGGCGCCGAGGCCGGGTTCTGGCTGGCCCCGGGCTAGCCACTTCACACCGGCTTCAAATTCGCTTCCTGCTGCCGCCACCTGGCCGCCTCAGCATCGCTCCACCTTCCAGACCGGAGTGGAGAGATGAAATCCCTGCGATTGCTGTTGCGTTTCCTGACCGTCGGCGGCCTGGTCCTGCTGCTGCTCATCCCGCTGCTGCTGATCCGGGGCCTGGTGCATGACCGCACCCAGTACCGGGAGCAGGCGGTGCAGCGGGTGGAGCGGAGCATGGCCGGTCCGCAGCGCCTGGTGGGGCCGCTGCGGGTGGTGCCCTGGGAGGCGACCCGGCGGGTGGCCGTGGCCGCTGGGGAGGGCAGCCCGCAGCTGCGCACCGAGACGGTCCAGGGCCACCTGCTGCAGGCCCCGGAGAGCCTGGAGGCCGGGGGGCTGCTGGAGCCGGACGCTCGCCGGATCGGGCTGTTCGACGTGCGTGTGTTCCAGTGGCAGGCGCAGGTGCATGCCAGCTTCGCGCCGCTGGAACTGCCGCAGGGCGAAGGCCGCCGCTACGGGCAGCCGTACCTGGTGCTGGGCCTGGGCGATGTGCGCGGGCTGGTGGGCACGCCACGGCTGCGGGTCGATGGCGTCGAGCTGGCGCTGCAGCCGGGGGCCGCGGCACTGGCGCCGCGCCTTGACGGGATGCATGCGCCGCTGCCGGGTGGGCAGGCGCTGGGCGCGCTGGACATGGACCTGGGCATGGTCCTGGCCGGGACCCGGTCGCTGGGCGTGGTCCCGGTGGCCGACCACAACCGGATCCAGCTCCAGTCCGGCTGGCCGCATCCGCTGTTCTCCGGCCAGTTCCTGCCCAGCCAGCGGCAGCTTGGCCGGGACGGGTTCCGGGCCGGCTGGGATATCACCTCGCTGGCCAGCTCCGCCCAGGCCCAGCTGCTGGGCGGTGAAGCGGTGGCCGCAGCCGACCTGGACAGCGTGGAAGTGAGCCTGGTCGACCCGGTGGACGTGTACAAGCAGGCCGACCGCGCCAGCAAGTACGCCATCCTGTTCGTGGTCCTGACCTTCGTGGTGTTCGGCCTGTTCGAGCTGGTCAAGCAGCTGCGCATCCACCCCGTGCAGTACCTGCTGGTGGGCCTGGCCCTGGCGGTGTTCTTCCTGCTGCTGCTGGGCCTGTCCGAGCACATCGCCTTCTGGCAGGCCTATCTGGCCTCGGCCCTGGCCTGCATCGGGCTGCAGTTCGTCTACCTGAGCGGGGTGCTGCGCAGCGCCTGGCGGGCGGCGGGCTTCGCGGCCATGCTCACGGTGCTGTACGGGGCGCTGTACAGCCTGCTGGTGGCCGAGGACAACGCCCTGCTGCTGGGCTCGCTGCTGCTGTTCGCGGTGCTGGCCGGGGCGATGTGGGTGACCCGTCGGATCGACTGGTACCAGCGCGCCGAACAGCTGGGCTGAAGCCTGGCGCCGGGCCCGTTCCGCCGGCCCGGGTCCGGCGCGGTTCAGCGGATCAGGTCGCGTGCGGCGTGGTCGAAGCTTTCCAGCGCCGAGGGCGAGGTCGGCGCACGGCGCAGCGATTCCACCGCCGCGGCCAGGCGCGAGGCGCCGACCAGGCCGCAGCTGGCCTGCAGCCGATGCAGGCGCGCCCGCACCGCGACCTCGTCGCCGCGGCGGGCGCTTTCCACCACCTGGGCGCGGGTGTCGGGAAGCTCGTCCAGGAACAGCCGGCGCAGGGCCTGGACATTGGCCGGGTTGTGGTTGAGCGCGGCCTCGGCGGCGGCGTTGTCCCAGTCGGGCAGGGAGCCGGCCTGGCCCTGGGACAGGGCCGAGCGCACCGCCGCGGCCAGGGCGGCGGTGCCCAGCGGCTTGACCAGGACCTCGTGGAAGCCCGCGCGCAAGGCCGGCGCGTGCACGCCGGGGTCGGCATCGGCGGTATGGGCCAGGGCAGGCGGTGGCTCGGGCCACAGCCCGCGCAGCCGCTCCAGCAGCTCGATGCCGCTGCCGTCGGGCAGGCTGAGGTCGATCAGCCACAGGTCGTGGCGGCTGGCGCCGGCGCGGGCCAGGGCGCAGGCTCCGGTGGCGACGGCCTCCACATGCGCGGGCAGGCCTTCCAGCACGGCCTGCAGATAGGTCTGGCTGATCGGGTCGTCCTCGACCAGCAGGATGCGGGGGATCCCTGGACCTGCGGAAGCGGGTTGGCTACCCATGGCTGACTCCCTGTCGGCTCTGCGGCGCATCCTAGCGCAGCCGGGCCGGCCTGAGGCATCCGACTTGTTGTGCAGCGCATCGTAAGCGCCGATCTGGGACAATGGCCGGCCTTTCCGCCGCAGCCGACCGCCACGTGGCCCGCCTCGACCGTACTCCGTTCCAGATCGACATCCTTGACCTCAGCCATGACGGCCGCGGCGTGGCCCGCCTGCCGGAAGGCAAGACCGTGTTCATTGCCGGCGCCCTGCCGGGCGAGACGGTGCTCGCCGAGCCCACCGCGCGCAGCCGCCGCTTCGACGAGGCCCGCACCCTGGAGGTGCTCAAGCCCTCGCCGGACCGGGTGCAGCCGCGCTGCCCGCACTTCGGCACCTGCAGCGGCTGCGTGCTGCAGCACCTGGACGAGGAGAAGCAGATCCTGGCCAAGCAGCACGTGCTGCTGGAGAACCTGGAGCGGATCGGCAAGGTCCAGCCGGGGCGGGTGCTGCCGCCGCTGCGCGCCGACAGCTGGGGCTACCGGCGCAAAGGCCGGTTCTCGGTGCGCCGGGTCAACAAGAAGGACAAGACCGTGGTCGGCTTCCGCGAGGCCGACCCGCGCTTCGTCGCCGACCTCAGCCAGTGCCATACGGTGATCCCGCAGATCGGCATGAAGGTGGAGGCGCTGGCGGCGATGGTCGACCAGCTGCAGGCGCGCGAAGACATCCCGCAGATCGAGTTCATCGCCGGTGACGGCGCCATCGCCCTGACCGTGCGCCACCTGTCGCCGCTGGCGGAGGCCGACAAGGCGCTGCTGGCCCGCTTTGGCCAGGAGCACGGCTTTGCCATCTTCCTCCAGCCCAAGGGCACCGACAGCGTGCATCCGCTGCAGGAGCCAGCCCCGGAGCTGGCCTTCCGCCTGCCGCAATGGGACGTGGAGCTGGTGTTCCAGCCGCTGGATTTCATCCAGGTCAATGCGCGCCTGAACGAGAAGATGATCGCGCGCGCGCTGGAGATGCTCGACACCCGGCCCGAACACCGGGTGCTGGACCTGTTCTGCGGCCTGGGCAATTTCACCCTGCCGCTGGCGCGCCAGGTGCGCGAGGTGGTGGGCGTGGAGGGTGACGCCGGGCTGGTGGCGCGGGCCCGCGCCAATGCCGGACGCAACGGCCTGGCCAATGCGCAGTTCCACGCCGCCGACCTGACCCAGGACCAGCGCGGCACGCCGTGGATGCGCCAGGGCTTCGACCGGTTGCTGCTGGCCCCGCCGCGCTCGGGTGCCGACGAGGTGCTCAAGCAGCTGCCGCTCAAGGACATCGACCGCATCGTCTACGTCAGCTGCCACCCGGGCTCGCTGGCGCGTGATGCCGGCTTCCTGGTCCACGAGCGTGGCTACACCCTGGTCGAGGCCGGGGTGATGGACATGTTCCCGCACACCGCCCACGTGGAAAGCATCGCCCTGTTCGTGCGCTGAGGCCGGCGCAGCTGCCGTTGCTCTTGCTCCAGCAGTTGCCTCGCCTTTGCTGAGCGTCGGGCCAGGCCAGGCCTGGCCCCTCGGCGAAGCGCTGGGCCGGCTACAGCGGCCGCTTGCCCGTGTCGCCCTGGACCTCGCGGACCAGGCGCGGGACCAGGTAGCCGGACAGGCGCGCGGCCAGCCCGCGGTGCAAGGCGCGGGCGCGCTCGTCGTCGACCTCGAAATGGGCCGCGCCCTGGATCCGGTCCAGCTGGTGCAGGTAGTAGGGCAGGACCCCGGCGGCGTAGCCGCGCTCGCACAGCCCGGCCAGGGCCTCGACCGAATCGTTGACCCCGCGCAGCAGCACCGCCTGGTTGAGCAGCTGCACCCCGGCCCGGCGCAGGCGGGCCATGGCCTGGTCGACCGAAGCGTCGAATTCGTTGGCGTGGTTGGCGTGGACCACGAAGGCCACCGGCCAGGGCAGGGACGAGAGCCAGGCCAGCAGCTCCTCATCCACCCGCTCGGGCAGCACGACGGGCAGGCGGCTGTGGATGCGCAGGCGGCGGACGTGCGGAACCTGGGCCAGGCGCGTGCTCAGCTCGGCCAGCTTGGGCGTGGCCAGGGACAGCGGGTCGCCGCCGGAGAGGATCACCTCCTCGATCGACGGGTCGGCCGCGATGGCCGCCACCGCCCCGGACCAGCCGTCCCGGGCCGCGGTCTCGGCGGCGTAGGGGAAATGGCGGCGGAAGCAGTAGCGGCAGTTGATCGCGCAGCTGCCGGTGGCCACCAGCAGGGCCCGGCCGCGGTACTTCTGGATCACCCCGTCGGCCTTCTTGGCCGCCCCGTCGCCGACCGCGTCCAGGCTGAAGCCGGGCACGATCCGTTCCTCGTCCAGCACCGGCAGGACCTGGCGCAGCAGCGGGTCGGCCAGGTCGCCCGGGCGCATCCGGGCGATGAAGCCGCGCGGCACCCGCAGCGCGAACTGGGCCGCGGCGGCGTCGGAAATCCGCGCCGCCTCGGCCTCCAGGCCCAGCAGCGCCAGCAGCTGGCGCGGGTCGCGCACGGCTTCACGCCACAGGCGCTGCCAGCGGGCGGGGGCGGGATCGGCCGCCTGGAGGGGTTGCGGCTGCATCGGGGCGGGGGCTGCGGGTATCATGTAGGGCCTGGAAGACGCGCCCGCCTGGCTTGGCGGGGACGCCAATTCTAACCGCCTTCCCCTAGCCGGCCTCCCCCCCTGCGGCGGCCCCGCCATACCCCAAGGAG
>Ga0182792_1003414_pt1 | contig 10201 bp, 8 predicted proteins | sample Passage237B_FD_130497 | JGI IMG/M metagenome (GOLD analysis project Ga0182792, IMG submission 130497) | Cellulose adapted compost microbial communities from Newby Island Compost Facility, Milpitas, CA, USA - Passage2 37B (version 2) (version 2) ... | reverse complement strand
GCGACGCACGGCGAGCGGGATGGCGAGGTCACCGTGCGGATGGCGACCAACACCCCCAACTTCGAGCGCTACGAGATCAACGTCGACGGGCAGGGCTGGACGGCTTCCGCTGCGGAATTCACGTGGCGGCTCAGGCCCTCGGCGCTGAACACGCTGGAGATGCGCGTGGTGAACGCCTCGGGTATCCACGGGTACCCGTCCGATCTCCGCGTGCTGTGGCACTACCGCGAGCCCCACCGGCCGCTTAAGGAAAAGCACTAAATTGAACGTTATGAAATCTTCGAGGCGAGACTTTATTAAACAAAATTCCATGGCTTTTTTGGGCGCTGCAATGTGGCCGAAGTTGCCGTTGGAAATTGCCGAGCGCGTAGTAGGCGATGCCGCTATTGAAAATAAAAATACGTTATTCTTTGACGCTTTCGCGCGGATCGGCCCAAGGCGATATAAGCATCCGGCCGAACAATGGCGGCTGGAGGATGTCGTAAACGAACTGGACCATTGTTCGATTTCCGGTGCATTGGTGGCATCTACACTTTCCGTTAGTTATGATGCGATGTACTCCAATTTAGAGCTCAGCGACATGCTTAAGCCCTATCCGCAGCTATTTGCAATATGGAATGTATTGCCGCATCATACCGGAGAATGCCTGGCTCCAGCTGCGTTGGTTGCCGCCATGCGCGAGCACGATGTGCGAGCGGTGACGATAAATCCACTATCCAATGGGTGGGACTGGCGTGCGGCGACCAGTGAAGCATTGTTGGCTTGTTTGGATGAAAACAAAATACTGGTTATTACCACGGCGGCGGAGCTGGGCGGGTGGGTGTCACTCAACCAGTTCCTTAACCAATACCGATCGATACCCGTACTGATCTATGGGGCTAACTGGATTGAGCAACGGTACTTGCTTCCCCTGCTTGAAGGGCATAAACACCTTCATATCAGTTTTGATCGCTTTCAGATCAACGAGGGATTGGAATACCTCTATAGAAAGGGCCATGAAGATCAACTGATTTTTGCTTCGGACACGCCTACGATGTCGGCGGGCGCACACCGGTGCTATGTCGACTACGCGGATATCCCGGAAGCGGCCCGTGCAAAGATCGCCGGCGGCAATCTGATTCGATTGTTGAAGGGGCAACGCCCCCCTACAAACCGTGTCAACCGAAACGAAGATGCGTTGATGTCCGCTGTGCGCGACGGTAAACCATTGCCCACTCCCGTGGTGGATATGCACATGCACATGCTGCACCAAGGGTTGAACGGTGCCGGGGGTGCTGGGTATCGAATGGAGAATGGAGGGCCTGAGGGAATATTCGCGATGATGAAAAAAATCGGTTGCGTAGGAGGAGGATTCATGAGTTGGAACGGCGTAGTGAGCAATGACTCGGTCGCGGGGAATCGGTTGGTTAAGGAAACCTTGGATCAATCCCCAAAGGGGTTTTGGGGGTTGGCAACGTTCGACCCTACGCACTATACCCAACAGCAATTGGGCGCGATGATTCCGCAATTGTATGCGGATGGACGTTTTATCGGCATGAAGCCCTATCATTTTTATGGCGTGGAATATCATCACCACTCCTACGATATATGGTGGCAATACGGAGATGAGCATCGTTTGTATGCCTTGATACACCCAACAAGACAGGACTTGTTAGAGGTGGATAGGTTGGCGGCCAAGTATCCCCATGTGCGGTGGGTGATTGCACATGCCGCGGGTAGCTATCCCATGGCGGATATGGCCATTGAAGTGATGCAGAAATATAGCAATGTATTTGCCGAGATTACGCTTACGCCCGTACCCCTCGGAATCATTGAATATTTGGTGGAACATCTGGGCGACCACCGCATACTTTATGGATCGGATCTGCCCATGCGCGATCCCAGGCAGCAATTGGGTTGGGTAGTGTTTTCAAGGCTGCCGCTTGCCTCAAAGGAGAAAATCTTGGGGACCAATGCATTTGAGGTAATCAAACCGTGTATCCACCGGTTGCCACGGTACAATGTACCTCCACATTATTTGAAACAGTTATAAGTATTTGATAAGCGATTACCCTTTAGTTGTTCTACGATGATTAAAAAGATTTTGATAGTATGTTATGTGGCATTGTCGTATTCCATGCACAGTGGTTACGGCCAAGCCAGATGGGGATGGTATACGGAAGGCCACGACTTTGCCCCAGAGAAACGAATCCGCATTTCAGTGACCAATGTATTGGATATGGCCCTTCCAAACCAGCCCGTTATCGTAAAGCGAACGGATTTGCCGGTGCAAAACATTCCCGAACGCTGGATCGCTGTAATCGACCCGCAATTACCTAGCAACCCCGAACCCACGTTTGAGGAACTGAAGGAAATGAGTGGTTACTTGCGAAGGAAAGAGACCAACGGCCATTCCATCGTATTGCAAGTCGATGACTTGGACAAGGATGGTATTTGGGACGAAATATTCTTCATGACGGATTTGAAGCCCCGGGAGACCCGCGATTTTTACATCTACATCGGCTTCTACGAACGGGGCATGTATGAGCACCATGTACATGCTGCTATCGGCAACTACGGCAGGCATACCGTTCCGTTTTGGGAATCCAAGGATATGGGTTGGAAGCTGTGGTACCCACATGATTTGGATATCCATGGCAAACGGGAACCGATGCTAACCGCTTATTATGAATACTCCACCAACAACTCCGGATACTACATGCCTTGGGAGTTGGGTACCGACATCATGACTGTCGCCAAAACATTCGGTGCAGGGGGGATGTGCGTCTTCGAAAACCCAAATGATCCCGAAAATCCGTCAAGAGCCTACCATTCGCCCGCCAAGGATCAAGGTCCCTATCACGATACGCGATTTGCGTTCGATGTCATATGCAATGGCCCGTTGCGCAGTGTCATCGAGGTAAGGACGACAAACTGGAACTCAGGAAACGGTTTCTATGAACTGCGCCAATATTATTCAGCGTATGCGCACAAGAGTTGGAGTACCGTCGAGGTGGTGTTCGACAAATTCCTGCCCCCGGCAGATGATGCCATGTTTGGCGCCGGCATGCGCCGGTTGATGAATGAATACCGCTCCATTAACCGTGGCGGCATGGCCATATCGATGGGCAAAGACATCGAAGCGCGTATCCCTGACGAGGATATCGGAGAAGATGTCTTGATCGTGCCCTGGCAGGGAATCGGCTTGGTGGTGAAAGACCGTTATGACCCGACCTATTATGCCATTGACAATTATGGCGGCAACCACGTGTTTATGCTGCCTAAGACGGCCGATCAGCGATACGAATACATGGTGGTCGATGGCTGGAGTTTCGGGAAAGTTAACAACACGGAACAGGAGTTTATTGACTATGTGGAAAGAGCGGCTCAAATATACAATAATCCGCCTACCATAACCATCCATGAATTTGAAAGCAAGTGATGTTATGGGACTACGGGGATTTCGATGCCTAGTCATTGTTTTGGGCGGCATGTTGATGCCGTGCGTGCCATCGTCGGCATATGCCCAAGGGGCAACTTATCAGGTTACATACATGGCATCCGGTGAGCCGGATTTCGAACGCCAGTGGCCCGATAAGGTCTGGAACTATGCAGGCGCCATTACCATATCCCAGGTGATGGGGGAGCCGCCCAAATTCAAACCGATTGCGCATGCAAAAATGGGTTATGACCGCAAGTTCCTGTATGTGGTCTTCCGGACGCTGGATAAACATGTTTCCAGTGAAATAACCGACTACAACGGGCCGGTATCGCAAGATGCCTGCGTGGAGTTCTTTTTTGCGCCGGATACAGCCCAACCGCTGCGTTATTTCAACCTTGAAATCAACGCCGGGGGCATACCGTTGATGGGATATTATGCCTATGACACCAAGGTGTATACAAAAGTTGGAAAAGAGGACCTGGAGAAACTGGAAATCAGGTCCTCGTTCCCAAAAGGAGTCGTGGATGCGGTTGAAGGGCCGGTTACGTGGACAATAGCATGCAAAATACCGCTTGACATGCTGGAGCAATACGCGCCGGTGACGTCACCCGAGTCGGAGATTATTTGGCGAGCGAATTTTTACAAAACAGCGAGTAAGACGGCAAATCCGCATTGGATGACTTGGGCCGCGATTGATTACGATAAACCTAATTTTCATTTACCGGAATATTTCGGGAAGCTAGCGTTCGATTGAACAAGCCGTATTTTTTTCAAGAAACCTGCTGAAAGGAAGACCTTGAATTTTTATGTTGATCGGATGGTACATTTCGAGATTTTACGGTCTATTAAATAACGTAACCCTACAGGTAGGGTACGACATCCGAATGAGTTAGCCAATAGTTAATATTAACGCTTATATTATCACATTACCTTATCGTTTCATGCACAACAGCGGAAAAAGTTTTAAAATCGTTAATGGGAAGATCCTGACTCCTTATCGGGTCATCGAGGATGGAATATTGAGTGTGGCAGAGGGGAAAATCGTCAGTGTAGGCGACCGGTCTACCGGAATCCCTGATGCTGCGGAAATCGACGCCAACGGATGCTATGTTGCACCAGGTTTTATCGATATCCACATACATGGCGGGGGTGGGCATGATTTCATGGACGGCACAGCGGAAGCCTTTCTCGGAATAGCCGAAACCCACGCAAAGTACGGTACGACCGCTATGCTGCCCACAACATTGACAAGCGAAGTAGACGAACTCCTGCATACATTAGATGTTTACAAAACGGCAAACGCGAAGAATTGCAACGGGGCACAATTCCTTGGCATCCATCTGGAAGGACCATATTTTGCCATGAGTCAACGCGGCGCGCAGGATTCCCGGTATATACGGAATCCGGATCCCAAGGAATATAAGCGGATCATCGCCTATTCCAAGGATATCAAGCGTTGGAGCGCGGCTCCGGAACTCGCAGGCGCCATCGAATTCGGACGGTATGTGACATCACATGGTATTCTGTTGGCATTGGCTCATACTGACGCGACCTATGAGGAAGCGCTGTTGGGTTTTGAAAACGGTTATTCGTTGGCTACCCATTTTTATTCCTGCATGTCAGGTGTAACCCGTAAAAACGCGTTGCGCTATGCCGGAGCAATCGAAGCCGGATACCTTATCGATGGCATGGATGTGGAAATCATCGCGGATGGTGTCCATCTTCCTGCCCCCTTGTTGAAACTCATCTACAAAAGCAAAGGAGTGGACCGGATTGCGTTGATTACAGATGCTATGCGCGCGGCGGGGATGCCGCCAGGCGAAAGCATATTGGGTAGCTTGCACGACGGCTTGAAGGTGATCATCGAAGACGGGGTCGCCAAATTACCGGATCGAAGTTCCTTCGCCGGTAGCGTGGCTACGGCTGACCGTTTGGTGAGGACGATGGTACAGCTGGCAGAGATACCCCTTATCGAGGCGGTGCGGATGATAACCCACACCCCCGCACGTATATTGGGATTGGATCGCGAGAAGGGGGCCTTGCTGCCGGGTATGGATGCGGACATTGTTATTTTCGATGAGCAGATTAACGTCGAAAAGACCATTGTTGGTGGAAATATCGTTTATGATCAATCCGATATCGCCGCATCGACGGTCAAGGAATAAACCAAGAAATCATGTTTTAATTCATAACAGCTAATAGTCAGTTACTTTCGATTATGAGAACACTTACAAAAGATAACCTGAAAATAACTATTTATGATACCCGTGCACAGTTAGGAGCGGATGCCGCAGAACAAATCTCCGCTAAAATCAATGAGCTGTTGGCAAGCCAGGAGTTGGTCAGTATCATCTTCGCTTCTGCCCCCTCCCAAAATGAGTTCCTCGCCGAACTGGCGACGAAGCCGATAGATTGGAGTCGGATCGTCGCATTCCACATGGACGAGTATATCGGTCTGGACAAAGAGGCTCCCCAAGGTTTCGGTGTTTTTTTGCGGGATCGTTTGTTCACCAAGGTGCCTATAGGCCAGGTACACTACATGGACGGAGAGGTCGAGGATCCGGAGGAGGAATGCAAACGGTATACCGCCTTATTGGAGAAGTATCCGCCGGATATCGTGTGTCTGGGTATCGGTGAGAATACCCATTTGGCGTTCAATAATCCACACGTCGCTGATTTCGACGATCCATTGGTTGTCAAGGTCGTGGATTTGGATCACGACTGCAGGGCGCAGCAGATCAATGACGGTTGCTTTGCTAGACTGGACGAAGTGCCGACGCATGCGATAACGATTACCATCCCTGCATTGTTTAAGGTCCCATTCGCCTATGCGATAGTGCCAAGTATATTAAAGGCGGATGCCATATTCCATACCGTCAACAGCGAGGTATCGGAACGTTATCCGTCGACCATTTTGAGGAGGCATCCGCATGCCATATTGTTCGTGGACAAGGATAGTGCATCACGAATAGAACAATGATATTGTAAGGGCATTCCTATATTTTTTTTGATATGAGTATTTCCGATAAAACCGTACAGGCGGGATCCCTAAGCTATAGGGAATCGATGAAAGGCTTGTTTATTATTGCATTCTTGTTTTTTATGTTCGGGTTTGTATCGTGGATCAACGCGATACTTATCCCTTATTTTAAAATAGGTTTTGAGTTGTCTCACTTGGAATCCTATTTGGTTGCCTTTGCGTTTTATATCTCTTACCTCATTTTTTCCTTGCCTTCTTCATACTTGCTGAAAAAGATTGGATTCAAAAAAGGGATGATGCTGGGATTTTGGGCAATGGCAGTAGGCGCCTTGTTGTTTGTCCCGGCGGCAAAAGCAATGATTTACGGAGTTTTTCTTTTTGGCTTGTTTTCCATTGGCGCGGGATTGGCCATGTTGCAAACGGCCGCCAATCCCTATGTGACGATATTGGGGCCTAAAGAACGCGGTGCGCAACGGATGAGTATCATGGGCATCTGCAACAAAGGAGCAGGGATATTGGCTCCGCTCATTTTTGCGGCGGTGGTACTGCGCGAATCGGATGCCGAGCTGTTTGAGCAATTAAACCATATGGCCGCCGCAGACAAGGCAATCGCATTAGAGGAACTCATCGGAAGAGTGGCGTTGCCCTACGCATGTGTTGGCGTTGCATTGATATTCTTTGGTTTATTCATTCGCTTTTCCCCCTTGCCTGAAATTGATACCGAACATGAAACGCCCGATGTGGCATCGGCCAATTCGGCTAAAACGAGTATCTTTCAGTTTCCGCACCTGATCTTGGGTGCCTTTGCTTGGTTTTTGCATGTAGGTACCCAAGTCGTATCCATTGATACGATTATCGGTTATGCCGGTTCCATGGGAATCAGTCTATTGGATGCCAAGGCATTCCCGTCGTATGTATTGATGGCATCGATTGTAGGTTACTTTATCGGCGTAATTGCGATTCCGAAGTATATTTCGCAACGGAACGCATTGATTGTCTGTGCGATTTTGGGTGCAATTTTTACACTGCTGATCGTAGGTGTGCACGGCAATGTCTTGATGGCTGGCTTTCAGGCGGATATTTCCATTTGGTTTGTCGTTTTGCTGGGGTTGGCCAATTCGTTGGTGGGGCCCGCAATTTGGCCATTGGCACTTGACGGGCTAGGGCGGTTCACCAAGGTCGGCTCATCCATCATCGTCATGGGGCTATCGGGCAATGCCGTGCTGCCGATGGCGTACGGTTATTTCGCCGATAGCATCGACGTGCGTACAGCGTACTTGGTGCTGATGCCCTGTTATACCTATATCCTATTTTATGGGATATGGGGCTATAAAATCAGAAATTGGCAAAAGAAGTATAGCTTATAAAACCGTCATGGTTTTCAAAAACCACACCGTGGAATGACTAAATCATGACAGCTTCATCGCCACTAAAGAAAAATTTAAACAGATGAAACCTGCATAAATTGCCATTAACAAAAAAGAATGAATAATTTATGCAAGCTTCATTGCCGCTTAAAAGCAATTTATTCGAATGAAAATTTCACGCAAACAAAGCCCGGTGATTTTCGTGTATTTGTTGGGCTTAATTTTCCTTGCGGCGTGTAACACCGGTAGCCTTTCTTTAGCTGATCTGGAGGGCTGGAACGAAGAGAAGATATCCGCAGAGGAATTAGCCGACTGGCGGCTGTTGGGTAACGGCCGTGTCGGCCTGTGGATGAACCAACAGGTGGCAATCGAAGAGGCGGATGACTCCCAAGGGGTGATGTTGTTGAGCCCAACTTATTATACCGGGGATGTGGTAGTACGCTATCAGGCACTGGCATTGACAGCGGCGTCCGTCTTTGTTACGATGCTTGCCGCAGGAGACAGCGCTTCACACCAATTAACCATTCCTGGGGGCTACGATGGAGGGATGTCCTTGTGGACGAATGCCGCAACGAACTATTTCTTTGCGTTCAAGAATGCGCCACATGGCGCTACGCCCTTTATCGCTAGGAACCCCGGCTTTTCGGTATTGGGTAGTGCCAAGAAACAGGACGGGATGGGAGCGGGCATCTACTACGACATCGAGGTGGGGAACGAAAAGGGAAGGCTATGGCTGTCCGTCGATGGCCGTAGGCTGGTGGATGTCGAAGATACCAATCCACTCGCTGGTGGACACCTCGCGTTGCGGTTGCGCGGCAGCGCGGGAATCAAGGCGTCAGGGCTGATCAGGAATCTTACCATTTATTCGAAATAGACTTGGACATGCCATCGCAATTTTCATTAAACGGCAAAGTAATCGTGGTTTCCGGCGGCACGGGCATCCTGGGAGGTGCGTTCGTCGACGGTATCGTGGAAGCGGGCGGAAAAGTAGGTATATTGGGTAGGAATGCCCATGTTGCCTACCAACGTGCGCAAGCAATCAACGAACAGGGAGGTAAGGCGATTGCCTTGGTCGCCGATGTCTTGAACGACAGGCAACTGATAGAAGCCAAGGATAGGGTGCTTCATGAGTTCGGTAGGGTAGATGGCCTGGTCAATGCAGCGGGCGGTATACTGCCGGACGGGGTACTGCTTCCGGATGGCGACCTGTTTGCGATGAACATCGAAGGGATGAAACGGACGATGGACTTGAATTTTTGGGGCACGGTAATCCCCACGCAGGTATTCGGCCGAGCCATCGCGGAAACCAGTGAAAAAGGGAGTATCGTCAACATTTCATCGATGAATTCCAAGCGTGCGATTACCCGTGTGATGGGCTACAATGTAGGGAAGGCCGCGGTCGACTGCTATACCCAATGGTATGCCGTTGAATTGGCCAAGCGCTATGGCGACCACATCCGGATGAATGCCTTGGCTCCGGGCTTCTTCCTTACCGAACAGAACAAGCAGCTATTGACAACGCCCGACGGCGGCTTTACCGAGCGTGGGGGGCTTGTCATCAAACAAACCCCCTTCGGTAGGTTCGGTGATCCCCGCGAATTGCAGGGAGCGCTCACGTGGTTGCTCAGTGACGCCTCACGCTTCGTGACCGGAGCGATGATTTGTGTAGACGGCGGTTTTTCTGCCTTTGGCGGCGTATGATTTAGTTAAGATGGTGAAAAGTAGTAATCCAATCCTTATCGTAATTTTGTTAGTAATGGCTCAACTGGTTGAGGCGCATACAACGCCAAAACGTGCTATTCTTGTCGTCATCGATGGCCTCCATATCGATGCGCTGACCCGGCTGACCATGCCGAATTGCAACCGGCTGGCCAAGCAAGGTACGACCATCGCAAAGACGTGCGTCATCATGCCGCACCACCCGACCCATGGCAGGTACGCTGATGTCCATACGTGTTCCTATCCCAATCCCGTGATGATGACGGGGACGGTTTTCCTTGCCCCTCATCAGAAAATGCTTCAACATAGCTTCAAGAAGAGCGCGTTTATCGCCAATACCGAGGCTTACGAATCTATTGCACATGGCTATCAATTTGTCGTGCAGGAAATCGGCCCCGATTCGCTTTCCGTCAATCATGCACTGGCAATTTTGGCGGACAATGACGTGGATTTTATGCGGATTCACTTGCAGGATGCGGGTACTGCGGGTTACGAAACGTTCCGTGCAGCAACGCAAGTGCCTTATTCAGGTAATATATGGCATAGCGAATCTCCGTACAAGAAGGCGATTGAAGAAGCGGATCGGCAATTGGGAAGATTGATTACGGCGCTTGAGGGGCGCGGGGAATTGTCCCAGACATTGCTGGTGGTTACCGGTGATCATGGTCAATCCGCCGGTGGATGGCATCCGATGCTCGATGAAGCGGGGTGGCT
>Ga0182792_1003413_pt1 | contig 10205 bp, 6 predicted proteins | sample Passage237B_FD_130497 | JGI IMG/M metagenome (GOLD analysis project Ga0182792, IMG submission 130497) | Cellulose adapted compost microbial communities from Newby Island Compost Facility, Milpitas, CA, USA - Passage2 37B (version 2) (version 2) ... | reverse complement strand
CGCGGATCGTTGCCGGCCAGGGCTTCCAGCGGCTCGCTCCTGGCCATCGGACGACGTGGCGGCAGGCTGGCACCGGGGCTCAGGGCGGCATGCCGCGGCACCTGCAGGACGCGGAAGTAGAAGTCGCCCTTGAGGGTCTGCACGCTACTTACCCCGCCCTGCAGCAGGCGGGCAATGAACTGTTGGGAACGGCTGCCGAGCAGGTCGCTGCTGCGCCGACCGACCAGCGCCTCGCGGCTCAGCTGCAGCAGGCCGCAGGCCTGTTCGTTGGCGGCCAGCACCTCGCCATCGAGGCTCAGGGCCAGGAGGCCGTGCCAGGCGGAACCGAGGTACTGCGGACGGTTATGGAAGGCCAGCACTATGTGCTCGGGGTACTGGGCGGCGAACAGGCGGCCCTCGATGTTGCTGGCGGCGAGCATCAGCGCGGTGAGACAGTCGCCGGGCCGGGTCATCAGCTCGTCGCGGGTCAGGTCGAGCACGCCGATCACCCGGCCCTGCGGGTCCTTGATCGGCACCGAGGTGCAGGAGAAGCGGCTAAGCCGTTCCAGGTAGTGCTCGCCCTGGTTGATCAACGTCGGGCGCACGTCCACCAGGGCGGTGCCCAGGGCATTGGTGCCGCGCCGCGCCTCGCTCCAGCAACTGCCGGGACGCAGGTCGCGCAGGCCGAGATCGGACAGGGAGTCGGTGCGCCCTTCGACGATCAGCACGTTGGCCTCGGCGTCGCCGAGGATGATGATGCCGTCCTGCGCGTGCTGGCGAGCCAGGTATTCGAGCTCCGGGGCGGTGGCGTCGATCAGCGCGCGGTTGCGGGCCAGCAGGGACTCCAGGTCGGCCCGGCCGTCCGGCCCCTCGCTAGCGCTGTCCAGACAGTCCAGGCCGTGCTGCAGACTGCGTCGCCAGGAGGCGTCGATCTCCTCGCGCAGCACCCCGCGCGGTAGCCGGCCTTCGCTGCGCAGGCGAAGACGCACCTGACGGGCGAAGGAAAGAAAGTCGTCGTTTGTTGTTCGAGTCTGCGGCACCATGCATCGCTCCCGGCGACCCGCGATCCAGAGCGACCGGCATGGCCGCCTGGGGTACGCGGAAGGAAGAGTGACAGCCTGCATGTCTACACCCCTTGCCGCCGCCCGTAAAGGCAAGAATCGGCAAGAGTCCAGGCCGGCGGCCATCGGCGCTCCGAACGCGACGATGGAGATTGTTGACAGGGAGATTGGCACAGGTTTACGTTAACGTAAAGGTAAACGAAACGGGTTCTGCCCATGCCCTCCATCACCTACAGCATTTCCGACCTTGCTCGCGAACTGGATGTCACCACCCGTGCCATCCGCTTCTACGAGGAACAGGGCATGCTCAGCCCCGAACGCCGCGGCCAGGAGCGCATCTACCGGCCCAAGGACCTGGTGACCCTCAAGCTGATCCTGCGCGGCAAGCGCCTTGGCTTCTCGCTGGCCGAATGCAAGGAGCTGATCGACCTCTACGACCCGAGCAGCGGCAACCGCAAGCAGTTGGAGACCTTCCTGGAGAAAATCCAGGCACGCCGCGCCCAGCTCGAGCAGCAACTGCTGGACATCCGCCAGATGCAGCTGGAGCTGGATACCGCCGAGGAGCGCTGCCGCACTGCCCTCGCGGAAACCGAAAGCCAGACCTGACCGGCAGGCCAGTGCCTGCTGCCAGCATCCCCGACTTCGACAAGAACAAGACCCACAGGTGACCCCATGAGCTATCCGAGCCTCAACTTCGCCCTCGGCGAAACCATCGACATGCTGCGCGAGCAGGTCCGCGCCTTCGTGGCCTCCGAACTGGCGCCGCGCGCCGCCGAGATCGACAGCAGCAACCAGTTCCCCATGGACATGTGGCGCAAGTTCGGCGACATGGGCCTGCTCGGCATCACCGTCGAGGAAGAATACGGCGGCGCCAACCTGGGCTACCTGGCCCACGTGGTAGCCATGGAGGAGATCAGTCGCGGCTCGGCCTCCGTGGCCCTCTCCTACGGCGCCCACTCCAACCTGTGCGTCAACCAGATCCGCCGCAACGGCACCGCCGAGCAGAAGGCCAGGTACCTGCCCAAGCTGATCAGCGGCGAACACGTCGGCGCCCTGGCGATGAGCGAGCCGAACGCTGGCTCCGACGTGGTTTCCATGAAGCTGCGTGCCGAGAAGAAAGGTGACCGCTACGTGCTCAACGGCAGCAAGACCTGGATCACCAACGGCCCGGACGCCAACACCTACGTGATCTACGCCAAGACCGAGCCGGAGAAGGGCCCCCACGGCATCACCGCGTTCATCGTCGAACGCGACTGGAAGGGTTTCAGCCGCAGCGAGAAGTTCGACAAGCTGGGCATGCGCGGCTCCAACACTTGCCAGCTGTTCTTCGACGACGTGGAAGTCCCGGAAGAGAACGTCCTGGGCCAGGTCAACGGCGGCGTGCGGGTGCTGATGAGCGGCCTGGACTACGAGCGCGTGGTGCTCTCTGGCGGCCCGGTGGGCATCATGCAGGCCTGCATGGACGTGATTGTCCCCTACATCCACGACCGCAAGCAGTTCGGCCAGAGCATCGGCGAATTCCAGCTGATCCAGGGCAAGGTGGCCGACATGTACACCCAACTGAACGCTAGCCGCGCCTACCTGTACGCTGTGGCCCAGGCCTGCGACCGTGGCGAGACCACCCGCAAGGACGCCGCCGGGGTGATCCTCTACACCGCCGAGCGTGCCACCCAGATGGCCCTGGACGCCATCCAGATTCTCGGCGGCAACGGCTACATCAACGAGTTCCCCACCGGCCGCCTGCTGCGCGACGCCAAGCTCTACGAGATCGGTGCCGGCACCAGCGAGATCCGCCGCATGCTGATCGGCCGCGAGCTGTTCAACGAGACCAAGTAGCCCTTAGCCATGGGGAAAGTCCCCTCTCCCCGCGCGGACCCGCGCGGAGGAGAGGGGGGCCAAAGTCTGCAACCCGGAGTGCGCCAAATGGCCATCCTGCATACCCAGATCAATACCCGTTCGCCGGAGTTCATCGCCAACAGCGCGGCCATGCGCGCCCAGGTCGAGGACCTGCGCGCCCTACTCGCCCGCGTTCACGAAGGCGGCGGCGCCAAGGCCCAGGAACGCCACGTATCGCGGGGCAAGCTGCTGCCCCGGGAACGCATCAACCGCCTGCTCGACCCCGGTTCGCCGTTCCTGGAAATCGGCCAGCTGGCTGCCCATGAGGTGTACGGCGAGGACGTACCCGCCGCCGGGATGATCGCCGGCATCGGTCGGATCGAAGGCGTCGAGTGCATGATCGTCGCCAACGACGCCACGGTGAAAGGCGGCAGCTACTACCCGCTGACCGTCAAGAAGCACCTGCGCGCCCAGGCCATCGCCCGGGAGAACCGCCTGCCGTGCATCTACCTGGTGGACTCCGGCGGCGCCAACCTGCCGCGCCAGGACGAAGTGTTCCCGGACCGCGAGCACTTCGGACGGATCTTCTTCAACCAGGCCAACATGAGCGCCATGGGCATTCCGCAGATCGCCGTGGTCATGGGCTCCTGCACCGCCGGCGGGGCCTATGTGCCGGCGATGAGCGACGAAACCATCATGGTCCGCAACCAGGCCACCATCTTCCTCGCCGGCCCGCCCCTGGTGCGCGCCGCCACCGGTGAAGTGGTCAGCGCCGAGGATCTCGGCGGCGCCGACGTGCACTGCCGGACCAGCGGGGTGGCCGACCACTACGCGGAGAACGACGAGCACGCCCTGGCCCTGGCGCGCCGCTGCGTGGCCAACCTCAACTGGCGCAAGCTCGGCCAGCTGCAGTGCCGCCAGCCCATCGCCCCGCGCTATGCCGCCGAGGAGCTGTACGGGGTGATCCCCAGCGACAGCAAGCAGCCCTTCGACGTGCGCGAGGTGATTGCCCGGCTGGTCGACGACTCGGCCTTCGACGAGTTCAAGGCGCTGTTCGGCCCCACCCTGGTGTGCGGCTTCGCCCACCTGCACGGCTATCCCATCGGGATCATCGCCAACAACGGCATCCTCTTCGCCGAATCTGCGCAGAAAGGCGCGCATTTCATCGAGCTGGCCTGCCAGCGCGGCATTCCGCTGTTGTTCCTGCAGAACATCACCGGCTTCATGGTCGGCAAGAAATACGAAGAGGGCGGCATCGCCAAGCACGGCGCCAAGCTGGTCACCGCGGTGGCCTGTGCCAGGGTGCCGAAGTTCACGGTGATCATCGGCGGCAGCTTCGGCGCCGGCAACTACGGCATGTGTGGCCGCGCCCACGACCCACGCTTCCTGTGGATGTGGCCCAACGCGCGGATCGCCGTGATGGGCGGTGAACAGGCCGCCGGGGTGCTCGCCCAGGTCAAGCGCGAGCAGGCCGAGCGCGCCGGCCAGGTGCTATCCGCCGAAGAAGAAGCGAAGATCAAGCAGCCGATCCTCGACCAGTACGAGCGCCAGGGGCATCCCTACTACTCCAGCGCCCGGCTGTGGGACGACGGCGTGATCGACCCGGCGCAGACCCGCGAGGTGCTGGCCCTGGCGCTGTCAGCCAGCTTGAACGCGCCCATCGAGGCAACCCGCTTCGGGTTCTTCCGCATGTAAGACCGCAGGCCCGGACGGCCGGCACGCGCTGCCTGCCACCCGCCCCTGCCGCTGCAAGGAACATTCATGAGCGACTTCACCACCATCCAACTCGAGAAAGACCAGCGCGGCGTCGCCACCCTCTGGCTCAACCGCCCGGAGAAGAACAACGCCTTCAACGCCGAGACCATCCGCGAGCTGATCGCCGCCCTGGATACGGTCACCGACGACAAGGCGATCCGCCTGCTGGTCCTCCGCGGCCGCGGCAGGCACTTCTGCGCCGGCGGCGACCTGGCCTGGATGCAGCAGGCCGCCAAGCTGGACTACAACGGCAACCTGGAGGACGCCCGGCTGCTCGCCGAGTTGCTCCACAACCTCTACCACCTGAAGGTCCCCACCCTCGCCGTGGTGCAGGGTGCAGCCTTTGCCGGCGGTCTGGGGCTGGTCAGCTGCTGCGACCTGGCGATCGGCGCCGCCGACGCCCAGTTCAGCCTCTCCGAGGTGCGCATCGGCCTGGTGCCGGCGACCATCGGGCCCTTCGTCGTCAAGGCCATCGGCCAGCGCGCCGCCAGCCGCTACGCGCTGACTGCCGAGCGCTTCGGCGCCGAGCGTGCGGTACAGCTCGGTCTGCTCTGCGAGGCCTACCCGGTCGAGGAGCTGGACGCCCAGGCCGAGGCCTGGATCACCAACCTGCTGCTCAACGGCCCAGCCGCCATGGTGGCCTGCAAGGCGCTGTTCCACGAGATCGGTGGCGGCGAACTGACCCCGGCGCTGCGTCGCTACACAGAAAGCGCCATCGCCCGCATCCGCATCAGTCCGGAAGGCCAGGAAGGTCTGCGCGCCTTCTTGGAGAAGCGCAAGCCGGCCTGGCAGCAATGAGCCTCAGCCCGCGGCCCAGCTGATGCCGGGCCGCGGAGCAGAACAAGAACAACAGCAAAATTCCTGGAGCCCAGCCCCATGATCACCACCCTCCTCGTCGCCAACCGTGGCGAAATCGCCTGCCGGGTGATGCGCACCGCCAAGGCCCTGGGTCTGAAGACCGTCGCCGTGCACAGCGCCATCGACCGCGCCGCCCGCCACGTGCGCGAAGCCGACCTAGCCGTGGACCTCGGCGGCGCCAAGCCGGCGGAAAGCTACCTGCTGGTGGACAAGCTGATCGCCGCCGCCAGGGCCAGCGGCGCCCAGGCCATCCATCCCGGCTACGGCTTCCTCTCCGAGAACGCCGGCTTCGCCCGTGCCGTGGAGGACGCCGGGCTGATCTTCCTCGGCCCGCCCGCATCGGCCATCGAGGCGATGGGCAGCAAGTCCGCGGCCAAGGCGCTGATGGAAGAAGCCGGCGTGCCCCTGGTGCCCGGTTATCACGGCGAGGCCCAGGACCTGGCGACCTTCCGTGCCGCCGCCGAGCGTATCGGCTACCCGGTACTCCTCAAGGCCGCCGCCGGCGGTGGCGGCAAGGGCATGAAGGTGGTGGAACGCGAGGCCGACCTGGCCGAAGCCCTGGCCTCCGCCCAGCGCGAAGCCCAGGCGGCGTTCGGCGATGCGCGCATGCTGATCGAGAAGTACCTCCTCAAGCCGCGCCACGTGGAGATCCAGGTGTTCGCCGACCGCCACGGCAACTGTCTGTACCTCAACGAGCGCGACTGCTCCATCCAGCGGCGCCACCAGAAGGTGGTCGAGGAAGCTCCCGCTCCCGGCCTGAGCCCGGAACTGCGCCGCGCCATGGGCGAGGCGGCGGTCAAGGCGGCCCAGGCCATCGGCTACGTCGGCGCCGGCACCGTGGAGTTCCTGCTCGACGAGCGCGGCGACTTCTACTTCATGGAGATGAACACCCGCCTGCAGGTGGAGCACCCGGTCACCGAAGCGATCACCGGCCTCGACCTGGTCGCCTGGCAGATCCGAGTGGCCCGCGGCGAACCCCTGCCGATCACCCAGGAGCAGGTACCGCTGCACGGCCACGCCATTGAGGTGCGTCTCTACGCGGAGGACCCGGACAACGACTTCCTGCCCGCCACCGGCACCCTCGAGCTGTACCGCGAACCGGCCCCCGGCCCGGGCCGCCGGGTGGACAGCGGGGTCAGCGAGGGCGACCTGGTCTCGCCCTTCTACGACCCCATGCTCGGCAAGCTGATCGCCTGGGGCGAGACCCGCGAGGAGGCCCGCCAGCGCCTGCTGGCCATGCTCGACGAAACCCTGGTCGGCGGGGTGAAGACCAACCTGGCCTTCCTGCGCCGCGTGCTGGCCCATCCGGCGTTCGCCTCCGCGGAACTGGACACCGGCTTCATTTCCCGCCACCAGGCGGTTCTGCTGCCGCTACCCGGCCAGCTGCCAGAAGCTTTCTGGCAGGCCGCCGCCGACGCCTTCATCCAGAGCGAGGCGTCCATGTGCCGCGCCGACGATCCCCATTCGCCGTGGAGCGCGCGCAACGGCTGGCGCGCTGGCCTAGGCGCGGAAACCGAGCTGCACTTGGTATGCAACGGTAGCGAGCGCAAGGTGCGCCCCAGCGGCCGCAACCAGCTGCAGGGCGAAAACCTGGTTTGCCCCCGACAGGAGGGCGACACCCAGGTCCAGTACCGCCTGCCGGCGATCCGCCGCGGCACGACCCTGTACCTGGAATGGCAGGGCGAGCTGCAGGCCGTCAGCCGCTTCGACCCCATCGCCGCGGTGGAGGCCAGCCACGGCCACCAAGGCGGCCTGACCGCGCCCATGAGCGGCAGCATCGTCCGCGTGCTGGTGGAGGCCGGGCAGCGGGTCGAGGCCGGCACCGCTCTGGTGGTCGTGGAGGCGATGAAGATGGAGCACAGCATCCGCGCGCCCCAGGCCGGGGTGGTCAAGGCGCTGTTCTGCGCCGAGGGTGAGCAGGTCAGCGAGGGTACCACGCTAGTGGAGCTGGAAGAGGCCTGAATCCGCTATTCCCTCTCCCTCGGGAGAGGATTAGGGTGAGGGCCCTCTGCCCTGCCCCAACGAACCCATTCGTGAGGAATGCCATGAACCTGCCCAAACACGTCCGCCTGGTAGAAGTCGGCCCGCGCGACGGCCTGCAGAACGAGAAACAGCCGATCAGCGTGGACGACAAGGTCCGCCTGGTGGACGACCTGTCCGCCGCCGGGCTCGGCTACGTCGAGGTCGGCAGCTTCGTGTCGCCCAAGTGGGTACCGCAGATGGCCGGCAGCGCCGAGGTGTTCGCCCGCATCCAGCGCAAGCCGGGCGTCCCCTACGCGGCGCTGACGCCCAACCTCAAGGGCTTCGAGGCGGCGCTCGAGTCCCGGGTCGAGGAAGTCGCGGTGTTCGCGGCCGCCTCCGAGTCCTTCTCGCAGAAGAACATCAACTGCTCCATCGCCGAGAGCCTGGCGCGCTTCGTGCCGGTGATGGAGGCCGCCAAAGCCCATGGCGTGCGGGTGCGCGGCTACGTGTCCTGCGTGCTCGGCTGCCCCTACGAGGGCAAGGTGAAGACCGAGCAGGTCGCCGCCGTGGCCCGGGAACTCTACGCCATGGGGTGCTACGAGGTGTCCTTGGGCGACCCCATCGGCGTCGGCACCGCCGGCGCGGCCCGCCGCCTGTTCGAGGTGGTCGGCCGCGACGTGCCACGGGAGAGGCTCGCCGGGCACTTCCACGACACCTACGGGCAGGCCTTGGCCAACATCTACGCGAGCCTGCTGGAAGGCATCGCGGTGTTCGACAGCTCGGTGGCCGGCCTCGGCGGCTGCCCCTACGCCAAGGGCGCCACCGGCAACGTGGCCAGCGAAGACGTGGTCTACCTGCTCGACGGTCTGGGCATCGACACCGGCATCGACCTCGACCGTCTGATCGCCGCCGGCCAGCGCATCTGCCGGGTGCTGGGTCGCGCCAGCGGCTCGCGGGTCGCCCGGGCCCGGAACCCGGAGTGCGCGGCCTGAGCCTGCGGGCGACGCTCCCTCTGCTGTACTGATCGATAACAAGAAACACCGGAGCCTCCCGTATGTCCCGACCACTCTGGAGTCCCTCCCCGCAACGCATCGCCGCCAGCCGGATGGATGCCTTCCGGCGGTTCGTCAACGATCGCCACGGGCTGCAGCTGGCCGACTACCCGGCCCTGCACGCCTGGAGCGTGGAACGCCGCGAGGACTTCTGGCCGGCCGTGGCCGAGTTCTTCGACCTGCGTTTCCACAGCGCGCCGCACGCCGTGCTGGAGGAAGGCCCGGCGATGCCCAGCGCACGCTGGTTCCCCGGTGCCACCCTGAACTTCGCCGAGCACCTGCTGCGCCGCCGCGACGGGCATCCCGCGCTGGTGGCCGTGGCCGAGGACGGCAGCCGCGAACAACTGACCTACGCCGAGCTGGCCGCCCAGGTCGCCGGCCTGCAGCGCAGCCTGCGTGAGGCGGGCGTGGGCATCGGCGACCGTGTCGCGGCCTTCATGCCCAACACCTGGCAGACCGTGGTGGGCATGCTCGCCACCAGCAGTCTGGGCGCCACCTGGTCGAGCTGCTCGCCGGACTTCGGCACCCAGGGGGTGATCGACCGCTTCGGGCAGATCGAGCCCAAGGTGCTGATCGCCGCCGCCGGCTACCGCTACGCCGGCAAGAACATCGATCTGACCACCAAGCTCAACGAGATCCTCGAACGCCTGCCCTCCCTGCAGCAGCTCGTGGTGGTGCCCTACGCGCGTCCCGAGGCACGCCCCACCGACTACCGATGCACTGCGAAGGTCAGCCTGTGGCGCGACTTCTACCGCCCCGGCGGCGAGCCTGAGTTCGTCCCTGTGGCCTTCGAGCAGCCGCTGTACATCCTCTACTCCAGCGGCACCACCGGGGTGCCCAAGTGCATCGTTCACGGCGTCGGTGGCACCCTGCTGCAGCACGTCAAGGAGCTGGGCCTGCACACCGATCTGTCGGCCTCCGACACGCTGTTCTACTACACCACCTGCGGCTGGATGATGTGGAACTGGCTGGTCTCCGGCCTGGCCCTGGGCGCCACCCTGGTGCTCTACGACGGCTCGCCATTCCATCCCGGGCCGGAGCGCCTGATCGACCTGATCGACGCCGAGGAGATCAGCATTTTCGGCACCAGCGCCAAGTACCTGGCCAGCCTGGAAAAGGCCGGCGTGGAACCGAACCGCAGCCACCGCCTGGAACGCCTCAAGGCGGTGCTCTCCACCGGCTCGCCGCTGGCCCACGAGAGCTTCGATTACGTATACCGCGCCTTCAAGCCCGACCTCTGCCTGTCCTCCATCTCCGGCGGCACCGACATCGTTTCCTGCTTCGCTCTCGGTAACCCGGTGCTGCCGGTGTGGCGCGGCGAGCTGCAGTGCAAGGGCCTAGGCATGGACGTGCAGGTCTGGGACGAGAACGGCAAGCCGCTGCGCGGCGAGAAGGGCGAGTTGGTCTGCACCCGGCATTTCCCCTCGATGCCGGTGGGCTTCTGGAACGACCCGGACGGCGCCAAGTTCCACGCCGCCTACTTCGAGAACTTCCCCGGCGTCTGGGCCCACGGCGACTACGCAGAGGAAACCGAGCACGGCGGGCTGGTGATCCACGGCCGCTCCGATGCGGTGCTCAACCCTGGTGGGGTGCGCATCGGCACCGCGGAGATCTACCGCCAGGTAGAGAAGATCGAGGAGGTGCTGGAGTCCATCGCCATCGGCCAGGACTGGCAGGATGACGTGCGCGTGGTGCTGTTCGT
>Ga0182792_1003412_pt1 | contig 10206 bp, 6 predicted proteins | sample Passage237B_FD_130497 | JGI IMG/M metagenome (GOLD analysis project Ga0182792, IMG submission 130497) | Cellulose adapted compost microbial communities from Newby Island Compost Facility, Milpitas, CA, USA - Passage2 37B (version 2) (version 2) ... | reverse complement strand
CGAAATCTTGTCCTCCTGCCATAGCGCCTGGAAAGAAAATACGAACACTCCGAACTTACAGACTGCCGGTCATTATCAGGACCTCCAAACACGCACGGCTGTTCTACATTAATGAAAACCGTATACATCCGGATATATCCGTTTGTAAACGTGTGTACTCTGGATAAATATTTTCGCATTGTGTAAATTGCTTTCGGGGAGGGGAGGGCTTGTCCCCGCACGTGAGGAAGGTTCATTCGGTGCCTGGGAAAGGGGTAATTTGGGTTGGGACAGCAATAACAGCCAGCTTCAGTTCATCTGCCTGCCTTCATGTGCCAAAATTGAGAATCCCACCACTTTCCCTAACATCGGAGGGGTGACATGATGATTGAGAAAATGCCATTACCACCGATCTCCTCAACCCCGCAGGGGTAACATGATGATAGAAATATACCATTCCCCCCGATCCGCTAAACCCCACAGGGGTGACATGATAATAGAAAGGCTCTCGATTTGATTTGTTTCCTCCAAACCCCGGAGGGGTGACATGACTTTAGATAGTACCCCTATCCAGACCCTGATGTCATGGCTAAACTCGCTAACCCCTTTGTGCCAGGGCCTGTCAAATGGGTTAGCGTTCCTAACGTTATAGCATTTACCCTAGCCAGCCATGTGGTAATACCAGCGGATCAGAACCGGTAACTGAGGATAAACATCAAGGATTGGGCGTACAGTTGGGAAAAGTTGGCCCGTAAAGCGGAAGGGATGGAGTGGGATCCAATGACCTGGTGATAATATTCCAATCCTATGCCCCAGCTTTCGTTGATGGGAAGTCCTGCCCCGCCAACCAGTCCGATCACATAGGGCCGGCTATGACGGCTGCGGTAAAAGAGCCATTCATCGTCAATTCGACTATAGAAATTTTCGTCAGAAGTGGCATAGCTGAGGGAAAATGCGTAGAAGTCATTGCGGATTCCCAGGTCAAAATAAGGGTGACGGTTAAAGACTTTCCAGAAACGGCTGTTCAGACGGAAAGCGATATCATTGCTCAGGAAATTATCCCATATACGGGTCTGGTATTCCCCCAGCGTTCTACCTGACACCGGGTCCACCTCTGCATTTACCTTTGACATCCCGCCTCTGTTCCGGTAACCCAGTGCTAGTTTCAGGCTTACACCCTGACCCAGTACCTGTTCGCGGGATACAGTGACGGCGAACACCGGAACGAGCAGTCCCTGTTTAAGCAGCGTATCGTCCTCCGTCCGCTGAAGGGAGGTACCCACGTCTGCCGTAACCGACCAGGTGACTTTTTCCTGACAAAATGAGAAAAGCGGTGTACCCGTGACGAGAAGGATTATCAGAAAAGGAATGATAACGCTGCACTCGCGAACCCCTTTGAGACGTACAAGATCAAGCTTAGATTTCATTTAACTATTACGGATTTAACCGCTTCGTGCTAAGAAAATAGCAGTGCAATTTATGTATTTAATTCCAAATTGTTCTATTTGCAGACCGAAACTGGTGCGATTGATTTTTTTGAGCTATGAAATTGAACTTTGAAGATTTAATCCTCTATAAGGACGAAGATTTTCTGGTCGTTAACAAACCACCCGGCATTGCTACGCTGGATGAACGTACGGCTGACCGCAGCAAGAGTCTGCTGCGTTATGCACGCGAATACGAGCCTACGCTGCAGGCAGCTCACCGGCTGGACAAGGAAACTTCCGGAGCACTGGCCTTTGCCCGTTCTCCCGAAGCCTACCGTCATCTGGCCATGCAGTTCGAAAACCGGGAGGTCACCAAGCGCTATCATGCCGTTTCGGTAGGAGTACATCACCTCGACAGCATTTCGGTTTTCCTCCCCATCCATCCCCTGAAAAACGGTACCGCCGTCAAAATTGACCGGGTCAAGGGCAAACCGGCTGAAACTATTTTCAACAGCCTCAAAGTATACAGAGGTTTTACGCTTGTGGAGTGTATTCCGATTACCGGACGTATGCACCAGATCAGAATTCATCTTTCCTGCCTGCGGGCGCCTATCGTGAACGATGAGCAGTATGGAGGCAGGCCCGTATTCCTTTCCGAACTCAAGCGCAATTTCAACCTGAAGAAATTCACGGAAGAGCAGCCCATCATGCAAAGGGTAGCCCTGCACGCGTTTTCACTGAAATTTGCCAATATGAAAGACGAGATGGTAACCATCGAAGCACCTTATCCGAAGGATTTCAGTGTATTGGTCAATTTGCTGGATAAATACGGGGTTTAGATGCAGAATTATTGTCAGATGATCGGGGTGGCCAATAGCCACCCTTTTTTCATCTATGCAATAAAATCACCTGTTAGGACACCATTTATGGGATCTTTACTTCCCCAACCCCATCGCCCTCAACGTATAATGAAAACCCTCTCCTTGGGTTTCAATATGGTTTTTTGCTGCAATATTTGTACATTGCTAACGTCAAATCGAACCGTGTGGAATCAATGGGGGTATTCAGAAATCATGAAAAGCAGCAATCGGGACCTGTCTCTGAGGAAGAACAGGTAAAGCTGTTTTTTGACGAATATTTCGACCGCCTTGCCTACTTTGCTTTCCGCATCATCAAAAACCGGGATAAAGCCAGCGATATGGCGCAGGAGGCTTTTTTCAAATACTGGCTTTCCAGGTCAGAAATTGGCAATCACCCCGTTGCCATCAAAAACTTTCTCTATACCACAGTCAAAAACAGCTGCCTGAATCAGCTCCGGCACGAAAAGATCGTTTCGGATTATGCAGCCCGTTTCCAGGAAGATCCGCAGTTTGAGGGAACCGTCATGGATGCCATCATCACCGCAGAGGTACTATCTGCCCTTGAACAGGCCATCCGTCAGCTCCCGGATCGTTATCGGCAGATCAGTGAGCTCGCCTATCTGCAGGGGAAAAAGAACCAGGAAATTGCGGACCTGCTGGAAATGTCGGTAAACACCGTCAAGAAGCAGAAACAGAAGGCACTGGAGTTGTTAAGGATGAAACTCGCTCCGGAACTCCTCGGTTTACTGCTTGTCCTGAGTACTCAGTGAGGCTGGTTTTTAGCACCCAATCAAAATTTTTTTGAAATTTTTTTATCCACTTCCCGATCTCAGGTGTCTCTATGCTGAAATCAGGGAATAATGGAGAATTACGAATCGTACTACAATATTGGCGGATTGATCGTCAAATACCTGCAAGGCGACATTTCTGACAGGGAAATGGATCAGCTTACGCAATGGCGTAAAGAGAGTGAGGCCAATGAATTGCTGTTCAGGAAATTCACCCAGGGGCAGGATGTGCTGGACGAACTTTCTGCCTTTCGGGCACCTGATCGGGATCAGGTCCTCGAAAGCCTGCTGGAAAAGATTCAGGCTCCCCGGCGCACTTCCTTTGCGTATAGAAGGTACGTGGGTTATGCAGCCGCTGCCGTGCTGGTTTTGGCCCTCCTTTTACTGATAATTCCCCGCAGATTACAAACGAACGATCTGGCACAAACGTCTGGTATAGAGCTGCTTCCTGGAGGCAACAGAGCGGTGCTGATTCTCGAAGGCGGAATGGAGATTGACCTCGACAACGCCGACACAGGAGAAATAGCCCGGCAGGGACGTGCCGTAATCTCCAAGTCGGGAGAGGGATATATTGCCTATGAGCTTGTGAAGGACGATGCCGGACAGAAACCCGCCGATGTAACCTACAATACCATTGCCACACCCCGGGGCGGCCAGTATCGCCTGCGTCTGCCCGATGGCAGCCGGGTTTGGCTGAATGCCCATTCATCCCTGAAGTTTCCCATTCATTTTCATTCGGGGGAAAGACGGGTGGAACTTAAAGGAGAAGCATTTTTTGAAGTGCAGCATCAACCCGATCAGCCCTTCCGGGTGGTTTCGGGCAAGCAGACCGTGGAGGTGCTGGGTACCGAGTTCAACGTGAACGGATATACCGACGAAAGCGGAATAACGACAACGCTGGTCAATGGAAAGGTGAAAATCAGGCTGGGTGCGGAAAATGCGTCGGCAGGCGGCGTTACCCTGGCTCCGGGACAAAAAGCCCTGGTAGGTAATCAGTCAGATGATATTGTGGTTTCGGAAGCTGATATAGAAGAGTCCATTGCCTGGAAAAACGGTCATTTTCAGTTCAATGACGCGGATCTGGGTACGATCATGCGGCAAATCGCCCGCTGGTATGACGTGGATGTCGAATACCGGGGTAACGTGGCCGGCATAAGATTCAGAGGGAAAATTCCGAGGGATGTTCCCGCAGTTCAGGTGTTTGAAATTTTAAAAACCAGTGGAATTAATATAGAAACAGAAGGCAGAAAGATCATCGTCAGTAACTAAACCCGGATAAGTGCCGACCAGGTTGGCAGCTTACCCAAGGCGCAGGACAAAAAAAGTGCCGGAGTGTTCCCACCACTCACGGCACATGGTTGGACTGCTCCGTCTCACCGAAGTGAGACCAGCTAAATCGTTCACATTTATTCATCCAACTCAAACAAAAGTATGGATTATTTCAACATTTACCTATCCCCAAACCATTCCCCTAAGCGTGGTTTCAGGACCGGCCCTACCTTTTTGAAGGTACTGGCTGGAAAGCTTTTCCAAAAAAAGTTAATCATGAGGCTGAAGTACGCAACATTTTTGATCCTGATATCGTGTCTGCATGTATTTGCCAGCGGACATGCGCAGAAAGTGACGCTTTCAGCCCGAAATGCCTCCCTGCTGGAAGTGATGGATCAGATCGAAAAGCAAACGGGTTACACTTTCTGGATGCAGAGTCAGCTGATGCGCGATGTGTCCAAAGTAAATATCCAGGCAAAAAACGCCAGTCTGACGACCGTTCTGGACAAACTGTTCGGTAAGCATAAGCTCGAGTATACGATCATAGAAAAAACCATTGTCGTCAGGTCATCACGTTCGGGGCAGCAGGAAAGTTTTCAGGAACCTGTGACCCATCCCCTCGAATCCCGGCCGGTTAATGACCGGATCCAATGGCCTGACCGACTGGGCAGGAGTGAACGGGTACCGGAGCTCCGTCACACGGCTGAGCATGAGGTCAGGGGAACCGTAAAGGATGAATCCGGAACAGGGCTTCCGGGCGTAAGCGTAATGATCAAGGGAACCCAGCGCGGGGTGTCCACCGACGTCAACGGCGAGTTCAGTCTCCTCGTACCGGATGAAAATGCCGTGCTCGTGTTCTCCTTTGTAGGTTACATTTCCCGGGAAATTATTGTTGGCAGCCGGTCTACCCTTGAAATTACCCTTGAACCCGACCTTAAGGCACTGGATGAGCTGGTAGTCATCGGTTATGGTGTGGTCCGGAAAAGCGACCTCACCGGGTCTGTCTCACAGGTGAAAGCCAAGGAACTGAATGCTTTCCCCAACGCCAACGTGCTGCAGTCCCTTTCCGGTCGGGTTCCCGGTGTCCATGTGCGACAGAGTTCGGGTGCTCCGGGAGCGGGAATTTCAGTTCGGGTTAGAGGAGGTAACTCCATCCAGGGCTCTAACGAACCCCTGTATGTCATTGACGGATTCCCCGTGGACGGCAATCCCACTCACCTGAACAACTCGGACATTGAAAGTCTGGAGATTCTGAAAGACGCGTCGGCTACCGCAATTTACGGATCTCGGGGAGCGAACGGGGTTGTGCTGATCACCACCCGGAAAGGCCGTAAGGGCAAGACACAGGTTGATTTTGAGACCAGCTATTCGAGCCAGAAGCTGATCAAAAAACTCGACCTGATGAACGCCCGCGAGTACGCCCAGTTCTACAATGAACAGGCTATCAACGATAATATACAGCCCTTCTTTACCCAGGAACAGATTGCCAATATGGGCGAGGGTTTCGACTGGCAGGACTTTGTGTTCCAGCGTGCACCCTTGCTGACGTCTTCGCTCAACGTGAGTGGCGGAAACGAAAAAACTTCCTTTTCCATCTCCGGAAGCGTATTCGGTCAGCAGGGTATCGTGAAAGGCAGTGACTACAACCGTTACTCCCTGCAGACCAATATCACCCACAGGGCGAGTGATAAATTCACCATTGATCTCTCCAGTACGGCCAGTCGCCTGTTCACCGAGCGGAAGGACAGTGGCGGAGGTTCCCGGGGGAATTCCATGATTGCCGCTGCCATTTCCGCACCGCCAACCCTCACTCCCTTTAACGAGGATGGCTCCTACCGGGTGTTGTCAACAGCCTATCCGTTTATTGCCACGGATATCCGAAATCCGATCAATTTTATCAACGAGCAGAGTAATACCATCAGGGCGAATGTGTTGCTGGCAAACCTGAGTCTGTCCTATAAAATCCTGCCGGATCTTACCCTTAAGGTTGCAGGAGGCATTGAAAACCGGGATGAGCGAACCGACAACTATACTACCCGCAAGTTTTTCAATTCACAGGGAATCGCCAATGTGAGCACCGGGCAGTTTACCAGTTTCCTGAATGAGAATACCCTTAATTACATGAAGACACTGGGAGACAAGCATAGTCTCAACGTACTTCTCGGGGTAACTTATCAGGATTTCACCCGCACCACCCTGAGCGCAGGGGGCACTGGGTTTCTGAGCGATATTTTTGAAACCTATAATATCGGTGCGGCAGCCAACCAGAACGTGGCCAATTCAGGCTACTCCCGCTCCGTACTTGCATCCTACCTCGGCCGGATCAATTATTCCTATGACAACCGTTATCTGGCAACCGTAAGTGTACGCCGGGATGGGTCTTCGGTCTACAGTCCCGGATCAAAATGGGGTTATTTCCCTTCTGCTGCCCTGGCCTGGAGGGTCTCCAACGAACCCTTCCTCGCCGATAGCAAAACCATTTCTGACCTGAAACTGAGAACCAGCTGGGGGCTTACGGGCAGTCAGGGGGTAAGTCCCTACACCACCCTTAATAACCTCTCGCCCGACCGTACCATTTTCAACGACGGCTTTGCCAATACGTTCGCCCCCGGTACCCGACTTCCCGGAAACCTTAAATGGGAGACTACCGAGCAGTTTGATGCCGGCGTAGACTTGGGACTCTTCGGAAACCGTCTGTTGCTGACCGCTGACTTCTATGTCAAGAAAACCAGAGACCTGTTGAGTACGGTTTCGCTGCCGTCCTCCCTTGGATATACCAACACCACCATGAACGTGGGTAGTATTCAGAACAAGGGTTTTGAACTGGGAATCGATGGTGTCGTGGCTAATAGCGGTGAGTTCAACTGGGATGTGAACGTCAATTTTGCCCTTAACCGCAACAAGGTACTCGAACTCTACGGTGGGGAAGACATTCTCCGTGATAATATCGGCGTCATCATTGTAACCGATGCAACCAGTATTCTCCGCGAGGGACGCCCGGTAGGTCAGTTCTGGGGCTATAGGGAAGCAGGCTACGATAACAACGGCTTTATCGTCTTCGAAGATACCAACCAGGACGGTACACTTACCCAGGCTGACAAAACCTATATCGGCGATCCCAATCCTGATTTTCTGTATGGTCTGAATTCGGTCATGAGCTTTAAGGGATTCGAATTCTCCATGTTCTGGCAGGGGTCACAGGGCAATGACATTTTCAACGCCAGTGCCATCACCAACACCATGGACTATGGATTCGGGCTGAATATGCCCAAATCGGTCTTCAACAATCACTGGACTCCGGAGAACCCCGATGCAGCCTATCCGAAAATCAGCCTGCGTTCGCCGGTTCGCATGTCAGACCGCTTCATTGAAGATGGTTCCTACCTGCGCCTGAAGAATATTTCGCTGGCCTATAATCTCAAGCCGGAACTGATCAACTCGAAGGCCTTCCGCCATATTCAGCTTTACATAAGCGGTCAGAACCTGCTGACTTTCACCAAATACTCCTGGTGGGATCCGGAGACCAATTTCCGGATCGACCACAACAGCTACCCGCCTGCGAAATCTGTAACAGCGGGAATCAAATTAGGTTTTTAAGGCAGGAAAATAGAGAATATCATGAAGAATCTGAACCTATATATAAAAGAGCAACTTTTGAAGTTATGCGCGGGTGGTATCCTTATCGGAATGCTGGGCGCCTGCGACGATATGCTGGTTGAAAAACCCAAATCCCTGGCGGTGGAGGTATTCTACAATACCGCTGAAGAGGTAGAAACCGCAGTCAATGCCATTTACCGGCCGTTGCGGATCAATACCTTTGCCAATTACGTTGCTACCCTGGATTGCCAGTCGGACTGGATGTATGGCCGCGGCAGCTGGACTCCCCTCAGCGATTATCAGGGACTCAATGATGCCAACATTACCCGGGTCGCCGGTTTCTGGAACAGTTTTTACCTTGCCATCCGGGATGCCAACCTGGTGATTCAGAATGCCCCTAATGGAGCGAACATTAGCCAGGAAGACATCGATAAATACGTGGCGGAAGCGAAATTTCTGCGGGCGTTTACTTACTTCCATCTGGTTAGAAACTGGGGCAGCATACCGCTTCGGACCGAGGCTAACATGAATGAAAAAGACCTTGCGAAGAGTACGGAGTCACAGGTATACGATCTGATCGTGGCTGACCTGCTTGAAGCGGAAGCCAGGCTTCCGGAAACCCCCAAGGATCTTGGACGCCCATCCCGCTGGGCTGCGAAGGCACTGCTGGCGGATGTCTACCTCCAGCTCGGTAACTTCCAGGAAGCGGCCAACCGCTCGAAGCAGGTGATCGACTCAGGGAAATTCAGCCTGGTGCCGGTGAGCTCGGTGCAGGATTTCCAGTACAAGTTATTTGGACCCGAGATCCTGACCACGCCCGAAGAGATATTTTACTTCAAGTATTCGCGTTTGGAAGGGCAGGGAAATTACATTCTCTGGATTTCCAATCACCCCAACACCAATCTCTTCAGTTTTGGTGGAGCTTATGCGGTACATGGCGACAAAACCAATCCCAATTTTGTGCAATGGGATGACCAGGATATCCGGAAAGGCATGTGGGACAATATCGATTTCGGTCTGGGCGCCAATACCCTCGTGAGTTCGAAATACGTCGATCCCAATGCCATCAGCCAGAGTGGAGCCGGAAATGATCAGCCCGTGTACCGGTATGCCGATGTGCTCCTGATCTATGCCGAGGCAGCTGCCCGGGCTGAAGGTCAGGTCTCCGCGCAGGCCCTCGAAGCCCTGAATCAGGTGAGAAGACGAGCCTACGGCTACGATCCGGTTACAGCTTCAGAGGTCGATTATGCCAGTCCGGGTTCGGCCGATCAATTTGTTGATCTGGTGGTTAAAGAACGGGGGTATGAATTCCTTTATGAAGGTAAACGCTGGCATGAGCTCAAACGCATTGGCAAAGTAAATGAACTGATTGGTTTTGGCAAGAACAAGACCGTGGCTGCCATGCACCTGTTATGGCCTATTCCTTTGTCGGAGATGAACTACAATAACTTACTCGACCCGTCGAAAGATCAGAATCCCGGGTACTAATTCTTTGTAAATATGACTGAGAAAATAAAAAGAAGAACTGCCCTGGCTGCCCTGGGCAGCATATCGGTCACCGCTCCCACGATACTGAAAGGGGAGCGGCTGAGGGAACCCTACAGGGTAGCGAAGAAGACCCTGAAGACCGACATCCTGGTCATCGGGGGAGGTACGGCCGGAGTGATCGCTGCGATCCAGGCCGGGAGAGCGGGCCGTAAGACCATCCTCGTCGAAAACGGCAGCCAGCTGGGTGGGGTGACTACCACGGGCGGTGTAAATTTCCCGGGAATCTTCTTTGCCTGGGGAAAGCAGGTCATCAGTGGAATCGGCTGGGAACTGGTACAGGAAGCCGTAGCCATGAACGACGATCCCCTTCCTAACGTGTCCATCCCCCACGGACGACAGCACTGGCGGCACCAGGTGAGAGTAAACGGACAACTGTATGCCCTGCTCGCCGAGGAAAAGGTACTCGATGCCGGCGTGAGTATCCGCTACTACGAAACCCCGGTTTCGATCAAACCGATTAAAAACGGATGGGAAGTGGTAACCATTGGGAAGGGAACCGAAACGACGATCCTGACCAACCAGCTCATCGACTGCACCGGCAATGCTTTTGCTACCGCCATGGCGGGTTATCCCGTGCTTCGGGAGGCGGAAATACAGCCGGGAACCCTGCAGTTCGTCCTGACCGGGTATGATCCGGAAAAACTGGATTACAAAATGATCGAGGCCCGCTATGCCGAAGAAGTAGCGAAGGGAAATCTGGTTAAAAAGGAATTCCTGAGTGTAAGCAACCTGCTCCGT
>Ga0182792_1003405_pt1 | contig 10216 bp, 4 predicted proteins | sample Passage237B_FD_130497 | JGI IMG/M metagenome (GOLD analysis project Ga0182792, IMG submission 130497) | Cellulose adapted compost microbial communities from Newby Island Compost Facility, Milpitas, CA, USA - Passage2 37B (version 2) (version 2) ... | reverse complement strand
TGGGTGTACCCTACTACTGTTTCCATGATGTCGACGTAGTCGATTACGACGGCACGATACTGGAAAATGAAAGGTCGTTGCAAACCCTCACCGAATACCTGGATGCGAAACAAAAAGCTTCGGGAGTAAAGCTGCTTTGGGGAACGGCCAACCTTTTCAGCCATGAACGTTACATGAACGGCGCAACTACCAATCCCGACTTTTCGGTATTGACCTACGCGGCTGCCCAAATCAAAATCGCACTGGATGCAACCATTGCTCTGGGAGGTGAAAACTATGTTTTCTGGGGAGGCCGTGAGGGCTACATGTCACTACTCAATACGGACATGAAGCGGGAGCAGGCGCATTTTGCGAAGGTGCTGCACCTGGCCATCGATTATGCCCGTTCAAGAGGATTCAAGGGTAAGTTCTTTATCGAACCCAAACCCTGTGAACCTACCAAACACCAGTACGACTATGATGCCGCTACGGTGCTCGGGTTCCTCAGAGAGTATGATCTCCTCGATGATATGAGCCTCAACATAGAGGTGAACCACGCCACGCTGGCCGGGCACACCTTCCAGCACGAGCTGCAGGTAGCTGCCGACGCAGGCATTTTGGGCTCGATAGACGCCAACCGCGGAGATGCGCAGAACGGATGGGATACGGATCAGTTCCCCAACGACCTGCTGGAGTGGACAGAGGCGTTCCTGATTATCCTCCGTACGGGCGGGCTGAAAGGAGGTGGTATCAACTTTGACGCCAAAAGAAGAAGAAACTCAACCGACCCGGAAGACCTGTTCTACGCTCATATCGGAGGAATCGATACCCTGGCCCGTGCACTCATTACGGCCGAAAAGATCATCCAGCACGGAGAACTTGACCGCATCCGTACGGAACGTTATGCAAGTTTCGACAGCGGTAAGGGGAAAGCCTTTGAAAATGGGGAGCTGGATCTGGTTACCCTCTATCAGCTGGGCGCCAGCAGTCCTGAACCGAAAGCCATTTCAGGCCGTCAGGAATATCTTGAAAATCTCATTAACCGCTTTATATAGGTTTCCGAAAGGGCACGCATCCGGCATGCGGTGCCCTTTCATTCTCAAACCAGCGTTTTAAGGACCGTTACAAACTGTCGGATTTCGTCCATGGTTCCCATACTCACCCGGCACCAGGGACGGTTCTGAATATCGAAAGCCCGGATAAATATACCCTTCTCACTCATCCGGTTGACGAATTCCTTTCCCGGCATGCGAATGGGGAACAGTACAAAGTTTGTGTAGGACGCCGGATACTCCATTCCCATTGCATCGAGCTCCTTACAGAGATACCCTTTTACTTCCACGTTTTTGCGCAGGGTCATGATCTGGAAATCGGTGTCTCTCATGGCTGCTATTCCGCCGCGGATAGTGGTAACGGAAATCCCTATTCCACCGTGAGCGATTTTCCGTAGGGTGGCGGGCTGACCGATGAGGTATCCGGTACGAAGGCCGGCCATTCCCAATACTTTGGAAAAGGTTCGCCCCACGATGATGTTCTTCCCTTCCTTAATGAGCGGCACCATCGAGGTGGTTGCGCCTCCGGCAAATTCGAGATAGGCCTCGTCTATGAATACAGGCACTTTTCTGGATACTTCCGTACAAAAATCGCGCAGCTTATCGGGCGAGATGATGGTACCTATGGGGTTTCCGGGATTACACAGATACACCAGCCGGGTCTGGGAATCAATGGCCTTGTACACACCGGCCAGATCGACGTTGCCGTCCTCCTTGCAGGGTACCGGCTTCCATTCAGCCCCTCCGAGCCGGGCTACCTGTATCAGGGACATAAAGGTAGGATCTGCCGATACCACGTTTCCCTGACCGGCACAAAATCCCAGAGCCGTACGGTCCAGGAGATCGGACAGACCCGGTCCGATTAGAATAAAGTCCTTGTCGACCCCCTCCTTCTGCGCTATCAAACCAGTCAGTTCGTTCAGCTCCGGCCCTGCGTAGCGGTTCCCCGCCCGGTCGGTCACCGCCTTGCGGATAGCCTCACAGGTAGCAGGCGATGGCCCATAGGGGTTCTCATTGTACCCGATCTGGATCAGGGGACGTCGATCCGGCAAATGATCAGGGAAATATTCCCTCAGCAGCGGACTATGGTATATCCGCCCGGCGGCATCCAGCATCGGGGGCAACGAGCTGCCACTACTTAGCGACCAACCGTGAATACCCGTGAGTGACAACAGGCCGGACTTTAACAGAAGGCGTCGGTTGATTTTCATTTTTCAATGCAGGTCAGGGTGGAAAAAGGATCAGGAACTTATACACAAATTTAGATTTTGCCAGCGGATAACCATGCGGAAAACCAAATTTTATACAGCCTATCTCCCTGATTATGATAGCCCTACATTCCATTATCTCATCTGCCGGACAGGATCATCCTCCCATATTCCCCAGGGGACAATCCTTACGCAAAAGCTTTGACTATAATCCCGGGGATTGTATTTTCGCTGTTTGTGTAAACTGACCACCATAACGAGACATCCATAATCAGAAACCCCTATGTCGCTACGTGCCAAAGCCATTGAAATCGCGCTTGGAAGAACGCCCGTCCAATTCACGCCGCCGGTGGAAAGACCTACCGAACTTTTTGGTGTGGATACGTTTAACGAAGACGCGATGCGCTCCCTCCTTTCACCCGAAACACTCCAGAAAGTTGAAAATTCCATCCGGGTAGGAACCCCAATGGACCGGGAGGTTGCCGAAGAGGTTGCCACTGCCATGCGGGCCTGGGCGATATCCAAGGGTGCAACCCATTACACGCACTGGTTTCAGCCGCTGACGGGGACTACGGCCGAAAAGCACGACTCCTTTTTCGACCTGGATGCAAGGGGAAAAGCCATCGAAAAATTCAAGGGAAGCGCACTCGTTCAGCAGGAACCCGATGCCTCTTCCTTTCCCAGTGGTGGTCTGAGGGCTACTTTCGAGGCCCGGGGTTACACCGGTTGGGACCCCAGCTCCCCAGCCTTTCTGATGAACAACGGAGCCGGAGGGAAAACGCTTTGTATCCCTTCGGTATACATTTCCTATACGGGAGAAGCGCTCGATTACAAGACTCCCCTGCTGCGATCGGTTGCGGCCATCGACAAGGCTGCATCGGCCGTTACGCAGTATTTCAACCGGGACGTATCGAGCGTAAAGGTGAACGTAGGCATTGAACAGGAATATTTCCTGGTTGACAAAGCCCTTTACTATGCGCGGCCCGACCTGGTCATGACCGGACGTACCGTTTTCGGACGTGGCCCTGCACGGGGGCAGCAGCTGGAAGACCATTATTTCGGATCGATCTCTACCCGCGTCAATGCCTTCATGGTGGAATTTGAATTCGAAGCCCTGAAACTGGGAATTCCCCTTCGTACCCGGCACAACGAAGTAGCACCGGGGCAATACGAATGCGCTCCTACCTTCGAAGACGTGAACCTCGCCATCGACCATGGAGCCCTATTGATGGACCTCATGCAGAAGGTGGCGGAAAAACACGGTTATAAGGTTCTTTTCCATGAAAAGCCCTTCGACGGTATCAACGGGAGCGGCAAACACAATAACTGGTCGCTCAGTACCGACACCGGCATCAATCTGCTTCAGCCCACCAACAAGCCCAAGGAAAACCTGCGCTTCCTGACCTTCCTGGTAAACGTGATCAAGGCTGTGCACGACCACGCCGATCTGCTGAGAGCCTCCATTGCCTCGGCCAGCAATGAATACCGGCTGGGTGCCCATGAGGCCCCGCCCTCGATCATCTCCGTTTTCCTGGGCACGGGCCTGACCAAAATGCTGGAAGACCTGACCAACCGCGGGGAGGTTGAACTGGAAAAAGGTGAAAACTTCTATTATAAAATCGGCATCAGCCGTATTCCGAACCTGACCCGAGACAATACCGACCGCAACCGGACCTCCCCCTTTGCCTTTACCGGCAATAAGTTCGAATACCGGGCCGTGGGAAGCAATGCCAACAGTGCCTCGGCGATGATTGTCCTCAATACCATCGTGGCCAATCAGCTCAACCAGTTCAAAAACGACCTCGACGCCCGACTGCAAGCCGGTGAGGACAAGAAGGTGGCGATCGTAGACATACTGAAACAGTACTACAAGGATTCCAAGAATATCCTCTTTGAAGGAAACGGCTATTCGGAAGAATGGCGTATTGAGGCCGCCCGCAGGGGTCTGTCCAATATTTCCAAAACGGTGGACGCCCTGGCCTGCTACGTCGCCCCCGACTCCGTGGATGTTTTTGACAAAACCGGTGTCCTTTCCCCCCGCGAGGTTCATGCCCGCTACGAAATCGAGCTTGAAAATTATGTCAAGCACGTCCAGATCGAGTCGAGGGTGATTGAAGATTTATCCCTCAACCACATCATGTCAACCTGTGTGAAATACCAGTTCAAGCTTGCCCAGACGGCCCGTTCACTGACCGAAATGGGTATGCTCGACGAGGCCAAACCCATCCGGGAGATCATAGCGGACATCTCCCGGCACGTGACGGTGATCAAAAAACTAGTCTATGAAATGACCGAGTGCCGGAAGAAGGCCAACCACGCTCCCAGCCTCGGGGAAAGGGCAAGACTTTACGGGGAAGAAGTAAAAAGCTATTTTGAGCGCATACGCTATCATGTCGACAAACTCGAACTGCTGATCGATGATGAAGACTGGCCACTCGTTAAATACCGTGAGTTGCTGTTTATCAAATAACCGTCGATAATTCCTGTATATTTGAGCAATCATATTACAATAACCTAAAAACCAGGACAATCATGAATCCAGGATTTGACCAGACGGAAATCGAAAAATTAAGGGCCGAATGTGAGGAAGAGGGCCGCAGCTTTGTCTTCGTGGAAAGCGAATTCGATGACCAGGACGATATAGATGAGCATGCCCATGTTCAGTTCATTGGTACCTACGAAGGAAAAGATGTTATTTACGACGCGCTGATTTACACCCTTCGCCTGCACCATTCGGCACTGGTTTACGATCTGGCGCTGGAAAGACTGCAGAAGCAGTTCCCGGGTTATCTGCCTCCCGATGAGCGCGAACCCGGCAAGCAGTACGATCAGGAGGCGGATGAAGAAGCCGAGCTGGTCCTGACCGAACTCATCGAGGAAATTGAGGAAAACGAGGAAGTTAAAGTTCAGGAACATATCGAAGTCGATCCGGAGTTCGACTACGGCATCGGCCTGGAAGTAGGTCTGAACGTAGACGCCATTGACGACCAGATTGTCGAAGATTTTATCCGGAAATTCAATTCCAACCAGCTGGTACTAGACAAGGCCGTATATTCCTTCCGATCGGAGGAAGAGGAGGAATAAACAGATCCTAGACGCTGAATTCAGCAATAAATGGAAAAGCTCCCGGTTTGCGGGAGCTTTTCCATTTATTGCCAGAACGGTGTCAGGGTTTTACAAATTGCGACGACTGATCACCCAGCCTTATGCGGTAGATCCCGGCAGGCAGTCGGCTGATGTCAACTGGCTGAGGGATCTTTTCAATCCTTCCTTCTCCGCAAATCAAACCGGCAGCATTATATATGTAATAATCGAGTCCCACCCCTGGGGATTTCAGTTGGATGACCGATTTTGCCGGATTAGGATATATCAGAAAAGTCTTTTCAGTTACAGGTGATATTTGCACGACCTCTATCCGACTATAGACAAATTGTCCGTTCTGATCGGTCATTTTCAGGCGATAGTAATTTACCTCTCGCTCGGGCATATGCTGTTTAGAATAGAAGTTCAGGCCGTTTTGATTAACACCGGGGACAGGATCACCCAGAGGGGAAAATGAGACACCGTCGGTACTATACTCAACTACAAAATGTGAGAAATCTTTTTCCTCGCTGGTTTTCCATTCCAGCGTCACGAGATTTTCACTCACGCTGGCGCTAAAGTAAATCAAATTAACGGGCAGTCCTTCTTCGGTCGTTTTAATAAAAAAACCGCTGAATCCCTGTACATCGAAGGTAATTTCCCACCGTCTTTGCACCGGATTCCAGACCACGTCTTCGGCTTGAGGATAGAGGTTGGAGAATTCGCCGGTATATGAGTCCGGATCTCCCGATAAGTCCTCGCTTACGCCACTCCTTTTTTCAATGATAATATTATGTTTACGTTCCGCGATAGTCGCGGGATCCTCTGCATCGGGCAGCAGGCGTGGAGATCCGCTCTGATTAAATTCCCGAAATTCTTCATTGGTAAAATAAAGTGTCACCCGGGCGGTACTTTCTTCGGCATTTGTTTCTGGCATCAGCTCATAGTGCCTTCTGACGTATCGGCTGGGTTGCTCCGTACGAATCCATACCCGGGCCGTTACATTGCCCGCCACGGCATGGGGACTCTCATCGGTAGCCACGGAAGCAATCAAATGATCGCAACCGCTCGCAAACACATGAGATGAGCCACCTGCAGGAATGAACAGGGTTTGCTGTTGCCCTACGTTAGCAATGGCCGCGTCAGCGAAATCAGGACTATCAGCCTCAAATGCTCCAAGGTCGATTCTACATCCACGTAATCGCGGATTGCCATTTAAATCCGCATCCCCGTTTGGATCACCGCCGGCGTCGGCATAGAACTGGCTGTTCCCGGCGCCTATAACCGGACTTCCCGACAAAGGGATCCCTGTGATGAGGTCGACCAGATTATTGGTTTGTAAGGGAGTCATCAGGCCATTTTCGTTGTAAAACTGATTTCCCACGACCGTGCTCAACAGCGTGTAGTCTGACAGGTCTTCATCATTGAGGGGCAGAGGCGCGAAACCATCGGGCATCAGGGAGTTTTGCAGGGTGGGTCTAGCGGGCTCGGTTGACGTCCCCAAAAACCAACGACCCAGTAATGTTGTATTCACCAGTAAGGGGGCGCCATTTGCCTGATACCAGCTGTAACTGGCATGCTTTATGAAGACATTGACAAGCGTCGGATTCCCGTCGTTGTTGTACCAGGCACTGGATGTTGCCCTCGATTGGTTGTCGTAGATCCGAACGTTTTTAAGAAAGGGTTCACCATTGAGATTCAGCCATGCTCCCCCTACGTGACCGTAATTATCCCGGATATGCACCTGCTCCATGCGGATGTTACTGACGTTATACACTCCCCCACCTGCAAATTTTCGGATTTCGGGTTCCTGCCGTACCGTTATTAGGTCATTGAACCCTCCGTCCGCATACCCCCCGACGATGCTGATACCGTTGAGGAGGGCGTTTCCCATTTCACCTGCGGCAACCACGACATGAAAAACGCGTACATCGTCCGATTCATCGATGATGCCACTGAGAACCGTACCCTGATCACCTTCGGCAGGCAGAATGCGGGGGTCACTTAGCTCCCGGGAATTATTTTGAGGATCAAATCCACCAAAAATCTGGACATTGGGAATAAGGACAAAGGCGTTATCCCGACCTCCATCCTGGGTGTATGCCCCGTCGGCCGCATTGTATAAGGGCTTGTAAGTCCCTTTCGCCACAAAAATCTTAAGCGGGTCCCCGGCTTCCCAGGGAGCACTCCCGCCTTCCCATTGCTCTCGAGCCCATTTTAAGGCATCTGCCAGTTCTGGGAGCGCATTTTCCCAACTCTCTCCGGTCCCGTTTCCTCCAGATACATGCCTATCGACGTAGAGAATATTATTCCCGTCCGGGATAATTCTTTGAAGATACTCAAAGGCCCCTACGTCGATCGTACCGTCCGAAAGCCTGGGGTTTCCCAACAGATCCGTATCATTGGTCAGATTTCCGTCCGCCTGGATGTAGTAGCTGTTGTTTCCTGCATTAACCAGAAGACTGGAATTTCGTAATGAATAATCACCTCCGCTCGGATTACGGAAAAAATCCTCAGGAGTAAAATTCGAATTCCATGGAATGTTTCCGGCGGATATACTAAAACGACCCTCTACCAGACAATTACCTGTTTGGATTGAACCTCCGATACCATAATGGTTACTACCCAGAATGATAGAATTGTACGCTTGAATTTGGGCATTATCTGTCCTGATAGCTGCATAGTCACTTTCAGCGTGGTTCCCCGCAATTGTTACCTGGGTTAACCTGGAAACAAAAGAGGAATAGTCCGAATAGATCCCGCCCCCCCAGGTATGCGACGTGTTTTGTATAATGGCAGCATTGAAGATCTCAAACCCTTTTTCGTAGGCTATGAATATTCCACCACCCATGGAAGCCGCCACATTGTCACGAATGAGCGAATTTCGCAATTTAAGCACCGGCGAGGCCGTAAAAATTCCCCCTCCCCGGTTCCGGTTGACACTCACGTCATCGACCACATATCCATACGTATTCCCTACTGCGTTTCCCCCAGAAATTTCAACCCCATCCAACACCCCCGGTTCCCGGTCATGCACGGTCAGTACGACATGAAACACGTTATCATTTCTATCAAGATGAATCCATTTGCCGGACATTTCATCCCAAACCAGACTGTCGTCACCGTTCAGATCTCCTGACAATACGGTACCACTGCCGCCCAGGCCTGGTAAGACGCGCTGATGATTCAGGTTTGTAATCCCATTTTCCGGATCGAAACCACCATAGATTTCGACAGAAGGCACCATTAAAAAAGTTTTATGTTGCGGTACATCATCCCCCGAATTCGGACAATAAAAGGGTTTGTAAACACCCTTCGCCACAAAGATCTTTAGGGGATTTTGTTCGTCCCACCCGGCTCCCTCCCCACTCGTCTCCCATTGCTGCCTTGCCCACCACAAGGCATCGGCCAGTTCGGGCAGTGCATTCGCCCAACTGTTTCCGGAAGGGGTATGACCCGGTACATCCTTTTTGCTGATATCTACGTACAGAATATTGCCCGGCCCTGCTTCGACGGGCGTCTGGCTTCGGGTGTACCCTGCCCCCAGCAGGAAGTACACGATAGCGCTTAAGCGAAAAAAATGGTGTAACAGTACTTTCATGATGGTTATTGATGTTTACTGACAACAAAAGAGTATTTCATGGTAGAGTATACGTTGAGTGGAAGGTATGGGCCGGCCTGTCAGCCTCGTACGTTAAACCAGTATAGCAGGCGTGCCGCCTCTGAAATGCCGGACAGCGTACTTCTTCCAGCGCTTCAAATCTAGGGATGACCTGTAAACCTGGACCTGTACTTTAGTATAGTTTTTCTCCGAAAATGGCTTTTCCGTGATGAATTGTGCCATTTTTCAGGCCGGCCGTGCATGATACCGGATACCTGTCCGGAAAAATACCCTTTTGAAGCGGCGTTCCACGAAAGGATATACTATCTTTGCTCACCAGACCATCTTGTCGTTTAGATGAATCTTCTCTTTCGACTTTTTTGTCTGTTCTGGCTATCGGCTACCTTAATCGCTTTCTCCTGTACATCCCATACAGCTGCCGGTTCAAATACGCAGGGCGGACTTTCTATGCCCGTCATGAAGGAACTTGACTTCGTACCACTCAACGAGGACTTCAAACTGGAGCAAGCTACCGATAGACAGGGCATAACGTGGATAAAAGGCGTCTTCCCCGATTCGCTTTTGGGCAAAGAGGTGGTATTCCGACTGAATACCGCACGGATCATTTATTACGATTTTTTCGCAAGCCGCGCAGACACACTTTATCAGATTCAGAAGCAATACCGTACGCTAAGCCTTGACTTACTGCATCGGTACCCCACCTATCGCCTGATCGTCGATTCACCGGAATACTATTTACGGCTGCAGCACAATTTACCGGGGATTTTAAAACCCGAAATCCAGGAAAACGTCTGGCAGACAGCGATGTCCTCCCGGGATGCCACCCATATCATGGCGATGGGTCTGTATTATGGCATAGTGGCCTTATCGGTCATATTTAACGTTATCTTCTATCTGATTTTTAAAGATCGGAGGTTTATTCTTTATTGCCTGCTCACCCTGTCTCATATGGTATCTTTTACCTATGAAGACGGCCTGCTTTACGTACTCTGGTCGGAGGAAAACCGTTTCGTATATTACTCCATTTTGTGGAGTACAGGCATTACTGCCATCTGCGCACTCCTATTTACCGTTTATTTCCTTCGGCTGGAACATAGCCTTCCCCGCTGGAAAAAATATATAGGCGGGGCAGGACTGGCTTTGATCCTGCTTCCTTTCATTTACATAGCTACGGGAGATTCTCTCTGGTATCACCTCCAGCAAAGCATCTGCTTTTCACTTGCTTTACTGGCTTTTGGGATTGCAGTAAAACAATTCAGGAACGATGTCTACGC
>Ga0182792_1003404_pt1 | contig 10216 bp, 9 predicted proteins | sample Passage237B_FD_130497 | JGI IMG/M metagenome (GOLD analysis project Ga0182792, IMG submission 130497) | Cellulose adapted compost microbial communities from Newby Island Compost Facility, Milpitas, CA, USA - Passage2 37B (version 2) (version 2) ... | reverse complement strand
TCGAGCCCAATCATGCTAGCCTTTTCCATGGACGGTCCCCTTTCACTGGTCCTGTTTGCCCAGAACCAGTGTGGCACACCGATGCCGGGTGGGGGCCGTCCACCCCATCATCCCGAGCGAAGCCGGCCGTGGGCGGCGTGGTCGAGCTGCGCTGCGCTCCGGTCGGGATGGCGGAAGAGGGGATTTCGAATGCGTCTGTTCACAGCCACGCTCGCCACTGAGACCAATACCTTCTCGCCGTTGCCGACCAGTCTCCAGAACTACAGGGAATCGGTGTTCTTCCGCCCCGGCGAGCATCCAGCGGATGCGCCGCGCATGTGCACGGCACCCTTGTTCGTCGCGCGCAAGCGTGCCGAGGCCGAAGGCTTCGAGCTCATCGAGGGGAGCTGCTTCGCCGCCAGCCCGGCCGGCACCACGAACCGCGCCGACTATGAAGCCATGCGCGACGAGATCCTCGACCAGCTCAGGGCGGCGCTGCCGCTCGACGGCGTGCTGCTCGGCCTGCACGGCGCCATGGTCGCCCACGGCTACGACGACGTCGAAGGCGACATCATCGAGCGTGCGCGCGCGATCGTCGGTCCGACCTGCGTGATCGGCGTCGAGCTGGACCCGCATTGCCATCTCACGCTGAAGCGGCTGTCGGGCGCCGACATAATCGTGCTCTATAAGGAATTCCCGCACACCGATGTCGTCGAGCGTGCGCAGGATGTGCTCGATCTCGTCCTGGCCACGCTGCGAGGCGACATCAGGCCGGTGATGTCGGTCTACGATTGCCGCCAGATCCAGAGCTATCCGACCACGCTGCAGCCGATGCGCAGCCTGGTCGACAGGATCAAGGCGATGGAGGGCAAGGACGGCATCCTGTCGGTGTCGATCGCGCATTGCTTTCCCTATGGCGACGTGCCGGAACTCGGCACCCGCGTGCTGGTGATCGCCGATGGCGACAAGAAGAAGGCGGATGCGTTGGCCACGATGCTGGGCGAGGAGCTCGTGTCGCTGCGGGGCAAGACGCGGCCGCCGGCGCTCGACGTCGCGGCCGGCATCGCGGAAGGCGTGGCCTTCAACGACCTACCGGTGGTGATCGCCGATCCGGCCGACAATGCGGGCGGTGGCGCGCCGTCCGACAACACCGACATCCTGCGCCACCTCATCGAGACGGAAGTCGAGGATGCCTGCCTGGGGCCGATCTGGGATCCCATCGCGGTGCGCATCTGCTTCGATGCCGGCCTGGGCGCCCGCATCGGGCTCAGGTTCGGCGGCAAGATTGCGCCGAGTTCGGGTCAGCCGATCGACGCCGAGGTCGAGATCGTCGGCCTGCGACGCGACGCCTGGCAGCGTTTCGGGCCGACCCAGGTGCCGGTGGGCGATTGCGCGGCGGTGCGGGTGGGGGGGAATCGACGTCGTGCTCATCGCCAACCGCACGCAGGCGACCGGGCTGGAGCTGTTCACCAACCTCGGCATCGACCCGACGAAAAGGAAGATCGTGGTGGTGAAGTCGACCAACCATTTCATGGCGGCCTACGGTCCCATCGCCAAGAAGGTCGTCTATGTCGAATCTAACGGTCCGCTCAGCCGCGATCCGCGCAAGGTGCCTTATGTCAAGGTGCAGAGGCCAATCTGGCCTCTGGACGCCGATGCCGCACCGCGCGGGCTGATCTTCTAGCTCGCTAGACAACCGTCCTTGCCGGTTTGCATACTTCCTGCATGAGGGTCGCGCCTACAAATTGATCCCGGGAGGGAAAATGCTCCGACTGCTGCTTGGTCTTGCCGTCCTCGCCCTGCCGCTGACGGCCGCCGCACAGGAGAAGGTGCTGCGGGCGGTCATGCATGCCGACGTGCGTGTGATCGATCCGGTGTGGACAACCCAGACCATTGCCAACATCCACGGCGCGCTGGTCTACGACACGCTGTTCGGCAACGACGCCAACATGAAGCCGCAGCCACAGATGGTCGGCGCGTACGGGGTCAGTCCCGACCGGCTGACCTACACCTTCACGCTGCGCGACGGGCTCAAGTTCCACGACGGATCGCCCGTGACGACCAGGGATGTCATCGCTTCCCTGAAGCGGTGGGGCGCCAAGGACGGCGTTGGCCAGCGCCTGATGGGCTACGTCACGGCGCTCGACCCGGTCGATGACAAGACCTTCAAGATGGTGCTGCGCGAGCCTTATGGCATGGTGCTGGAATCGCTCGGCAAGAGCGGCAGCTCGATCGCGGCGATCATGCGCGAGAAGGAGGCGCTCACCGACTCGCAGCAGCAAGTCAAGGAGGCCATCGGGTCCGGGCCGTTCATCTTCGCCAAGGACCAGTGGGTACCCGGCAGCAAGGCCGTCTACCTTAAGAACAAGGACTATGTGCCGCGCCCGGGCAACGAGCCGCCGTCATCGTTTGCCGGCAGCAAGGTTCCGGGTGTGGACCGCATCGAGCTCGTCTGGATTTCCGATCCGCAGACGGCGATGTCGGCGCTGGTCAACGGCGAGATCGACTTCTACGAGAATCCCAGCACCGACTTCCTGCCGCTGCTGGCCAAGGCGCGCGGCGTGAAGCTGATGAAGACCGGCAAGATCGACAGTACGCTCGGCATGATCCGGCTGAACCATCTCCATCCTCCCTTCAACAACGTCAAGGCACGGCAGGCGATGTACTACCTGATCAATCAGGAGGACTTCCTGCGCGCCATCGTGGGTGATCCGAAATACTACCGCGTCTGCCATGGCCTGCTGACCTGCGGCGGCCCCTACGAGAACGACGGCGGCAGCGCGCTTGCCAAGGAGTACAACCCGAAGAAGGCGCTGCAGCTCCTGAAGGAGGCCGGCTACAACGGGGAGCCCATCACGATCCTCGCCACGACTGACCATGCCACCATCACGCCGGCCACGCAGGTGCTGATCCAGGCCATGCGCGAGGCCGGCATCAATGTCGACGCCCAGTCGATGGACTGGGGATCCGTGGTCTCCCGACGCGCCAAGAAGGATCCGCCGGCGCAGGGCGGGTGGAACATCTTCGTCACGACGACGGGCGGGGTCGGATCGTCGAATCCGGTGCTGCACACCTGGATCGGCGCGGCCTGCGACAAGGGCCTGTTCGGCTGGCCGTGCGATGCCGAGATCGAGAAGCTGCGCAACGCCTTCGGCATGGCGGCGAGCGAGGAGGAGCGCAAGAAGATCGCCAAGGAGCTGCAGACCAGGGCGATGGAGCAGGTGGTCTACATACCCTTCGGGCAGTGGGACCAGCCGCTGGCTTACCGCGCGGACCGCATAGACGGCATCGTTCCGAACACCGGCCTCGCAGTGCTCTGGGGAATCACGAAGAAGTGACGGCCACGATGTCCCTCTCCGGCGCGGAGACCGCGCGGGGGAGGTGCCGCGAAGCGACGGAGGGGTCGGAAGTCGAAGTGATGATTCATGACCCCTCCGTCGGCGCAGGACGCCGACACCTCCCCTCCGCGGCGTCCGCGAAGGGGAGGGTGGGGCAGTGGTCGTGACCGCGTACATCGTCCGCCGGCTGTTCGCCACCTTGCCTGTCATGGCGGTGGTGGCGCTGTTCGTCTTCTTCCTGCTGCGTCTGGCCCCCGGCGATCCGGCGGCGATCATCGCCGGCGAGGACGCCACCAACGAAGCGATCGAGGCGGTCCGCGCCAGGCTGGGACTCGACCGTCCGATCGTCGAGCAGTTCGCGGTCTGGCTCTGGGCGCTGCTGCAGGGCGACATGGGCGTGTCGATCTTCTCGAATCTGCCGGTGACGCGCCTGATCGCCCAGCGGCTGGAACCGACGCTGGCCCTCACCCTGTCGACACTGTTCATCGCCGTGGCGCTCGCCATTCCGATCGGCGTGGTGGCGGCCTGGAAAGCGCGCAAGCTCGCAGATCGCCTCGTCATGGGCTTTGCCGTGCTGGGCTTCGCCATGCCGGTGTTCGTTCTGGCCTATGTGCTGATCTACTTCTTCGCCGTCCAGTGGCAGCTTTTGCCGGTGCAGGGCTATTCCCCGATCGCGGAGGGCTTCTGGCCGTTCGTGGAGAGCCTGATTCTGCCATCAATCGCGCTCGGGATCACCTACATGGCGCTGATCGCCCGGATCACGCGGGCGTCGATGCTCGAAGTCCTGCAGCAGGATTACATCCGGACGGCCAATGCCAAGGGCCTTGCGACCGACCGTGTCCTGCTGCTGCACGCGCTCAAGAACGCTTCCGTGCCGATCGTCACCGTGATCGGCATCGGCATTGCGCTGCTGATCTCGGGAGTGGTGATCACCGAGACCGTGTTCAATATTCCGGGACTCGGACGGCTCACGGTCGATGCCGTGCTCAAGCGCGACTATCCGATCGTGCAGGGGCTGATCCTGGTCTTCGCCGCCGCCAAGGTGATCGTGAACCTGATCATCGACATCTCCTACGCCTTTCTGGACCCCCGTATCCGGTACTGACATGGCCGCGTCCTCAGCCGTCCTTGCCGACGATCTCGCCCCACCATCGCGGCGCTTCTCTTTGCCGACCGCGATCCGGCGCAATCCCACTATCGCCCTGGGCGGAGCGCTGCTGGCTGCATTGATCGTCATGGCGATCTTCGCGCCGCTGATTGCCACCAATGATCCGTTCAAGATCGCTCCGGTGAATCGCCTGCGCCCGCCGTCGGAGCGCTGGTGGTTCGGGACCGACCAGTTCGGGCGGGACGTGTTTTCACGAACGGTCTATGGCGCGCGCGTGTCGCTGATCGTCGGACTCTCGGTGGCGGCCTTTTCCAGCCTGCTTGGCCTCGCTCTCGGTCTGGCCTGCGGTTACTTCAAGCGCATCGACAGCATCGTCATGCGCGTCATGGACGGGCTGATGGCGATCCCGTCGATCCTGCTCGCCATTGCGCTGATCACGCTCACGCGGCCCGGCCTCGGCATCGTCATCGTGGCGATCGTCATTCCCGAGGTGCCGCGCATCGTGCGCGTCGTGCGCGCGGTCGTGCTGTCGATCCGCGCCCAGCCCTACATAGAAAGCGCCATCGCGGGCGGGACGAAGAATATCAAACTGCTGGCCCGCCATGTGCTGCCCAATACGCTGGCCCCGCTGATCGTGCAGTCGACCTATGTCTGCGCGTCGGCGATGCTGATCGAGGCCGGCCTCAGCTTCCTGGGCGCAGGTGTGCCGCCCGAGGTGCCGAGCTGGGGCAACATCATCGCCCAGGGGCGCAGCTTCTTCCAGATTGCACCCTGGACGATCCTGATTCCCGGCGCCTTTCTCGCCGTGACCGTGCTGGCGGTGAACCTGCTGGGCGACGGCCTGCGCGATCGCCTCGATCCGAGGCTGGCGCGGCGCCTGTGAGGCATCGGGCATGAACGCCATCCTCCAGATCCGGGACCTGCACACGCAGTTCGACACGCTGGACGGAGTCGTGCGCGCGGTGGATGGCGTCTCGTTCGACGTGGCGCGTGGCGAGACGCTGGGCATCGTGGGCGAATCGGGGTGCGGCAAGTCGGTGACGGCCCTCAGCATCCTGCGCCTGATCCCGCCGGAGACCGGCCGCATCGCTCAGGGCTCCATTCGTTTCGAAGGCACCGAGCTCACGGTGCTGTCGGAGGAGGAGATGAAGCGCCTGCGCGGGCATCGCATCTCCATGATCTTCCAGGAGCCGATGACAAGCCTTAACCCCGTCCTGACGATCGGCACGCAGATCGCCGAAAACGTGGTGCGCCATCTCCGGGTATCGTGGAAGGCCGGGCGGGATCGCGCGCGGGAGATGCTCGACCTCGTGCGCATCGCCGATGCGGCGCGTCGGCTCGACGAGTATCCGCACCAGCTCTCGGGTGGCATGCGCCAGCGCGTGATGATCGCCATGGCTCTGTCGTGCGCCCCGCAGGTGCTGATCGCCGACGAGCCGACGACGGCGCTCGACGTCACCATCCAGGCGCAGATCCTCGACCTGATGCTCGAGCTCAAGGAGAAGACCGGCACGGCCATCGTGCTGATCACCCACGATCTCGGCGTCGTTGCCGAGACCACCGAGCGGGTCGTCGTGATGTATGCCGGCCGCAAGGTCGAGGAGGCCCCCGTGGAGGCGCTGTTCGACGATCCGCTCCATCCCTACACGCGCGGCCTGATGCAGGCGATCCCGCGGCTCGACGTCGATGCCGATGCGAACGGCGAACGGCCGCGGCTGCAGGAGATACCCGGACTCGTGCCGCTCCTGACCAGACCCATCGTGGGCTGCGCTTTTGCTGCCCGCTGCAGCCTTGCCACCGACCACTGCCGCAGCGCTGCCCCGCCTTTCGTCGATGCCGGCGCCGGCCATGGCGTCGCCTGCTGGGAGACGGGAGCATGAACGTGACGTCCCGAACGGAGCCCGTCCTGGCCGTCGAAGGGCTGGTGAAGCACTTCCCGATCGTGGGCGGCCTGCTGCAGCGCCGCGTCGGGGAGGTGAGGGCGGTGGACGGAGTATCCTTCTCGATCGGCCGCGGCGAAACGCTGGGACTGGTGGGGGAGTCCGGCTGCGGCAAGTCCACGATCGGCAAGACGGTGCTCAAGCTGATCGAACCGACAGCCGGCCGCATCCTGCTGGGCGGAGAGGACGTCACCCATCTGAAGCCAGGGGCGATGTGGACGCACCGCCGGCACATCCAGACGATCTTCCAGGATCCATACTCGTCGATGAACCCGCGTCTGCCGGCAGGCGCGATCGTCGGCGAGCCGATGGAGAACTTCGGCATCGCGCATGGCCGGGAAACCGTCGACAGGGTCGCACGGCTGTTCGAGCGCGTCGGCCTGCGGCCGGAAGCCATGCGCAAGTATGCCCATGAATTCTCCGGCGGCCAGCGCCAGCGGCTCGGTATCGCGAAGGCGCTGTCGGTCAATCCGGACGTGATCGTCGCCGACGAACCGGTCTCGGCGCTCGATGTCTCGGTGCAGGCCCAGGTGTTGAACCTGCTGATCGACCTGCAGGAGGAGTACGGGCTCGCCTACCTCTTCATCAGCCACGACCTGGCCGTGATGCGCCACATCAGCCATCGCATCGCGGTGATGTATCTCGGCCGCATCGTTGAGCTCGCACCCAAGCGCACGTTGTTCGCCCAGCCGCTCCACCCCTACACGGAGGCGCTGCTTTCCGCCGCGACCGCGCCCGATCCGCGGCGGCGTCGCCGTCGCCGGCAGATCGTGCAGGGCGACGTGCCCAGCCCGGCCAGGCCGCCGCCGGGCTGTCACTTCCACACGCGTTGCCCCTACGCGATCGCCGAGTGCCGCGTCACGGCGCCACCCCTCGTGGAGGTGGCGGCGGGCCACCACGTCGCGTGCCTGCGCAGGACGGCCGGCGGCGATCCAGGACCCTTGTCATGGCCGGCTGAAATCCCGCTGCGCCTCCTGTAACGCCATCGCAGCTCGTCTCGTCCTCCAGCCAGAGGAGGACAGCAGCATGCGACGAAGGACTTTTCTGGCGCTTGGCATGGCGGCGATGGCGTGTGGATGCTCCGGAGCCGTTCATCAGCTTCCGATGGCCAGCGATGGCGAGGTCGCCGCGGCACTGGCCGAGGTCCGGTCTGGCGGGAACGGCCTGCAGTATCGACATGCATCCGATGACGAGGTGGATGAGACCTTGCGCGCCGTGGTCGACCGGGTGCGTGGACCGGCCCTGCAGGTCTGCCACGAAATCGGCGCCGGCGTGTGCAACTGGCAGTTCCGCGTCTCCCGCGACCGCCGATTCAACGCTGCGGCGTGGCCGCATGGGCTGATCGTCCTGAATCGCGGCCTCGTCGACTACGCCGCGAACGATGAGGAGCTCGCCATGGTGATTGCGCACGAGATCGCCCACCAGGCAGCCAATCACGTGGCGAGGGGGCAACGGAACCAGATCATCGGGGCGATGATCGGGGCGGCGCTGCTGGGGGCCGCGGGCATGGCGGCGACTCATGGGCAGCAGGGCAGCGCCCAGACGACCCGGATCGCCATGGATGTAGGCGCGCAACTCGGCGCCCATGCCGGTCACCTCGCGTACTCCAAGGAGCAGGAGCGCGAAGCGGACTACCTGGCCGCGCTGATCCTGTACCGCGCCGGCATCGACCTGGAGAAGGCGCGCGGCGTCCTCCTGGCAATGGCACGCAGTTCGCACCGGACCGAGACGACGATTTTGGACAGCCATCCGGTGGGGCCCGAACGCCTCGCCGCCTGGGATCGCGCCGTGGCGGAGATCCGCGCGTCCGGCGGCCGGCTGCCGCCGCGGGCTTGACGGCCGTGTCCTGCGTTAGCCGAGGATCAGGAGCAGCCGGCGATGGGTCGTAGGCTCCGACGGCAGCTCCTCGACAGGCCGGGCGAGGGGCAGCGGCTGTCCGGTCATGATCATCTCGTGCAGGCAGTGCCGCGCGCGAGCCGAGAGGCCGTGCAGCGCGTCATCCTCCGTGCGGCCGGAGGCGACGATGCCCGGCAGATCGGGAATCCAGCCGACGAAGCCTCCGTCATCCTCGCGTTCGATCAAGGCGTAATAGCAGGCGTCCGGCATGGTCCCATCCTTTGGATAGATGCTCCGGACGCATGGTCTGATCGTCATTGATCTGGATCAAGGCGTTGCCGGAGCGGTCATCCTTTGCGGCGGCCAGGGGCCGTGTCGCGCAGAAGGGTGAGGGCCGCCTGCACACCGCCTGCCTTGTGCGGCACATCGGCAAGGCCCAGCGCCATCTCGACGCCGGACAGGGTGCCCATCAGCATCAGGTCGTTGAAGTCGCCGAGATGGCCGATGCGGAAGACCTTGCCCGCGACCTTGGAAAGGCCCTGGCCCAGCGACAGGTTGAAGTTCTCCAGCGCCACCTTGCGGAAGGCGTCGGCGTCGTGACCGTCCGGCATGACGATGGCGGTGAGCGCGTTCGAGCAGGCCTTCTCCTCGCCGCACAGGATCTCGAGTCCCCAGCCGTGGACGGCGGTGCGCGTGGCCTCGGCGTGGCGCGCATGCCGGGCGAACACGGAATCGAGCCCTTCCTCGAGCAGCATGTCGCAGGCCTCGTTGAGGCCGTAGAGCAGGTTGGTTGCCGGCGTATAGGGAAACCAGCCGTTGGCGTTGGCGGCCAGCATCTCGTCCCAGTTCCAGAAGGCCTTCGGCAGCTTGGACGACTTCGACGCGGCGACGGCCTTTTCGCTGACGGCGTTGAAGGAGAGGCCGGGCGGCAGCATGAGACCCTTCTGCGAGCCGGCGACCGTCACGTCGACGCCCCAGGCGTCGTGGCGGTAGTCGATCGAGCCCAGGGAGGAGATCGTGTCGACCAGCAGCAGCGCCGGATGCTTCGCCGCGTCGATCGCGCGCCGGATCGCCGAGATGTCGCTGGTCACGCCGGTCGAGGTCTCGTTGTGCACGATGCAAACGGCCTTGATCGCATGCTCCTTGTCTTCGACCAGCCGCTTCTCGATCGCCGCCGGATCGGCCGGCCTGCGCCAGTCGCCCCCCATGAATTCCGACCGGATGCCGAGCTTGTCGGCCATCTTCTTCCACAGCGACGCGAAGTGACCGGTCTCCCACATCAGCACGAGATCCCCCGACGAGAGCGTGTTCACCAGGGCCGCTTCCCACGCGCCGGTGCCCGACGCCGGATAGACGATCACCGGCTGCTTCGTCTGGAAGACCTGACGGATGCTGCGCAGGACCTTCTTGGCCAACGCGTTGAACTCGGGTCCGCGGTGGTCGATGGTCGGATAGTCCATCGCCCGCAGGATGCGGTCGGGAACGTTGGTCGGCCCGGGGATCTGCAGAAAATGGCGTCCGCTGGGATGTGAGTTCAGGCGCATGTCGGAATTCCTTAAGGCCGGCGTACCGCTTCGATGGGATACACTTGCATTTTGTATACAATATGCGAGAGTGCGTCCAGAGCATGGACGGACTCAACATTGCCATCGCCCGATCGACGCTGCCGCAGGCGGCGGCGGAGCGGTTGCGCACGCTGATCATCGAGGGAGCGCTGGCGCCTGGGGCGCGGCTGAACGAACGCGAGCTCAGCGAGCAGCTCGGCGTGTCGCGCACGCCGCTGCGCGAGGCCTTCCGGCTGCTGGCGGCCGAAGGGCTGCTCGTCCAGCTGCCCAACCGGGGCGTGCAGGTGGTAGCGCTGTCGCCGGACGATGTACGCGATGCCTTCGAGGTCATGGCTTCGCTGGAAGGACTGGCCGGCGAACTCGCCGCCCGCCGCGTGAGGGACGACGACATCGCCGACCTGGAGGCGATGCAGGCCGATCCCCAGAAGGGGCACCGCGCGCGGGACCCCC
>Ga0182792_1003402_pt1 | contig 10218 bp, 10 predicted proteins | sample Passage237B_FD_130497 | JGI IMG/M metagenome (GOLD analysis project Ga0182792, IMG submission 130497) | Cellulose adapted compost microbial communities from Newby Island Compost Facility, Milpitas, CA, USA - Passage2 37B (version 2) (version 2) ... | reverse complement strand
CAGTGTATTATCCTCCAGCTTCAGAACGCGTTTCTCATTTCCGACCTTTTAAAGATTTTATGCGCATCAGTGTGCTGAACACCTTCCTGACATTTGCGGCTTTACTATGGATTCATCCTCGAAATTTCGTATTGAAACTTACAAAGCGCGAGGGCTGGAAAGCTATTTTTCGGCAGCTTTTTGTTCATCCGGAAGAAAGCCATCATCATAAAGCAAAAAGCCTGGCTTTCGGTGTGTTTATGGGCATAGTACCCGTTTGGGGATTTCAGTTGCTGATTGGTATTCCCTTGGCATTATTTTTTAGGATGAATAAAACCCTGTTTGTCTTAGCTGCCAATATCAGCATCTTTCCCTTTACGCCATTTTTCTGGGCTTTAAGTCTCATAGCGGGGAAGATATTGTTGGGTCATGACGACTGGTCGTTTATGATGAGTGGAAGTACATTATATCAGTTTAAAGAAGCAGGAGCAGCGTTTTTCCTAGGGGGCACAGTATTGGCAATATGCGCTGCGGCTTTAACCTATTGCTTTGCCCGCTTGGCAATGTTTTTCTTAAGGAAATCTGCGCCTTCAGCATAATTTTTATGCTGGATACACTTCTACAATTCCAGGGAACAGATAACTGTGGCCGCTACTAATTTCAACGCAGGTATAACGGGTACGACGTTTAGCTAATTTCTGAAAAACACGACCATCCGGTAATGTAAAATGCTTACCCTCTGGAATGTTTTCTACAAAAGTCTTTCTATCATCTTCTTCCTTATCGAATTTTTTCAAAGTTTTATAAAGATGGAGATCAGTACAGGTAGATGCCTTCATATTGTTGAGATAGCGATTCAAGGCTTGCTGTATGGACTCGGGGAATATATTGCTGGCTAAAAAATCTGCCAGTAGCCAACTAAACGTTTTTTTCCATTCCGCACCGTGGGCAGCAACCCTTGACCCGTATTGAACAAAAGTGTATAAATGTGCTAATTCATGCAATAGCGTAACAAGAAAACTGTAAGGATTCAGATTGCCATTAACACTGATGCGATGCTGTTTGCTATTGGCCAGAGGTGGACGATAATTACCCTGTACCGTCTTTCGATCGCGGGAAACAACCAGGTGCAAAGGATAGGCCCGAAGATGTGGCAATAATTTTTCGAAAGTATTTTCAGGCAAGAAATGTTGAATGGCCTGCAATGGCTCTTTCCTTAAGGGCATAAAACAAAGCTACTAGGATTTATCCTTAACAAGGCGTGCTAACTTTACTGTTTCAATTATGGTATAAATCAGGTACATTCCTAGAAAAATAAAAATGGTAGGTTTATTAATGACCCGGTTATTGATAAAGATATACAGCAATAATGCGCCGATAGCTACAAAAAACTTCAACATGGCTCCTGCTGTTTTTGCTCGTACCAATACATTGGGATTGTCGTTTTTTGCAGCTCGGGTAATAATAAAAAAATTAGCTACTGCTATCAATGCCAGAATCAGATTCCCTGCCAACAATAGCTTAAAATCGGGCACCCAGCCCTGTTGGTACAATCCATAGGAAATTCCGGTTATCAGCAGAAATGCTACTGCCATCAATAAAAAAAAGGAGCGCATAAAACAAATTATAAATGTTACTTTGCAAAAGTACGAACTCCTGAACCACTGAAACAACATGAACTCCAATAATAAAATATTTGAATTGGCTGCTTCTTTTGTCAGGCAAACCAATCGCCATGTTTTCCTTACCGGAAAAGCCGGAACTGGTAAAACCACTTTCCTAAAATATATTCAGCAACATTGCGGCAAAAAAATGGCGGTAGTGGCACCTACCGGGGTAGCGGCCATCAACGCCGGAGGAGTAACTATACACTCCTTTTTCCAATTGCCCTTAGGAACCTTTATTTTCAACTATCGTCCTGACTGGGGCGAAAGTGAAAGTCAAATCTTCAATAAAAACCAATTGCTGGGAAAGCTGCGGCTTCAACAAGATAAACGTATCCTGCTCAAAGAATTGGAGCTTTTAGTCATTGATGAAGTTTCCATGGTTCGAGCAGATGTGCTGGATGCCATAGATACAGTTCTGCGCTCGGTACGTCGTTGTCAGCACCTCCCCTTTGGTGGAGTACAGGTTCTTTTTATAGGCGATTTATTCCAATTACCCCCGGTAGTACGGCAACAGGAACAATTCTTGTTGAACCAGGTTTATAAAAGTCCCTTCTTCTTTGATGCAATGGTAATAGGAGATTGTGATCTGGTTTATGTTGAATTGAAGAAGATCTACCGACAACATGATGATGTTTTTATAAACATCCTCAACAATATACGGAATTGTAATGTACAGCAGGAAGATATGGAATTGCTCCATAGGCATTATAAACCCAATTTCAACTCCAGCCCCAGTGATGAATTGATCACACTCACTTCTCATAATTACCAGGCAGATACCATTAACAAACAAGAATTAGAAAAACTCAGCTCTAAAACCTTTTTGATAGAAGCTGAAATAGAAAAGGATTTTCCGGAAAATGCTTATCCTGCAGAAAAAACGCTGCGTTTGAAAGAAGGTGCACAAATCATGTTTATACGTAATGATAAAAATGAAATTCGCCGCTATTACAATGGAAAGATTGGTACCGTTGAACGCATCAGCCAGGACGGAAAAGAAATATTCGTAAGGTTTAAAGACGAACCGGAACTGCTGACATTAGAAAAAGAAACTTGGAAGAATATTCGCTATAAATACAATCCAGAAGATGACGATATCAATGAAGAGACGTTGGGAACATTCACACAATATCCTATTCGTTTGGCATGGGCAGTTACTATACATAAAAGTCAGGGACTTACCTTCGACAAAGCTATTGTAGATGCAGGACGATCTTTCGCTCCCGGTCAGGTTTATGTAGCACTCAGTAGATTAAGGAGTTTAGAAGGTCTTATTCTGCGTTCGCGTATCGGATATGACGCTATAAAAACTGACGCACGGGTTTTGGATTTTTCAAAAAATGAAATGAACGACGGTTTACTTGAACAGCTATTGTTACAATCCCAAAAGAAGTTTTTAGTCGATTCCTTACTACAGGTTTTCAATATGGAAAAAGTGGATGACTACATCAATACACATATTCAAAATACCCGTTTCAACGCTTTGCCTGAAGGCACTGAAGCGGAGCAATTCATAAATCAGTTGGCATCAACAATTTTTTCACTGCAGGAAACTGCGCAAAAATTCCAAACACAACTTCAGCGACACCTTCAACAAAACTATGAAGAGGTGCAACAATTTCATGACCGGGTTAAAGCTGCGGCAACATGGTTTGATAAAAACATTAACGAACTACTCATTCAGCCGCTCCAAGAGCACCTTTCGAGGATGCGGGTAAAGCAGCGAACAAAACAATATGTAAAAGCTACTACCGCATTGCTGCATACGATTAAATATCAAAATGCCCGAATAAAACAAGCTGCAGTAGTTACTGAAGCATGGGCAAACCATGCAGATTGGCAACAGTTGATGGATGGCATTACCATAATGAATGCTCCGAAAATACCAGCAGATGATTCATTGGCAATTAAAGGAGATGATATTACCTCCACTTCCACTAAAGGCATGACAAAACATATTTCATTTGAAATGTTTCAGGAAGGAAAATCAATTGAAACTATTGCTGCCGAAAGGGGCTTAACTATGGGAACGATTGTAGGACATCTTTTGGATTGGGTGGAAAAAGGAGAAATTGATATCCATGTTTTTGTTAAAGAAGAAAAGTTGCCCGTAATATTAGAGGTCATACAACAAAATATCGAAGCAACTTCCAGCCAGATAAAATCTTTACTCGGGGAGGATTACAGCTATCCCGAAATCAAAGCAACCTTAAGTTATTGGCGATTTCTGGTATCAAAAAAAACGGGAAACGTACAAAATGAACGGAGTGGCAATCAACCATAATATGGCCGTATCATCCAATACACTACTACCCCGCTAACCGATACATAAAACCAAAGCGGCCAGGTATAACGTGCTATTTTTTTATGCCTTTGCCATTCACCGGTTAGGGCCCGGTAAGCAGTAAACAAAATAAAAGGCAATATCAATGCTGCCAAAACAATATGGGTAATGAGTAAGGTATAATACACCGGTCGAATCCAGCCCTCACCACCAAAACTGGTATCGCCGGCATATAGATGATGAGCAATATAAGAAACCAAAAATAAAACGGAAAGAAGGATAGCTCCAAACATCAAATTACGGTGAAGGAGAAATTGTTTGCTCTTTGCAGCAAATAATGCAGCAAGCAACAATAATGCTACCGCAGAATTGATAATAGAATTAGCAAGGGCAAAATAATGCACATCGAATTCGAAGGGAAATTCGGGTTGAATAAGGTGGCGGTCTAAAGCCACGACGGCCAGAAAAATTATTACAGATACCAGGATAATGAGCCGCTTTGCCAGCTTATCTTTCTTTGGAATGAGTGGTTTCAGCATAACAGGAATGAATTGTGTATCGTTTAATGCTTCGGTTTTTTCTCTAAATATAAAATGGCAATATCATCTGCCAATTGGCGCATGGCCAGGGTATCCAAACCGTCATAATATCCCCGTATATAACGGGAAGAATCAATCAGCACTAATTTATTAGAATGCATCATGGCACCTGGTTCGTCAGCTTCACTTAGTATTAATCCCAGTTCGTTCTTAGCATAATTGAAAATGGCCTCACGCTCACCGGTCATAAACCACCAGGTGTTGTGCTCCTTGGTATATTGGTTGGCATAGGCTCTTAAGGCAGGTATGCTATCACGATCCGGATCTACACTAATGCTAACAAATTGTACCCACTCCGGAAGTTTTTTGGTATAGGACTTTTGCAGCATTTGCATGGAGGCACTAAGCATAGGGCAGGTAGAACGGCAGGTGGTGAAGATAAAATCTACAACCAAAACCTTTCCTTTCAGATCCTGATTGAGAGATACCTGTTCCCCTAATTGATTCCATCCCTCCAAGTCATTCACTTGATGAAAAATTGTATCACTTATCTCCTTTCCTTTTGCATCCATATTATGCTCAATGCGGTCAATACGATAGTACGCGGGCAATTGAATTCTACCGTTGGAGTAATGCCTGGCTATAAAATATAAAGATAACGGTAGCAAGCATGCTACCGTTATTCCTAAAATATATCGGATGATTTTGTTCATTCTTTAGCGAATGCTATCGCATCCTGTTCAAGCAGGAGGCAATGGATAATCAGGAAAAGATATCTTTAATGGTGTTTGCAAAAGTGAAGTTCATATTCAACCAATGCTGTCCATCTGCTAAAAATGCTATTATCAACCAGAAGAACAGTAATAAGGGAACCAATACGAAATACACAAAATTCTTCTTCTCATCACCTAAGTGCATAAACACCTTTACAATATAGAACGCCTTGAATATGGTAAGGATAAGGAAGATGGCAATAATTACACTAAAAGGTTGAAATCCGTGACCTAATAAGCCCAGTAGCACCTCAACTATGGTAACAACAGTAAGGATACCGGTAACTTTCCAGATACGCTTTACCTGATCCTTACTTTCCTTAGAGTTGATATCAGAATGATGTGATAAAGCACCAGAGTATAACTTAGACTGATCACCTTCATAGAGGTGTTGAAGGTCATGATTGCTATAGTGAGCTGACATAAAATTGTAAAGTATTATTTATTTTGAAATAAAAATCTGTAATAAAAATATGCTTAGAGCAGGTAGAAGCAAGTGAATACGAATACCCAAACCAAATCCACAAAGTGCCAGTACAATCCCACTTTTTCTACCATTTCATAATGGCCTCTTTTTTCATAAGTACCATTAATAGTATTTACCAAAATCATGATATTCAGGAATACCCCACTGGTAACGTGTGCTCCGTGAAAGCCGGTAATGCTAAAGAAATAATTATAGAAATTGTGCGTGGCATCCATTGCCAGCTTTGGATTCGTCTCAAAGACCTGTTTGACAATATCTTTATTATGATTAAACAAATGGGTAAATGATTCTACCGGAGTATTCAAATCGGTAAAAGAACCCCACCAGCCACCGGTATGGTAGAGGTGCGTCCATTCCCAAGCCTGACAGCTTAAAAAGGCAATACCGCCGATGATAGTCCATAATAACCATTTAATCACACCTTCACGGTTGTTATGATGACCGGCATGAACGGCCAAAACCATAGTTACGGAGCTTAAGATGAGGATAAACGTCATCAGACTCACGAACATGAGCGGAAGGTAACGCTCTCCGAAGAAAGGAAAGGTGTGAAACACATGATTGGGATCAGGCCACACTTTACTGAAAAATCGTGTAGTGCCATAAGAAACCAGAAATGCCCCGAAGGTAAATGCATCAGACAACAGGAAAAACCACATCATGATTTTGCCGTAGCTCACATTGAAGGGAGAGCGTCCGCCGCCCCATTTGGATAGTTTTTCGATGTCGTAAGTTTGTGTAGCCATTGATGCCTGTGCCATAATAGATTATAAGTATTGTTACGATACGCTATGAAAAAAATTTTTACTTTGTATAAAAATCCGGTGCAAGTTAAACGCTAAAATTTAATTATGCAAGCCAGCTTTTACATTTTTATGACATCTATATTTTTTATTGATTCAATAAGAAAAATACAAAGAGGTAAAGCCATAAAATATCAACAAAATGCCAGTATAAAGCTACTATTTCTATTCCGGTTGCACTGTACACTTTAACCCTTCGAGCAAAGGTGCGCAAGAACAGAATTATCAGTGCCACCATTCCACCGGCAATATGTAAGGCGTGTACCAGTACAATTACGGTAATAAACTGTAACGATACATTGTTATTCCATGCAAATTGAGCATATAAATCTTTGAACCCTAAAAACTGTAAAACCACGAAAGCCAGACCCAGCAATAAGGTTAATGTCACCATATTTTTATGAAAAGTCATCTTCCGCGATTTAAAACTTTTCACGGCAAGATGCATAGTAACACTACTAAGTATTACCACTATCGTGGAAATGATAAACTCTACCGGTATCTTATAATGCAACCAGTTGCCTTGAGACTTACGAACGATAAAACCGCTGGTAAATCCGCCAAACATCATAATAATACTGCCGATCGCAATCCACATCGCAAATTTCTGTGGATGAATCTTCTTCGGCTCTTTCTGAATTTCCTGTTGCATCGGTATCATTTTGTTATAATTGGATTCCCAAATCTTCGGGAATGAACGATTTTATTTGCCTTGTTTTTATTGAAAAACCTTGCCAATAGTTTTAATTTTCAGAGGAAGGTCCTTTTTCTACAATCTTTACTTTTTTATTGATTTTTGAAAATGTTTTTCCGTACTAGTATATAATCCAATTTAAATTTTAATGGTGTTATCCCTTAGAGCCGGTCAATCAGTAATGCCAACAACACCGCCGGTAAATACAAAAACGAAGAATACAATAAGCCCTTGGCAGATTTTTTATCATTTTTACGATAAAATCTCCAAGACATAATAAAGTAAAAAACACCAACAGCAACTGCTATGCATGTGCCCGCAATTCCGGTCATTTGCATGGCATAAGGCCACATGGCCAAAGGGATCAGCGGAAGGCTGTAGAACATACATTGTAAGCCAGTAAAATTAGTTTTCCCCTGCGAAGAAGGCAGCATCATGATGCCGGCTTTCAGATAATCATCATATCCTAACCAGGCAATAGCCCAAAAATGGGGAAACTGCCATAAGAATTGAATGATGAATAAAATCCATCCTCCCATATCTGTAGCACTCGTGAAAGAATTGGTGGCAGCTACCCAGCCAATCAAGGGGGGCAAGGCTCCGGGGATGGCTCCGATAAATGTAGCAATGGGATGAATCTTCTTCATAGGTGTATAGGCAAAGCCATACAGCAATAAAGAAATTAAGCTTAAAATACCGGTAAGCGGGTTGAAATAAGCTGACAATATAGCTACGCCTATTACTGCTGAGATGAAGGTAACTATCCAGGCTTCTGTAGTACCCATGCGTCCATCAGGAAGTGGCCGTGTCATGGTACGCTTCATCATGCGGTCGCTATAGCGCTCTATGATCTGGTTGATAACATTGGAAGCATTGGTTACTAACATACCTCCAACAAACAGAGCCAGTACATCTTTCCAAATAAATGCAATACCGGGTGCAAAGAGGTACCCAACAATGCTGGAAAATGCAATCATAAAGCTCAGATTTGGCTTCATCATCTGAGCATAATCCCTCATCCGGGCAAGCGGGCGGGGAAAAGGTTTCGCTTTTATTGTGTCTTCCTGCAACATAATCAATTCAACTAGGTTGAATATTGGCGGCAAAGGTAATGAAAAAAGGATACCACTTTAGGGAAATATTACATGCAGGAGCATTCAAAAAGGCATTTTTTGACTAAATGTACATGCTGTAACATTTTTATAGCTTTATAACTCTTTTATTATTCCAATGTGTTGATTGCACAACATGATAATTTCATCAAACACATAATCTATTGCATGCATATTATCGTTCCTGAAACAGGCAACCTAAAAAACCTTACTTTTCGCAATAAAATATGACCAACTATAAAAGAACTTCTTTAGTATTTACAAAATTCGTCACAAAATTAGCCTGCAACCGAGTGCTTATTGGCAAATTCCGGAATAAAAATTGCATCTTGCAGGGTTCTTGTTAACATAGCTACCTATTGTTACAGCTCTAAACAACAAACATGGATTCGATTATTGCATTTTTTCAGCATCTTACAGATGCCCAATGGCTGATGGATAATGGCGGCCTTTATGTAGTGGTGTTGATTATTTTTGCAGAAACTGGTTTGTTTATCGGATTTTTCCTTCCGGGTGATTACCTGCTCTTTATAGCCGGAATGGTAGTAGCTGCCGCACCTGAACCTTTTGCAACGCCTTTATTCAACCTTATATATTGGTGTACGCTCTTGTCCGGGGCAGCTATTATAGGTAATTCTGTTGGTTATTGGTTTGGAAAACGTTCAGGTCCTTATCTTTTTGAGCGTAAGGACACCTGGCTATTCAAGAAGAAACATATTTACCAGGCAAAACACTTTTATGAAAAACGGGGCGGTATTGCTATTGTCATTGCCCGTTTTTTGCCTGTAGTGCGCACTTTCGCTCCAATTGTTGCCGGAGTGGTTAAGATGGATTTCAAAAAATTTACTCTTTACAATGTTTCCGGAGCCCTACTTTGGGTATTCGGACTAGTTGCTTTAGGATTTGCTTTAGGGAATAATGCCTGGGTGAAAGAACATTTGGAATATATCGTTATAGGTATCATTGTTGTAACTACCACTCCGGTACTATTCAAAATGATCTGGGGAAAATTTCACCACCCGCATCCTCATCCACTTGAAGAAGAAAAAAAAGCGGAACAGGAGGTGCTCTAAAACCTGCCCTACTTTTTTCAAGTTTGATTTTCTGTTAAAATCTAAATTATTCATCTTCCTTAAATAAGGGGAACCATATCTTTATGTGGCGCAGTGCGAATAGTTTAGGTACTGATCAATGGATTTTTTTAATCAACAGGTCTAATTTTAGGGAGGGATAAAAGGGACTTAAAAATCTTTCTACTACCATTTCAACAATGTCATGTTTTACAGCCCTTACTTCCTGCCAGGCCTGGCAATTCTGTTGAAAAATGGGGAAATGCGTAGCTTTGTCAGCTCAATTTCTCAACCTGAATGTTTAAACCGGGCTTTTTAACAGGCTTATTGTTGTTAGTTTTAGCTACAGGGCTATTTGCTCAGCAGACCAACGATACCTTGCCTGAAGTAGAAGTAAAAGCCACTAAAGCAAACCCTTCCGGACAGGTTCAATCAGCCTTCACTGCAGGCCAGGCACATCAGGAGATCGACCCATTGTATCGACAGTTTTACCAAGTTGATGACCTTGGAAGGATGTTGACACAACAATCTTCAGTTTTTATTAAATCTTATGGTATAAATAGCATGGCTACTTTAAGCATGAGAGGTGCTTCAGCAGCCCAGTCGGGTGTATATTGGAAAGGAATTCCACTGATGAATCCGGCATTAGGAGTAGCAGACATTTCGCTGCTGCAGGCCGGTATGTTTGATGAGGTAACATTGCAATATGGAGGTTCCGGTGCATTGTGGGGCAGTGGAAATGTAGGCGGAGCGATATTACTCGGTAATAAACCTTTTCGTTTTTATGAAAAAAAAGCGAACATGTCATTG
>Ga0182792_1003400_pt1 | contig 10222 bp, 9 predicted proteins | sample Passage237B_FD_130497 | JGI IMG/M metagenome (GOLD analysis project Ga0182792, IMG submission 130497) | Cellulose adapted compost microbial communities from Newby Island Compost Facility, Milpitas, CA, USA - Passage2 37B (version 2) (version 2) ... | reverse complement strand
TCGACAGGGTCGGCCTGAACGGCCTTTGCCTAGTGACCGCCGATCCGTATCAATGACGGAAGTGGCGCACGCCGGAGAGCACCATCGCCACGCCGCGCTCGTCGGCCGCGTCGATCACCTCCTGGTCGCGCATCGAGCCGCCCGGCTGGATGACGCAGGCGGCGCCGTGGTCGATCACCACGTCCAGCCCGTCGCGGAAGGGGAAGAAGGCGTCGCTCGCCACCGCCGAGCCGGCCAGCGACAGGCCCGCATGCTCGGCCTTGATGCTGGCGATGCGCGCCGAGTCGAGCCGGCTCATCTGGCCCGCGCCCACGCCCAGCGTCATGCCGCCGGCGCAGAACACGATGGCGTTGCTCTTGACGTACTGCGCCACCTTCCAGGCGAAGAGCAGGTCCTGCAGTTGCTCGGGCGTCGGCTGCTTCTTCGTCACCACCTTGAGGTCGGCCGCCTTCAGCACGTGGTTGTCGGCGGTCTGGATCAAGAGGCCCGAGCCGACGCGCTTGACGTCCATCGCGTTGCGGCCGTTGTTCCAGTCGGTCGCGCCGCCCGGCGGCAGGTCGATCTGCAGGATGCGCACGTTCTGCTTGGCCTTGGTGGCCTGGAACACGGCCAGCGCCTCCGGGCTGTAGCCGGGCGCCATCAGCACCTCGACGAACTGCTTGTTGATCTCCTGCGCGGCGGCCAGGTCCACCGGCCGGTTGAAGGCGATGATGCCGCCGAAGGCGGAGGTCGGATCGGTCTTGAAGGCCTTGGAATACGCTTCCAGCGCGTCCTTGCCGACGGCCACGCCGCAGGGGTTGGCGTGCTTGACGATCACGCAGGCCGGTTCGTCGAAGCTCTTGACGCATTCCCAGGCGGCGTCGGCGTCAGCGATGTTGTTGTAGCTCAGCTCCTTGCCCTGCAGTTGCTTCGCCGTCACCAGCGAGCCGGGCGCCGGGTACAGGTCGCGGTAGAAGGCGGCCTGCTGGTGCGGGTTCTCGCCGTAGCGCAGGTCCTGCAGCTTGACGAAGCGGCCGTTGCTCTGCGCCGGGAACAGCGAGCGCACCGGCGCTGCCTGGCCCGCGCTGGCCTCGAAGTCGATCGAAGACAGGTAGTCGCTGATGGCGCCGTCGTAGTCGGCGATGCGGTTGAAGGCGGCCACCGAGAGGGCGAAGCGCGTCTTGTCGCTCCCCTTGCCGCCTTCCTTCAGCTCGGCCAGCACCTGCGCGTACTGCGAGGCGTCGGTCAGCACCGCCACGTCCTTCCAGTTCTTGGCCGCGCTGCGCACCATCGCCGGGCCGCCGATGTCGATGTTCTCGATCGCGTCCTCGAGCGTGCAGCCGGCCTTGGCGACGGTCGCCTCGAAGGGATAGAGGTTGACCACCAGCAGGTCGATGGTGTCGATGCCGTGCTGCTCGATCGCCGCCACGTGCGCCGGCAGGTCGCGCCGCGCCAGCAGGCCGCCGTGGATCTTCGGGTGCAGCGTCTTCACGCGGCCGTCGAGCATCTCGGGAAAGCCGGTGTGGTCGGCCACCTCGGTCACCGGCAGGCCGGCGTCGGCCAGCAGTTTGGCGGTGCCGCCGGTGGACAGCAGCTTCACGCCCAGCGCGTCGAGCGCCTTCGCGAAGTCGAGGATGCCGGTCTTGTCGGAGACGGAGAGAAGGGCCGTGAGCGCCATGATGAGGTTGGATTGCGGGTGAGTGGGAAGTGACGCTCGTGAAGCGGGGCGAGCGCAGCGAAGCCGTTTCGGGGACACCCGCGGAGCCGGCTTTGCCGGGCCGCAGGGTGTGCCCCCTGCAAGGGGGTTGGCGGAGCGGACGAAGTCCGCGGGGACTGGGGGTTATTTCAAAATCCTGTGCTCGACGAGCTTCTTGCGCAGCGTGTTGCGGTTCAGGCCGAGCCACTGGGCGGCGCGCGACTGGTTGCCTTCGGCGCGCGACATCACCACCTCCAGCAGCGGCTTCTCGACCACGTTGACGATCATGTCGTACATGCCGTCCGGCTCGGTGCCGCGCAGGTCCTTGAAGTAGCCTTCCAGGCTGCTGCGTACGCACTCCTCGATCTGCTTCTTGCTCATCTCGTTCTCGTGTTGTCGTCCTTGGGCCGCGTCGCGGCACGCAGGCCGCCGGCGCTCGCTTCAGTGCAGGCTGCCGCAGTGCGCCTCGTGCTCGTCCTGCTCGTCGGGCAGCACCGGCGCTGCCGCAGGCAGCCGGTCCATGCACCGGCCGAGCGCATCGAAGAAGTCGGCGACCGCCTGAAGCTGCTCGCGCGCATCCTCGATGCGGTTCATGCGGTCGCGGAAATTCTCGCCGCCCGGCAGCGCCCGCACGTACCACCCGATGTGCTTGCGCGCGGTTCGCACGCCGCTGCGCTCGCCGTACAGCGCATGGTGTTCCTGCAGGTGCTCCAGCAGCAGCCGCTGCACCTCGGCCACCAGCGGCGGCGCCAGGTGCTGGCCGGTCGCGAGGAAGTGGCCCACTTCGCGGAAGATCCAGGGCCGTCCCTGTGCCGCGCGGCCGATCATGACCGCGTCGGCGCCGGTGGCGGCCAGCACCTCGCGCGCTTTCTCGGGCGAATCGATGTCGCCGTTGGCCACCACCGGGATGCGCACGGCCGCCTTCACCGCGGCGACGGTGTCGTATTCGGCCTGGCCCTTGTAGCCCTGCTCGCGCGTGCGGCCGTGCACGGTGAGCATCTGCACGCCGGCGCGCTCGAAGTCGCGCGCCAGCTTTTCGGCGTTGCGGCATTCGGCACTCCAGCCGGTGCGCATCTTCAGCGTCACCGGCACGCCGTGCGGCGCCGCGGCGGCCACCACTGCCTCGGCGATGGCGAGCGCCAGCGGCTCGTCGCGCATCAGCGCCGAGCCGGCCCAGCGGCTGCACACCTTCTTGGCCGGGCAGCCCATGTTGATGTCGATGATCTGCGCACCGCGGTCGATGTTGTACTGCGCGGCCTCGGCCATCATGGCCGCATCGGTGCCGGCGATCTGCACCGAGATGGGGCCCGGCTCGCCGGCATGGTCGGCGCGGCGCGAGGTCTTCAGCGAATTCCACAGGTCCTTGCGCGAGGTCACCATCTCGCTGACCGCGTAGCCCGCGCCGAGCGAGCGGCACAGCTTGCGGAAGGGCCGGTCCGTCACACCGGCCATGGGCGCGACGAACAGCCGGTTCTCCAGCGCGATGGGGCCGATGTGCATGGTGGTGGAAGGAACGGGCGGGCGCGCCCGGGTTGCTGAAAAATGAGGCAAGGATTCTAGCCAGCGGCGATTTCAGCGACTGAAACGATTTGCACCCTGCCGCGCGCTCGTCTCCCCTGCTTTCGGCCCGGCTTCCGACAGCGATGGCCGGGCAGTGCTTCCTATACTGCCGCGCCGCCATCGTCCTCCATGCAAGTCTGGCTCGACTCCCTCCTCGCCCTGCTCTCGCTGCCGCAGTACGGCCTCACGACGCTGTTCGTCGTCGCCTTCGTCTCGGCCACGCTGCTGCCCATGGGCTCGGAGCCGGCGCTGTTCGGGCTGCTCAAGCTCAACCCCGAAATGTTCTGGCCGGCGGTGCTGGTCGCCACCGCCGGCAACACGCTGGGCGGCGCCCTGAGCTGGTGGATGGGCTACGGCGCGCACAAGATGGCCGACAAGTACGCACACTCCAGCCATCACCTGCGCGCACTCGCGTGGCTGGAGCGCATGGGCCCGAAGGCCTGCCTGCTGAGCTGGCTGCCGCTGGTGGGCGACCCGCTGTGCGCCGTGGCCGGCTGGCTGCGCCTGGCGTTCTGGCCCTGCGTGCTCTACATGGCCATCGGCAAGTTCGGGCGCTACGTGGTGATGACGGTGGCGCTGCTGTACATCTGGCCCGACAGCTAGGGCCTGCGCTCACGACACGGCCGGCGCGTCCGCCTCCAGCGCGTCGCCGACATGCCCGGCCAGCAGGTCGTCCAGCGCCGCAGCGCCGCGCTTGTACCGCTGGCGGATCCGGTAGAACGGCCTGTGCAGCGGCGGCAGCACCGTGTGCAGGACGGCCAGCCTCCCGAGCGCCAGTTGATCCCGCACGGCATGCAGCGACAGGCAGGTGATCCCGAGCCCTGCGGCGGTCGCCTGCTTGATCGCCTCCGTGTCGCCCAACTGGGTGGTCGACTCGAAGCCGCCCAGGTGCGGCAGCAGGAGCTGGTCGAGCAATTCGCGCGTGCCGGAGCCGGCCTCGCGCAGCAGCCAGCGCTGCGCGCGCAGTTCGTTCACGCTCGCCGCCTCGCCGCGCCCCGCCAGCGGATGCCCGGCCGCGGACACGATGGCCAGTTCGTCCGTGCCCCAGGCCTGCACGTCCAGCTCGTCGGAATGGCAGGGCCCTTCGATCAGGCCCACGTCGACATCCGTGCGCAGCACGGCGGCGACGATGTCCTGCGTGTTGCCGATGCGCATCTCTACCGTCACGCGCGGCCGCTCGCGCTGGAACTGCGCGATGCGGGCCGGCATGACGTAGTTGCCGATGGTGGTGCTCGCGCCCAGCCGGATGTGCGCGGGCAGGGCGCCATGCCGGCCGGCGGCGCCGTCCACGCCGAAATCACGCTCGATCTCCATCGCCGCGCTCAGCACCGCGCGTGCGCGCGAGTGGAGCGCGCGCCCCGTCTCGTTGAGCAGCAGGCGCTTGCCTGCACGGTCGAACAGCGGCGCGCCCAGCAGGGATTCCAGTTCCGCCAGCGCGGCGCTGGTGGCCGACTGCGACAGGGGGATGCTGGCGGCGGCCGCGGTGGTGCTGCCCGACTCCGCGATCGCGGCAAAGATCTGAAGCTGTCTGAGCGTCAGCCTCATGGGGTCGCTTTATTCATAAGATGAGTTGATCATATTCATATAACTCGTTTTTCATTGGCGCGCCGCGCCGCCAACATCGGGCTCCTTTCAGGAAAAGAAGAAAGAGAGCCTCATGCCTGCATCCGGCGGCAGCGCAGCCCCTTCGCTGCGCCGCGCGATCCTTCCGGTCTCGCCCTCCCTGCTGCCCGGCCTGGCGCTGGCGGGCGCCATCGCTTTCGCGGCGCTGCGCCTCGGCGCGCTGCCCTGGTTCCAGGACAGGGGCCTGAGCGCGCTCACCCTGGCGATCGTGATCGGCATGCTGATCGGCAACACCGTCTATCCGCGGCTGCAGGCCCGGGTCGACGAGGGCATCGCGTTCTCCAAGACGACGCTGCTGCGCGCCGGCATCGTGCTGTACGGCATCCGCCTCACGTTCGCGGACGTGGCCTCGATCGGCCTGCCCGGGCTGCTCATCGACGCGCTGATGCTGGGGAGCACCTACCTGGGCGCCTACTGGTTCGGCACGCGGGTGCTGCGCCTCGACCGGGAGGCCGCGCTGCTGATCGGCGCCGGCAGTTCCATCTGCGGCGCGGCGGCCGTGATGGCCGCGCAGCCGCTGGTGAAGGCACGCGCCGAGCACGCCACGATCGCGGTGGCGACGGTCGTGGTCTTCGGCACGCTCGCCATGTTCGCGTGGCCCGCGGTCTACCGCATCGGCGCCGAGCACGGGCTGCTGCAGTGGAGCGCGCAGGACTACGGTGTCTTCGTGGGCTCGACCGTGCACGAGGTGGCACAGGTGGTGGTTGCCGGCCGCGCGCTGGGGCCGGAGGCCGCGGACGCGGCCGTCATCACGAAGATGGTGCGCGTGATGATGCTGGCGCCGGTGCTGATGCTGGTGGCCTTCCTGCTGGCCCGCAGCCGGCCGTCGCCGGGCGCGCCGGCGGGAGGCCGCGCGCGCATCGCCGTGCCCTGGTTCGCCTTCGGCTTCATCGCCGTCATCGCATTGAACTCCGTGCTGCCGCTGCCGGCGTCCTGGAAGGGCCCGGCCATCGCCGTGGACGACCTGCTGCTGGCGACCGCCATGGCCGCGCTCGGGCTGACGACGCACGTGTCGGCGCTGCGGCGCGCGGGCATGCGGCCGATGGTGCTGGCGGCGCTGCTGTTCGGCTGGCTGCTGGCCGGCGGGCTGGCGGTGCATCACGCCGTGCACCACGTGCTGCGCTGACGGGCCGCGGCGCCGCAGCCGCACCGGCAGCGATATGCGCCCGCCAGGCGGCGGAAGCTACACGTTGAACAGGAAGTTCATCACGTCGCCATCCTTGACGACGTACTCCTTGCCCTCGCTGCGCATCTTTCCGGCCTCCTTGGCGCCCTGCTCGCCCTGGTGGGCGATGTAGTCGTCGAAGCCGATGGTCTGCGCGCGGATGAAGCCGCGCTCGAAGTCGCCGTGGATCACGCCGGCCGCCTGCGGCGCGGTGTCGCCGACGTGGATGGTCCAGGCGCGCACCTCCTTCACGCCGGCGGTGAAGTAGGTCTGCAAGCCCAGCAGCCGGAAGGCGGCGCGGATCAGGCGGTTCAGGCCCGGCTCGTCCTGGCCGATCTCCTCGAGGAACATCTTCTTGTCCTCGTCGTCCATGTCGGCCATCTCGGCCTCGATCTTGGCGCAGATGGCGACCACCGGCGCGTTCTGGCCGGCGGCGTACTCCTTCAGGCGGTCGAGCAGCGGGTTGTTCTCGAAGCCGTCCTCGCTCACGTTGCCGACGAACATCGCCGGCTTGGCGGTGATCAGGCACAGCGGCTTGAGCAGCAGTTGGTCTTCCTTGCTCAGTTGCAGCGCGCGCGCGGGCTTGCCTTCGTTCAGCGCCGCCTGCACCGGGCCGAGCAGCTTGACCATGGCCGCGGCCTCCTTGTCGTTGCCGCTCTTAGCCGCCTTGGTGTAGCGCTGCAGCGCCTTCTCGACGGTGCCCAGGTCGGCCAGGCACAGCTCGGTCTGGATCACCTCGATGTCCGCGATCGGGTCCACCTTGCCGGCGACGTGGATGACGTTCGGGTCCTCGAAGCAGCGCACCACGTTGACGATGGCGTCGGTCTCGCGGATGTGCGCCAGGAACTGGTTGCCCAGTCCCTCGCCCTTGCTGGCGCCGGCCACCAGGCCGGCGATGTCGACGAACGCGACGATGGCCGGCAGGATGCGCTCGGGCTTGACGATCTCGGCCAGTTGCGCCAGGCGCGGATCGGGCACCTCGACCACGCCCACGTTGGGCTCGATGGTGCAGAAGGGGTAGTTCTCGGCCGCGATGCCGGCCTTGGTCAGCGCGTTGAAGAGGGTGGACTTGCCGACGTTGGGCAGGCCGACGATGCCGCACTTGAGGCTCATGGCGGGGCTTTCGCAAAAGGGTCGGGGAAACGCGCAATTTTAAGGCGCCACCCCTTCGCGCCGGGCCGCGCCCCCCCGGCATCGGCTATCTTTCAGCCGGTTTCCCTCACGCTTCGCTTCGCCATGCCGCGCCCGTCCTCCCGTCCTCACCTTCTCCTGGCGGCCCTGCCCTGCCTGCTGGCGGGCTGCGGCACGGCCGGCGCGCCCAGCCATGTGCTCTTCGGCGCCTATTTCCCGTCCTGGCTGCTGTTCGCGCTGCTGTGGGCGCTGCTGGCCGCCGGCGTGCGCGTGACGATGGTGCTGGCCGGCGGCGGCACCCACTGGCCCTGGCCGCTGGCGCTGTGCACGGCGGCCAGCTTCCTGCTGGCGCTGGGCCTGTGGCTGCTGACGACCGGAGGCCTGCCGTGAAGGCCGCCGGGCAGTCCCGCTTCGCGCCGTCGCGGCGCGGCATCGTGATCGCCGTCGTGGTGCTGGCGCTGGCGGCGGGCGCCTGGGTGCTGCACCGGCGCGGGCAGGTGGTGTCGGCGGACGACGCGACGCTGGACGCCGAGGTCGTCCATATCGCCTCGACGGTGGGCGGGCGCATCGTGCGCATCGCGGTGCGCGAGAACAGCGCGGTGAAGGCCGGCGACGAGCTGTTCCAGATCGACCCCGAGCCGCTGCAGCTGGCCGTCAACCAGGCCGAGGCCGACCTGGCGCTGGCGCGCGCCTCGCTCGCCACCCAGCAGCGCGGCGTCGGCACCCAGCGCTCGGGCGCTGCGCAGGCGGCCGAGCAAGCGCACCGCGCCGAGACGAACCTGGCGCTGGCGCAGCGCACCGTGCAGCGCCTGCGCCCGCTGGCGGCCAAGGGCTATGTGCCGCAGCAGCAGCTCGACCAGGCCGAGACCGCCGAACGCGACGCGCAGACCTCGCTGCGCCAGGCGCGCGAGCAGGAGCGCGCCGCCGCGCAGGCCGTGGGCACGGAAGACGGCGGCCAGGCCACCGTGCGCGCCCGCGAGGCCGCGCTGGCGCTGGCCCGCCATGCGCTGGCCAGCGCCACGGTGCGCGCACCGCACGACGGGCGCGTGGTCGGCCTGGCCGTCTCCAGCGGCGAGATCGTCGTGCCCTCGCAGTCGCTGTTCACGCTGGTGCTCTCGCACGAATGGGCGGCCGTGGCCAACCTGCGCGAGTCGGACCTGTCGCGCATCGCGGTGGGCGACTGCGCCACCGTCTATTCGATGATCGACCGCCGCCGGCCGCTACGCGGCACGGTGCAGGGCATCGGCGCCGGCGTGCTGGACGCCGAGCGCGTCCAGTTGCCGCGCAACCTGCCCTACGTGCAGAAGTCGATGAGCTGGGTGCACGTGGCGCAGCGCTTCCCGGTGCGCGTCCAGCTGCACGAGCCGCCCGATGCGCTGGTGCGCCTGGGCGCCAGCGCAGTGGTCGAGACCCGCCATGGCGACGCCTGCCGCTGAATCCGCCCGGGCACGGCCGCTGCCGCTGCCGCTGCCGGACTGGCGCGCGACGAAGGCGCTGCTGGCGCCCGCGCCGGGCCGGCTCGAGTTCGCGCTGCGGCTGGCGCTGGGGTGCACGGCGAGCGCCGGCGTGGCCGAGTGGTTCCAGACGCCGGAGCCGGCGCTGACCGCCTACGTCGGCTTCTTCCTGCTGCGCGCCGACCGCACCACCAGCATCGTCATGGGCGCGGCGATGCTGGTGCTGGCCTCGGTGCTGATCGGCCTGGTGGCGCTGATGGCCAACGGCCTCGTCGGCCGCCCGGCCGCGCTGCTGGCGTCGATGACGCTGATCGCCTTCGCGCTGTTCTTCCTGACCTCGGCCAGCAAGCTGGCGCCGGTGGGCGGCATCCTGGCGCTGATCACCACCTTCGCGCTGTCGCTGATCGCGCTGGCGCCCGAGGGCGAACTGGCCACCCGCGCGCTGCTGTACGCGTGGCTGATGGTGGGCATCCCGGTGGGCGTGTCCACCGTGGTCAACCTGCTGATCGGCCCGGCGCCGCGCCGGCTGGCCGAACGCGCGCTGGCGCAGCGGCTGTCGGCGGCCGCGGCCGTGCTGCGCCAGGGCGGCGCCAACCACCGCGACGAACTGCAGCGCCTGCGCATGGAAGGCCCAGCCGAGATCCAGGCCTGGCTGCGCCTGGCCGCCGCCGAACACACGAGCCCGCCGCAGGACATCGCGGCCCTGCGCCACGCCTGCGACGCCACCACGCGCGTGCTGCTGCTGGCAGACGTGCTCGACGCCGCGCTGCACGATCCGGCCGCGCGCACCGCCGTGGCCGGCACGCTCGACGGCATGGCCGGCATCCTGGCGCGCGGCGGCTACCCGGTGGAGATCGACCTGCCGCCCGTGGCGCACACGGCCCTTCCCGCACCGGCCGGCCAGGCACTGGCCGCGCTGCGCAGCACCCTGGCGCACTTCGCCGATGCCGAGGCCGCCCCGCCGGACCCGGACCCGCCCGCCGGCTTCCTCGCGCCCGACGCCTTCAGCAGCCCGGCGCACGTGCGCTTCGCGCTCAAGGCCACCGGCGCGGCGATGTTCTGCTACCTGCTCTACAACGCGCTGGGCTGGCAGGGCATCCACACCGCCTTCATCACCTGCTTCATCGTCGCGCTGGGCACGGCGGGCGAGACGGTGGAGAAACTCAGCCTGCGCATCGCCGGCTGCCTGGCCGGCGCGCTGGCCGGCGTGGCGGCGCTGCTGTGGGTGCTGCCCGGCATCCACGGCCTGCCGGGCCTGCTGGCGCTGATCTTCGTGGTGACGCTGGGCGCCACCTGGGTCGCAGCCGGCAGCCCGCGCATCGCCTACGCCGGCTTCCAGATCGCCTTCGCCTTCTTCCTGTGCGTGCTGCAGGGCAGCGGCCCGTCGTACGACCTGGCGGTCGCGCGCGACCGGGTGATCGGCATCCTGATCGGCAACGCGGCCGTGTACCTGGTCTTCACGCGGCTGTGGCCGGTGAGCGTGGCCGGCCGCATCGACGCCGCGCTGGCGGCGCTGCCGGGCCGGCTGGCGCGCATGGCCGAGGCGCCCGACAGCCGCCCTGCCGCCGGACCAGCCGGCCAAGCGGGAGCCCAGCGCGGCGCCCGCCCCGGCCC
>Ga0182792_1003399_pt1 | contig 10226 bp, 8 predicted proteins | sample Passage237B_FD_130497 | JGI IMG/M metagenome (GOLD analysis project Ga0182792, IMG submission 130497) | Cellulose adapted compost microbial communities from Newby Island Compost Facility, Milpitas, CA, USA - Passage2 37B (version 2) (version 2) ... | reverse complement strand
AGACCCGGCGGCGGCAGGCTCAGGCAGCACAGCACCTGGATGAAGCGCACCCGGATCGTCTTGAAGATGGACATTTTTGTCTCCTGTCAGATTGATATATGTCACTGAATGTGACAAGTCTGTTTTACAGGAAACAACCAGGTGCGGGGGAATGGAGTGCCGCGGAATTAGGATGGGTCAAGTCCGGACTGGTACCAACCAGCGGTGTCTGCGCGCGGCCACCCGCTACAATTCACCATCCCTTGTTTCTTACTGACTCCGTCATGCCCCCCACTCCGGCCGCTCCCCCTGCCTGGCTGTCGACCTGGATGTCGGCCGGCGCCGCGCTGTTCTTCCTGCTGATGCTCTCGGTCCCGTCGGGCTATTCCGTGGGCGGCGGCGTGCTGCTGCTGGGCGGGTTGGCGGTCTGGTGGGCCAGCCGCCGGCCGGGGCGCCAGCACCCGGGCACCGAGCACAAGCCGGGCGCGCAGGCGCCCGCACCATGGACGGCCGAAGACCGCACGCTATGCGTGCTGCTGCTGGCGATATTCGCCGTCAACGCCCTGGCCGTGCTGTGGCACGGGGACTCGGGCAAGTACCTGGACCAGGGCACCCGCTACCTGCTGGCTGTGCCTATCCTGGCGGGGCTGCGGCGCATCCGGCTGCGCCTGGATTGGCTGGCGTGCGGCCTGGCGCTCGGGCTGTTCGCCACGGCGGGCGTCGCTGCGTGGCAGACGCTCGGCATAGGTATTGCGCGTGCGACAGGCTTTGTCACCAGCGCCATTCAATTTAGCGACATGGCGCTGACCCTGGCCTTCTGGTGCCTGATGGGCGCCGCCCTGGCGGCGTTCGGTCGGCGGTGGGGCTGGACCGCCCTGCTGCTGGCTGGATCCCTGGCCGGCCTGTACGCCATGATGGCAGCGGCCACACGCGGCAGCCTGGTGGCGCTGCCGATCCTGCTGGTACTGGCGGCCATCGCGCTGCTGCGCCGCGCGCACCTGCGCCCCCTGCTGGCGGGCATCGCCATCCTGGCGGCGGCCGCGGCCATCGCGCTGTCCACCCTGCCCATTGGCCACATTGCCGAAAGCCGCTACGCTGCCGCGCTGGACGAATGGCACGCGTACACACAGCAAGGCGACGCCACGAACAACGTGGGATCCCGCCTCGAGGCCTGGAAGGCCGCGCTGATCAGCATCCCGGAACGCCCCCTGCTGGGCTGGGGCCACGAGCAGTACGACGCGCATCTCCAGGAACTGATCGAAGCCGGGCGCGTGGCGCCCTTTGTAGGCACGCTGGCCAACACGCACAATCAGTTCGTCGAGATCTGGCTGCATCAGGGCGGCCTGGGGCTGATCTCCTTCCTGGCACTGCTGATCGTCAGTTTCTGGTATTTCTGCCGCCGCCTGCGCTCGCCCGTGCCGGCGGTGCGGGTGCTGGCCTGCTGCGGGGCGGCGCTGCCATCCGCCTTTGCCGCCTACGGCCTGACCCAGGTGATCCTGGGCCGCAACAACGGGGTGATGTTCTTCCTGGTGTCCCTGGCGGTGCTGTGGGCCGCGATGCGGCAGGCAGAACAGGACGCGGCCGCCCCCGCGCAGCTATAGCGGCGCGATCCGCCCGAATTCCACCTGCACGGTCTGCGGGCGGCCCAGGATTTCCAGCAGCAGGGTGACGCGGTCGGCGGAGACCGACTGGACCAGCGCCTGGATACCGCCCAGCGCAGGATCCTGCAGGCGCACGGCCATGCCGGGGCGATAGGGGCTCAGGTCGGCCGGGCCGGCGGTTTCACGCAATTCCTCTGCCTGGCGAATGGCCTGGACGGCGGCATCGGCCAGGGTGGCGGGCTGATGGCCGAACATGACCAGTCGGCTGACGCCCACCGTGGAGCGCACCACGGACAGTGACTGCGTGGCCCGGGTGGGCCGCAGGAACAGGTAACGGGGAAACATCGGCTCGTGGCTGGTCAGGGCCGGATCGGCATGAGCGCCTGGCCGGGCGCCGGCGCCGGTGTCCGGCCCCAAGGCGGCGCGAGCCGCCGCAGACGCGCGGCGCCGCCCCGGTTCCCGGAAGACCTTGAACAGCGGCAGGTAGACCTCGAAATCCTGGCGCCGCAGTTGTTCGGCGGCAGTGCGTTCCTGGCGGGGCTTGGTGTGGGCGACGTACCAGGCGGCGGGGAGATCAGGCATATTCAATATGGCACCCGCACATCCGGGGCATCCACGGGAAAATCCCGGTGATTGCGCGACACCAGCAACATCCCATGGACCTGGGCGGAAGCCCAGATGATGGCATCCGGTAGCCGGATGCGCCGTTCCCTGCGGATGACGACGGCACGACCCGCCACCTGGTCATCCACTCCGATCCGCTCGAAGGAATCCAGCCAGCGACGGATCGCGGATTCCTCGTGCGGCACGGCACCCACCAGCACCTCCATCCAGGTAATGATGCTGATGGCCGGCCGCACATGGCGGTCGAGTTCGGTATGTGCCTTTTCGTGCCCGCTGAGGAAATCGATGAGCACGTTGGTATCGATCAGCGCTCTTACCATTCCGCTCTTTGCGCCTCCTGGTATTCGAGCCCGTCGATCGAGCGATCCCGCCAGAGACCGAACACGGCCGATGCATCACCCGGCGCATGGTGCGCGAGATAGGCATCGATGGCATCACGGATGATGGCCGCACGGGACCGCCCTTCGGTGCGCACTTTTGCGGCAAGGGCCTGCAACTGCGTTTCCGAGAGATCGATGAGGATTCTGGCCATGGTTTTTGAGTCTTCAGAAGATATCATCATTGTATATCACCCAGAATCATGATCAAAGGAAATCCAGCATATCCATTTGGACCTGCACTGTCAGCCTGCGACTTCTACGCAAGCCTATCGCCTGCCCGGCTCACCTCGCAGCAACAATTCGGGCGCCTTCCTCTTTCAAGGAAGACGCCCGATACATGACGCGCTGCAGCGGAACCGGATGGCCTGGCCAGCCATCCAGACCGCCGGAAGATCAGGCCTCCGCGTGCTTCGCGGCTTCGACGGCGGCGTCGGTGTCGTGCGGCGCGCCGTTGAAGAACAGGTTCAGCAGCACGGCCGACAGCGAGGTCAGCAGGATGCCCGATTCGATCAGCGGGTGGATGGCATGCGGCATCCATTGACGGAAGTTCGGGGCGACCACGGGGATCATGCCCATGCCGATCGAGATGGCGACGATCATGGCGTTGTTGCGGTTCTTGACGAAATCCACACCGCCCAGGATGCGGATGCCGGTGGCGGTGACCATGCCGAACATCACGATGCCCGCGCCGCCCAGCACGACGGTGGGCAGCGATTCGACCAGCGCCGCCAGCTTGGGCAGCAGGCCCAGGACCAGCAGGATCACGCCGCTGGTCACGCAGACGAAGCGGCTGCGCACCCCGGTGACGGCGACCAGGCCGACGTTCTGCGAGAAGCTGGAATACGGGAAGGTATTGAAGATGCCGCCGATCAGGGTGCCCAGGCCGTCGGTGCGCAGGCCGCGCGCCAGGTCTTTCTGGCCGATCTTCTTGCCCGTCATGTCGGCCAGCGCCAGGAACATGCCGGTGGATTCGATCAGGATCACGATCATGACCAGGACCATGGTCAGGATCATCCAGAAATCGAATTTCGGCATGCCGAAATGGAAGGGCAGCACGATATCGACCCATTCGGCCTTGCCGACTTTCTCGAAGGTCATGATCCCCATCGACGCCGTGATGATGGCGCCGATCACGATGCCCAGCAGCACGGCGATGTTGGCCAGGAAGCCCTTGCAGAACTTGGCGATCAGCAGGATCGACACCAGCACGATGGCGGCGATGCCCACGCCGGTGAGGTTGGCGTATCTGGGATTGGGCACCGTGGGCATGATGGCCAGGCCCTGGGGCACGGCCGGCAGGGGCGAACCCGGCGCGCCCGCCGCGGCCCGGATATTGTTGAGCCATTCCACGTAGTTGGGATCGACCAGGGACGGCGCGGTGGGGCCGAAGGGGTTGCCGAAGATCCAGTTGATGCCCACGCGCATCAGGGTGATGCCGATGATGGCGATGATGGTGCCCGTCACGACCGGGGGAAAGAAGCGCAGCAGCCGGCTGATCCAGGGCGCGATGATGATGGTGATGATCCCCGCCGCAATGATGGTGCCGAACAGTAGCTGGGCGCCTTCGTGCCCCGGGTTGGACTGGGCGATGTGGATCATGGGCCCGACCGGGGCGAAACTGACGCCCATGATGACGGGCAGCTTGATGCCGAACCACTGGGTGGCGCCCAGGGACTGGATGATGGTGGCGATGCCGCAGGCGAACAGGTCGGCGGCGATCAGCAGGGATACTTCATGCGAATCCAGGCCCAGCGCACGGCCGATGATCAGGGGGACGGCCACGGCGCCGGCGTACATCACCAGCACGTGCTGCAGCCCTAGGGCCGACAACTGGCCCAACGGCAGGATCTCGTCCACCGGAGCGACGGTTTTGCTCATGTCTTGTCTCCAAGGGGCGGGGCGCGCCCGTGCCGGGGCGCCCCTGATGTCTTAGGTCGGAAGTCCGAATGCGCCTTTGCAGCGTCTTCCGGCAACTCTACCGGAGGCGCCTTCAGGCCGCCATGCGCAAAGCACGATAAGGTCTTTTCGGCCCGGCGCATAATCCCGGGTAAACCCTGGGATTTTCAGGAGATATCCACGGATCGGTGCGGGATGGCAGGGAAAGTCCCTAGGGGACGTGAGATTGCCCGATCTTCCATATGACCGATGCCCGACTGCCAGCACGACGATCTGGTATCCGAATCACCCCCGCAGGCGGTCGATCCAGTGCCGGGTGGATGCGTCGTGGCGGACGGCTGAGTCATCGGCGGCGGGAGCGGCCGCGCGCGCCTGGCCGGACGGATCCAGTTCGGCGATGATGCCGCGCGCCAGGACCTTGCCGTATTCGACGCCCCACTGGTCGAAGGGATCGATGCCCCAGATCACGCCCTGGGTGAAGACGCGGTGCTCGTACAGGGCCAGCAACGCGCCCAGGGAATACGGCGACAGGCGCTGCAGGACGATCAGGTGGTTGGGACGCCCGCCCGGATGGACGCGGTGCGGCGCCAGCCAGTCGGCGCGGGCGGCGTCCATGCCCTCGGCCAGGCATTCGGCACGCGCCTGGGCCAGGCTTTTGCCGCGCATCAGCGCCTCGCGCTGGGCCAGGCAGTTGGCCAGCAGCTGGCGGTGGTGCGCCGGCCAATGGTGATCGGCCTGGCGGCACAGGATGAAGTCCACCGGCGCGCCGTCGCTGCCCTGGTGCATCCACTGGAAGAAAGTATGCTGGGCATCGGTGCCGGGCATGCCCCAGACGGCGGGGCCGGTGGGCACGCCCACGGGCCGCCCGGCAACGTCCACGGACTTGCCCAGCGATTCCATGTCCAGCTGCTGGACATAGGGCACCAGGTTGGCCAGGCGCGAATCATAGGGCGCGATGTTCAGGGATCCATGCCCCAGCACGCTGCGATTGACCACGCCCGCCAGCGCCATGCGCACCGGGGCGTTCACGGCCAGGGGCGCCTGGGTGAAATGCGCGTCCATGGCGGCAGCGCCCGCGCGCAGGCCTTCCAGCACATCGATGCCCACGGCCAGCGCCGTACTCAGGCCGACTGCCGACCACAGGGAAAACCGCCCGCCGACCCAATCCCACATATGGAAGATCTGGTTGTCCGGCACGCCCCAGGCGCGGGCGCGATCGGGCCGGGCGGTGACGGCAGCCAGGTGGGCGGCCGGGTCCAGGCCGGCGCCGGCCAGCCATTCGCGGGCGCGGGCGCCGTTTTCCAGGGTTTCGGCCGTGGTGAAGGATTTGGAGACCAGCACGACCAGGGTTTCGCGCGGATCCAGCCCCGCGAGCCCGCCTTCGATCGCATGGCCGTCGATGTTGGCGACGAAGCGCACGTCGCGCCAGGTGCCGGCGTAGCCGAACGCCGTGACCGCCAGGCGCACGCCCCAGTCGGAGCCGCCGATGCCCACATGCACGACGTGGCGCCAGCGCCGTTCCGCATCGGCGCGCCGCACCCAGGCGTCCATGCGCTCGCGTTCCGTCCGTACCTGGGCCGGCGCCTCCGGCGCGCGCAGCGCGGTATGCCAGGCCGCGCGGCCTTCGGTGACATTGACGGGATCGCCCGCCAGCAGGCGCTCGCGCTGCGTCTCGAAATCCCGCGCGCGCAGCAGGGCTTCGCCCGCGGCCATGAGCTCGGGCGAATGGCGCTGGCCGCTGGAATCCAGGGCCAGGCCGGGCGCCTCGATCAGGTCCAGCGCATCGGGGCGCGGCGCGCAGGTCTGCGCCGCCAGCGCGAAACGTTTCCATTCGGAAAGTTCGGTCAGCGGTGCGGGCGTATCGGCGGTCATGAGACGATCGGACATGGCGGCGTGATCGGGATCGGCGGAATCGCCGGTCATTATGTCATGGCGCCATGCGAAACGCCCCGGCGCTTCCCCCTTTCGAAGGGAAGCGCCGGGGCGTTCGGGCCCGGGCGCCGGATTCAGCAGCGTTCGAAGATGCCGGCCGCGCCCATGCCCGTCCCCACGCACATGGTGACCATGCCGTACTGCAGGTTGCGGCGGCGCAGGGCGTGGATGGTGGTGGCGGAACGGATCGCGCCCGTGGCGCCCAGGGGGTGGCCCAGGGCGATGGCGCCGCCCATGGGGTTGACCACGTCCTCGTTCAGGCCCAGGTCGCGTATCACGGCCAGGGACTGCGCGGCAAAGGCTTCGTTCAGCTCGATCCAGCCCATCTGGTCCAGCGTCAGGCCGGCTTTCTTCAGGGCGGCGGGGATGGCTTCCTTGGGGCCGATGCCCATGATGTCGGGCGGCACGCCGCGCACGGCGAAGGACACGAAGCGCGCCAGCGGCGTCAGATTGTGTTCCTTCAGGGCGCGCTCGGACACCACCAGCAGGGCGCCGGCGCCGTCCGAAGTCTGCGAACTGTTGCCCGCGGTGACGCTGCCCCTGGCGGCAAAGACGGGGCGCAGTCGGGCCAGGGCTTCCAGGCTGGTGTCGGCGCGCGGGCCCTCGTCCAGGGTCACGGTGCGGCGGTCTTCGCGGATCTGGCCGGTGGCCAGGTCGGGCGTGCGGCTCACGATTTCCACCGGCAGCATTTCGTCGGCGAACTCGCCCGATTGCTGCGCGGCCAGGGCGCGCTGGTGCGAGCGCAGGGCGAAGGCATCCTGGTCCTCGCGGGAAACCTTCCAGCGCTGGGCGACCTGCTCGGCGGTGGAACCCATGCCGTAGGCGATGCCGATGTTTTCTTCCTTCAGGTAGACATCCGGGCTGAAGGAGGTGTTGATCCCCATGGTGGGAACCAGGCTCATGGATTCGGTGCCGCAGGCCAGCATCACGTCGGCCTCGCCCACGCGGATGCGATCGGCCGCCATGGCAATGGCGGTCAGTCCGGACGCGCAGAACCGGTTCACCGTCACGCCGCCCACCGACTGGGGCAGGCCCGCCAGCAGGGCGCCGATGCGGGCGACATTCAGGCCCTGCGGGCCTTCGGGAATGGCGCAGCCGACGATGGCGTCTTCGATCGCGGCGGGATCCAGGCTGGGCGCCTGGGCCAGCACGCCCCGGATGGCCTTGGCCAGCAGATCGTCGGGACGGGTGTGGGAATACATGCCGCGCGGGGCCTTGCCGATGGGCGTGCGCGTCGCGGCGACGATATAGGCTTGTTGAAGGGCTGTCATTCAAAGTCTCCTTGTTCGGGTATCCGGGCCGGCGGCCGGCCCGGGCTTCGTCCTCGACGCGTCAGTTGCGGACGGGCTTGCCGGTTTGCAGGAGACCGGCAATACGCTCTTGTGTCTTGGGATTGGCGAGCAGGCCCAGGAAGGCCTCGCGCTCCAGGCGCAGCATCCAGGCTTCGTCGACCAGGCTGCCCGGGTCGACGTCGCCGCCGCAGATGGCCGTGGCGACCTGTTCGGCAATGTGGAAGTCGTAGTCCGAGATGTAGCCGCCCACGCGCATGTTCACCAGCTGCGCCTTCAGGGTGGCGATGGCGTCGCGGCCGGCCACGGGGAAGCGCGCGGCCAGCGGCGGACGCCAGCCCTGTTCGGCCAGGTTGGCGGCCTCGCGCACGGCCACGTACAGCAGTTCGTGGCGGTTCATGACGATGGGGTCGGATTCGCGCAGGAAGCCGATCTCGCGGGCTTCCAGGGCGGACTTCGACACGCGCGCCGTGGCCACGGCCAGCACGAAGTTCTTCACGTAAGCCAGCAGCGGGGCGTCCGGCGCGGACTGGGCCTGGATTTCCGCCGCGCGGCGCGCGCTGAACGTGATGCCGCCGGCACCCGGCACCAGACCGATGCCGACTTCCACCAGGCCGATGTAGCTTTCCAGGTGGGCGACGCGGCGGGCGCAATGCACGGCCAGCTCGCAGCCGCCGCCCAGGGCCAGGCCGGCCACGGCCGCAACCACGGGCACCTGGGCGTAGCGCAGGCGCATGACCATGTCCTGCATTTCCTTCTGGATCGGCTCGACGGCCTTGACGCCGCCGGACATGAAGGCGGGCAGCATGGCCTTCAGATCGGCGCCCGCGGAGAACGGGTCGTCCAGCTGGGCGACGACCAGCGCCTTGTAGTTGCGCTCGGCCAGGTCCACGGCGCGGACCACGCCGCGCACCACATCCGGGCTGAGGGTGTGCATCTTGGTCTTGAACGACACCAGGAGCACGTCCTGGGGATGCGGGGCCGGCAGCGTCCAGCACAACACGGCATCGTCTTCGTGCACGACGTGCGGCACCAGGGACGGGCCTTCGCCGACCAGGCGCGGGGCGCCGATCTGGCGCCGGTAGACCGGCAGCGCGCTGCGCGGCACGTAGGCATTGGACGCGGGGCTGTAGGAGCCTTCCGGCGTGTGCACGGCCTGCTTGTCCCAGACCGGGCCGCTGGTGACCCAGGCGGGCAGCGGCGCGTCGGACAGTGCCTTGCCGGCAGCGATGTCTTCATTGATCCATTCGGCCACCTGGCGCCAGCCGGCGGCCTGCCAGATTTCGAAGGGGCCGAAGCTGTGGCCGAAGCCCCACTTCATGGCCTGGTCCAGTTCGCGCGCGCTGTCGGCGATGTCGCCCAGGTGCACGGCGCTGTAGTGGAAGGTATCGCGCAGCACGGCCCAGACGAACTGCGCCTGGGGATGCGTGGAATCGTGCAGCGCCTTCAGGCGCTTGGCGGGATCGCGTTCCTTCAGGATGTCCTTGACCTCGTCGTCGGCCTTCTCGCCCGAGGGCACGTACTGCCCGGCGGCGGGGTCCAGGCGCAGGATCTGCTTGCCTTCCTTCTTGAAGAACCCGGCCTTGGTCTTCTGGCCCAGGGCGCCCTTTTCGATCAGGGCGGCCAGCACGGGCGGCACGCCGAAATGCGCGCGGAAAGGATCATCGGGCAGCTGGTTCTTCATCGTGTCGATGACGTGCGCCAGCGTGTCCAGGCCGACCACGTCGGCGGTGCGATAGGTGCCCGACTTGGCGCGGCCCAGGCGGGTGCCGGTCAGGTCGTCCACCAGTTCGTAGGGCAGGCCGAAGGCCTGGGTGTGATGGAAGACCGACAGGATGCCGAACACGCCGATGCGGTTGCCGATGAAGTTGGGGGTGTCCTTGGCGCGCACCACGCCCTTGCCCAGCTGCGACACCAGGAAGGTTTCCAGATGGTCGAGCAGGGCCGGCTCGGTGGCGGCGGTGGGGATCAGCTCGACGAGCTGCATGTAGCGCGGCGGATTGAAGAAGTGCACGCCGCAGAAGCGGTGGCGCAGCGTCTCGGGCAGCGCCTCGGACAGGGACGTGATGGACAGGCCCGAGGTGTTGCTGGCAACGATGGCGTGCGGGTTCAGGGCCGGCGCCAGCTTGTGGTACAGGTCGCGCTTCCAGTCCAGGCGCTCGGCGATCGCTTCGATGACGACATCGCAATCGGCCAGCAGCGCCAGGTCTTCGTCGTAGTTGGCCGGCGTGATCAGGTCGGCCAGGGCATTGACGCCCAGCGGCGCGGGATTGAGTTTCTTCAGTTGTGCGATGGCGCGCTGAACGATGCCGTTCTTGCCGCCCTGGCCGTCGTCCTTGGCCAGATCGAACAGCACGACCGGCACGCCGGCGTTGACGCAGTGGGCGGCGATCTGCGCGCCCATGACCCCGGCGCCGCACACCGCCACGCGGCGGATGAACAGGGGGGCGGACTGGCTGGTTTGCATGATATTGTGTCCTCGCTGGTTTTAATGAGTTGCCCGATTTTTCGATTGTCGCTGATTT
>Ga0182792_1003397_pt1 | contig 10230 bp, 9 predicted proteins | sample Passage237B_FD_130497 | JGI IMG/M metagenome (GOLD analysis project Ga0182792, IMG submission 130497) | Cellulose adapted compost microbial communities from Newby Island Compost Facility, Milpitas, CA, USA - Passage2 37B (version 2) (version 2) ... | reverse complement strand
TCACCGGTATAAGCGCTCAGTGCAATCGTCTCACCTTGTGCAGTCGCAAAGCTGAACGGCAGACTTCGGTCTTTCAAGGTGGTTTCTGCGGCAAGGTTCATGTGAATCTCGGAAACGAAAAAGTTGCCTTCACCCTGCTTTTGCAGATTTCGCTCAAGCCACATCTCATGTTCTTCGTCGAGAAAAAATTCGCCGGAGAACCAGCCCAAACGCGCGCCATCAAGCCATAAAACAGGACCGTGATTGAGCTTCACGTGCAGGGGCAAATACCACGGCTTTTCACCCAGCATCGCGCCAGGTTTGAGCCCAGCTTTCAGCACCGCTTTCGTCTGAAGCCAACCTTTGTCGTAGCTCTCCCAGGACAAGTCATAAGCGCTGGTTTGATTGGCCTGTGCAATCCACTGATTAAAGGTCTGCTCCGTTTTATAAGAGCCGACAAAGGGCAAAACCAACAGGGCAACCAGCAGAACACAAATGAGGCTGATGACAAATTTTTTCATGAATTAAATTCCTTACCTGGGAAAATAAGCGTTCCATGCCGTCAATGGCTTGGTCGCAGTGGCAGAGGACGTGACCAAACATCTGCCATGCCCAATCTGAAGAGTATTGTCGCCACAGGATCAGATAAGATGGCGACCCGGCGGACGCGCTATTTAAAACCATCGTTCGCCATTGCACAATCGCCGCGCGCCCGGCCTGAAACCATTGTAATCACTGGACAAAATTGCCCCATGTTTGAAACAACCCATCTCATCATCAATTGGCTGGCACTGCTATTCATTCTGGCCATAGGCTGCGCGATTGCGTATGTCGCGATGATTTATATTCTGGACGTGCGCCAATCGCAGTCGGCACTGCGCCGCAATTATCCGGTGATTGCGCGTTTTCGCTATTTGTTTGAGCACCTCGGGGAATTTTTCCGCCAGTATTTTTTTGCCATGGATCGCGAAGAGCTGCCCTTCAACCGCGCCCAACGCAGTTGGGTTTATCGAGCAGCTAAAGGCGTCACCACCAATATCGCCTTTGGCTCCACCCGCAGCACGCTCACGCCCGGTGAACCGCATTTTCTGAATTCCGCGCTCGCCATACTCGATGAGGAAACCAGTGAGCCGCCGCCGCTGGTGTTTGGCCCCTATTGCAGCACGCCCTACTCCACTCGCTCTTATTTCAATATCTCCGGCATGAGTTATGGCGCTCTGTCCAAACCCGCTGTGACTGCGCTGAGTCGCGGTGCAGCCTTGGCGGGATGTTGGCTGAATACCGGCGAAGGCGGTCTGTCACCGCATCATATCGCCGCCGATGCCGACATCATTTTCCAGATCGGCACAGCGAAATACGGTGTGCGCGATGCCGAAGGTCGCTTGAGTGACGCCCGCCTGCGTGAACTCGCCGCCATGCCGCAGGTGCGTATGTTCGAATTAAAACTGAGCCAGGGCGCAAAACCTGGAAAAGGCGGCATTTTGCCCGGCGATAAGGTAACAAGTGAAATTGCGGCCATACGCGGAATCGCTGTCGGCCAAGCGTCCATCAGTCCCAATCGCCATCCCGAAATCAATAATGCGGATGAGCTGCTGGATATGCTCAATCACATCCGCTCGGTCACCGGCAAACCCGTAGGCTTCAAAGCTGTACTCGGGCAAACCGGCTGGGTGGAGGAGTTATGTCAGCGGATTAACGCGCGCGGTATCGAGAGCGCCCCGGATTTCATTACTCTGGACAGCGCCGACGGCGGCACCGGCGCCTCACCGCAACCGCTGATGGACTATGTCGGTTTGCCGCTGCGCGAGAGCCTGCCCTATTTGGTTGACGAATTGATTCGCCACGGTTTGCGCGACCGCATCAAAGTCATCGCATCGGGAAAACAAATCACCCCCAGCTATGTCGCGCTCAGTCTGGCGACGGGTGGAGACATCATCACCACCGCGCGCGGATTTATGTTCGCCCTCGGTTGCATTCAAGCGCTGCAGTGCCATCAAAACACCTGCCCCACTGGCGTCACCACCCACGACTTAAAACTGCAAAAAGGCCTAGATCCTGCGGACAAATCGGTTCGCGTGGCAAACTATCACCGCCAGATGATGCACGACGTGGAGATGATCGCCCACGCCTGCGGTGTCCCCCACGCCAGGGAACTGAAACGCCACCACGTGCGTCTAGTAATGCAAAATGGGCAATCGATCAATCTGGCTACGCTCCACCCCGAACCGGTAAAACTCATATCTACACAAGAGACACATTCCTTATGAGAATCCTGCTTATCATTTTCACCTCTTTGATATGTGGAATTTCCTTCGCCCAATCCTCCAAAGATGGCCCGGTATTGGAGGAGCTGCGCTGGGTGGACAATGGCTATCTGGAACGCCAGCGTGCCGTGATTGACGAAATCGGCCGCTCCGAATTCGGCACCCGCGTACGCAAAGATATCGGCGATTTGCGTCTGTTACAGCGCATCATCGACGAGGGGCTGATCAATCAGACACAAAGACAGCAATTACAAGCGATGGGGGTAGTACTCGGCGATGTATATGTGAATGAATTGGGTATGGAATGGCGTGTATATAAAGATGCTGAAGGAAAAAGTCGCGCCGTCTGCGTACCCAAAACAAGCCACTGCCTTTTCCCCATTACGATGATTTCCAAACGCGCGAGTTTGGGCGTAAAACCAAATATCCGCGATCTTTATGACAAGGGCATTTCATTGATCGCGGATCACCTTCCCAAGCTGCCTTACAGTGCACCATCACAGGTCAATAATGCGCGCTGAACGACAGGCGAATTAGCAGCGAATTTATTCTTTTTAACCCTTAATACATGCGGTTTTAATGGGTCTAAATTCGCTGTCAAGTCATATTGCTATTGTGATTAATCCCGCCTAGAATCGGCCATGAATGTGGGGGCCCACTTGAGCCCAAAAAACCCGCTGCTGTAAAAGCCGATTAGGAATTTGATCTCCAAAGCATTTAAATCGCGCTAAAAAGGCCTTTTATTTTCTTTGGAATTCAAGATGTTGCCTCATCCTTTTAAGGTTGTTCGTTTTTTGGGGGCAGTATCGCACTTCATTTTGACCACCCGTTCTTCCTCAAGGTTTTCCAGAAGTTTTTCAGCAAAGGTTAAACAGAAGTTATGTCATCAACAAACAAGTTACGTGGAACTGTAAAGTGGTTCAACGAGAGCAAGGGTTATGGTTTCATCAGTCGTGAAGGCGGTGCAGACCTGTTCGTTCACTTCAGCAACATCATCGGATCTGGCTTCAAAACCTTGAAGGAAGGTCAAGCGGTCACCTTTACTGAAGGCGTCGGCCAAAAAGGCCCACAAGCCGAAAATGTCGAGGTAGCCTAAGTTTCCGGCAACCCCCATATTTGAGAATTTGTTGACCCGGCGGCACGAAGTGCGCTGACCATCCGGGTTGATCAAATTATTCAGTTCAGGCCCTTCGGGGCCATTCCTCTTCCCCAGATTACTGCGCTAATCTGCGCCCTGTCCTTTGCTGATTTAACAACGCCAACCGTTATTTGCGGTCATGCTTGCTGCCACCCAAACAGGGCGGAGAGTCCGGCGCGCCATTGACCGCAGCCCACTCTTCAGGGGTATAGGTGTGGATAGCGAGAGCATGAACACCGGCCGCCAAGGCATCCGCGAGAGAGGCATAAACCAGGCGGTGGCGCTGCACCGCATTACATCCAGCAAATCTTTCTGCCACTACCACAACTTTGAAATGGGTCTCCGAACCAGGAGCCACACTGTGACCATGGCTTTCATTAATCACTTCGTGGTGAAGGGGTGCGAATGTCGCAATCAAACGTTCGTTAATCAGATTTTCTAACCGCATTTTATGGTCCTCTTACGAGCGGACTATTATCGGCGTGCCATTGGTCGATTCCAAGCAAACGTTGATACCTCTCGAGCTGGACAGCGGGAATTTTATGGCTAGGCTTAACCTGTAAACGCCGGAGAGCGTCTACAAAAACTATTACAAGAGCCCCAGGCTCGCGGATTTACTATCTCTCGGAAGTGCGTAGTTATGAATCCTGAAGTTGTTTTTATTGATCGAAGAAAAGGTAAAGATCGCCGTCTCGACGCCGATCCATGCAGAAACCTACCGCTGGACCTCTATCACCGCAAACGCCGCAAATCCAAAGAGCGACGTGCTGCGGATCGCAGCCTTACGGACGACTATTTCGCCTATCAGGCCAGCAAGCAGGGTAGCGAGCCGCACAACAGAAGCCCCCGAGCCAACTAGCGGTCTTTTCAGGCATCCCCCAATCGCAATGACCAACAGTGGTCAAAGGTTTGCTCGCGCTTGAAGAACCACGGGCGTTAACGTCACTGAAATAAAAACGGCCCTCTTTTGGAGGGCCGTTTGTAAGAAACATTTCTTAGAAGTGACGTGACGGCTTATTGCGCGCCCTGAATGATGGGTTTGCCCACTTCGAGAATCTTCATGGTGTTGGTACCGCCGTGTACATGCGCGATGTCACCTTTCGAAATAATCACCAAGTCCCCTTCCTTCACGATATTTTTCGCCAACAAGGTGTCGATCGCCTTCTGATTGGACTGCGCGAACGTCAGGTTCTCGTTATTGAACAATACGGTTTCGACACCGCGATAAAGCGCCGCGCGGCGCAAAGTGCGCTCGTGGGGTGACATGGCGAAAATCGGCAGACGTGAACCGTAACGACTCATCAGCAAAGGCGTTGCGCCGGTTTCCGTCATACACACGATGGCAGCAACACCGGGCATCTGGTTAGCGGTAAACATGGCAGCAGCAGCGATAGCCTGGTCGATGGCCACACGATTAGTGGGCTCGCGCTCCAGCGCTTTGTGGTGACCTTCGGTTTTTTCCGCACCGACAATCACGCGCACCATAGCTTCCACTGTTTCCACCGGGAATTGGCCGGCGGCGGTTTCGGCGGAGAGCATCACCGCGTCAGTGCCGTCGAGAACGGCGTTTGCCACGTCGAACACTTCCGCCCGAGTGGGCAGCGAGCTGTTGATCATGCTTTCCATCATTTGGGTGGCGGTGATCACACAGCGGTTGAGTGCGCGGGCGCGGGCGATGATGTGCTTCTGCACACCGATCAAGGAGGCATCGCCGATTTCCACACCCAGGTCACCACGGGCAACCATCACCGCGTCGGAGGCTTTGATAATACCGTCGAGAATTTCATCGTTCTCCACGGATTCAGCACGCTCGATCTTGGCGACTAGTGCGATATCACCGCCGGCCTCTTTGACCAGCGAGCGGGCGAGATTCATATCTTCAGCGGTGCGAGGAAAAGAAACCGCCAGATAATCCACACCAATGGAGACAGCGGTTTTGATATCCGCGTAATCTTTTTCAGTCAGGGCTGGAGCGGTCAGGCCGCCACCCTGGCGGTTGATACCCTTGTTGTTGGACAGCTTGCCACCGACGGTCACCGTGGTATTAACGCGGTTGCCGATGACAGAATCCACTTTGAGTACAACTCGGCCATCGTCGAGCAACAGCAGGTCGCCGGGATTCACGTCGCGGGGCAGCTCTTTATAGTCAATGCCCACTTGGTGCTGATCACCCGCCTCAGTGGCCAAGTCAGCATCCAGAGAAAATTTGTCACCGAGATTCAGTTTGATCGGGCCTTTGGCGAAGCGCGCAATACGGATTTTGGGGCCCTGAAGGTCACCCAATACCGCAACGTAACGGCCGTGCTTACTCGCGAATTCGCGCACCGCATTGGCGCGGTTGCGATGCTCTTCCGGAGAGCCGTGGGAAAAGTTCAGACGTACAACGTTTACTCCCGCGATAATCAGTCTTTCCAGAACTCCAGGCTCATCAGTTGCGGGCCCCAGGGTACTGACTATTTTCGTACGTCTTAGCATAGATGCTCTCCAAAAAACGGGTAGGCTCAAAAACGGCGGGCCATTCTACACTATTTACGTGCAGAGTTTTAAAAGCCCTTTGTGAGGAAAGACCGCCGACGAGTGCCAGCGGTAATATCAATCAGGCCGCCATATTGGCGACCATGGCAATCATGACTCCAGCGGCCACTGCGGACCCTATCACGCCGGCCACATTCGGCCCCATGGCGTGCATCAGCAGGAAGTTCTGCGGATCAGCTTCCAGCCCAAGCTTATTGGAAACCCGCGCAGCCATGGGCACAGCGGAAACCCCGGCGGACCCAATCAGCGGGTTGACCTTCTGTTTGCTAACGAGATTCATCAGCTTCGCCATAATGACTCCCGCCGCTGTACCTATGCCGAAAGCCACTATGCCGAGAACGAGAATGCCCAGGGTTTTGGGGTCGAGAAACTTGTCTGCTTCCAACTTGGAACCGACGGAGAGGCCGAGAAAAATTGTGGTGACATTGATCAGAGCGTTTTGCGCCGTGTCCGACAAACGCTGCACCACCCCGCATTCACGCATCAGGTTGCCGAAACAAAACATCCCCAAAAGCGGCGCTGCATCCGGCAGAAACAGCGCAACCAGGATCAGCAAGCCAATCGGAAACACGATCTTTTCCAACTTGCCTACATGGCGCAGCTGGGTCATCACGATACGGCGCTCAGACTCAGTGGTGAGCGCCCGCATGATGGGCGGCTGAATCAGCGGCACCAAGGCCATATAAGAATAGGCGGCAACGGCGATGGCGCCCAACAAATCTGGTGCGAGCTTACTGGCCACATAAATAGCCGTTGGGCCGTCGGCGCCGCCGATAATGCCGATCGCGGCGGCATCTGCGATGGTGAACTCCATCAATCCCGTGGCATTGAGCGCGACAGCTCCTAGGACCGTGGCAAATATGCCGAACTGTGCCGCAGCCCCCAACAGCAGCGTCTTGGGGTTGGCCAAAAGTGGGCCGAAGTCAGTCATGGCTCCCACCCCCATAAAAATGATTAAAGGCGCAGCGCCGCTAGCTATCGCGACAGTGTAGAAGTTATAGAGCATGCCGTTGCTGTAGCCAGCGCTCAGTGCCATGGTCGCCAAAGTCTGCTGCTGCACCACGGTCGCGGAACTGAGTGCGGCGAGCAAGTCGGCAGCAGAGGTCCACTCCTGTAATTGCAACACCGCCGCCATCTGCGCCAACAGCGCCATATCGCCGTGGCGGATAGCATATTCCGTTGCAGAGAAAGCCATACCGGCACCCGGGATATTGGCAAGCAGACCGCCGAAGCCTATGGGTACCAGCAGCAGCGGTTCAAAGCCTTTGCGGATTGCCAAAAACAACAGATACAGACAGATGCCCAACATCAGAATCTGTCCGAAGGACGCCTGGGCGACGCCGGAGCTTTGCCAGAGGTTATAGAGATTATTCATACCACCGTCCCGCTCAGGCAATCGTCAGGAGAATGTCACCAACAGCCACCGAATCACCTTCGCTGACGTTGATATGATCGATCACCCCCGCGGTGGGAGCACTGACGGCAGTTTCCATCTTCATGGCTTCCAGCATCAACACAGGCTCGCCCGCTGCCACCTCCTGGCCCGGTGCAACCAGAACCTTGCAGATGATGCCGGCCAGCGGCGCCCTGACAGGCTTGCCATCGCCCGCTCCGGCAGTCGCGGCGCGAGCCGGCGCAGCTGCTTGGTTGCCCAGCGGCACTATGCCGGTGATATCGCCACCATCGCTGACGGTAACGGTGAATTCTTTGCCGTCGACTTTGACGGTGTAAATTTCTTCTCCTGCGGGAGACTTCACTGGCGCGGCGCTGCTAGTAGCACCATCCGGTGCAGGCTCAAAGGCGGAGGGGTTGTTGCGGTTTTCCAGGAATTTCAGACCGACCTGAGTGAAGAGTGCGTAGGTGAGCACATCGTCGATCTCGCGCTCACCGGGAGCGAGGGCCAGCTTCTTGCGCGCGGCGATATCGCGCAGCTCGGCAGTCAGGCTGGCCAATTCCGGCTGCAGCAGATCGGCCGGGCGACAGGTAATCGGCTGCGCACCTTCCAAAACTCGGGCCTGCAGTTCCGCATTGACCGGAGCGGGAGTCGCACCATACTCACCTTTCAAAACACCTTGGGTTTCTTTGGAGATGGTGGCGTAGCGCTGGCCGCTGAGGACGTTGATGACCGCCTGGGTGCCGACGATTTGCGACGTGGGCGTTACCAGAGGGATGAAACCCAGGTCTTCGCGAACGCGGGGAATTTCTTCCAGCACTTCGTCCAACCGGTGTATTGCGCCCTGCTCTTTCAGCTGACTTTCCATATTGGTCAGCATGCCACCCGGCACTTGCGCAGTGAGAATGCGCACGTCCACACCTTTGAGGGAGCCTTCGAATTTGGCGTATTTTTTCCGCACATCGCGGAAATACAGGGCGATCTCCTGCAGCAATGCCAGATCAAGGCCGGTATCCCGCTCAGTGCCGGCGAGAATGGCCACCAGGGTTTCCGTGGGGCTGTGACCATAGGTCATGGACATGGAGGAAATGGCGGTATCGACGTTGTCGATGCCGGCTTCGACGCACTTAAGAATGGTGGCGTGGGCGAGACCCGTGGTGGCATGGCACTGCATATGGATGGGAATTGCACAGGCCTGTTTGAGCCGCGTGACCAGTTCGTAACCGTCATAAGGTTTTAACAAACCGGCCATATCTTTAATGCAGATGGAATCCGCACCAAGGTCTTCCAGACGCCGCGCCAGGTCTACCCACAATTCCAAGGTATGCACCGGACTCAAGGTGTAGGAGATGGTGCCCTGGGCGTGTTTACCGACCTTTTTCACCGCTTGCAGCGCGGTGCGCATATTGCGGATATCGTTCATGGCGTCGAACACGCGGAACACATCAACGCCGTTCACCGCTGCACGCTCAACGAATTTTTCCACCACATCGTCGGCGTAGTGGCGGTAACCCAAAATATTCTGGCCGCGGAACAACATTTGTTGCGGCGTTTTCGGCATGGCTTTTTTCAGTTCGCGAATGCGATCCCAGGGATCTTCGCCGAGATAACGGATACAGGCATCGAAGGTTGCGCCGCCCCAGGATTCCAGCGACCAAAACCCGACCTGATCCAGTTTGGCGGCTATCGGCAGCATATCGTCGATGCGCAAGCGCGTGGCGAATAGGGACTGGTGGGCGTCGCGCAGCACCACATCGGTGATGCCCAGTTTGGACGATGTTTTTTCAGTCATACCGAAATGCCTTTTATTTCTTGTTTACTGTCACTTCGTTTGCCGGCCGAAACCGTCAGCGCAAGGCTGGCAAACGCTCAGAAGCGGTCTTAGTGAGATCTACGTGCTCGGTGTTGATCGATGGCGGCCTTGATGGCGGCGAGCGTTCGCGGTTCCACCGCAGCAGCTGGTTTGGGAGACAACGTTTTAATGGCTTTGGGGACGACGGGAGCTTCCGGGAAGAAGCGGACCACCACTTTGGAGATTGCCACAGTCACGGCGATTAACAGCGCCAGGAACACAAACACTGTGCCCATGCCGTACACCATCAGGTCGAGTCCCTGGGCTAATAGTGACTCTTGCATAATCTCTCCTCATCACAAAACCAGATGTCGCTTCGGCGACCATAACAGACGTCAAACTTGCGCTAGCGCGGGCAGGAATACCTTGTTGCGGGGAATTGGCATGCCTGTGTCGTTACATCCGCAGGGCGATTTTCAAAGGTGCGGAATACTGGATTAAGATTCGGTTAGTTACAACCACTTATGCCAATTTCCGGGAATCTGTCGCAGAACCGCAACGGCAGCGGCACCCAAAAGCTCCCAGGTAAAGCACTCCACCCTTGCCCCTCATTGCCGAGGTGCTACCATTGCGCCCCGCTTTTTTGTCCGAAGTACCTTATGCGAATCTACATGGCGCCAATGGAGGGTGTTGTCGATCACCACCTGCGCCGCCTCTACTCCAAAATCGGCGGCATAGATCTGTGCGTCACGGAGTTCGTGCGCATCACTCACACCCGCCTGCCCGAGAAGGTATTTCACCGCTACTGCCCTGAATTGACGGCTCCTCTGTCCGTCCCCGTACGCATCCAACTGCTCGGCAGCGACCCGGCGATGCTGGCGCTCAACGCCCGCCGGGCGGCGCGCCTGGGGGCGGCCGGTATCGATTTGAATTTCGGCTGCCCAGCCAAGACGGTAAATAAAAATCGCGGCGGCGCCTGCCTGCTCAACGAGCCTGAGCTCTTATTGGAGATCGCCAAACAAGTGCGCGAGGCAGTGCCGGCAGCCACGCCGGTCACAGCGAAAATCCGCCTCGGTTACGAAAGTCGCTCGCGCTACGTGGAAAACGCCTTGGCACTTGCCGAAGGTGG
>Ga0182792_1003395_pt1 | contig 10237 bp, 6 predicted proteins | sample Passage237B_FD_130497 | JGI IMG/M metagenome (GOLD analysis project Ga0182792, IMG submission 130497) | Cellulose adapted compost microbial communities from Newby Island Compost Facility, Milpitas, CA, USA - Passage2 37B (version 2) (version 2) ... | reverse complement strand
GAAGCTCAAGGAAATTTCCTACATCCACGCGGAGGGTTATGCTGCCGGCGAACTCAAGCACGGGCCGATCGCGCTGATCGACGAGAACATGCCCGTCATCGTGATCGCGCCGCACGACCGCATTTTCGAGAAGACCGTCTCCAACATGCAGGAGGTCGCCGCGCGCGGGGGCAGGATCATCCTGATCACCGATGCGAAGGGTGCTGCGCGCTCTTCCGTGTCGGCGGCCGAAACGATCGTGCTGCCGGACATGCCTGAAATCATCATGCCGATCGTCTACGCGCTGCCGGTGCAGCTTCTCGCCTACCACACAGCCGTATTCATGGGCACGGATGTGGACCAGCCGCGCAACCTGGCCAAGTCGGTAACGGTCGAGTAGCCGGGCCACGGGCTCGCCCGAATTGCTATTCAAAAAGGCGCCGCACTGGCCTACTGTGCGGTGCGGCAGGGGCATTCCGGCAAGCAGAAGCGAGGATCGATCCGGCGATGATGACCCGGTTGCGCAACTATTTCCTGACCGGCTTCATCGTGACGGCGCCGCTGGCGATCACCGCCTACCTGGCGTGGTCGTTGATCGGCTGGGTGGATTCCTGGGTCAAGCCATACATTCCGGCCCGCTACAATCCCGACACCTATCTGCCCTTCGCCGTGCCCGGCTTCGGGCTGATCGTCGCGGTGGTCCTGATCACGCTGGTCGGCTTCCTCACCGCCAACTTCATCGGCCGCTCGATCGTTCACTACGGCGAGTATCTGCTCGACCGCATGCCGCTCATCCGCAGCGTCTACCGGGGCCTCAAGCAGATCTTCGAGACGGTGCTCTCGCAGAAGGCCGACATGTTCAAGAAGGCCGCGCTGATCGAGTATCCGCGGCGCGGCGCGTGGGCGATCGTGTTCATCGCGACGGACAAGGACAACGAGGTCTCGCGGCGGCTGAATGACGGCGTGCAGGAAGACACGATCGCGGTGTTCCTGCCTTCGACGCCCAACCCGACGACCGGCTTCCTCATGTACGTGCCGCGCAAGGACGTAATCGAGCTTTCGATGTCCATCGAGGATGCCGCCAAGCTGATCATTTCCGCAGGGCTTGTCGCTCCGGAGGAGCACCAGGCGAAGATGCGCGCGCTCGCAGCCTCCGCGAAGGCGAAACGCGGAAAGAACGGCGGGGCGACGGCGCAGGCCTCCGCTGCGGGCGAATTGCCGGCCGCCAGGCCGGAGACGGGAGCGTCGCCGAAGGCGGCCGAATAGTCAGCCCGAGCGCAGGAGGCGGATCGCCTCATCGCGTCCGAACAGGTAGAGCAGGTGTCGCAGGGCTGCGCCCCGCGCGCTCTCCAGTTCGGGATCGGTGTGGAGCACGAGGCGGGCGTCGTCGCGCGCCGTTTCCAGCAGGTCGAAATGGTGCTCCATGCGCGCGACCAGGAAGCCGGGCGCGCCGGATTGCCGCGTGCCCAGCAGTTCGCCTTCGCCGCGCAGTTTCAAATCTTCCTCGGCGATGACGAAGCCGTCCTCCGTCTCGCGCATGACGGAGAGGCGTCGTTTCGCGGTATCGCTCAACGGCGACTTGTAGAGCAGCACGCAGCTCGACTCCCGGTCGCCGCGGCCGACGCGCCCGCGCAGCTGGTGAAGCTGCGCCAGGCCGAAGCGCTCGGCGTGTTCGATCACCATGATGGTGGCGTCCGGCACGTCGACGCCGACCTCGACCACGGTCGTGGCGACCAGTATCCGTGTCTGCCCGTCCTTGAAGGACTGCATGGCGGCATCCTTGCCAGGCCCCGCCAAGCGGCCGTGTACCAAGCCCACCTTCTTGCCGAAGTGCTGGCGAAGCATCTTCGCGCGCTCCTCGGCCGACATCAGCCCGGCCGTCCCGGACTCCTCGACCAGCGGGCAGATCCAGTAAACCTTCCGGCCTTCCGCGATCGCCTCTTCGAGCCGGTCGATCAGCTCGTCCAGGCGCTCGGTCGGCATCGTCACCGTGCGGATCGGACGGCGGCCGGCCGGCTTCTCGGTGAGCCGCGAAACGTCCATGTCGCCGAAGGCCGTGAGCACCAGCGTGCGCGGGATTGGCGTCGCCGTCATCACCAGCATGTCGGGTGCGGCTCCCTTGCCGCTAAGCGCCAGCCGCTGGTGGACGCCGAAGCGGTGCTGCTCGTCCACCACCGTCAACACGAGGTCGCGGAAGGCGACTGTTTCCTGAAACAGCGCATGCGTGCCGATTACGATGTCCACCGTGCCGTCCGCGATCTCGGCGAGCACGGCGGCGCGTTCGCGCCCCTTGAGCCGCCCGGTAAGAAGCGCGGCCTTGAGGCCGGCGCGCTCGGCAAGCGGGGCGATCGTGGCCATGTGCTGGCGCGCGAGGATCTCGGTCGGCGCCATCAGGGCCGACTGGCCGCCCGCCTCGGCCGCGCGCGCCATGGCGAGCAGGGCAACAACGGTCTTGCCGGAGCCCACGTCGCCCTGAAGCAGCCGCAGCATGCGGCCGGGTTTCGCCAGATCGGCGTGGATTTCCTCGATCGCATGCTTCTGGGCGTCGGTCAGCGAATAGGGCAGGGCGGCCAGAATCCTGGCCTCGATCGCACCGTTGCCGGTCAGCGGCCGGCCGGACAGGCGGCGCGTCTTTGCCCGGACCAGCGCGAGCGCGAGCTGACCCGCCAGCAGTTCGTCATAGGCGAGCCGCCGCCAGGCGGCACCCTCGGGAAGCGCGGCAACCGGATCAGGCGGGCGGTGCAGGCGGCCGAGCGCGTCGCGAAAGGATGGGAAGGTCTGGCGGCGCAAGAGTTCCCCGTCGAGCCATTCCGGCAGGTTCGGCACGCGCTCCAGTGCCTGCCCGATCACCCTGCGCAGCACCTTGCCCGAAAGGCCGGCCGTCAGGGGATAGACGGGTTCGACCAGCGGCAGCGCTTCGGCCTGCGCTGCAGGCACCACATGGTCCGGATGGACCATGCTGGGGCGGCCGTTGAACCATTCCATGCGGCCGCTGACGACGACCTTCTCGCCGACGGGCAGTGCCTTCTCCAGCCATTCGCGGTGCGCGTGGAAGAAGGTGAGCGCGATCTCGCCGGTCTCGTCGAAGGCAAACACCCGGTAGGGCACGCTAGCGCGGCCGCGCGGCGCCGGCTGGTGCCTGCCCACGATCAGTTCCAGCGTCACGATGGCACCCTCGGGCGCGGACGCGACTTCCGAGCGCCGGCGCCGGTCGATGACGGCATGCGGCAGCACGAACAGGAGGTCGGCGATCCTGACCGGACGGCCCGTCGTGTCGGCCGGCACGACCTGGGCCAGCAGTTCGCCGACCTTCCTGCCGACCCCGTCGAGGGCGGTGACGGGCGCGAACAGCGGGTCGAGCAGGGCAGGGCGCATGCGGCGACCATAGGCCGGCAGAGTTGGCGCGCAAGGCTGACAGGATCGGTCTTCCACGATATACGCCCGCACGACGAAGGAGGCGAAATGCCCGAACCCGACATCGACACGCGCCGGCGGCGCGCGCGGTTCCGCTCCTGGCATCGCGGCACCCGCGAGGCCGACCTTGTCCTCGGCCCGTTCGCGGACGAGGCAATCGGCACGTTGACGGATACGGAACTTGCACAATATGAGGCGTTGCTGGAGGCGCCGGACGTCGAAATCCTGAAGTGGATTACGGGCGAGGCGCCGGTTCCGGCCGCCTTCGACACCGCCCTTTTGACCAAGATCATTGCCCGTTTCCGGGCGACCAACTGAATCCAATGCCCCTGATCGAACCCATCGGGCTCAGACCCGGCAGGCCGGGCGCCGTGACCGTCGACGGCGTGGCCGAAGGCTACGAGGCGTTCGCGCTCGCCCAGGTCCAGCAGGAGATCGCGCCGGGCGGGCCGCTGCTGTTCGTGCTGCGCGACGGCCAGCGGCTGCCTGCGCTGCGCGAGGCTCTGACCTTCGCGGCACCTTCGCTGCCCGTGCTCGACCTGCCGGCATGGGACTGCCTGCCCTACGACCGCGTTTCGCCCGGCGCGGAGGCGGCGGCACGCAGGCTGGACGCGATGGCGGCGATGGCCGGACTCGCAAGGGCGCCGCACCGGGCGATCGTACTCACCACCGTGAATGCGCTGCTGCAGCGGATGCCGGCCGCAAGCGACATCGAAGCGCAGCTCTTTTCCGCCAGGCCCGGCAACCAGGTGGACATGAATGCGCTCGTGGCGCGGCTCGAGGGAAGCGGCTTCGAGCGCGTGGCGACCGTGCGCGAGGTCGGCGAATACGCGGTGCGGGGCGGCATCCTCGACCTGTTCGTGCCGGGCGCGGAGGAGCCGCTTCGTCTCGACTTCTTCGGCGACACGCTCGAATCGATCCGCGCCTTCGATCCGGCCACGCAGCGCACCACGGGCCAGCGCGAGGCCCTCCGCCTCGGGCCGATGAGCGAGGTGACGCTGACGGCGGATGCGATCAGCCGCTTCCGGCGCAACTACATCGAGGCGTTCGGAGCGCCATCCAAGGACGACGCGCTCTATGCCGCGATCTCGGAGGGCCGCCGCTTTGCCGGCATGGAACACTGGCTGCCCTTCTTCCACGAGCAGTTGGAGACGGTGTTCGACTATCTGCCGGACGCGCCCGTGGTGTTCGACCATCTCGCCCACGACGCGATCGAGGAGCGGCACGCGCTGATCCTCGACCATTACGAGGCGCGCCAGCGGCAGGCCTCGGCGAGCGGCCTCGCCGATTCCGTGCCCTACAAGCCGGTGCTGCCCGAGCGCCTCTATTTGTCGCCACAGGAGATCGAACAGGCCGATCGGGACCGTACGGTCGTCAATTTCTCTGCCTTCGCCATACCCGAGGGCGAAACGAGGGACGTGCGCCATGCCGGTGCGCATGCCGGTCGGAATTTCGCGGCGGAGCGCGCCGACCCGAACGTCAACGTGTTCGACAAGGCGGTCGAGCATATCGGTGCCCTGCGCAGCACCAAGCGCGTGATCGTCGCCGGCTGGAGCGAGGGCTCGCTCGACCGGCTGGCGCAGATCCTGGGCGAGCATCACCTGGGCGGTGCCCAGCGAGTGAACACGCTGGCGGAAGCCGAGAAGCTTGGCGGCCAGGAGGTCGGGCTCGCGGTGCTGCCGCTGGAGGCCGGCTTCGAGACGGGCAAGCTCGCGATCATCGCCGAACAGGACATACTCGGCGACCGCCTGATCCGGCGCGCAAGGCGCAGGCGTGCGGCCAACTTCATTGCGGAAGTTGCGGGGCTTGCCGCCGGCGACATCGTCGTACATGCCGACCACGGCATAGGCCGTTTCGTCGGCCTGAAGACGATCGAGGCGGCAGGCGCGCCGCATGACTGCCTCGAAATCCGCTACGCCGGCGACGACAAGCTCTACCTGCCGGTCGAGAACATCGAGCTCTTGTCGCGCTACGGCTCTGATTCGGCCGAGGCTGCGCTCGACCGGCTCGGCGGCGGGGCATGGCAGTCGCGCAAGGCGCGACTGAAGAAGCGGCTGCTGGAAATCGCCGGCGACCTGATCCGCATCGCGGCCGAGCGGCAGACGCGCGGCGCGCCCGTGCTGACGCCGCCCGATGGGCTGTGGGGCGAGTTCTCGGCGCGCTTTCCCTATGACGAGACCGAGGACCAGCAGAACGCAATCGACGCCGTGCTCGACGATCTTGCGGCGGGGCGGCCGATGGACCGGCTGATCTGCGGCGATGTCGGCTTCGGCAAGACGGAAGTGGCGCTGCGCGCGGCCTTCGTCGCAGTGCTGGGCGGGCTGCAGGTCGCAGTGGTCGTGCCGACCACGCTGCTTGCGCGGCAGCATTTCAAGACTTTCTCCGAGCGCTTCTCCGGACTGCCGGTCAAGGTGCGGCAGGCGTCGCGTCTCGTAGGGGCGAAGGAACTGGCCGAGACCAAGAAGGGCATCGCCGACGGCACGGTCGACATCGTCATCGGCACGCACGCGCTGCTCGGCTCCTCGATCAGCTTCCGCAATCTTGGCCTGCTCATCGTGGACGAGGAGCAGCATTTCGGCGTCAAGCACAAGGAACGGCTGAAGGAACTGAAGACCGACGTGCATGTGCTGACGCTGTCAGCGACGCCGATTCCCCGCACCTTGCAGCTTGCGCTGAGCGGCGTGCGCGAACTCTCGCTAATCGCGACGCCGCCGGTCGACCGCATGGCTGTCCGGACCTTCATATCGCCGTTCGACCCGCTGGTGATCCGCGAGACGCTGCTGCGCGAACGTTATCGCGGCGGCCACTCGTTCTACGTCGTGCCGCGCATCGCCGACCTCGCCGAAGTGCGCGAGTTCCTGGCTGAGCAGGTGCCCGAGCTGAAGGTCGCGACGGCGCACGGCCAGCTTCCGCCGGGCGAGCTCGACGACATCATGAACGCCTTCTACGACGGCCAGTACGACGTGCTGCTGTCGACGACGATCGTGGAATCCGGCCTGGACATTCCGACCGCCAACACGCTGATTGTGCACCGCGCGGACATGTTCGGCCTGGCGCAGCTCTACCAGCTGCGGGGCAGGGTGGGTCGTTCCAAGTTGCGCGCCTACGCGCTGTTCACGCTGCCGGCCAAGAAGAGCCTGACGGCGACCGCCGAGCGGCGGCTGAAGGTGCTGCAGTCGCTCGATTCGCTGGGCGCCGGCTTCCAGCTCGCCAGCCACGATCTCGACATCCGCGGCGCCGGCAACCTGCTTGGCGAGGAGCAGTCCGGCCACATCAAGGAGGTCGGCTACGAGCTCTACCAGCAGATGCTGGAGGAGGCGGTCGCCGAGGTGAGGGGCTCGCCGGAAGCCGCCGCCGGCGGCTGGTCGCCGCAGATCACGGTCGGCACCGCGGTGATGATCCCCGAGGAATACGTGCCGGACCTGCAATTGAGGCTGGGCCTCTACCGGCGCCTGGGCGAGTTGCAGAGCCCTGAGGAGATCGATGCATTCGGCGCGGAGCTGATCGACCGCTTCGGACCGATGCCCGAGGAGGTCGAGCACCTCCTGAAGATCGTCTTCATCAAGGCGCTGTGTTTCCGCGCCAACATCGAACGGCTCGACGCGGGCCCGAAGGGCGTGGTGCTGCATTTCCGCAACCGCGAGTTCGCCAATCCGGCCGGCCTTGTCCGCTATATCGGCGAGCAGGGGTCGCTGGCGAAGATCCGTCCCGACCAGAGTGTCGTCTTCATGCGCGACTGGCCGACGGCCGAGAAGCGGCTGGCGGGTGCCGCCGTCATCGTCACGCAGCTGGTGCGGCTGGTGGAGAAGCAGGCGGCGTAGGGGCCTGGCTTGCCGCGCTACCCGGCAACCTCCAGCTCCCCGCGCGCCTTGGCGTCCGAGACCCTGCGGATCGCGTCGGCGAGCGTTGCAACTTCCTGCGCGCCCACGACCGCGTAGCGACCCTCGAGAAGGAAGCAGGGCACGCCGGTAATCCCCATCCGGGCGGCGGTCTCGATCTCGGCGCGGACGGCGTCCTTGTCGGCGTCGGTCGCAAGCAGGGTCTCGACAAGTGCTGCGTCCATGCCGGCTTCCCGAGCCAGTTCAATCAGCACGTCGGCGCGACCGATGTCGCGGCCCTCCTCGAAATAGGCGGCAAACAGCCGACGCACGATCTCGGCCTGCAGCTCGGGCCCTTCGCCCCCGCCCGCCCAGCGAATCAGCCGGTGCGCGTCGAGTGTGTTGGGCGAAACCCTGATCCGGTCGAAGGCGTAGGCGATGCCTGCCTCGCGGCCGAACTCGACGAGGCGCGCATGCGCCTGCTCGATCCGGCCCGAATTGCCGAACTTGGCTTCCATGTAGGCCTTGCGGTCCAGCCCCTCGGGCGGAATCGTCGGGTCGAGCTGGAACGGGCGCCAGTGCACCGTCGTCTCGATCCCGGGAATGGCGGCAAGCGCCTGATCGAGCCGCTTCTTGCCCAGATAACACCACGGGCAGACGACGTCGGAGACGACGTCAATGGTGACCGGCGCGCTTGCTGCCATCGTTCATTCTCCCAGTGGATTCCCGTGACGGCGCAGTGGCAAGAGCCTGGCGCCCAGGTGCCGGTTAGCCAGAGCAACTTTCCGCGAGCGTCAGTCCTGCTTCCGCCACCAGGTGGGTAGCTGATAGCCGTAGAGCGACGTCTGCCGCGGATGCTCCAGATAGTTCCAGTAGGCGATCCACTGGTCGGTGTTGTGCTGCAGCGGCACCATGTAGGCGCCGGACATCAACAAGCGATCGAGAGCGCGTACGGCGGCGACATAATCGTCCTTGGCCTTCGCTTCCAGCATGGCCTCGAGCACCGCGTCAATGGCGGGGCTGGCAACGCCTGCAAGATTGAACGAGCCCTCCTGCCGGGCCGACTCCGACCCCCATCGGCCGATCTGCTCGATGCCGGGCGAAAGCGAATTGGAAAAGCCCTGCGACGCGATCATCACCTCGAAGTCGAAGCGCTGCTTGCGCTGCTGCATCTGGGTATCGTCGAGCTGGCGGATCGCGACCGCGATGCCGAGCTTGCCCAGCGTGCGCTGGAAGATGCCGGCCAGCCGCTGCTCGGCCTCGGAAGCCGCGAGGATCTCAAAGCCGAAAGGCTTTCCCTCCCTGTCGAGCATCGTGCCGCCCTCGAGGCGGAAGCCGGCACTTTTCAGCAGATCGAGGGCGGCTCTCAGCACCTTGCGGTCCTGTCCCGATCCGTCGGTGACCGGCGGCCGCCAGGTGCCGGCCATGATTTCGGGCGTGACCGCGTCCGGGAACGGCGCCAGCAGCTTCCTTTCCGTTTCGCTCGCGGCAATGCCGAGCGCCGACAGTTCCGAACCCTGCCAGAAGCTGACCGTGCGCTCGTACTTGCCCTCGAACAGCGTGCGGTTGGCCCATTCGAAATCGTAGAGCATGGCGAGTGCGCGCCGAACGACGGCGTCGGAGAATTTCGGCAATCGCGTGTTGAACAGGAAGCCGGTGACGACCGGCGGAACGCCCTGTTTGAACGTCTCGATCACGACCTGGCCGTTCTGCGCGGCCGGAAAATCCATCGTGCGCGCACGCTTGACCGGGTCGGCCTCGGTGTGGATGGCGCAGATGCCCTTCTTGAACGCCTCGAACTGGGCATTCGCATTGAGGAAATACTCGATCGTGATGCGGTCGTAGTTGTCGAAGCCGCGCTTCGAAGGAATGTCGCGGCCCCAGTAGTCGGGATTGCGCCTGAAGGAGATGCGCTCGCCCGGCACGACCTGATCCACCGTGTAGGGACCCGAACCGACCAGCGGCTTGAGCGTGGTCTGGTCGAAGGTATCCTTGTCGAAGGCGTGCTTCGGGATGATCGGCGTCAGCGCAATGATCAGCGGGAATTCGCGATCCGCCTTGTCGTTGAAGGTGAACTTTACGCTATGATCGCCGGTCTTCTCCAGCCTGGAAACGCGGGCCATGCGGTCGCGATACGGCGGGCGGCCCTTCTCGGTGAATACGTCGTAGGTGAACAGAACGTCCTCCGGCGTCACCGGCTCGCCGTCCGACCATTTGGCGTTCGGGTTCAGATGGAACTCGATCCAGCTCCGGTCGGCCGGCATTTCGACCGATTCAGCGAGCAGGCCATAGAGGCTGAACGGCTCGTCGGCATTGCGCGTCATCAGCGGCTCGAAGACGAGATTGCCGAAGATCGTGTCCATCATGCCGCGCGCCGTCGTGCGCAGGCTCTTGATGATGAACGGGTTGAGGTTGTCGAAGCTGCCGATCACGCAATAGGTGATCTCGCCGCCCTTCGGTGCATCCGGATTGGCATAGGGGAAATGCGCGTAATCGGCCGGCAGTGCCGGCTCGCCGTGCATCGCGATGCCGTGTACCGGCTGCGCGGTTGCCGTCGGCGTATCGCAGACGGCCGCCGCGATCGCTGCCAATATCCCCCAGACAGTTCGCATCGGATGCCTCCCACCCCCTTCCTTCGCCGGTCCGGCGCCGCCTCACTCGTCGTCCCAAGCCTGCCGCAACGGAAACCATTCCGGCGAAACGCACTGGATTTGGCCCGGCATGCGTTGTAACAGGCCGCTCGAGTCATGCTCTTGCCGCATTTGGCCAACACCTAGCGGGGAACTGCGGCAAACAGAAGCCGAAACGGGTTTTTTGAGAGGACGGGATCGTATGACAAGGCTGAAGTCCAAAATCGCGCGCGCGGCGATCATGGCGGCGGGTGCAGCGGCCATGGTTGCCGGCAGCACGCTGGCCGCAAGCGCGCAGCAGCAGCCGCAGATGCCGAGGGGCTGGTTCAAGGTCTGCAGCAAGCAGGAGGACGTCGACATCTGCAATGTGCAGAACATCGTCGTCGCCGAATCCGG
>Ga0182792_1003393_pt1 | contig 10244 bp, 5 predicted proteins | sample Passage237B_FD_130497 | JGI IMG/M metagenome (GOLD analysis project Ga0182792, IMG submission 130497) | Cellulose adapted compost microbial communities from Newby Island Compost Facility, Milpitas, CA, USA - Passage2 37B (version 2) (version 2) ... | reverse complement strand
TATGGCTGACAGAACTGCCTTTAAACATGTAAGTTATCTATGGGATGAAGCCAAAGCCGCCGAGCTGGAAGGGGATGAAGTAGCTTTGTTTATCTATCGTTCCAACCTGTTAGGCGCAGACCTTCGTCTGACAAACTACGGAGGAGGAAATACCTCTGTTAAAATTACAGACAAAGACCCGCTGACCGGACAACCTACGGAAGTAATGTGGATTAAAGGTTCGGGAGGGGATATAGGTACATTGACCAAATCGGGTTGTGCAGCCCTGTATGTCGACCGGCTGCGAAGCCTCGAGGGAATTTACCTCGGGATAGAACACGAGGACGAAATGGTGGAACTGTTCAATCACTGTATTTTTGACCTCGACTCCAAAGCTCCTTCCATCGATACGCCGCTTCACGGTTTCCTTCCCTTCAAGCATATCGACCACCTTCACCCGGATGCGGCCATCGCCATTGCCGCCGCGAAGGATGGCAAGAAAATCACGGAAGAACTTTTCGGCGGTACCGTGGGCTGGGTTGACTGGCAGAGACCGGGTTTTGACCTTGGTCTGAAGCTCAGGGCCTGCCTGGAAGAAAATGCAGCCAAAGGTATCAACCTCAGAGGGATCATGCTCGGTTCACATGGTCTGTTTACCTGGGGCGATACGGCATACGAAAGTTACGTGAATACCCTGGAGGTAATTGAAAAATGCGCAGCATACCTTGAAGAAAACTTCGGAAAGAAACGGCCGGTATTTGGTGGTCAGAAAATTCAGAGCCTGGAACCTGCGGCACGCAGAGAGCAGGCCGCGGCCATTGCCCCAATCCTTCGCGGTTTCTGCTCAAGCTACGTCCAGATGGTCGGTCACTTCACAGATGACGAGCGTGTGCTGGAATTTATCAATTCCAATGACCTGGACAGACTGGCTCCACTGGGGACGTCCTGCCCGGATCACTTCCTCCGTACCAAAATTTCGCCGCTAGTACTCGAGCTGGCTCCTGATGCCGACCTGTCCGATACGGATGCAGTCAAGGCACAGATACAGCCAGCGATCGAAGCTTACCGGGCTATGTACACCGAGTATTATGAGTCCTGCAAGCACCCCAACAGTCCGGCTATGCGCGATCCCAACCCCGTTGTGATCCTTTATCCGGGTGTGGGTATGTTCACCTTTGCCAAAAACAAACAGACCGCAAGAGTAGCTGCGGAATTCTATACCAATGCCATCAACGTGATGAAGGGGGCTGAAGCGATCAGTGAATACACTTCACTGCCTCGTCAGGAAGCTTTCGACATCGAATACTGGCTGCTGGAAGAAGCGAAATTACAACGACTGCCTAAACCCAAGCCTCTCTCCGGTAAAATCGCCCTTGTTACCGGAAGTGCCGGTGGTATCGGCAAAGCCATTGCCAAAAAGTTCGTTCAGGAAGGCGCAGTGGTCGTTTTGAACGACATCAACGAAGAGCGGCTCAACGGAGCCAAAGCCGAATTTGAGAAATCGTTCGGAAAGGATTCTGTTGCTGCGACCCTGTTGAACGTAGCGGATGAAGCAAGCATCATTAATGCAGTTAAGGAAGCTTGTGTGGCATTCGGTGGCGTCGATATTATCGTCAACAACGCTGGAATCAGTATTTCCAAATCGCTTACCGATCACTCGATCGAGGAGTGGGACAGACTTTACGATATCCTGGTGAAAGGTCAGTTCCTGGTATCGAAAGAGGCTGTCAAAGTGCTTCGCAAGCAGGGGTTGGGTGGCGATATCATCAATATCGTCTCCAAAAACTCAGTAGTTTCCGGGCCTAACAACGCGGGTTACGGCTCTGCCAAAGCAGCGCAGGCACATTTGTCGCGTCTGCTGGCTGCCGAGCTTGGCGGTGACAGAATCCGGGTGAACTCGGTAAACCCTGATGCGGTGATCGCCGATTCCAATATCTGGGCAGGAGGCTGGGCAGAAGGCCGTGCGAAAGCCTACGGTATTTCTGTCGAGGAACTTCCAGCCTATTACGCCAAGCGTACATTACTCAATGAAACGATTCTGCCCGAGGATATCGCCAATGCCTGCTTTGCATTCGTGGGCGGGCTGTTAAGCAAATCGACCGGAAACGTGCTGAACGTGGATGGCGGCGTTGCCATGGCCTTCCTCCGCTGATTGATCATTATTTCGGCTCAATGTCCCGGGGTTGTTTCGAAGGAAGCAACCCCGGACTTTTTATAGATGGTGAAACACTCTATATTTACACCGTATTTAGATCTACACCGATGTCCGACTCAACCAATGCCTTTCTGGACTATCTTCAGTTTGAAAAACGATTGAGCAGACATACCGTCCGGGCGTACGCCACCGATTTGGAACAGTTGACCCTATTCCTGCAAACCCGGGAAAGTAATCCCGAAAAAGCCGACCGTCATATGCTTCGGGAATGGGTGGTTAACCTGGCCGATCAAAAACTGCATCCGGCTTCCATTAACCGCAAAATCGCTTCGGTCAAAGCTTTTTACAAGTTTCTGAAAAAGAAGAAATACATCGAAAATGATCCTTCACTCCTGTTGAAATCACTGAAAAAGCCGGGCACCATTCCCGAATTTGTGGATGAAAAAGGAATGGAGCTTTTATTGGGCGAGGCTATTTTTGAAGACAGCGAAGCAGGCAGGCGCGACCGTCTGATCATCGAACTTCTGTACGGCACGGGGATCCGGCTGTCGGAACTGATCGGTTTGCAGGTCGAGGATGTGGATCTGGGCGGAAGAACCCTTAAGGTTCTCGGGAAAAGAGCAAAGGAGCGTATCGTTCCCATTACCCCCGTACTGACACGAATGATTCAGGAATATATCGCAGAACAAAATCTGAGTACGGGTCCCTTGCTCCGGACGGATAAGGGGGCAGCTCTGTATCCGGTTTTTGTACAGCGGCTGGTGAAGAAATACCTCGGGCCGGTCACTTCCCTCGAACGGAAGAGCCCGCACCTTCTCCGACACACCTACGCCACTCATTTGCTGAACCGCGGCGCTGATTTAAATGCGATCAAGGAGCTGCTGGGGCACTCCAGCCTGGCCGCCACACAGATTTATACGCATAATGCAATCGAAGAGCTGAAAAGGACTTTTTTACAGGCACATCCGAAAGCCTGAAAGTTTCTCATTATATTTGCAAAACCCGGAAAAATTAAAATTTCATACTTCGAACTGATTTATGAGCGACATTTTTCATGACACCGTAGTAACAAAATACAATATTTTTAATAGCCTTTTCCTGAGCCTGCCCTACAAGGGCATCTTTCAGACAGGTTCCATTTTGCCGCTCATTACCCAGCGATGTGAAGAAGGATTTGCAAATGGGAAATCCCCGGTAGAGATAATCGACGACTTTTTCGAAGAGTTCATGGACGACTCCGATGAGAAGCAACGCACCGATCTGCTGTTTTCCATGATCAAATACATCGAACGTCAGGTGGTTTTGTTCGACTCGGTGGAAGACGCTGCATTCGACAAGACCCATGAGTTGGAGGGGAAAGGATCGGTGAATTTTCTGCTCAACCGGATCGAGAGCCAGGACCAGAAGGAGAAACTGCTGAAAAAACTGACGGAATTCAGTGTCCGCATCGTTCTGACGGCCCATCCTACACAGTTTTATCCGGGAAAGGTACTCGGTATCATCAATGATCTCGAAGCTGCCATCCGTGGTAACGATTTTGCGGAAATAAACCGGTTGCTGCTGCAGTTGGGTAAAACCGGTTTTATCAACCGCGAAAAACCAACTCCTTTCGAAGAAGCTGTCAGTCTTTGCTGGTTCCTCGAAAGAGTCTACTATGACGCGATTTCGGAAATCATCTGGAAGATTGCCCAGAACCTTAAAATCGATGTGGTTACCTGGGAAAGGCCCAATATTTTTCAGCTGGGCTTCTGGCCCGGGGGGGACCGTGACGGCAACCCCTTTGTCGACAAGCAGGCCACCCTCGACGTGGCGGAAAGGCTGCGAACCACGCTTCTGAGATCCTATTACCGGGACATCCGTGTGCTCAAGCGCCGGCTCACCTTTAAAGGGGTAGAGGATATTATCGTTAAGCTCGAAAAGAAGATGAATTTCACCATCTTCGGTCCGGAAGCGGAAGGCTATAAAAACGTGGACGAGGTACTGGAGGAACTGTCCGTAGCACGAAACATTCTGATGAACCAGCACGAGGGTTTGTTTGTGGAGTACCTCGACAAATTTATCCTCAAACTGAAAATCTTCGGGTTTTACTTCGCCAGTCTTGACATCCGTCAGGTCAGCACCAAGCATGAGAAGGCCTGGGAAGATATCCTGCGCCGGCTCGAGTCCAAAGTGCCCCTGCTGAAATACGACGAATACAAAAATTGGGACGACAATAAGAAAATTGACCTGTTGCTGTCCCTCAATATACCCCTGCGCATCGACGACTATGAGGACCCGATCACCAAGGACATCCTGGGTTCGATCCATGCTGTGAAGAAAATCCAGAAGCGGAACGGTCCACTGGGCGCACACCGTTATGTGATCAGTAACTGCAGCTCGGCGTTGAATGTCATCGAAGTATATGCTTTCGCCAAAAACCTGATCAAACGCGATGACGGCGTGGTTCCGCTGGATATTGTTCCGCTGTTTGAAACCATCGACGACCTGGCGGAAGCCCCCAAAGTAATGCGTGCGCTGTACGAAATTCCGGAGTACCGGGCTCACCTGGCCAACCGCGAAAACAAGCAGACCATCATGGTAGGGTTTTCGGATGGAACCAAGGACGGCGGTTACCTGAGAGCCAACTGGTCGATTTTTGTCGCCAAGGAGGAGCTGACCAAGGTTTCGAGAGAATTTGGCATCAAGGTGATCTTCTTCGACGGCCGCGGAGGCCCTCCCGGGCGAGGCGGTGGAAACAGCCAGGACTTCTATGCCTCGCTGGGCAAGGATATCGAAGACAAGGAAATCCAGCTGACCGTACAGGGACAGACCATCAGTTCCAATTACGGAACCGTGCTCACGGCCATGTACAACCTCGAACGACTGCTGACAGCCGGGCTGGAAAGCCATCTGTTTGAAGGTACGGCCGAAGGCAGGTCGCTGCCCCTCGATGAGCAGGATAAAGCCCTGCTGGAAGAGCTCGCCGAGATTTCCTATAATTCCTACCTGCAGCTGAAGAATCATCCCTGCTTTGTGCCATTCCTCGAGCTGAGGACCCCGCTTCGTTTCTACAGTCAGACCAATATTGGAAGCCGGCCTTCTAAGAGAAGCAAGGAAGGGGAAGGGCTCCGTTTTGAGGACCTCCGGGCAATTCCGTTCGTCGGTTCCTGGTCGCAAATGAAGCAGAACGTACCAGGGTTCTACGGGTTTGGTTCGGCAATTGAAGAGCTGAAAGCCAAAGGTAAATCGGAAGATCTGAAAAAGCTCTACCGGAAATCTCTCTTCTTCCGAACCCTGATCGAGAACTCCATGCAGTCGCTTTCCAAGTCGTTCTTCCCGGTTACGCAATACCTGCAGAAAGAACCGCAGTTCCGCGATTTCTGGACGCAGATCTTCGAAGAATATCAGCGCACAACCAAAGCTCTGCTGGAGCTTTCGGGACAGCAGGAACTGCTCGACGGGAATGTTATAACCAAGGAATCTATCAAGGTTAGAGAACGGATTGTTCTGCCTTTAATTACTATCCAGCAATATGCGTTGCAGGTACTGGCAGAAAATCCTGACCTGTCACCTGAAAAAGTTGATATTTGTAATAAGTTGATAATAAGGTCGATGTTTGGGATTATCAACGCTGCCAGAAACTCGGCATAGGTACTCAGAGTGGTAAGCAGCGCCCAGGTTCGACCGGCCCTTAAAACCATGACAACACTATTTGCGTCGACCTACCGGCACCCGCTGCTAACCGGTGAAGATATTGAAAAAATAGCATCTGCCCACAGCCGCCACAAGATGGGGAAAGGGCAGGTGCTCCTGAAGGAAGGACAGACTGCCAACGAGTATTACATTCTCGAATCAGGGCTAGTCCGGGCTTACGTGCTCGATTACGAAGGGAATGAGATTACCACAGAGTTCTTCACCGAAGGCGAAATCGTGATCGTACCCACCTCCCTTTTTCAGCGGATCCCCTCCTCCGAAACACTGGTAACCCTTACCGATGCAGTGTTGTGGCGCATGGGTTTTGAGGAGTTTCAAATGCTCTTCCACGGGATACCGGGTATGAGTGAGTGGGGGAGGTCCTGGTTTGCTACCCAGCTCTTTTCCATGAAGCAGAGATCACTCGACATGATTACCCAAACCGCAACACATCGCTATCTCAAACTGATGAAGGAAAAACCCCAGATCGTACGCTATGTGCCGCTCAAACAGATAGCCTCATACCTGGGAATAACCAGTTCTTCGCTCAGCCGTATTCGTAAGGAAATAGCTCATGAGGTAGACTGACCGATAGTAACTTTAGTATTCTGATCCCATTTTCCCATTTTAGTACGAACCCCGTTCTATGCCAAACCCCTTTACATCACGGTTATTTACGCTCCTTTTCCTGTTTTCCGGTCTTGGTGCCACTGCCCAGTCCTATAAAATTAAAGGAGTGATTCAGGACGAGGCCACGGGAGTAACCCTCCCCTTTGCCAGTATCCGACTGTTTTCCTGGCCCGACAGTACGTTCATTCAGGGAGAGGTCAGTGATCTGGAAGGCAAATTTGAAATCAGTGCAAAAGCCCGTGAATACATGGTGTTTTTCGAATTCATGGGCTATCAGCCGGCCAGAAAGCAGGTAACCCTGTCGGGTGGGGATGCAGACCTGGGTAAAATTGGGTTAAAAGCCTCTACCGAAGTTCTGAAGGAAGTGGTCGTTCAGGGAGAAAAAAGTACCTATGAAGTAGCCCTCGATAAGCGGATTTTCAATGTGGGCAAGGATCTGGCCAATGCGGGCGGCAACGCTATTGAGATTCTGAACAATATCCCCAGTGTTACGGTAGACCTGGAGGGGAACGTCAGTCTGCGGGGTAGCAGCAGCGTACGTATCCTCGTAGATGGCAAACCCTCGGGACTCGTGTCACTCAAAGGGGGGGCGGGTCTGCAGCAGCTGCAGGCGAGCATGATCGAGAGGGTAGAGGTAATTACCAATCCATCGGCCCGTTATGAAGCCGAAGGGATGGGAGGTATCATCAATATTGTATTGAAAAAGGAACAGAAACAGGGGCTCAACGGATCCTTTGACGTGATCACCGGCTACCCCATGAACCTGGGCGGAGCTGCAAACCTTAACTACCGGCACCGCAAGTTCAATTTCTTCACCAATTACATGCTTACCTATCGCAGTACCCTCGGCGATACCCGTCAGTATCAGGAGCTGTACCGGAATGATTCGACTTTCGTAACCGAACTGGATTTCGACCGGGAACTCAGGGCATTTCACAATAATCTGCGAATGGGGGCCGACTACTATTTCAGCGAAACCAGCATCCTGACGGCTGCCTATACCTGGCGCAGAACCAAAGGGAAACGCTATTCCCACCTGCATTACTATGATTACCTCACCAATACGTCCAATCCCCTCAGCCACTCATACCGGACACAGGATGAGACCGAGACAGAACCAAACTCTGAATACAATCTGTCCTACAAGAAGAGTTTCAAACGGAAGGGGCATGAACTGCTCCTGGACGTGCGTCACCTCGACAACTGGGAGAATTCCGATCAGTATTTCGGTGAAACCGTCACGCCCCATGGGGGACAGGGCGTTTACAAGCTCCAGCGATCCATCAACGACGAAACTGAAAAGCAGTGGTTGTTTCAGGCCGATTATGTTCACCCTTTCGGCAAGGAAGGAAAATTTGAAGCCGGTGCCCGCAGCAGTTTCCGCGATATGACCAACAATTATTTCGTAGCGGATGTTGTCGAAGGTCGGTTGGATACGATCCAGCGATTTACCAACAAGTTTATTTACGACGAAAACATCCATGCGGCCTATGGTATATTCGGTAACAAGCACACCCGCTTTTCCTATCAGGTGGGGGTCAGAGCCGAGTGGAGTGACGTAACCACGACGCTTTTGAAGGAAAACGACGTGAATAACCGCAACTATTTCAACCTATTTCCGAGTGCTCACGTGTCGTTGAATCTGCCAGGCCAGAATGCCATCCAGGCCAGCTACAGCCGCCGTATCCGCCGACCGCTGTACAACGACCTCAGCCCCTTCATGACCTTTACCGATAACCGGAATTACTGGAGCGGGAACCCTGATCTGAATCCTGAGTTTACCAATTCATTTGAGCTGGGCCACGTCAAGCACATGGAGAGCGGAACCATCACCACTTCGGTGTATTACCGGCATACCTATGACAAGATTCTGAACATCCGAACGATGGATGACAACGGCTTTGCCTACAGCCAGCCCCAGAACCTGGCTACAGAAGATGCCTATGGCCTCGAATTTACCGGATCGTCCAATGTGACTCGCTGGCTCAAGATCGACGGGAGCCTCAATTTCTTCCGATCCAACATCGACGGAACCAATCTGGATGACAGCTACCAGAGCGAAACTTTTACCTGGCTGGGAAGGTTATCAGCCCGGGCTACCTGGAACGGCTATGATTTTCAGATCCGCAATAACTATGACGCCCCGCAGGAATTGCCGCAGGGCAGAAGAAAGTCGCTCTATGGTATGGACCTGGCCGTCAGCAAAGACATCCTGAAAGGCAACGGAACCGTGACCCTGAATGCGCTCGATGTATTCAATTCACGACGTTTCCGGTCCATTACCCAGGGCGCCAACTTCTATACCTACACCAACGCGCAGGGGCGGGTTCGTCAGATCAACCTGACTTTCGCCTACCGCCTGCATCAGGCCAAAACGGGTAAGAAGAGCCAGTTTGAAGAATAATTCCTTTCAGGAATTCACCTGGCGGTTGCATAACTGAAGAGCCGTAGCCGTGGTGGCTGCTACCAGTTCCGATTTGGTAGTTTGCATGAGGTCAGCGACCTTTTGCGCTACCAGGTCTATGAAGGCTACTTCATTGCGTTTTCCCCTGTGCGGAACTGGAGCCAGATAAGGGGAGTCGGTTTCCAGAACGATATCTCCCGGCTGCAGATGAGGCAGTACCTTGTCCAGTCCCCCGTTTTTAAAGGTAGCAACGCCTCCTATTCCAAGCTTAAAGCCCAGGTCAAGCGCAATGCGGGCTTCATCCAGAGATCCTGTGAAACAGTGAAAAATGCCCGTCAATTCGGGGTTTCCGAATTTTTCAATCAGGGCTACCACTTCGTGAAAGGCTTCGCGGCTGTGGATATCAATCCAAAGGTTATGTTCGACGGCCAGTTGGCACTGGTACAGGAAAGCTTCTTCCTGCTGGGCACGGTAGGTTTTGTCCCAGTAAAGATCCATCCCTATTTCGCCGATGGCAAGGAACTCCCGTTTCCCCAGCCATTCTTCTACCAGCCGGAGCTCGGATTCAAAGTTTTCGTTGACATAGCACGGATGCACCCCGATCATGGGCAGGCAGCGTTCCGGTTCACGATCCGCAATTTCCAGCATGGGAGCAATGGTGGTGGAGTCACAATTGGGCATCCAGATTTGACTGACTCCCGCGTCCCATGCCCGGTTTAACATGGCGTCAAAATCCTCCGCGTACTTTGGATCGTAAATATGTGCGTGTGTTTCTATCATTCCTTCAATCTATTTAAGCGCGACAAAGTTACCATTTCCCGGTCAGCAGGCATAAAAAAAAACGGAAGCGTCAGGGCTTCCGTTTTTTCAAACCAATCAGAGTTATTTAAAAGACGTATCGCAGAGTAATTCCAAGGGTACGGGGATCGCCTACCACTCCGGCGTATTGTCCGTGGCTGCCTGGGGCTGCCAGTAATTGTTCATAGTAGTCCTTGTTAAACAGGTTGCGCGTCCAGATAAAGGCGGTGATTCCATTGCTGGCTCGGAACCCTAAACGGGCATTGGTAAGTGAATAACCATCGATGTTCAGGTAAGCGGATGGGGAGGGGCTGGATGAAAACTCCGAACGGAAAAATACGTCAGCTGCGAGGAAGTAGTTTCCTTCGAGGCCCAACAGTGAGCCTTTCTGCGTACCCTCGGCACCGAAGGAACCCGACCATTTCGATACACCGGGCAGACGTCCTCCGGAAATATCCTTAAAGGCAGCTTCACCACCCACTTCTTCCAGGGGAACGGGTGCATTCGTGAATTTATCGTATTTACCTACCGTATATGCCAGGGCTCCATTCAGGGTGAGGCGATTGCCGAAACGGATGTTACCGTCCAGTTCAGCACCGGTTACAC
>Ga0182792_1003392_pt1 | contig 10246 bp, 6 predicted proteins | sample Passage237B_FD_130497 | JGI IMG/M metagenome (GOLD analysis project Ga0182792, IMG submission 130497) | Cellulose adapted compost microbial communities from Newby Island Compost Facility, Milpitas, CA, USA - Passage2 37B (version 2) (version 2) ... | reverse complement strand
CCCTGGGCCAGGCTATCGGGGTGGCCATGCAGCATGCCGCCGCGAGAAATATGAGCGGCAGGCAGATTGTCAACTCCAAATCCGACATTCAGCTGGTGCGGCAAAGACTGCTCCGTCAGGATCAGTCCATCCTTTTCGTGGTCAATCAGGATGAAAATGACCTTGCACGTAAAGCTGAAGTGAATGCTTCGGCGGAGGAAGCCGAACACAAGGCGTCCAATGTAATTGATGGCGTAAACCGGGACATACAGGACGGCAAGTCGCACCAGTGGAGGGCGGCGGTAGAAGCGGGTAAGGAACCCTGGATACGACTTAGCTGGGGAACACCCGTGACTATCAACCAAATCGAATTAACCTTCGATACCGGTTTGCACCGCTATCTGCGCATTTCGGGTCAGGCGGTTGTCATGAAAAATCAAATTCGTGGCCGCCAGCCCGAAACCGTTTCTGATTTTAAAATTGAGGCAATTCTCAATGGGGAAGTGGTCTATTCCGATTACGTCATGGACAACTATTACCGTAAGTATGTTCATCGGTTTGAGCCGGTTAAAGCAGACTCGATACGGATCACGGTGACAAAGACCAACGGGGATAAATTCGCCCGGATATTTGAAATACGGTGTTATAACGAGGTAGGGAACTCTTAGCGTTAAGCCGTCTACGACAACGGGGGCTGTAACAATGCAAAGTTATTTTTGCTTATTTTACAGAAATTCCTCCAGTAGATTATCCCTATACCTTTAGAAGCAACCGGCAGGATCCCAAATAGAAATAAGAATTCATAGAAATGAACCAGACTGTTATGAAGTATCTGTCAACCTTTTTCCTTACGCTGCTGAGTGTATTCGCCTTTTCCCAGTCCTTTCTTATCGAAGCCGAAAGTTTTGAGGAAAAGGGCGGATGGTATGTCGATCCGCAGTTCGTAGAACAGATGGGGTCGCCCTATCTGCTGGCGCATGGTCTCGGCGAACCCGTCGAAAATGCGCATACGACGGTCGAGTTTAAAGATGGGGGGAAATACCACGTATGGGTAAGGACCAAAAACTGGGTACCCGGTAACTGGACTCCCCCAGGCCGTTTTAAAGTGAGAGTGGCCAGCCAGTTACTTGAACCAGAGTTTGGGAATGAACCTGAGTGGAGTTGGGAATATGGAGGAGAGGTGGATATTACCAAAGGGAATGTTAAACTGGAGCTGATCGACCTGACCGGATTCGACGGTCGATGCGATGCGATATATTTCAGCAAACAAAAACAAGCTCCTCCGGCTGAACTGGCCGAGCTGGGCAAATGGCGTCTGAAAGTAACTCAGAAACCGGCAAAACCAGAGAAGACCATGGAGTTCGACTACGTAATCGTAGGGGGTGGTATTGCAGGTTGTGCCAGCGCGATTGCTGCTGCCGAACAGGGCCTGAAAGTGGCGCTGATACACGATCGTCCTGTGCTGGGCGGAAATGCCAGCAGTGAAATCCGGGTACATACGCTGGGAATCTACGGGCATTTTGAAAGAATTCTCCGCATGCTCGATACCAAACATTACCCTAACGGCTCTCCGGAGGCCTATGCTGAAGATCAGAAAAGACACCGTTATATGGCCCGTTACCCCAACATTCACCTGTTCCTCAACTACAGGGCCTATGGGGTGGAGGCACAGCAGAATAAAATCCAGTCAGTGGACGCCAGTCATACCCATACCGGGGAGCGTATCCGTTTTGTCGCTCCCTATTTCGCAGACTGTACGGGCGACGGCTGGATTGGTTACTGGGCCGGTGCCGAATACATGTATGGCCGCGAGAGTGTACATAAATACAATGAAGGTTGGGAAGAATTCGGTGAGCTGTGGAGCCCCGAAGTGGCAGACAATGTGGTAATGGGTTCTTCCGTACTCTGGCGTTCCTACACCGACGACAAGCCCAGCACTTTCCCGGATGTACCTTGGGCTATGGAAGTTGCAAAGGAATATGCCGCCGATCAGGGAGAATGGCAGTGGGAATACAGCAATGCTGATGTACACCAGATCGAAGACGCCGAACAGATCCGGGACCATATGCTCCGGGCCATTTATGGCTCATTTGCCAACTACAAAAAAAAGCCCAAAACCGAAAAACAGCGGCTTGAATGGGTTTCCTATCTGCTCGGCAAACGGGAATCGCGACGTCTGGTAGGGGATTATATTTTCAATTTCAACGACGCCAAAAACCGCACCCCTTTCCCCGATTCGGTCGTAATGGAAATCCGCGAGGTGGATGTGCATTTTCAGCAGAACCTGGTAGACCCCGAGAAGCCTGATTTTCTTTCCAAGGCTATGTTCTTCAAAACGGGCAAGTATTACATTCCTTACCGGAGCCTGTACTCCAAAAACATCAGTAACCTGTTTATGGCAGGCCGTTGTTTCAGTACGACCCATGTAGGATTGGGCGGACCCAGGGTGATGAAGACAACCGGGCAGATGGGGGCAGCAGTGGGTTTTGCCGCCTCTCTTTGCGTGAAGTACAAGGTATCACCCCGTGAGTTGTATCAGAAACACCTGGATGAGTACATGAACCTCATTCAGATTCAGAAAGCGGGTTACAACAGTATTTTCCCGTAAAACAGGGGACATGATTTTTCTGATCAGAAATTTGGATAGGAGGTTACGCTGGCTGGCGGTGGGTTTGGTATTTAGTATATGCTCCACCGATGCATATGCCTTGACCGCCCCTGACAGCCTGCGGGTTCCGTTAAAGGTAAAAGGTGATTGGCCTGAATACCCGTTAACGGCTGGTCAGAAGGAAATTGTATTTGAAGATACGATAGGGGTAACGCATCGCATCCGTATGCTTCTGAGGCAGGACGGAACCCCCGAGGGGTACGTCAGCCGCATTGAAACCCCCGTCTGTACCGATACCCTGTGTGCATTGGCCGATATAAGTATGTTCTGGACACTGGCCGGTACTTACTGGGCCTTTGATACCATCCCTACCAAACCGCTGACCAAGAATGATCATATCAAGTTTAATACGAAAGACTACGACAAACTTCATGAGCTGCTCCAGGATGAACAGTCGATTCTTCGCAGGCGGCATAAGGACGACCTGTTTGATAAGGAGGTGAAAAGGGTCTCCCAGGTGGTCGACGCCGTTACCGGTGCAACTGCCAGGGAAGTAAAGGAAGCCGTGGTCGAAGGAGCCGTGTATACCTCCTTTACCCTTTACCATCTGGTGCATAGCCAGCTGGCTGCTGTTATCCGGGAGGATGCCAAAAAAAACGTGTTGCCGGTGCTGAAGGAAAAACTGCTTCGTTCGCCCAAAACGGATGAGCGTATTTTTTACATCAGGGAGTCTCCCGAAGAGCATTTGCGGGAAAATATCGGTCCGATCGTGGAGACAATACCGGTTGCGGTTCCCAGAGACCGCCTCTACATTATGAAGAAATTGCCGGTGGATCTGTGGGAAAAGGAGGAGGTACAGGTTTACATCGCCCGTAAGGCAGCCGAACTGGACGTGCATAGTCTGTCATTCTACCTGAACCAGCTGAAATCAGCCAAAACGGTGCATGCCGGTAGCCTTCGCTACCTGAGTGAAGTCCTCGACGGATTTAGTGTCAACCAGTTACGCACCTATCTGGCTTTGTTGGAAAAAGCTCCCGGTTTACTGAAGGATTCAGCGGTATTAGCCAATATTCGGAAGACCGCTGCCAATCCGGGCTATCAGTACAGTTCATACCTGAAATCCTTTTTAAGCAAACAGGGAATAGAACTTCAGTAGGAATGCGTCTATTTTTTTCATGACCTCGTTACTATTCTCCTGGAACTGCGTATAATTATAAATCGCAAACCATTTAACAACGAAAAAATGAATATAGCAGACCTTGTCTCCGGAGGAATCGGATCAACAGTCACTTCGTCAGTTTCCCGAATGTTGAATATCGATGAAGGTAAAGCCAAATGGGTTGTCTCAGCTGCCGTTCCCCTAATGATTGCAGCTTTGAATTATAATGCACAGAACAAGAATCAGGGCGAAAGCATCAACCGTGCCCTGGATCAGCACAGCGGAAATATTTTCGGAAACCTGGCGGGTGCTTTGTCCAGCGGTTCGACGGCATCCGACGGAGCTAAAATCGTGAATCATATCTTTGGCAAGAACACCGACTACGTAACTCAGAATCTTTCCCAGAAATCCGGACTTTCTTCCGGGCAGATCGGTAGTATTCTGGCTGTTCTGGCGCCGGTGGTGATGGGCTTCCTGGGCCAGCAGAAGCAAAGATCGAGCGGAGGCGGAATTGCTGATCTGGTTGGCGGCTTACTCGGCGGCGGTCAGAGCAGCGGTGCAAGCGGCTTACTGGGTGGATTAATTGGTTCGGTACTGGGAGGCGGCGGCCGTCAGGCAGCGCCGGCCAATGACGGACTGGGTGCCCTGGCTCAGCTGGCCGGGGAATTCTTCAATCAGAAAAACAGTCCTAGTCAGCCAGCCAATGTGCTCGATTCCCTGGCGGGCATGTTCGGAAGATAATAAACTTTGAATGTCTGAAGGCTGCCTCATTCGGGAGGCAGCTTTTTTTATGATCTAATTTTCAGACTAATTTGTTCTGATTCCCCAATGCCCGTAGGGGTGACATTATGATAGAAAAAGCCCTTAAATTGATCTGATTACCCAACCCCGTAGGGGTGACATTATGATAGAAAATGCCCCTAATTTGATCTGATTACCCAAAACCCCGCAGGGGTGATATGATGATAGAAAAGTCCAATAGGCACCGAACTCAAAAACCCCGTAGGGGTGACATGATGATAGACAAAATCCTAATCAGACCCTGATTTCTGCAAAATGTAAAAAAATAGGCGGCCCGAAAGCCGCCCTTTAAGTAAGTGGTAGAGTTAAAAATCTATTCTTCCGTTACCAGCTCCAATCCCTGCCGGACTCCCTTCTCCACATAGGGTAATCCGGTCGCCATCCAGCGGGGCATGGGCTGGTCTTTCAGATAATGATCAAAAAACTGGTAGAGGCGGATCGCAAAATCCGTCATATTCTGTCGTTGGGTGAGACCATGTTTTTCGCCTACGTAATTGAGCATCCAGACAGGTTTGTTCAGCCTCTTCAAAGCCAGGTAGAACTCTATTCCCTGGTACCAGGGTACGGCCCCATCAGCATCGTTATGCATCATCAGCACCGGGGTTTCCACGCGGTCAGCAAAGAACAACGGCGAATTTTCGATAAACTGCAGTGGTTTCTCCCACAAGGTACCGCCAATCCGGCTTTGTGTTCTTTCGTACTGAGCCTGACGAACCAGTCCTGTATCCCAGCGTACTCCGCCATAGGCACTTGTCATGTTTGATACCGGAGCTCCTGCTTCGGCCGCACGGAACAGATTGGTGCGGGTAACAAGGTAAGCCGTTTGATAGCCCCCCCAGCTGTGTCCCGATACCCCGATGCGGTCTTTGTCAATGTAACCGGTTTCGATCATTTTCTGCACGCCGGGAATGACACAGTTGTAGGCACTATGTCCGGGGTATCCGATCTGATACACGATATCCGGTACGAAAACCACATATCCGTTACTGGTGAAGTAAGAGAAGTTGATATAGGAACGGATCGGCTTGGGTGCAAAATGGGTATGGAGGTTGTCCGAATTTTTCTCATAGAAGTAAGTCATCATCGGATACTTCTTCGAAGGATCAAAATTATCGGGTTTGTATAACAGGCCCTGCAAGGGAGTTCCGTCATTGGCATTCCAGCTAACCAGCTCCACCGTACCCCACAGATATTCTTTTTGCTGCGGGTTGGCATAGGTGATCTGAGTTAACTTCTCAAAACTGAGGGTAGTACTGTGCCAGTTGGGGAAATCACGGAAGGTCTCCTTGGTAAAGATAATCCGATCGGCGGCTTCGGCTTTATGAATAATCTGGCCGATCCGGAAATCACCTTCCAGCCGGGCTTTCACCCCTGAATTATCCAGACTGTAGAATCCCTCCTGTTTGCTGTTTTCATTGAAAGAGCGCAGCAGCAGGTTCGAAGACAGATTGATATGGCGTTCTTCCGGATCGAGCTTCACGTAACGATAACGGATTTTTTGCTCCCTACCCTGTGTTAAGCGCGTTTTGGCTTCCGGATTTTCAGGATCGATCAGCCATAAGTCATAGCGGTCATAAAGGATGATTTTCTCGTCATTCCCTGTCCAGCCTGCTACTCCATAACTGTTGGGGAAGTCCGGATGATCATCCTCCTCATCGGCAAAGCGCACGATCCGGTTATGGGTTAACTGACTGAGTGTACCTTTTTCTACCGAATAGGCAAACCAGGCTGTATCCGGATTTGAAAACCAGTAAACATATTTACCCAGTGGAGAGGCAATGGGCCGGCCTTCCAGTTTTTTCCTAACGAGTTTCCTTTCGCCCGTCAGGACATTCGTCACGTAAACATCCGATTTCGGATTCCAGTCCCAGTGCTCGTGGGAATAATCAGTGGGGTCGTTAACCAGCACGAAGGAGGCATTTCCTTCATTGACCAGGGATACTCCCTGAAGGGAGCCGTCGGCGAGCCGGACAGACTTGCCTGAACGTAGATCGAGCGCTGTGAGGAAGGATCGGTTTTTATCAGCCTGGTAGGTGACCTTCTGCTGGGTTTGCAGTTTGGCATCTTTCCAGTGCCATACTTCCACATTTACAATTTCTTCAGGCAGTAAAGTGGTATCAGGAACCACCGGGGCAGGGTTGATGCCGTAGTAAAGGATCTGTCCGTTTTTGGAGAAATTGATTTTGTATTCAGAGCTTACATACCATCCGTTTCCGGCAGGCTGGGTTTTCTCGTCCACTTTCAGGGCAGCTTCAGCATTTCCCTTTTTCCAGTAGAAGAGTTTGGGTTCCCTGATCTGGGTTTTGGCATTGGTATCCAGGTCGGCTACATACGCCAGCTGTTCACCTGCTTTGTCGAAAACGAGGTGTTTATAGGTATGCTTGGAATGCCCTTTGAAGATATTTTGCGGGGATTCGGATCCGGTTTCCCATACCCATACACCGGGGGTATGCAGCGAGTCACTGGCTGTAGTGGCAAAGGCCAGCATCTTACCGTTTTCAGTGAAAGTATAGGTTTTGACGAAAGGATATTGATGCTGGGTGCCGTTGGTAAGGTTTCGCAGAAACAGGGTATAGCCATTTTCCTCGCCGGGTTTCTTTTTCCGGGAAGATTTGGTCGAATCGGATGAAGTTTCAATGCTCTGATAGGCCAGCCAGCCACTTCCTTTTTCCGGAAGTTGGAAGGAAATCAGGGAAGGGAATTTGAGCAGCTCACCTGTTGCCAGATTATAGATACCCAATGAATCTTTGGGCAGTTCGTCTTTTTTCTTTTTGGCTCTTTTGGCTGCATTTACCTTTTCCAGCTGCGGTTTGATCTTAAAAACGACAAATCGGGAGTCATAGGTAAATTTGGCATTGTAGCCCCGGGGAAATTTGTTGATTACTTCCCCATTCCCAAGTTGGTGAAGGTAGAGATGTCCATCCCCTTTCTGAGGGTTGATGACAAAGGCTCCGTATTCTCCGTTTCTCGAAACAGCCTGTTCGGGTATTTCTTCCCAAAAATCATAAACACTGTGGTGCAGTGGTTTTAAAGCGGCGGTAGTTTCAGTTTGTGAGGAAGCCTTTTTCGATTTTTTCTGTGCAAATGTTGGGAAAAAGATCCCGGTAATCAGAAGAAGTGTAAAAGTAATTCTCATGTTGCCCGACATTTTCAATGTAACTATGACAAATGTAGGCAAATCCCTTAAGAGCCTGAATACATCGGGGCTATCAATCCTCAAGTTTCTCCTGAAGGATTTTTAGTCGGTTCAGAATCTCATATACTGTATGGGATATGTGATGCGTATCCGAAATGGGGGATGGAATTTCCTGCGAATGAAAACTGTGATACTTCCAGATCTCCAGCACTTCTTCCAGCGGTACTTCGTAGGGCTGATAGGCCGGATTGAGAGATTCCAGGTATAGAGACCTCTCAGCCTGTTTAACCGTAACTTTTTTAAAAACAAAATCCTGCTCTCCTTTCAATACTACAATGCACAATGCTCCAGGCTTCAGGGAGGTCCAGTCGGCCACATAACGGCATATGATATCCGAACCTTCCGGAAGCGGTAGCATGGAATCTCCGGTAGTGGGAAACATCCGGTAGCTGCCGTCGGGTGGGAGATTGGGCATGGAAAACTTGGGAAGACTGGCAATGAATTCGGGATCAGCGTATCCGTCCCGATAACCTGCCTTGGCCTTGACGGGTACGTATTCTACATTTTCCCGGTTCTCCGGATCTACCGTCACGGCCAGTACCCGAAGGTTCGTGCCCGTTATGTACACGTCATTCCCCGCCTGAAGTTCCCTTAATTTGAGTTCCCCCAGGGTAGAGAGCCTTACCTTTAATAAGGTATCAATGCTCAGTTTGAAATAGTCCGAAAATTTGAGGTAATCCTCTGGCCGGGGTGCGGTGGTCTGTCCCGATTCCAAAGCATTCAGCTTGCTGCGGGTCATTCCCAGGTTTTCTGCCAGGTTCTGCTGAGTCAGTTTGGCCCTTTCCCTGAGAAACCGGATGTTTTCAGGAAAAAAAATTTTGTAATTCTCCATCTTATTTGATACCATTAATGTCAAAACTATGACACGAATAGTGTCAAATATAAAAAGATTAATTCATTTTCAAAAAAATAAGGGTTAATCAGCCGAAAGGACAGAACGGAAAATTTGACAGAGATGGAAAGTGAGCTTGTCAGGAAATTGAAGAAGGAGATCCTGGAAATGCAGGGCATAAAACCCATGACTCACAACCGGTCGGTGGAAACCGGACTGGGCCCTGTTCACCACGCATTTCCCTATGGAGTCTTCCCGATTGGGATTCATGAGTTTGTAAGTCAGGAACCGGAAGAGGCAGCTGCTACCACCGGTTTTATGGCCGGGCTGATCAGTAAGCTGGTCAGAATCGATGGAACCTGTCTCTGGATCGGAAACCGTAGGAAAATATTTCCTCCGGGTCTGAATTATTTCGGAGTAAACCCAGAGCGAATCATTTTCGTGGAGGCCGTCCGGAATGCCGATCTGGTGTGGATGCTGGAACAGGCTCTACGGTGTGAGGCATTGGGACTGGTGATTGGTGAAATGGCCGATATGGATCCGGGGCAGGCGCGCAGGCTCCAGCTTACAGTCGAGCAGTGCAGGGTAAGTTGTTTTTTGCACCGCTACCGCCCACGGATTGCCTCAGCCAGCTATGCCGTTTGCCGCTGGAGGGTTAAACCTTTGCCCGGACACACGGAAGAAAGATTGCCTGGGGTAGGGTTTCCCGCCTGGGAGGTTTCCCTTGACAAGGTTCGAAACGGATATCCCGGGAGCTGGAAGCTACAGTGGGTGGAGGATCATTTTGAATTTGAACAAACTGCAGAACGGAAAACGGGGAAATCTGCCTTGCTGCACATTGCCTGAAACCGGTTGAATATGAAACGGTATGTCTATATATGGTTTAGGCATCTGATGACCAATCGGTATGTCCGGAAATATCCCGAATACGAGTCCAGGGTATTTGTGCTGGCCGCCAACAGGTCCGGAAGACGAGTGGTAACCGCTTCCTCTGCCCGCGCTGAAAGTCTTGGCATTCAGACGGGTATGGTTATCGCGGATGTAAGAGCCATGTATCCAGCCCTGGAGGTGATTGAGGATCCTGGTTTTTCACCCCAAAAATTATTGGAAGCCCTGGCGGAATGGGCTATCCGGTTCACACCTGTTACGGCGATAGATCCTCCCGACGGGATTCTGCTGGATGCGACCGGATGTACGCATATCTGGGGGGGTGAAAAATCCTATCTCAGGGATATCATCCACCAATTCAGGAACCTTGGTTACGATGTAAGGGTGGCGATGGCAGGTACTCCAGGGGCCGCCCAGGCCGTTGCCCGATATGGCAGGCAGGCCGAAGTCGTTGAGTCCGGAAACGAAAAAGAGGCCTTGAAGAGACTGCCTCCGGAAGCTTTGCAACTGGAGGCTCACACGCTGGAAAAGCTGCATAAACTGGGTTTATCGTGTATATCCAGGTTTATTGATATGCCTCCCAGGGTGTTAAGAAGACGATTTGGCCAGGAATTGACCGATCGCATAGCTCAGGTTTTGGGTACTGTGCCTGATTATTTCGAGCCCGTGGAGCTGAAAGAGCCCTTCCGTGTAGTATACAACTGTCTGGAGCCTTTGCGTACCCCCACTGCCATTCGAAAAGCCATTGAAAGGCTGCTGAAAAGATTATGCGACCGACTGGTT
>Ga0182792_1003391_pt1 | contig 10247 bp, 7 predicted proteins | sample Passage237B_FD_130497 | JGI IMG/M metagenome (GOLD analysis project Ga0182792, IMG submission 130497) | Cellulose adapted compost microbial communities from Newby Island Compost Facility, Milpitas, CA, USA - Passage2 37B (version 2) (version 2) ... | reverse complement strand
CTTTTTTTATAGCATTTCCCGGGGCAATTGATTGTGTGATAACTTTTCCGCTACCGGCTATTTTTACTCTGAGCCCGGCATTTTCCAACAGGAATAAGGCATCTTTCAATCCCATTCCGGTAACATCCGGCACCGTTGTGCCATTTAAATTTTTTCCGGATAATTGTAATTTTCCTTTTTCATCATAATAAATGCCGGCTATTTGAGCATTTGAATGGTCAATTTCTGCTGGCAGTCCAACTGCCCGAAATACCGTATAAATATTACTGCCTATTGCTTTTTTGGCTACTACAGGTTGGGCGGCACCAGCTGGAGGTTCCGGAATCTTCCAACCTCCAACTTGGGAGGCATACAATTTATCAGCTATTTCTTTAAAGACCGGGGCAGCCACCACAGCACCGTAATAGGCACCATGTGGTGAAGAGCGCACCACCACGGCAATGGTATATTGCGGGTTTTCAAATGGAAAATATCCAATAAACGAACCTTGGCGAACGCCATCAGAATAGGAAATTCCCTTATCCGCTACCTGAGCAGTACCGGTTTTCCCTGCTGCATTATAATAAGGTGATTTGATCTTACGTGCTGTTCCCTCATCTACTACGGCTTTCAAGGCTAATTGCATTTGCTTAATGGTAGCCGGTTTCCCAATCTTTTCTTTTATAATTGTTGGCGGTATTTCTCTAACATCCTTTCCGTATTCTCTGATAGCACTTACCAAATAAGGTTTTACCATTGTGCCATTATTAGCTACTGCATTATACACCATCAGGGAGTGTAATGGCGTGATCAAACTTTCATAACCATAAGCAATCCAGGGAAGTGAAGTGGCTTTGTTCCAGCTTTTGCTTTCGGTATTCTTAATTAAAGGGGGCCGCTCACCGGTTAAATCCAGTCCGGTACGCTTATCCAATCCTAAATCCTGAAGGTGTCGGATATACTTCATAGGATTGTTGTAATAATATTTATTGATCAGGCTGGCAAAGGCTACATTTGAAGATTGAGCAAAAGCCTTAATAATGGGTATTGTGCCCAAACCTGTATGATCATCTATTACACGTTGCTTTCCGAAATAAGCTATACCACCATTTACGTTTACTTTATCTTCAATGCTAACATAACCATCCTCCAGTAATGCAAACAAAGACATGAGCTTAAAGGTGGAACCAGGTTCGGAAGGAATAAGTGCATAATTAAAATCTTCCCAATAACTTCCATCTTTTTGGCGACCCAGATTGGCTAAAGCTTTAATCTTTCCGGTTTTGGTTTCCATAACAATGGCAGTACCATATTGGCAATTGTACTGAGTCAGGATTTTCAATAAGGCATGTTCGGCCACATCCTGAATATTCATATCGATGGTGGTAACTATATCACGACCATTTATGGGCTCCACTTCCGAACCTTCCATTGGCACAAAAACACCACCGGTAGTTTTACGCACTATACGGCTCCCGGGTTTTCCAGCAAGCACGGAATCGTAAGATTGTTCCAATCCTATATTGTCCACATGTTCCCTCCAAAGCCCAATGGTACGGTAAGCCAACATTCCGTAGGGATTAACGCGTTTGGGATTAGGTTCAACAATAAACCCACCGATATTTTTTCCTTTATTAAAAATCGGTAGCTCTCTGATGGCCTGATATTGATAATAAGGTACATTTCTACGAAGTAGCCAATATCTTTCCTGGTTGCGGAAAGCTGTTTTTAAAGCCTGTTGGTACCAGGATTTGTTATGATTTCCCAGAATTCTAGCCAGCCCTGCTGCCAGGGAATCCACGTAGTACTGGAAGGTATCTTTATTTATGGATTTAAAATCAACTCGTAGATTAAACTGAGGAATTGTAGAAGAGAGCAACTGTCCATCTTCTGCATAGATATTACCCCGTTCAGCTTCTAGTTTTTCTTTTTGGGTATGCGCCTTTTGAGACATTAAACGCAGGGCTTCGCCTTCTGACACCTGTATTACAGCAGCCTTTACGATAATGGCAATGGCCAATATCAGTATTCCTGTGAATGCCAGATACACCCGAAGTCGTATGTCCTTTTTAATATCCAATGCGTTGTTATCAGTTTATTTTATTTTTCGGTGATGGATTTATGGTTTTTTTTATTTCAAAAGGTGGTTTGTCAAGTGGTTTTAATTTTAATGCTGCTGCCTTTTGGGTCAACTCTGATTCAGAGGTTGCTTTCATAAGGCGCGATTGCACATCGAGGGATTCCCAACGTAGCTCTTTCAATTCTTTATTTTTAATGGCCAACTCGCGCATCATCGATACAGCTTTACTGGTATTAGCGATATAAAGTGTACACAGGATAGCTATAAAGAGTAAAAAAGGAATATTGTTTACGATGCCATGGTAGGAAATTTTATCCACCATTTCCCTCCAACTCCTTTTGGCTTGTTCTTCATTATGTGTATTTTCCTGTGGCAAAATATTATTGGTTTAAATTTTTTCCGCAATGCGTAAACGCGCACTTCGCGATCTTGAATTATTGTTTTGTTCATGTTCCGAAGGCACGATATCTTTCAACACTTTAAATGGTGGCGCTGCTATTCTCCGGCCAAATGCATCCGTTGTCAAGGCACTGAAGGATCCTGTTTTCATAAACTGCTTTACCATCCGGTCTTCCAGAGAATGGAAAGTGATAATGCAGAGTCTCCCGGCTGTCTTCAGGCAATACGGCGTTTGTTCCAGAAAATCACGCAATACTTCCATTTCCCCGTTTACCTCAATACGTAATGCTTGGAAGACCTGAGCCAGATATTTGCGGGCATTTCCTTTTATACATGGCGCGATCATTTGCTTAAACTGCTCGATAGTTCGGAGTTTAGCCTGTCCGCGTTTGGCTACGATGGTTTGTGCTAAGGTTTTCGCATTTCTTACTTCACCATACTGCTCAAAAAGTTTATGAAGCTGTATTTCGGAATAGTTGTTCAGCAAATCAGCAGCAGTTTTTTCCTGCCTGTTGTCCATGCGCATATCCAGCGTTGCGTCAAAGCGGGTAGAAAAACCACGAGAAGCGGTATCAAACTGAAAAGAGCTTACTCCCAAATCGGCAAGAATGCCATCTACACGGGGAAATTTATAGAACTTCAGATAAGGTTTCAGGTATCGAAAATTTTCCTTAATCAGTATCACGCGGGGGTCATTAGGGGCATTGTTCCAGGCATCCGGATCATGATCGAAAACCAGCAAGGTGCCTTTTGGCCCCAGCCGCTCTAAGATGGCCCTTGAATGGCCTCCGCCTCCCAGGGTACAATCAACATACACACCATCCTCCCTGATCCGAAGGGCATCAACGGATTCCTGTAGGAGTACGGATGTATGATAACCTGACACTGAATTTCAAAAATCTTTTATATATGCTTAAAACGGATCAAGGTATCCTGGTCCGCTGATTTCATCAGCCAGTCTGCTGAGATCAGCAGCATTGGCGTTCAGATAATCGTAATAAGTTTTACTGTCCCATAATTCAATACGATTGCCTTGTGCAGAAAAGATCAGGTCTTTTCTGAGTCCGGCATATTCCTGCAACTGTTTTGGTAATAGCAGCCGTCCGGCAGCATCTGGTTCTAATCGGGTGGAGCCGGAGAAAAGCAGACGTTTGTATTTCTGTACAGCCGGCTTTACATCATTGTAACGGCTGATTTTCTGACTGAGCTCTTCCCATCCTTCCATGGTATAGAGATTCAGACAACGTTCCATTCCCCGCATGATAACATAAGCTTCCCCACTACCTTCAGGCAGCTGCTTTTTGAAACCTGCCGGCAACAAAAAACGCCCTTTGGCATCCATAGACACTTCATATTCGCCTAAAAAGCCGGTCATATCGGGAGTTTGAATGAATTATGACACAAAATAACACAAATTCCCACTAATTCCCACCAAATATAAATGATTATTTTTTTCCACAGGAAAATTTTAATGAAACGCAGGACAGGCAAGGATTTAACAGCCCTAAGTGAATATTGGAGCCAAATATGTGAATTACCTTAGAAAATTGTGGATAACCCCTGAAATCACCTTATTAACCTGCGTTCTACCTTGGAAACTAAGTTGTGCAAAGGTGTGAAAAAAGCGCATAGCACAAAAAATAGTTTTTGTGGAAAATGTGGATAACCTGTATGGCCTCGAAATCCTTCTAAAACGGTGACGCCCGGATTTTTCCGATAGATATATGCTAGAAAATTTTTATTCCAACTTTACTTATACCAAATGAAAATAAATAACAAATGTTAAGCCAACGATTTCTTTGTATGCCCTTAGGGCAAAACTAAAGGGCCTTTTACCAGAATTAAACGCAACCCCTGACCTGCGCATAAATAAAAGAACCTGCATTTTTATTACATTTGAGGCTCAATCATAGCTTTTGTGAAAAAACTCTACCTCGGTTTAATAATTAATCTGATGGCCTCGGCCTGTGCGTTTGCACAAACCGCCTATTTGCCGTTGGGAACAGACGAATATCATTTGCTGGATCGCTTAGAAGCACTCTCCGGTGAATTGAATCCGGAGCTTTCCTCTACCCTCAAACCTGTTTCCAGAAAAGCGGCTATGGCTTTCTTTAGCCATCACGCTAAAAACCACCAATTCGGACAAAGTACTCTAAGTGAGATTGACGGATATAATCTTTCCAGAGCATTATCCATCAGCGGAGAATGGACAGAAACCGCTGACGGCGACGACGGTGCGATTGACTCCAAAAAGCCCATCCTAAAATACTTTTACCAGAAACAACCAGACCTACTGCATTTTAATACAGACAACCTGTTCTTAGTCGTTAATCCGGTGATATATTTTCAGGCCTCTTATGAACGAAACCAGAAAGACTTAAGATATATCAATCTCCGGGGTGTAGAAGCCAGGGGGCGCATTGGAAAACGCATCGGGTTTTATACCATGCTGGGCGACAACCAGGAGAAATTACTATCATATACACAGGCTTGGCAAAATGCACATCAGGCTTCACCAGGAAATGATTACTATGTTTTACGCGGAGGTGTGAATGATATTTTTGTGGCTCGTGGCTATTTCGATTTCAATGCTATTCAGGATCACCTCAACGTAACCTTTGGTTATGATAAAAATTTTATTGGTGATGGAATGCGTAGCCTTTTTCTTTCCGATGCTGGTGCAGCAGCAACATTTTTACGCTTTCGCAGCAGATTATGGCGGTTACGTTATCAGAATTTATTTATGGAATTATTCAATGATTATGCAAAAGGATATGACCGTATTCTACCTAAAAAATATGCCACGATGCACCAGCTGAACATGGATATTACTCCCTGGCTCCATCTCGGCATCTTTGAAAGTACACTATTCGCACAATCAGATCATTTCAATGTTGGCTATTTGATTCCTGTTATCTTTTACCGGACAGTGGCACAAGCTGTTGGCGGTTCGAACAAAACCGCTCTGGGATTAAATTTTAAAGCTATTGCTCTGAAAAGATTACAAATTTATGGACAGGGATATTTCAATGGGGCTAATATCAGTACTATCGGAAAAGGAGACTGGTACAACCAATATGGGATACAACTGGGACTTCAATATTTTAACGCCTTTACCATATCCAATTTAGATATGCGTGCCGAAGCCAATATTGTAAGGCCATTCACGTATGCTGCTCAGGATACCGTTACTAATTATACGCATTACAATCAGGCATTAGCGCATCCTATGGAATCTTCTTTTGCCGAGTGGATAGGGGTCATCCGTTATCAACCGTTAAAAAAGCTATGCATTGCTGCAAAAGGGATCTTTGCATCCCGCGGCACCGACAGTTCAGCAAGTGTAAATTTCGGAAACAATATTCACAAAAGTTTTGACAGCCGTACTGAAGCTGCCCACTATGGTGTTATCAGCGGTGTAAGATTGAATAGTATCTATATGAATTTAAATGTCGCCTATGAAATCCGGCCCAATATCTTTCTGGAAGCGGGAGCCACCCATTTGCGTGGCAAATATGAAACCGGAGCGCTGTTACCTTCTTCCACCAGTTTATACGGAGCCCTGAGATGGAATATTGCTCGAAAGGAGTACGACTATTTCTAGGCAATCTTACTACTCTTCATAAAGCAGATATTTCGACCGGATGAGTCGAAACGCTTGCAATGCAGGTTCCCAGCTCGTACGGATTTCCTTTTCGCTGAGGCCCTTTACAATCTGTTTGCGCAGCAAATCTGTTCCAGCCAACTTTTCAAAGAAAGTCGTAAAAAATTGATCCTTTTCCGGGAAATTTTTATAAGCATCTATCAACCATCCTAATTGCAACTTTCCATCAATTAGCTTTAAAGCATCTTCCGCATGCTCCGCAATTAAAAGTCCCTGACATACCTGTCCTTTAAGTGGAGGGTTAGTAGAGCCTGACATACTTTTTGGCGTAAATTGGTAAGTATAATTTTTTAACAAAGGATGACCGAACTGCTGAAAAGGTAGCGTTGTACCTCGCCCTACACTTACAGGCGTACCTTCAAAGAAACATAGTGATGGATAGAGATAAACTGCTGCCATGGTTTTGAGGTTTGGGGAGGGCGGAACTGGCAAGTTATAAAGGCTGCTATGCGTATAACCGGAGCACTTAATGACGCTTAAATCCACATTGGAAGGCGATATCCATTGTTCACCAATCAGCATGTTGGCATACTCTCCCGGGGTCATGCCATAAATAACAGGAATAGGCTGCATGCCTACAAAAGAACTAAAATTTCGATCCAATACCGGGCCATCAACAATAAATCCTAAAGGATTTGGGCGATCCAAAATGAGAAGTGGAATACCTTCTGATGCACAGGCTTCCATTAAGTATTCCAAAGAAGAAATATAAGTATAAAAACGAACGCCCACATCCTGGAGATCATAGATCATAATATCTACATCTTTGAGTTGAGCAGCTGTAGGCTTTTTGTGGTTACCATACAAAGAGATTACAGGCAAACCTGTTATGGGATCCTCACTGTTTTGCACGGCTGCTCCGGCATCTGCCTTACCACGGAAACCATGTTCGGGGGAAAAAATCCTCACCAAATTTACACCTAAGCGAAGCAGCGTATCAGGAAGTAGAATCCCATTCACTTCTGCAGTTTGATTAACCATTAAGGCTACTTTCTTTCCCTTCAAAATTGGAAGATACTCCTCCATATGATAAGCACCAGGTAGTACTTTCCCAGATGAGGAAGTTCCTGCATTTTGTGCCAGGCAGCTTGTAGTCAAAGTAAGGAAGACAATCAAAAAAAGTATTCTGGTTAGCATAATATCTTTGTTATAATAAGTGTTCAAAATTAGACAATACTACACTGCATTAGCATCTTCAAAAAACAAATCGGAAGCTATGGCATCTGCAAACAATTTTCCATTTTTCGTAAGCACTAAACATTCATCCTGAATTTCAACCTGTTTCCTTGAAATGGCTTCTTGTGCATGTAATAGTAATAAACGCCTGGCTTCTGACCCAAACGTTGTAGATACATATTCCAAATCCAATCCCCATATCGTCCGCAATGAGGTCATGATATACTCATTAATTCGGTTGGTAGTAGAAAGGATCTCATGTTCAAAATGCAATTTATGATCCAAAAGACTTTTTATATACAGCGCATTATTCGCAACATTCCATTGGCGACTATAACCATTAAAGGAATGTGCAGAAGGGCCAATGCCTAAATAATGTTTACCGCGCCAATAATTGGTATTATGCACTGCATATTTTCCATCCTTAGCAAAATTGGAAATTTCATAATGCACGTAACCTCCTGCCTCCATCTCCTCCATAAGTATCAAAAACTGCTCGGCGGTTTGTGCCGCATCCGGACTTTTTACCTTACCCGTCTGGATGGCATGAGCTAAAGCTGTTTTAGGTTCTACAGTAAGTGCATAAGAAGAAATATGAGGAATTTGCATTTCCTGAGCATAATGGATATGCTCTTTCCAATTATCATTACTGAGCCCTGGCGTACCATAAATCAGATCAATACTGATATTGTCATAGCCTGCATCTTGAACAGCTTTAATGGCATATTCCGCCTGCTGGGCATTATGCGCACGATGCATAAACTTCAGATCCGCTTCCCGAAAAGATTGAATACCCAAACTGAAACGGTTTACCGGTGTTGATTTCAGCCCATGTAAGAATTTTATGTCAATATCATCAGGATTAGCTTCTAATGTTACTTCTAAACGCTCTTGTAACGGAAAGGCTTTTGCCATGGCATCAAAAAACCGATTCAATTCATCGGAATTCAATAAGGAGGGCGTACCACCACCAAAATAGATGGTTTCTATAGCAGCACCAGAGAGATAATTAGTATTCAATTTTATCTCTTCCAGCATAGCAGCAATCATGTTTTCCATTTGCGAAAGTGCAGTGGAAAAATGGAAATTACAATAATGACATGCCTGCTTGCAAAAAGGGATATGGAGATAAATTCCCGCCATGAATCTTTTAAAGGCTAAAATTAAGGCATCTCTTTATCTTTGGAATAGGAAATGAAGAATACTTTTATAAATTACAATGGTAGGCTTTTGCCCAAGGAAACTTTTTCCTGGCCACCCTATTCTTCCGGATTATTGGAAACGATGTTATGGGAAGAAGGGCGAATTGCACTATGGCCTTATCACGCACAACGCTGGCGCTCCTCCTGCAAACGATTGGATTATCCTTCCTCCGAATTATCAGACCGAAATTTGTTTGATTTTATTTCCGAAACCGTTAAGGTTAATGCATTGAACACCGCTGCAAGAATCCGGTTGTGTATCTTTCCTTTTCAACAATCTTTACATTTTACTATTGAAACTTTTCCCTATCAAATTCAGGAGCAGATTTTTAGGATAGGCTGGAGCAACCAGAAAGTTAACACCACATCAATCTATTCCGGATTAAAAACCTTTCCCAGAACACATTATGATTTAGCTTTGGAAGATGCAAAAAAACAACAGTGGGATGATGGTTTGTTACTTAATGAAAGAGGTCGGGTGGCAGAAAGTGCCATTGCCAATATTTTTTATCAACAAAATAATACCCTATACACACCTCCCTTGTCGGAAGGATGCGTAGATGGTGTGTACCGCAGATATATCCTGGATCATTACCCCGTTATTGAAAAAGCTATTTCACCAGAAGAATTATTGACTGCTGATGCTGTTTTTCTCACGAATGCCTTAAGAGGAAAAATTAAAGTAGCAGCTATTGGAGCGGTACAATTTCCGGTCTAAGCCTGTTTTTTTTATTTATCAAATAACTATAAAGCCATACACTGCTCCTCTGCAAATTAGAAGCAAACAACAATTTTCACCGTTTTCCATTTTGAAAATAGTTTTTGGCGAAAGAAAATCTTTGGTGTGAATTCCTTTAACTTCTGGATCTTCTAAAATCTCTTTAGCCCTTTGGAACAAAGCAAATAGTCTTTACCCATCACGGGAAATATTTTACGGTATTTGAAATACTGCTGGCAACTTTATTGGTACATTCGCATACTATAATTTCAAAAGTGCAGGTATTGCAACCGAGAAATTCATACTATACTTCCAGCAGAGATTAACATGCATAAAACAGATTTTTTAGTAATTGGCTCAGGCATAGCCGGACTGACCTTTGCAGTAAAAGCAGCCGAAAAATTTCCGAATAAAACTATTACTGTATTGACCAAAGTCAATACCGATGAAACTAATACAAAATATGCGCAAGGTGGAATAGCTGTGGTAAATGACAAAGCGGATACCTTTGAAAAACATATTGAAGACACGCTCATAGCGGGCGATGGACTCTGCAACGAAGCAGTAGTGCATGCAGTAGTTACAGAAGGCCCTCAGCGGGTGAATGAGATCATCAGTTGGGGTACCAATTTTGACAAAGATGCATCGGGAGAATATCTTCGCGGTAAAGAAGGCGGGCATTCCGAATTTCGAATTTTACACCATAAAGATGTTACCGGAAACGAGATTGAACGGGCGCTTGTAGCTAAAGCAGCAACCTATCCCAATATCATCTTTCACAATCATTGGTTTGTGGTGGATATCATCACCCAACATCATTTAGGGTTTTTGGTTACTAAATCCACTCCCGACATCGAATGTTATGGCGTTTATGCCTTAAACATGGTTACCGGACAAGTGGAAAAGATTCTTGCTCCCATTACCATGATGGCTAGTGGCGGAACGGGGCAGGTATATCGAAGCACTACCAATCCAAAAATTGCAACAGGCGATGGCATTGCTATGGTTTATCGGGCTAAAGGCCGTATT
>Ga0182792_1003388_pt1 | contig 10252 bp, 7 predicted proteins | sample Passage237B_FD_130497 | JGI IMG/M metagenome (GOLD analysis project Ga0182792, IMG submission 130497) | Cellulose adapted compost microbial communities from Newby Island Compost Facility, Milpitas, CA, USA - Passage2 37B (version 2) (version 2) ... | reverse complement strand
TGATGTTCAGGCTCTGGGCATTGCCTTCGCTGGCCGCCGCGGCCAGCAGGCGGCGTGCCGGTGCGTGCAGTGGTTGCAGCCAGCTCACCACGGTGTGGCTGCGGCCCAGGCGCAGGGCCTCGCAAGCGAGGTCCAGCGGCGTCTGGCCGCGGCGCGGCTGGAGGATCAGGATGCGTTCACGGTTCAGGCCGATCTTGCGCAGCCAGTTCAGAGTCAGGCTGTCGGGCGGGGCGATCAGGGTCAGCCAGCGGGCGTCCTGATTGTCGCTCAGCTCCCGCAGGATCGGCGCCAGCAGGTGCAGGCGGTTGCCGGCAGCGCCGCGCAGCGTCAGCTCGCTGAAGGTGTCCGGTTCGTCGACCGGGAGAGGGGCAGGCGCCTCGTCGAAGAGGACGGCCGGTTGCGCCAGGAAGGCATCGAACAGCGGGAGCTGGGTACGTCCCAGCGACTGCGGGAACTGCATGGGAACTCCTTTAGCGGCGGATGACGCCGACACTCAAGCCTTCGATCACCAGGTTCTGGGTTCTCAGATCCACTTCGATGGGCGCGAATTCGGGGTTTTCGGCGATCAGCCAGACCTTGTCGCCCTCGCGCTTGAAGCGTTTCACCGTGACCTCGTCGTCCAGGCGGGCCACCACCACCTGACCGTTGCGTGCCTCACGGGTGCTGTGCACGGCGAGCAGGTCGCCGTCGAGGATGCCGATGTCCTTCATGCTCATGCCGCGTACTCGCAGCAGGTAGTCGGCCGGGGGGTGGAAGAAGTCGGGGTTGATCCGGCAGGATTCCTCGATGTTCGCCTGCGCCAGGATGGGAGCGCCGGCGGCGACTCGGCCGATGACGGGGAGACCATCCTCCTCGCTGTGGCCGGGCTCGAAGCCGGGCACGCGGATGCCGCGCGAGGCGCCGGGGGTCATCTCGATGGCACCCTTGCGGGCCAGTGCCTTGAGGTGTTCCTCGGCAGCGTTGGGGGACTTGAAGCCAAGTTCCTGGGCGATTTCGGCGCGGGTCGGGGGATAGCCGTTGTCTTCCAGGCAACGCTTGATGAAGGCGAGGATCTCGGCTTGTCGCGGCGTCAGTTTCAGCATGGCTTGACTCTGTTTTTTTATACAGTGACTGGAATTATATACAGTGCTCTGGGCTTGGCAATCCCCATGCCGCTCGGCACGCAGCGACCGCCTGGCGAGCGGCTGTTACTTATTACCGCTGGCTGGCGTCTTGCATGCGTCATTCGCGATTCGCGGCAACAAAGTCCCCGGGCTTTGCTTGACAATGCGAGTGGTCAAAACATATGTTTGAAACGAGTGTTTGTTAGGTGTAAGTCGTCATGGCCCAGTCTGAGACCGTCGAGCGGATCCTCGACGCAGCGGAACAGTTGTTCGCCGAAAAGGGGTTCGCGGAAACCTCGCTGCGCCTGATCACCAGCAAGGCCGGAGTCAACCTGGCGGCGGTCAACTACCATTTCGGTTCCAAGAAGGCACTGATCCAGGCGGTGTTCTCGCGCTTCCTCGGCCCCTTCTGTGCCAGCCTCGAGAAGGAGCTGGATCGTCGCCAGGCCAACGCCGACTACAAGGCGAGCCTGGAAGAGCTGCTGGAGATTCTCGTCGAGCAGGCTATGGCGGTGAAGCCGCGCAGCGGCAACGACCTTTCCATCTTCATGCGCCTTCTGGGGCTAGCCTTCAGCCAGAGCCAGGGCCACTTGCGCCGCTACCTGGAAGACGTCTACGGCAAGGTGTTCCGTCGCTACATGGTGCTCATCCAGGACGCCGCGCCGCGCATCCCGCCGATCGAGTTGTTCTGGCGCATTCACTTCATGCTCGGCGCCGCGGCCTTCAGCATGTCCGGCATCAAGGCGCTGCGCGCCATCGCCGAGAACGATTTCGGCGTGAACACCTCCATCGAGCAGGTGATGCGCCTGATGGTGCCGTTCCTCGCCGCCGGGATGCGCGCGGAGAGTGCGGTCACCGACGAGACCCTAGCCAGCGCCCAGCTCAAGCCACGCAAACCCTCGACCACGCAGCCTGCCAAGGCCTGAATTCTTTCCCGCGGTGGGCGGCGCCAGGCCGATCGGCTAAGCTAGCCGCCCATGCGAACTCTTGATCTGCTGCATATTTCCCTGGCCGATCAGCGCCTGTATGGATTCGCCGACGGCCAGCTGGTGCTGCGTCTGCCGGTTTCCACGGCGTTGAACGGTCCCGGCGAACGCAATGGCTCCGGCTGCACCCCGCGGGGGCGCCATCAGGTACGCGCCAGGATCGGCGAGGGGCTGCCGCTCGGCGCGGTGCTGCGTGGCCGGCGCTGGACCGGCGAGGTCTGGACCCCGGAGCTGCACGCGCAGCATCCCGGACGTGACTGGATCCTCACCCGTATCCTCTGGCTCAGCGGCTGCGAGCCGGGCCGCAACAGGCTGGGGGAGGTGGATACCTTCCGCCGCTACATCTACCTGCATGGCACGCCAGACACCGAGCCCCTCGGCGTCCCTCTGTCCCATGGCTGCATCCGCCTGCGCAATGCCGACCTGCTGGAACTCTTTCCGCGCGTCCCCGTCCATTGCCCTGTGAACATCGAAGAAGCGCCGTGCCCGCAGTGGCTGACGGCGCCACTTGCTTGAAAGGACCTTTTCTCCCATGACTTCAGGCCTGCAAGGCTCCCTGATGCTGGACATCGCCGGCACCTGGCTGACCGCCGAGGACCGGCAGATCCTTCGCCAGCCGCAAGTCGGCGGCTTGATCCTGTTCGCCCGCAACATCGAACATCCCCGCCAGGTGCGCGAACTGGCAGCGGCGATCCGCGCCCTGCGCCCCGACCTGCTGCTCGCCGTCGACCCGGAGGGCGGCCGGGGGCAGCGCCTGCGCCAGGGCTTCGTGCGCCTGCCGGCGATGCGCGCGATCGCCGATAACCCCGAGGCCGAATGGCTGGCCGAGCAGTGCGGCTGGCTGATGGCCACGGAAGTGTTGGCGGTGGGCCTGGACCTCAGTTTCGCCCCGGTGCTCGACCTCGATCACCAGCGCAGTGCGGTGATCGGCAGCCGTGCCTTCGAGGGTGATCCGGAGCGTGCCGCAGCCCTGGCCGGTGCCTTCATCCGCGGCATGCACGCCGCCGGGATGGCCGCCACCGGCAAGCATTTTCCCGGGCACGGCTGGGCCGAGGCGGATTCCCATGTGGCGATTCCCCGCGACGAGCGCAGCCTGGAGCAGATCCGCGCCAGCGACCTGGTGCCCTTCGCGCGGCTGAGCCGGCAGCTCGGCGCGGTGATGCCGGCGCACGTCATCTACCCGCAGGTGGACGCGCAGCCGGCCGGCTTCTCGCGCTTCTGGCTGCAGCAGATCCTGCGCGCCGAGCTGGGCTTCGACGGGGTGATCTTCAGCGACGACCTGTCCATGGCTGGCGCCCACGTGGCCGGTGACGCGGCGGCGCGCATCGAGTCGGCGCTGGGGGCAGGCTGCGACATGGGCCTGGTGTGCAACGATCGGGGGGCGGCCGAGCTGGCGCTGGGCGCCCTGCAGCGACTCAGGGTGCGGCCGCCGCCGCGCCTGGTACGGATGCGCGGTCGGGGCTTCCCGACCACCGAATACCAGCAGCATCCGCGCTGGCAAGCGGCACTGGCCGACCTGCGCGCTGCCCAACTGATCGACTGAGGAGTCTGCAATGAGCGTCTACGCCATCATCGGCGGCAGTGGTTTGACCCAGTTGGAGGGCCTGACCGTCACCGCCGCCCTGAACGTCGACACCCCCTATGGCGCCCCCTCGGCACCGCTGCTGCGCGGCGATTATGCCGGCCGCGAGGTGCTGTTCCTGGCCCGCCACGGCCATCCGCACCGCATCCCGCCGCACCAGGTCAACTACCGCGCCAACCTCTGGGCGCTCAAGCAGGTCGGCGCCGAGGCGATCATCGCGGTCAACGCGGTGGGTGGGATCAATGGTGCGATGGGCACCGGCCACCTCTGCGTGCCGGACCAGATCATCGACTACACATGGGGCCGCGAACACACCTTCTTCGCCGGCGACCTGGAGCACGTCACCCATATCGACTTCACCCAGCCCTACGATGCCGGGCTGCGCGAGCGCCTGCTCGTCGCACTGGCCGAACAGGGCTGTGCCTATAGCGCCGCCGGCGTGTACGCCTGCATGCAGGGCCCGCGTCTGGAGACGGCGGCGGAAATCGCCCGTCTGGAGCGTGACGGCGCCGACATCGTCGGCATGACCGGCATGCCCGAGGCGGTCCTGGCCCGCGAGCTGGGGCTGCCCTACGCCTGTCTGGCCCTGGTGGTGAACCCGGCGGCCGGCAAGGCACCGGGGGCGATCAGCATGACCGCGATCGACCGCGCTCTGGGCGATGGCATGGATCAGGTGCGCGCGGTGCTGGCACGGGTGCTGGACGCCGCCTGAGGCCATGCAGGCGGCGGGAGTCTAGCGGCGTCGGCCGGGCAGGGGGGCGAAGAGGGCGTCGATGTCCTCGGCGCTCAGGCGCCAGTCGGCCTTGCCGCCGCCTTCCAGCACGCCGGCGGCGAGGCTCGCCTTGCGCTGCTGCAGTTGCTGGATCTTCTCTTCCACGGTGCCGCGGGCGATCAGCTTGTAGACGAACACCGGCTTGTCCTGGCCGATGCGGTAGGCGCGGTCGGTGGTCTGACTCTCCGCGGCCGGGTTCCACCAGGGATCGTAGTGGATCACGGTGTCCGCTGCGGTCAGGTTGAGACCGGTGCCGCCGGCCTTGAGGCTGATCAGGAACAGCGGCACCGCACCGCTCTGGAAGCGCTCCACTGGGGTGCGTCGGTCCTGGGTTGCGCCGGTCAGGGACACGTAGGGGATGTGCCGCTGTTGCAGTTCCTCCTCGATCAGAGCAAGCATCGAAGTGAACTGTGAGAACAGCAGCACTCGACGGCCCTCGGCGAGCAGCTCGTCGAGCATCTCCAGCAGGCTTTCCAGCTTGCTGGAATGGCTGGCGCCGCGTCGCGACGGGAGATCGTCCTTGACCAGGCGCAGGTCGCAGCAAACCTGTCGCAGCTTGAGCAGGGCCTCGAGGATGACGATCTGGCTGCGTGCCAGGCCCTTGCGCTCGATCTCCTCGCGAACCTTGCGGTCCATGGCCAGACGCACGGTCTCGTAGAGGTCGCGCTGGGTGTCGTTGAGTTCCACCCAGTGGACGATCTCGCTCTTGGCCGGCAGCTCTCTGGCCACGTCCTCCTTCTTGCGGCGTAGCAGGAAGGGGCGGATGCGCGCCTTGAGGTGGGCGAGGCGGGCCAGGTCGCCGTGCTTCTCGATGGGCGTACGGTAGTTCCTGGTGAATTCCCGGGCGTCGCCCAGCCAGCCGGGCATCAGGAAGTGGAACAGCGACCAGAGCTCGCCCAGATGGTTCTCCAATGGCGTGCCGGTCAGGCACAGACGCTGTCGGGCTTGGAGCTGGCGGACGGCCTGGGCGGCCTTGCTGGCGGGATTCTTGATGTGCTGCGCCTCGTCGAGGATCAGCAGGGGCCGGGGCTGCTCGCGCAGCCGCTCGAGGTCCCGCGGCAGCAGGGCGTAGGTGGTCAGCAGGAGATCGTGCTCGGCCAGCCTGGCGAAGTCGCGGTGCCGCTGCGGGCCGTAGAGGGCTAGGACGCGAAGCTCGGGGGCGAAGCGTGCCGCCTCGTCCTGCCAGTTGGAGATCAGACTGGTGGGCATGACTACCAGGGCTGGGCGGTCGAGGCGCCCGGCGCGCTTCTCGGTGAGCAGGTGGGCGAGGCTCTGCAGGGTCTTGCCGAGGCCCATGTCGTCGCCGAGCACGCCGCCGGCTTCCAGCTCGCGGAGGGTCTGCATCCAGCTCAGGCCCTCCAGTTGGTAGGGACGCAGCCGGGCCTTGAGGCCGGCGGGAGCGCAGACCCGGGCCTGGCCGCCGGCGCGCAGCTTGTGGGCGAACGCGCACAGGCGCTCGCCGCCGCGCCACTCCAGGTCCAGACCGTCCAGTTCGCCGAGTCGTGCGGCGTCCGGGGTGGCCAGGCGCAGCCGCGGCTCGTTGACGGGTTCGCGCAGGTACAGCTCGCCGAGGGTGGCCAGTACCGGCTTGAGGCGGCCGTAGGGCAGCATCACCTGCAGGGCCTGGCCGTCGCTGCTGCGCTGGGCGTCGAGCTGTACCAGCAACAGCTCGTCGTCGCCGCGCTGGGCCAGGTGCTGCGGACTGAACAGTTCCGGGGTACTGCGGATCAGGCGCAGTAGCACCGGTAGCAGGCTGATGCGCTGGCCGTCGACGATGATCCCCAGCTCCAGATCGAACCACTGGAGTTCGGGGGCCTCGTCCACCTCGGCGTACCAGCCGTCGACCGGGGTCAGGTCATAGGCGAAGCCCGGGCGGATGTCGATCTGCCAGCCCTGTTCGCGCAACGCTGGCAGTTGCTCGCGGACGAAGCGCAGCCAGGCGTCCTGGTCGGGCAGCTCGAACATTTCCCCGGCGTTGGCCGGCAGCGCCTGGCTCTGCCGCAGGGCGACGCGGAAGCCGAGGGCTTGCAGATGCTTGCGCAGGAGCTGTTCGGCGGCCAGCTGGCGAACGATGCAGATAGCCTCGCCGTCGCGCTCCAGGTGAAGGTGCGGATCGTGATGTGGCTTGCCGTGCACCCGGCGGCCGGCGTAGTCGAAGGCCAGTCCGGCGCGGTGATGTTGGCCGAGCAGCATGCGTCGGGAGCGCGGGTCGTAGTGGCTGAAGGTCAGGCTGCCGAGGCTCAGCACCGGCGTGGGCGGCAGGTCGTCGATGCGCCGCTCCGGGCTGGCCGCCACCGGTGCGGGCGCCTCCAGCAGCTGGAGGAGAGCGGCCACCACGTGCTTGCAGTTGTAGCCAACCGGGCAGCTGCAGAAGCCCACCACCGGCTCGCCGTGGCGGCCGAGGCGGATGCGCTGGGTATACTCGCTGGCCGAGCCCTGGCAGCGGCTGACCAGTTGACCACTCTCCAGCCGTAGGATCCGTGCCCGGCCTTGGCGGGCGTAGCCTCGGCCGCGCTCCAGGGCGCCGCTGTCGAAGGCGTCACGCCAGGGCAGTTCGCGCAGGCGCGCGGCGAATGCCGGCAAATCGCTCATTACATCGGCACGATCTTGATCAGCACGCCGAGGTTGGAGTGGTCGAGGTAGGTGAGCTCGCCGTTCTTCAGGCGGGCGCTCTGCTTCAGGCGCTCGCTGCTGGTGAGCAGGCCGTGGGCGTCGAACTGGTTGATCCAGAAGTCCAGGTTGGCCTCGGTGACGCGGTTCAAGCTCATGCTCAGGGTGCCTTCCACCGGATAGTGGCCGAAGCGGGCCTCGCCGGTGCTCACCGCGACGCTGTTTGGCACGGCGGAGATGGTCTGTATCCAGGCTTTGTGCAGCAGCACCTTGTAACCGTTGTTCGGGGTCAGTCTGGCGACGGCCTCGTCCAGGCTGGTGGCCCGTTCGTTGCCGGCGATCGAGGGCGCGCCGCCGGCCCAGTCGTCCGGCGCCGGCTGGCTGGCGGGGACCGGATCGCCGGCCTGGCGGAAGATGACCAGCTCGACCTGGTAGAGGGCGTCGGCCAGGGCCGGCGGGGCGAACAGGGCAAGTAACAGGGCCAGGGAGCGGAACATGCGCATGGATCGGTCCTTCTAGGCGGATGGCGTGGTGAGACGTTCGAACAGGGCCTCCAGTGTATTGAAGCGATCCTCCGGACGCTCCATGGGGACCTGGAATTTGAACAGGGTGGCGCCCTCGAACTTGTAACGATTCGGCGCGCTTTGAATCAGCTTGATCAGGGTCAGCGGGTCGACGCAGGTGTCCTGGGCGAACTCGATGCGGCCGCCCTGCGGGCCGGCGTCCACCTTGCGGATGCCGAGTCGGTCGGCCTGCAGCTTGAGTAGGGTGAGGCGCATCAGGTTGCGGGTCGGCTCGGGGAGCAGGCCGAAGCGGTCGATCATTTCCACCTGCAGCTCCTTCAGGGCCTCCTCGTCGGCGGCGTTGGCAATGCGCTTGTAGAGGATCAGGCGGGCGTGCACGTCGGGCAGGTAGTCTTCGGGGATCAGCGCCGGCACCCGCAGATTGATTTCCGGGCCGCCGCCCAGAGGCTGCTCCAGGTTGGGCTGCTCGCCCTTCTGGATGGCCTTGACCGCGCGCTCGAGCATTTCCATGTAGAGGGTGAAGCCCACTGCCTGGATCTGCCCGCTCTGGCCCTCGCCGAGCAGTTCGCCGGCGCCGCGGATCTCCAGGTCGTGGGTGGCCAGCACGAAGCCGGCGCCGAGGTCCTGGGCGTTGGCGATGGCTTCCAGGCGCTTCTGGGCGTCCTCGGTCATCTGCCGGCGCGGTGGGGTGAGCAGGTAGGCGTAGGCCTGGTGGTGGCTGCGCCCGACCCGGCCGCGCAGCTGGTGCAGCTGGGCCAGGCCGAACTTGTCGGCGCGCTCGATGATGATGGTGTTGGCGCTCGGCACGTCGATGCCGGTCTCGATGATGGTGGAGGCCACCAGTACGTTGAAGCGTTTGTGGTAGAAGTCGCTCATCACCTGCTCGAGGTCCCGCTCGCGCATCTGCCCGTGGCCGATGCCGATGCGCGCCTCGGGGACCAGCTCGGCCAGCTCGGCGGCGCACTTCTCGATGGTCTTCACGTCGTTGTGCAGGTAGTAGACCTGACCGCCGCGCAGCAGCTCGCGCAGCAGCGCCTCGCGGATGGTCGGCTTGTTGGCCTCCATCACGAAGGTGCGCACCGACAGGCGGCGCGCCGGCGGGGTGGCGATGATCGACAAGTCGCGCATGCCGGAGACCGCCATGTTCAGGGTGCGCGGGATGGGCGTGGCGGTCAGGGTGAGGATGTCCACCTCGCTGCGCAGGGCCTTGAGCTGCTCCTTCTGGCGCACCCCGAAGCGGTGTTCCTCGTCGATGATCACCAGGCCGAGGTTCTTGAAGCGCACCTCGTCCTGGAGCAGCTTGTGAGTGCCGATGACGATGTCGATGTCACCGGAGGCGAGGCGGCTGATGGCTTCGTCCACCTCCTTGGCGGTCTTGAAGCGGCTCATCACTTCCACCTTCACCGGCCAGTCGGCGAAGCGGTCGCGGAAGCTGTTGTAGTGCTGCTGGGCGAGCAGGGTAGTGGGCACCAGTACTGCCACCTGCTTGCCGCTGTGCACGGCGATGAAGGCGGCGCGCATCGCCACCTCGGTCTTGCCGAAGCCGACGTCGCCGCAGACCAGACGGTCCATCGGCTTGCCAGAGAGCATGTCGGCGCGTACCGCGTCGATGGCTGCCTGCTGGTCCGGCGTCTCCTCGAACGGGAAGCCGGCGGCGAAGGTTTCGTAGTCGGCCTTCGGGTCGGTGAAGGCGAAGCCCTGCCGGGCGGCGCGCCGGGCGTAGATGTCGAGCAGCTCAGCGGCCACGTCGCGGACCTGCTCGGCGGCCTTGCGTTTGGCCTTCTGCCACTGCTCCGATCCGAGCCGGTGCAGCGGCGCCAAGGCGTCGTCACTGCCGGTGTAGCGGGCGATCAGGTGCAGGCTGGAGACCGGCACGTAGAGCTTGGCGTCGTCGGCGTACTGCAGGGCGAGGAATTCGGCGGCCTGGCCGTCGAACTCCATGGTCACCAGGCCCAGGTAGCGGCCGACGCCGTGGTCGATGTGCACCACCGGCGCGCCCTCGCGCAGCTCGGCGAGGTTGCGGATGACGTTCTCCCCAGCGTCGCGGCCCTTCTCGCGGCGTCGGCGCTGCATGACGCGCTGGCCGAACAGCGGGCTTTCCGCGATCAGCGCCAGCTCGTCGAACAGCAGGCCCTCGTCCAGTGGGGCGATGCAGATCGCCAGCCGCTCGCTGCCGGCGACGAATTCCGGCCAACCGGAGACTTCCTTCGGCTTCAGCTTGAGGCGCGCGAGCAGCTCCAGGAGCACCTCGCGGCGTCCGGCGGACTCGGCGCTGAACAGCACGCGGCCGGAGTATTCCTCGAGGAAGCGGCGCAGCGCGGCGAGCGGCTCGCTGGCCTTGGCCTGGATCGCCAGGTCGGGCAGCGGACGGGCGGAGAAGCGTTCGCGGCCGACGCCGCTCTCGAGGTCCTCCTGGGTGACAACCACCCGCGGCCAGTTCTTCAGCCGGGCGAAGCAGTCCTCCACCGGCAGGAAGATCTCCATCGGCGGCAGCAGCGGCCGCTCGGGGTCCACGCGGCGGTCCTCGTAGCGCTGCCGGGCGTCGCTCCAGAAGTTCTCGGCGGCCTGTTCGATGCCCGGCAGGGAGAACACCTGGGTGTCGGCCGGCAGGTAGTCGAACAGGGTGGCGGTTTCCTCGAAGAACAGCGGCAGGTAGTACTCGATGCCGGCCGGGG
>Ga0182792_1003387_pt1 | contig 10254 bp, 9 predicted proteins | sample Passage237B_FD_130497 | JGI IMG/M metagenome (GOLD analysis project Ga0182792, IMG submission 130497) | Cellulose adapted compost microbial communities from Newby Island Compost Facility, Milpitas, CA, USA - Passage2 37B (version 2) (version 2) ... | reverse complement strand
TCTGCAAGGCCACGGCGCTGTCATTGCGCAGCCACTGCCCCCAATGCTCGTAACCGGCTTTGAGGGTTTTTTCGATCAACAGCCCACCGAAGCCAGTGCAATCAATAAAAAAATCACCTTCGATACGCGCACCGGAATCCATCTGCAGGGATTCAATAAACCCGGTATCGGGATTTTGTTTGACCTCGACAATTTTGCCTTCAACGCGTTTTACACCGCGCTCTTCACTCAGCCGCCGCAAAAAGCGCGCGTAGCGCCCAGCATCAAAGTGGTAGGCATAATTCAATTTGGGATTTTTCAGAATCGCGAATTTGTGGTGCTTGGCCGCCTGCAATTCAAAACAGAAATCGTCCAAATCGGCTTCCAGCCCGTGCTCTCTCGCCGCACGCCACACGTTATGAAAATCCCCGAGCCAGTTGGATTGACCGACGGTTCCGAAGGAGTGGATATAACGGTCGCCTTTGCGCGCCCAGTTTTCGAAGGAAATGCCCAGCTTGATACTGCCGCCAGTGGCCTGCAAAAATTCCTTCTCATCAATGCCGTGCATCCAATGGAAAGTGCAAATTGTTGGAAAGGTAGCTTCGCCAACGCCGACGGTGCCGATTTCTTCGGATTCGATCAGGGTGATATCCAGCATATGCTCAAATTGTTTGGATAAAGCCACCGCGGCACACCAGCCCGATGTGCCACCACCGGCGATCACCACTTTTTTTATTTTTTGCGACATAACAACTCCAACAGTTGAATAAATAGAAAGGCCGGCACAACAACAGGGCCGACCTCCTAAAAAATGCGTCATATAAGCAACAGGGAACGCGGGATTGTACCGCCCTCGCCCGTAAGCTCAACCGCCGCTGTCCATAAGCAGTCCCCGCCAGCCATAGTCAGAATTAATCGGCCAAGATCTTGATCCAATGGATGGCCGTGCCTTGGACCGGCAAGGGTAAAAAATAACCCCCCACCAAAATGGCGATTGCCGCACACTTTGGCCACCAAGGCCGCTACCGCTGCGCTTGTCGGCTAATCTTAAAGCACCGCTTTGCGCCGAATTCCCGATTCCGCCTGCGGCTTATACCACTACTGGGGAACGGATCACACCTCCCCTGGAAGATTCCGCCCGAAATGCGCCTTTGGTGAGGGAGGTTTTGATGCTACCCATATCTTGTTTTGTCGTCCTCAATGGCGGCGCTTATGGCCAGAGCCCTGATGGTGGACGGCGGAGCCCGCAACTCAGCCACAAAACCGATGTTCAGGCGTGACGATTGGCTGAGGGCACATCATCGGATGAGCGATCTTGATAGCCGAAGTCCCAACCCTCACCGCCAAACCCAACGTCGTCCGCACCACCGCGAACCTTCGCAAAAATGTGTCGCCACTCTCCCTCCAACTTCCACGACCCAATTTGGGTATTGCGGTGTTATCGTCCGCATTCAACTACGATAAAATTTTTGAGAAAATATTGGAGCGCTGAAAATGATGAATAGTGATGCTTTAGCCATCCAAACTGAATCATCTTGTCCAGCCACCTGAATCACAAAGAAAGACTCAAACTTATGATCAAATTAAAGTCTGTAGAAATTGAAAATTTTAGATCCATTGTTGGTGAAGCACTGGCTTTGGACTTCGATGACCTGACCGTGATAGTAGGACCAAACAATTGTGGAAAATCAAATATTCTAAGAGCGCTCCAACTCTTTTTTACTGGGCGCGTCGAGGGCGCTCCTTACACGACGGATATAGACTACCCAAAAAGCGAGGCGCTCTCTCCAAAATCTCAAACAAAAATCACTGTAACAATTGAATATAATCCTTTAAAGGAAGTTTCCATCAAGAAATCACTAGATGAGCTTGAAAGAGAGTCAGGTCAGGATCGACTAGACGGAAATCTGGTCCGTCTAAGGTTGAGCTACTCAAAAAACGGGGTCGACTCATGGCAGTTCCTTGGACGAAAAGGAGCCAGAAATATTAGGAAAGACTTAATTCATAAGGTGAAAGACGCCGTTATCCAATCCACAATTTTCAAATATATTCCCGTTGGCCGAGACTCCTTGGAAAGCATTACACATGAGATCAGCTCAGAATTAATAAAAACCATTTTTAGCGGCTGGAGCGGGGCTGTACAAAAAAGAAAGGAAATAAATGATGCAATCGAATCTCTTATTGGAAAACTTTCACCTGAGCTAAAATCATCTTCCGGATCAGTGACAGGCTCGATAAGACAGGTGTTCTCAGAAATAAAAAACCTCGAACTGAGACTACCATTTGAGAACCTCGAAGAAATGCTACCAAGCCTAATGCCCATGGTAAGCGACACAGCAGAAACCGGGCTGAAATCAAAAGGAGCAGGGATACAAACAAGCAGCCTCCTATTTCTTCTAAAGTACTTAGCGGATAATCATCCTCAAAGATATAATGCCAGGGTGACCTTCATTTGGGCAGTGGAAGAACCAGAATCATTCCTACACCCTACCAAGCAAAAAGCAATGTCAGATATGTTAGTGGGATTCTCAAAAGAAGTTCAGACCTTAATTACAACTCACTGCGCTCATTTTGTTCCTAGAGATAGCCAAGGGACAAAGACGTATGTTGTAGATAAGATGTTTGACAGCCCGTTTTCCACAAAAATCATAGGAACAAGCTATGAACTGGCAAGACAGACTCTTGGAGTTTCGCTTCTTGACTCTATGGCCATGTATCCTTTGAACATTATCGTTGAAGGACCAAGCGATGAAATTTTGCTGCAGGGTGCGATGATAAAGTTGGGAGAGAATTCCCCCTTATCATCTTCCGACGTAAAATTTTTTCCAGCTGGAAACGCCATTTCCGCAACATATTTATTTGAGTCAATCCGAAACTTTTCAGACAATAAGACAATAGTAAAGCTGATACTAGATGGCGATGAATCAGGAAAAAAGGCCCTGGATGGCCTAAACGGAAGGGCTAAAAGAGATTCGATTAAATGGGAAAGCAACAAAGATTACTTTCAATTGCCGTTAGACATAGAAAACTTATTATCAAACAGGGTAAAACGTCAGCTTCACGCAGAAAAGCCTGCACAGATTCAGCTAACCGAAGATATTAATGGAAAAATTACGTCATTCAAGGTTTTAGATAACAAAAAGAAAAACGCAAAGCGAGCCATTGAAATTTCGAATACAGATGACTTAGAAGGTTTCAAAATTTTGTTCAAAAAAATAGAAGACTCAATGAATTAGATGCCGGACGAAGGCCATGCGCTCAATATCAAACACCCTATTGATCGGAACTTTAGTCCTGCATGGATGCACCATATCTAAAATTCACCACTGCTCTCATGAAGAAATTTCTACAGGCCATTATTTACTCTACTTCGGTGCGCAAAAGCCCTCCGGTTATGTTACGACTGATGAATGGAAAAAATTCCTGGAGACTGTCGTCACACCCTTTTTCCCTGAAGGTTTAACAGCATGGCAAGCCTACGGACAATGGAAGTCAAAATCAAACGAGATAATCCAAGAGCGGTCCTATGTTCTAAGCCTCGCTTATAAACGAAGCAAGGGGACTGATGAAAAGATTCATAAAATAATAGAAAAATACAAATCACTTCACGATCAGGAAGACGTGCTTGTGATCAGAGCGCCAGTTTGTATGTATGCAAAAGACAACTAGTGGCTCATGTTATATGACATCGATCAATCAAATTGATCTCCGGAGATACACCACTCCACTGGAATGAGTTTGAGTTCGGAATTGCGGATTAAGAATAAAAAACGCGCGGTTAAACTGCGCGTTTTTTTAATTTTTCAGGGTCTATACTCGTAAACCTCAACCCAGTCATAAACCACTTTCGCATTCGCCGTATCATTGGTTACCGGACCAGCCCAGGCAGCGCTGTCGGAAGCCCAGATAGTCAACAAAATATTTTGCGGCAAATTCATCAAGTCGATTTTTTGCGTCCACATATGTTGCAACTCGCCGTCCACATAAAATTCAGCGAACGCCGGCGTCCATTGGATGGTGTAGGTATGAAAATCTGCGGACGAATCAAAGCCGAGAGATTTAAGCGCTGGAAATTGTGTCGGCGTGACGGACTGGGTGGGATTTTGCACGCGCGGGCCATCGTAGATCATGGCGTTGTATTGAATTTGGCTGGGATCTTTGCCGAGCATTTCAATATCCAGCTCGTTCCAATTGTCCGCGGGCCACGGGGTATAAATGGTTACCAATGAAGATACCACTGCGGAGCCTTTGGCGAATTTCGCGCGCGCAGTGACGCGCCCATATTGAATAGTTTGCGCCGACCGCACTTCCGCACCGTAATACAGTTTGCGTTCGCCGTCGACGATGGTGTTATCAGGTGCTGGCAATAACTGCAAGGTCATAAAGCCATCATTCACGCTGACAGCCTGTCGGGAAAATACCGCGAGATTTCCACCCCAGCTGTGTTCCATCAATTGCCAGCGGGACGTATTCAAATTATTAAAGTCGTCGCGGAATAGCAGAACAAAATTGTCTTGTGCGCCGCTCGATGACGAACTGCTGGATGAACTTGACGAGGTTGAAGAACTCGACGAGCTGCTTGAGGAACTGGAGCTCGATGAGCTGGAACTACTGCTTGAAGAACTGGAACTGCTGCTGGATGAGCTGGAAGACGAATTAACATTGCCGCCACCGCAGCCAATCAATAAGGCGGCAGCGAGCGTGACGGCTAATGGCGTTGCCGCCATCCCGATTACTGGTTGGGTTTTCATTAGGCACCTGTTGTGGTCGTTGTGAATTATTTTTTGTTTTAAGCGCCGGAACTCTCGGCCCCACCCGACGCATGCGTAATATGATTTCACGAATCCCAACCCCATTCTGTGACCTTGTTTTCATATCGACTACTATCGAGCAGTGCTCGGCCCGTAAGGCGAAACCCAACGAAATACATGGAGGAAGGCAAAATGCGGCAGATCATCATTCACAACCTGTGTAACCGGATACAGGCCTATGCAGATTTGATTAATGGAATGGGGTGCAAGCGATTTCATCGCAAAACCCCGGCAATTCGGAACATTAATGAATGGTCACCAGAGCGCGATCATTACTTGCCGCTCTGGCTGAACATGAGGTGATGCATGAAGGGCAAATTATTCGGCATATGTATGGGCTTGAGCGCACTTTGCCAACGTCGTGGAAATGGGCTTGAACGCCTGAAAAAATAAACGGCGATCACCAAAGTGGTCCGTAGGGACTGTACGAAAACCCGAGCGGTGACTCACGACCACGGATTCTCAACATATCTCCTCTTTTTAGCTTTTTCCATTTGTCTTCATTCCCCAGGCAAAACGAGTTGTTCGCAAAATAGTGATATCCCGCAACCGTAATCTGGCCGAGACAGCGATTATGACGATTACCTTTTCGATAGTAATCCGCCTTACTTCTAACAGTTACTGTTGTTTCACCCGAGGAAGCCAAAAGATAATGGCCAATGATAGGAAGCCCGCGACCAATTCCTGTGTATACGAAGAACGGAACGATAAAAACAAAAAATAAAACGATCTGAAAACGTCTTAACCGCCGTCTTTTTGGCTTAGTGATCTCTGCTTCCTGGTCGTATTGTTGCAGTATAGGTTTGAGCAAGTATGGGAAAAGCGCTATCCACACAAACAGGGCGGGAAACATCATGACATCCATGACACTTTCATTGACGAGCGTATTGTCTGCAAGCCCAAATATACCAAGACCTCCAACCACAACTGCGACATAGAAACGTGCGTGACGCCATGTGAGCACTTCTTTGGGAAAATACTTCCTCATAGGGTATACCAAGTAAGCAAATTAGAGATTAAATCCGCGGACAAAACGGACGACATTTTATGCAAGTTTATGTCTTAATGCGACACCGGCAGACGCCCCTAATTTTGTGTGTTGAATAGCATTATGCATTTCGCCACCATGTCGCCCTTCTCACCATTTAATGTCCGCGATTACTGGTACAGACCAAACTTATGAACCACACCAACATATTTGCCTCACTCCCCCAAAATCTCGATACCGAAGTGTTTGAAGATATCGTCCGCTCACAGTCCGTCAGAATCGAGCGCATTTTGTCCAAGGGACATACCTCGCCGGAGACAGGCTGGTACGATCAGGATGAGCATGAGTGGGTGATGGTGCTGGAGGGAAGTGCGGCGCTGGAATTTGAGGATGGGACGCGGTGTGATTTATCGGCTGGGGATTATGTGAATATTCCCGCGCACACCAAACATAAAGTGGCTTGGACGGATCCGGATAAAGTGACGGTTTGGCTGGCGGTGTTTTATCGGTAGAAAATGGGCCGCATTATGCGGCCCATTTTTTGGTTTTAGACAGTAACTTTTTCTAAAGCCTGCGCAATATCCGCAATGATATCGTCGATGTGTTCGATACCCACAGACAAGCGCACCAGGTCTTCCGAAACGCCGGCGGTTTTTAATTCTTCCGTGCTCAACTGCCGGTGTGTGGTAGTCGCGGGATGGCAGGCGAGGGATTTTGCGTCGCCGATATTCACTAAGCGTAAGATCATTTGCAAAGCATCAATAAATTGCGCGCCGGCTTTTTTGCCGCCTTTAATGCCGAAGCTCAAAATGCCAGAGGCTTTGCCGCCAGTGATTTTTTTGCAGTTGGCGTGGTAAGGGCTATCCGGCAGTGCCGCGTAATTCACCCAATTCACTTTCGGATGCTGGCGCAGGTAATTCGCTACGGCTAAGGCATTTTCGCAGTGGCGTTCGATACGCAGCCCTAAGGTTTCCAATCCCTGCATAATCAAAAACGCGCTGTGTGGCGCTAAAGCGGAGCCGGTGTTGCGCAGCGGCACTACGCGGCAGCGGCCGATATAGGCGGCGGCGCCCAGGGCGTCGGTGTAGACCACGTCGTGATAGGAGGGATCTGGCTCGTTGAGCATGGGGAAGCGTTTTTTATTGGCGACCCAGTCGAATTTACCGGAATCCACAATCACACCACCGATAGTAGTGCCGTGGCCGCCGATATATTTGGTGAGTGAGTGGACGACGATATGCGCACCCAGGTCGATGGGCCGGCACAAATAAGGTGTGGCCACTGTGTTATCCACAATCAAGGGCACTCCATTGCGTTCGGCAATTTCGGCGAGACGTGCAATATCCACGATATTGCCGGCGGGATTGCCGATGGACTCACAAAAAATTGCGCGGGTTTTATCGTCGATCAAGGCTTCCAAAGCGTCGAATTGCGCGGCGTCTGCCATGCGCACGGTAATGCCCTGACGCGGCAAGCTGTGGGCAAATAAATTGTAGGTGCCGCCGTAGAGCTGGCTGGTGCTGACAATATTGTCGCCAGTGGAGGCGATGCATTGAATGGCGTAGGTGATGGCGGCCATGCCCGAGGCTACGGCCAGCGCGCCAATGCCGCCTTCCATCGCTGCCAGACGCGCTTCCAGCACCGCGTTGGTGGGATTCATAATGCGCGAATAAATATTGCCTGCCACTTTTAAATCAAACAGATCCGCGCCGTGCTGAGTGTCGTCAAAGGTAAAGGACGTGGTTTGGTAAATCGGCACAGCCGCAGCTTTGGTGGTGGGCTCGGAGGAATAACCCTCGTGCAGTGCAAGCGATTCTAATTTCATTGCGTAGTCCTCAGAGATTAAAATTCGGGTGGCCCGCTTCGAGTGGATACCATCCATATCTGGCGCGACCGTGCAGTCGCCACTCTCTTCAACAGGGCGTCAATGATACCCGCTCAACCGCGTAAAGTGGGCCCCGGTGCCTAGAGGCCGTTTCACAACTCGCGAGCGAAGGCGAGACAAGGCAAAAACGGCCGAACAAGCGGAGTTTACGTTGGGTAAATGAGCATTGAGAGGACGTTTTTAACGCAGTATCGGCGAGCGCAGCAGTTATGAAACGGCCTCTAAGCATAGCCAACTGAAACCACACAGGTGTGTATACTGCCGTCTGCGCTATACCGGCAAAAACAGACTGTTTTTGCATAGTTCACGATCAATCTGATCTTCATCAAATTTACACACACCCCTAAAGGATGAGTCTATGACCCAAGAAGCATCCCCGAAAGGTGTTGGCTCTACGGTGCTGATACCCGTCTTCGTTCCCGCCATCATTGTGATTGTTTTAATCGTCATTGGGGCCGCCAGCAATCCCGAAATGGCCGCACGCGCCTTCGAATCCACGCTCACCTACATCACCCGGACCTTTGGCTGGTTTTACATGCTCGCGGTGGCCTTTTTTCTAGTGTTTATCATGGGCATCGCGTTGACGAAGTGGGGTCACATTAAGTTGGGGCCGGACCATGCCGATCCGCAATACAGCTTCCCCGCTTGGTTTGCCATGTTGTTTTCTGCAGGCTATGGCATTGCGCTGTTATTTTTCGGCGTTGCCGAGCCGGTCCTGCACTTCGCGGCGCCGCCCAGCGGTGCACCGGAAACCGTGAATTCTGCCCGGCAGGCAATGCAAATTGCCTTTTTTCACTGGGGCTTTCACATCTGGGCCATCTACGGCTTGGTCGGCTTGGTGTTAGCCTATTTTGCCTTTCGACACGGATTGCCGCTATCCATGCGCTCTGCGCTCTACCCACTTATCGGTGACAAAATTTATGGTGCGGCAGGGCACGTGGTGGATGTCTTTGCGATCCTCGGCACCATGTTCGGTATCGCCACCACTTTAGGATTATCCGTTGCACAGATTAATGCTGGTCTCAACTACTTATGGCCGAGTATCCCAGTACATGTCGGCGTTCAGATTGGCGCCATAGCTGTCATTACCGGCCTGACCATTATTTCGGTGGCAGCAGGCATGGACAAGGGCATTAAGCGACTGTCGCTGTTCAATATGACACTCGCCGTTTCCCTGATGATTTTTATATTTTTCGTCGGGCCGACCGTGCATCTCTTAGAGTCGTTTCTGCAGAATACGGGCAGCTATTTAAACAATATTGTTGAACGCACCTTCAATCTACAGGCCTATTCGCGCAGTGACTGGATTGGCAACTGGACACTCTTTATTTTCGGCTGGACCATCGCCTGGGCGCCTTTTGTCGGCCTTTTTATTGCCAAAATCAGCCGGGGCCGCACCATTCGTCAATTTGTGTTGGGCGTTATACTGGTCCCGTCTATTTTCACTTTTATGTGGTTTTCCATTTTCGGCAACACGGCCCTTCATCTCATTATGAATGAGGGCTATCACACCTTGATCGGCGAGGTGCAAATGGATCATGCGATTGCGCTGTTTAAGCTGTTTGAAGCCTTACCGTTTACCTCTGTCACTTCATTTTTTACCGTCTGTTTGATTATCACCTTCTTTGTGACCTCCTCGGACTCGGGGTCTTTGGTGATGGATTCTCTCGCTGCAGGCGGCGCTACGCACACGCCTGTATGGCAGCGGGTTTTTTGGGCGAGTGCGGCCGGGGTCGTCGCCAGTGCTTTACTGCTGGCTGGAGGGCTTCGCGCGCTGCAATCGATGACCGTCACCAGCGCGCTGCCGTTTTGTTTCATTATGATTATTGCCGCCATTGGAATGTGGCGAGCCTTGGTGATCGAAGGGCATCACAACCGCAGCCTCGAAACAGGAGTTCAACAAAGGCTCTCGGGCACCTCCGGGAGAAGCTTATGGCGACGGCGGTTGGAAGGCTTAATCAACTTTCCCGCCCAGGCCGAGGTTTGGGCGTTCATGACCACCACCGTGAATAAAGCAATGCATCGTGTTGAGCGCGAGCTGATTAAGCTGGGCTGGGATGCCCAGGTACAGCTCGATGAGGCGTACCAGCGAATTTATCTCAGCGTCCGCCGACAGGACCAAGTGGATTTTATCTATGAAGTGCGCATGCTCGAGCATCTGCTGCCGAATTACGCTTACCCGGAAATGCCCGACGAAGAAACGCAGCGCCATTACTACAAAGCCGAATTATTTCTCCGCCGCGGCGGTCAATCGTACGATATTTATGGCTTCGACCAGCAGGACATCATTACGGATATTTTGAATCAGTTCGAGAAACACCTGCATTTTCTGAATATATCACCCGGCACTTTGCCATGGCGAATGGAAGAGCACGACGATCACCTGTCAGCCCCACTGCATCCAAAGGACACCGGCGAAAAGCCGGAGGGTGAGCCGAACAATAAGACGTAATGATGGGGTTATTCAAGGCCGATAAATTATGGAAGAAATGGATTGGGAAATAACAAGGGCCAGCGCGGATGATGCCACGGCCATTGCATATATTCTGGTGAAATCCTGGCAGGTCGCTTATCGCGGCATTATGCCGGAT
>Ga0182792_1003386_pt1 | contig 10260 bp, 9 predicted proteins | sample Passage237B_FD_130497 | JGI IMG/M metagenome (GOLD analysis project Ga0182792, IMG submission 130497) | Cellulose adapted compost microbial communities from Newby Island Compost Facility, Milpitas, CA, USA - Passage2 37B (version 2) (version 2) ... | reverse complement strand
GGCGGCGGTGGCCGACTACACCCCGCGCGCGTTCTCGCCCAGCAAGATCAAGAAGACCGGCACCGGCGAGAACCTGGTGCTGGACCTGGTCCGCACGCCCGACATCCTGGCCGAGGTCGCCAGCCGCGAGGACGCCGGCCTGAAGCTCGTGGTGGGCTTCGCCGCCGAGACCGACAACGTGGCCGACTACGCGCGGCAGAAGCTGGCGGCCAAGCGCCTGGACATGATCGTGGCCAACCGCGTCGGCGTGCCCGGCAGCGGCTTCGAGAGCGACGACAACGCCATGACCGCCTACTGGGCCGGCGGCGAGCGCGACTTCCCGCCCGCGCCCAAGGTGCGCCTGGCCGACGGCCTGGTGGCGCTGATCGCCGAGCGGCTGCGCGCATGAGCGACAGGCACGCTCGTCACGTCCTGCAGGTCAGACTGCTCGACCCGCGGTTCGGCGACACCTGGCCGCTGCCCGGCTACGCCACCCCCGCCAGCGCCGGCATGGACCTGCGCGCGGCGCTGGAGGCCGAGCTGGTGCTGCAGCCGGGCGACGCGGCGCTGGTGCCCAGCGGCCTGGCCATCCACATCGGCGACCCGGGCCTGTGCGCGCTGGTGCTGCCGCGCTCGGGCCTGGGCCACCGGCACGGCATCGTGCTGGGCAACGGCACCGGCCTGATCGACGCCGACTACCAGGGGCCGCTGCTGATCAGCGTCTGGAACCGGGGGCGCGAGGCCTACACCATCCAGCCCGGCGACCGCATCGCCCAGCTGGTGTTGGCACCGATCGTGCGAGCGGAATTCAAGGTGGTCGATACTTTCGCCGCGAGCGAGCGCGGCGAAGGCGGCTTCGGCCATACCGGCACACGTTAGGAAGGTGACAAGCATGGCGAATACGGAAGCAGGCCGGCCCGGGCTGGCGGAAGCGAAACGCGCGGCGCCGCTGCTGGCGGTGCTGCTGGCGCTGCTGGCGGCGTGGTTCGGCTGGAGCGGGGTGACCCAGTGGCGCGGCGAGGCGCGCGAGCGCCAGCTGGGCCAGGCCCGGGACCAGGCGGTCGCGGCCACCGCCATCACCGTGGCGGCGCAGGCCGCGCGGCTGGGCGAGCGCCTGCAGGCGGCCGACGTGCAGGCGGCGCTGGCGGCCGGCGATGCCGGCGCCGCGGCCACCGCGGTCGCCGCGGCCTGGCCCCAGGCCGAGCAGGTCTCGGTGTTGGGCGCGGACCTGGCCGGCGCCTACGGTCAGCCGGCGGAGTTCGGCTACAGCCGCCTGGCACTGCTGGAGCATGCCCTGAGCGAAGGCAGGTCCGTGGCCGCGGTGGTGCGCGACGAGGGCCAGGTGCGCCTGGGCGTGGCCGCGCCGGTGCAGCTGGCCGGCGCGCCCGCGGTGGCCTACGCGCGCCTGCCGCTGGGCGTGCTGACCGCCGGGTTCGAGCAGGCCGCGGTGCCCGCCGAGGCCTACCTCGCCCTGCGCCAGGGCAACCACAGCGTGTTCGAGCGCGGCAATGCCGGCCTGGCCGGCAGCGCCGACGCGCTGTCGCGCCCGATCGGCCAGACCGGCCTGCGCGCCGCGGCCGCGGTGCCCGACGTGGCCACCGGCCCGCTGGGGCTGGGCGCGATCCCGTGCCTGGTGGTGGCCGCGCTGCTGGTGCTGCTCGCGCTGCTGGTGCTGCTGCTGCGCAGCGGGCGCGCGACGCGGCTGCTGCGACGCGCCCCGCGCGGCGCGGCCGCGGCGGCCAGCGACGAACCCACCCTGGGCGAGGCGCTGCAGCGCGAGGCCGCCGCCGCGCCGCCGCCCCCGGCCGCCGCGCGCCCGGTCGCGCCGCCGCCGGAGGTGACGCTGGATCCGGGCATTTTCCGTGCCTACGACATCCGCGGCGTGGTCGGCCGCCAGCTGACCCCGCAGGTGGCCGCGCTGATCGGCCAGGCCATCGGCTCGGTGATGGCCGAGGAGGGGCTGACCGACATCGTGGTCGGCCGCGACGGCCGCCTCTCCGGCCCGGAACTGGCCGGCGGCCTGATCGAGGGCCTGCGCCGGGCCGGGCGCAACGTCATCGACGTCGGCATGGTGCCCACCCCGGTGGTGTACTTCGCCGCCTACCACCTGCGCGCCGGCAGCGGCGTGGCGGTGACCGGCAGCCACAACCCGCCCGACTACAACGGCTTCAAGATCGTCGTCGGCGGGACCACGCTCTCCGGCGAGGCCATCCAGGACCTGTACGCGCGCATCCGCGACGGCCGCCTGCACCAGGCCGAGTCGGGCCTGCTGACCCAGCAGGACGTGGCCGGGGACTACATCCAGCGCATCGCCGACGACGTGCAGCTGGAACGCCCGCTCAAGGTGGTGGCCGACGCCGGCAACGGCGTGGCCGGCGAGATCGCGCCGCGCCTGCTGGAGGCCATCGGCGCGGAGGTCGTCCCGCTGTACTGCGACGTGGACGGCACCTTCCCCAACCACCATCCCGACCCGAGCGAGCCGCACAACCTCGAGGACCTGATCCAGACGGTGAAGCAGTTCGACGCCGACCTGGGCCTGGCCTTCGACGGCGACGGCGACCGCCTGGGCGTGGTCACCAAGGAAGGCGCGGTGATCTTCCCCGACCGCCTGCTGATGCTGTACGCGGCCGACGTGCTGCAGCGCAACCCGGGCGCGCTGATCATCTACGACGTCAAGTGCACCGGGAAGCTGTCGGACTACGTGCTGCGCCACGGCGGCAGCCCGCTGATGTGGAAGACCGGCCACTCGCTGATCAAGTCGAAGATGCGCGAGACCGAGGCCGAGCTGGCCGGCGAGATGAGCGGCCACTTCTTCTTCAAGGAGCGCTGGTACGGCTTCGACGACGGCCTGTACTCGGCCGCGCGCCTGCTGGAGATCCTGGCCGGGCGCATGGAGACGCCCTCGGAGGTGCTGGGCGAGCTGCCCGACGCGGTGTCCACGCCGGAGATCAAGGTGCCGGTGGAGGACGACCCGCATGCGCTGGTGGCGCGGTTCGCCGCCGCGGCGCAGGCGCCGGACGGCCCGTTCGCCGGCGCGCGCCTGACCACCATCGACGGCCTGCGCGCGGACTGGAACGACGGCTGGGGCCTGCTGCGCGCCTCCAACACCACGCCGGTGCTGGTGCTGCGCTTCGAGGCCGACGACGCGCAGGCGCTCGAGCGCATCCGCGCGCTGTACCGCGAGCAGCTGCGCGAGATCCTGCCCGACGCGCCGCTGGAGTTCTGAAGCCGGTAGCCGCGGCTAGCGCCGCGGCGCCGCCGGCAGCGCCGCGGTGGCGCCCTCGGCCGGCGCATCGCCGGCCTTGAGCGTGCGGTAGCGCTGCAGGGTCTCCTCGATCTCCACGTCCAGCGCCGCGCGCTGGCCCTCGAAGTTGCGTTGCAGCAGCTGGTGGTAGAGCAGCTGCGCGTGGCGCTCGCGGATGTCCTCGGAGAGCTTCTCCGGCACCGGGCGCCCGGCCAGTTCCTGCTCGCCGGCGGTGCGCAGCAGGGTCACCAGGCCCTCGCGCAGGCTGGTGACGTTGTAGCGCGCGGTCTGGATGCTGTTCTCCACCAGGTTCACCCGCTCGGTGAACACCCGGCGCAGCTCGTCCTCGTTCTGGAACGAGGTCAGCATCGCCTGGTCGGTGCGGCGGCGGGTCTCCTCGGCGGCCGCCTCGGTGCGCCGGCGCGCCTCCTCCTCGGCCTGCGCGGCGCGCTCCTCGGCGGTGAGCGCGCGCTGCACCTGGCCGGTGCGCATGCCGCTGGCGACGCTGATCTCCTCGCGGGCCTCGCCCAGGGCCTCGGGCGGCAGCGAATCGGCGCACACGCGCTGGCCGTTCTGGTTCCAGCAGTAGAGCTTCTTGGCGGCCGGTGGCTTCTGCTGCGCCGCCGCGGGCGCCGAAAGGACGGCCAGGCACGCCGCGAGCAGTGCCAGCGGCCTCGGGTGGATCGGCGTCACGGCAGCCCCCTGCTGTCAGTCAGCCTGTCGGATCGCAGCCGTAACGGGCCCGGTAGGCCTGCAGCGGCGCACGGAATGCGGCCAGTTTGTCGTTTCCGGCGGCGAATGCAAGCAGGTCGGCCAGCCCGGCCACGGCCACCACCGGCACGCCGGCCCCGGCCGCGACGGCCTGCGCCGCGGAGCGCCGGTCGTGCTCGCCGGCGATCTCCTGCCGGTCCAGGGCCACCGCGATGCCGGCCACCGTGCCGCCGGCGGCGGCGATGATCCCCAGCGCCTCGCGGATGGCGGTGCCGGCGGTGATGACGTCGTCCACCACCAGCACGCGCCGGCCGGCCAGCGGCGCGCCGACCAGGGTGCCGCCCTCGCCGTGGTCCTTGGCCTCCTTGCGGTTGAACGCCAGCGGCAGGTCGCGGCCGCGACGCGCGTATTCGCAGGCCAGCGCGGTGGCCAGCGGGATGCCCTTGTAGGCCGGGCCGAACACCAGGTCGAACCCCAGCCCGGCGGCGTCCACCGCATCGGCGTAGCAGCCGGCCAGCGCCGCCAGGCGGGCGCCGCTGTCGAAGCGGCCGGCGTTGAAGAAGTAGGGGCTCACGCGGCCGGACTTGAGCGTGAACTCGCCGAAGCGCAGGGCGTCGGCGTCCAGGGCCAGCTGCAGGAAGCGGGTGCGGTGGTCGGACATGGGAAGCGGTGCGGAGTGGGGCGCATAGGATACCCGCCGGCCTTCCGCCGCCGGCGCGGGGAGCCGGTCCGCCGCCGCGGCACGCGCCGGCGGCGATGCCGTGCCTGCGCGAGGCGAGGCGGCAAGCGGGCGCCAATACCGCCGGCGTCCGTCGTCCCCTGCGCCGCGCCTGGCCGGCGCGTCCCTGCAGGGCAGCGCACGGCGCGGCCCGGATTCGCTAGGCTAGCCGCACGTTCTTCCGGATTCCCCGCATGCGCATCATCAGCTTCAACGCCAACGGCCTGCGCTCGGCCGCCAGCAAGGGTTTCTTCCCGTGGTTCGGCCGTCAGGACGCGGACGTGCTGTGCGTGCAGGAAACCAAGGCGCAGGAGCACCAGCTGGCTGGCGCGGATTTCCTGCCCCCGGGTTACCGCGCCTGGTTCCGCGACGCGACCACCAAGAAGGGCTACAGCGGCGTGGCCATCTACGCGCGGCAGGAACCGGACGAGGTGCGCACCGCGCTCGGCTGGCCGGAGTTCGACGAGGAGGGCCGCTACATCGAGGCGCGCTTCGGCAACCTGAGCGTGGTCTCGTTCTACATCCCCTCCGGCTCCTCGGGAGAGCTGCGGCAGGGCTTCAAGTTCCAGGTCATGGAGCGGCTCAGGCCGATCCTGGACCAGTGGCTGGCCAGCGGCCGCGACTACGTGCTGTGCGGCGACTGGAACATCGTGCGCACGCGGCTGGACATCCGCAACTGGACCTCCAACCAGAAGAACTCCGGCTGCCTGCCGCCCGAGCGCGACTGGCTCAACGGCCTGTGCGCCGACCGCGCCGAGGAGGCCGACCCGGCCAGCGGCCGCGGCTGGGTGGACGCGTACCGCGTGCTGCATCCCGAGGGCCAGGACTACACCTGGTGGAGCAACCGCGGCGCCGCGCGTGCCAACAACGTGGGGTGGCGCATCGACTACCAGTTCGTGACCCCGTCGCTGCGCGAGCGCCTGCGCGCCTGCGCGATCTACCGCGAGGAGCGCTTCTCCGACCACGCCCCGTTCACCGTCGACTACGCGGGCGCGCTGCGATGAGCGCCGGCGCGCGCGAGGCCGCGCCGGCGGGCGGCTACAAGGGCTGGGCCGGCATCCGCCGCGCCTTCGGCACGCCGTCGGCGGCCACGCTGGCCTTCCTCGGCTTCGGTTGCGGCCTGCCGTTCCTGCCCATCGCCTCGATGACCCTGTCCACCCGCCTGCGCGACTCCGGGCTGGACCTGGGCAGCATCGGCCTGATCAGCCTGGCCAGCTTCTTCTACCTGCTCAAGTTCCTGTGGGCGCCGCTGATCGACCGCTACGTGTTCGCGCCGCTGGGCCGCTTCGGCCGCCGCCGCTCCTGGCTGCTGGCCGCGCAGCTGGCGGTGATGCTGGGCCTGGGCGCGCTGGCGCTCACCCGCCCGGAGCTGGGCGTGGCACCGCTGGTGGCCTGGGTGCTGTTCACCTCCTTCGCCGGCGCCACGCAGGACTCGGTGGTGGACGCCTACCGCATCGAGATCGCGCCCGCGGCGGCGCAGGCGGCGCTGGCGGCGACCTACACCCTGGGCTACCGCCTCGGCCTGATCGCCGGCGGCGCCGGCGCGCTGTATCTGGCCGACTTCGGCAGCTGGAAGCTGGCCTACCTGGCCATGGCCGCGCTGATGGCGCTGCCGCTGGCGGCCACGCTGCTGGCGCGCGAACCGGTCGCGCCCGAGGCCACGGTGCAGCGGCGGATCGATTTCATCGGCGCGTTCTGGCAGCCGTTCTCCAGCTTCTTCGCCAACAACGGCGTGGCGCTGGGGCTGGCGCTGCTGCTGTTCGTGGGCCTGTTCAAGTTCCCCGACCAGGTGATCGGGGTGATGGCCGGGCCGTTCTACCTGGACTCGGGCTACACCAAGGCGGACATCGCCACGGTGTCCAAGCTCTACGGCATCTGGGCCGGCATCGGCGGCGCGTTCCTGGGCGGCGTGTGCGTGGCCGCGTTCGGGTTCCGCCGCATGCTGTTCGTGGCCGCGCTGGGCGTGGCGCTGTCGAACCTGGCCTTCCTGCTGATGGCGCAGCACCCGTCGGAGGCGTGGGCGTTCTACGCGGCCATCACCGCCGACAACGTGGCGCAGGGCTTCGCCGGCACCACGCTGGTGGCCTTCATGTCCTCGCTGACCGACCGCAACTTCACCGCCACGCAGTTCGCCCTGCTGGTCTCGCTGGCCAACCTGCCGGGCAAGTTCGCCGGCGGCGTGTCCGGCTACGTGGTGGAGGCGACCTCGTACAGCACCTTCTTCGTGCTCAGCGCCGCCACGGTGGTGCCCACCCTGCTGCTGCTGGCCTGGCTGTGGCCGCGCATCCGCGAGGCCGCATCCGGGCCCTAGCGGGGCCCGCGCCGCGCGTGGCAGTCTTGCGGCGGGGGATCCACCGTGCGGGGGATGCCATGACCGATCTGCTGCTGCGCGACATCGACCCGATCCTGGCCGAGCGCATCCGCCGCGTCGCGGGGGCGCGCGGCTGGAGCCAGCACGAGACCATCCTGCGCCTGCTCGAGCACGGCTTGTTCGCGTCCGAGCTCGAGGTGCGCAGCGGCTTCGAGGAGCGCGAGGTGGATGCGCTGGCCGAGGCGGTGGCCGCGCTCAAGGCGCTGCCGGCGGGCAAGGGGTTCTGATCCGCCGCGCCGGCGCGCGTTCACGGCCGCGGCAGCGTCTCGTCGGCGAACACGGCCACGTGCGGCACGCCGTCGGCGCCGATCCAGCCGCGGTACATGCCCTCGGTGTTGAACGGGAACGCGACGCTGCCGTCGGCGCCCAGGGCGATGGCGCCGCCGTCGCCGCCCGCGGCCGGGATGTCGCGGTCGATCACCGCTGCGGCCGCCCGCGCCAGCGGCTGCCCGGCCAGGCGCACGCGGGCGCAGATCTCGTGCGCGGCGGCGGCGCGGATGTAGTACTCGCCCCAGCCGGTGCCGGACACCGCGCAGCGCGCGTCGGCCCAGGTGCCGGCGCCGATCAGCGGCGAGTCGCCGACGCGGCCCCAGCGCTTGTTGGTCATGCCGCCGGTGGAGGTGCCGGCGGCCAGGCGGCCCCGTGCGTCCAGCGCCACCGCGCCCACCGTGCCGAAGTAGGGATGGGCCGGCGCCGAGCCGGCCTGCGCCTTGCCGCGTTCGCGCGCCAGCGCATCCTGCAGCTGGCGCCAGCGCTTCTCCGTGCGGAACCACGACGGGTCGACCAGCTCGACGCCCTGCTCGCCGGCGAACGCCTCGGCGCCTTCGCCGACCAGCATCACGTGCGGCGAGCGTTCCATCACCGCGCGCGCCAGGCGGATCGGGTTCTTCACCCGGCGTACGCCGGCCACCGCGCCGGCCTGGCCGCTGGCGCCGTCCATGATCGAGGCGTCCAGCTCGTTGCGGCCGTCGTGGGTGAATACCGCGCCGCGGCCGGCGTTGAACTGCGGCGCGTCCTCCAGCACGGCGATGGCGGCGGCGACCGCTTCCAGCGCCGGGGCGCCCGCGCGCAGGCGCGCATGCCCGGCGCGCAGCGCGTCCTCCAGCGCCTTGCGCGCCTCGGCTTCCTCGGCGGCGGACAGGCCGGCGCGCTCCACGCCCGCGCCGCCGTGGATGGCCAGCATCGGCGTTTCCAGCGCCGCCAGCACGCCGTCGCGCACCGCGTAGGCGCGCTGGGCCAGCGGCCGTTCGACCCGGCCTTCCGGCAGGTGCAGCACCGAGCCCGGCCCGGCGACCACGGTCTCGACGCGCTCCAGCTGCATCGGCCGGTCCTCGGCCTGCCGTCGTGCGAAGCCGCCGCGCACCACGGTGGCGCCCGCGCCGGGCGCGGTGGCGTAGACGCGGCCGCGGCCATCGCCGTCCACCGCCACCGCCGCGTCCTCGTCCACGCCCAGGCCGAGCAGCGGCCGGCCGGCCATCGCCTCGCCCTTGGCGACGAAGGCCACCAGGCGGCCAAGGCGCGCACGCTCGCTGAAGTGGGTGTCGGTGATCACGCCGCGCAGCCGGTCCAGGCGCAGGAAGCCGGTCTCCAGGGTGTTGGCCTCGCCGAGCGGGTCGGCCAGTGCCTGCGGGCTGGTCTGGCTGCCGCCGTCCATCGCGCCGTAGAGGTATTCGCCGAGCATGGCCAGGCCGGCGCTGGTGCCGCCCAGCGGCTTGCCTGCGCGCACGTGCGCGTCCAGTGCCGCGGCCACCGGCGTGCCGCGCCAGAAGCGCACGTAGCGCGACTGGTCGCCACCGGCGATGAAGATGCCGTCGGCGCGCGCCAGCGCGCGCAGCACGGCCGGGTCGTGCGCGGCCTCGCGGTCGCGGAAGACGAAGGTCTCCACCGAGGCGATGCCACCAACCTCGCGGTAGAACTCCTCGCCGATCTCCCCGCCCTGGGACGCGCGCAGCACCACGACGTGGCCGTGGCCGGCGCGCGCCATGAACCAGCGCAGCGCGTCGAAGTTGCGGTCGCCGCCGCCCATCAGCAGCAGGCCGGGCTGCACCCGTCCGGGGGTCGGGGCCGTGCGGTCGCCCAGCAGGTAGTGGCCGTAGTCGGCCGCCGCGGCCGGCGCCGCCAGCGCCGCCAGCGCCCAGGCCAGGACCAGGCACGCCGTCTTCCACCCATCGCCGCCACGCTTGTTCATTCCACGCTCCCGGGTCCGTGGCCGCGGCGGGGGAGCCGGGCCGGCATTCCTCCCTAGACGAACCGGCGGCCGCATTCCCCCATGGTCCCGGCCGCACTGGGCTAGAGTGGGGCACATGTCCACCGAAGTCGACGACTGGTTCGTCCGCGAGGTTCTGGTCCACGAGCATGCGCTGGCCCGGTACCTGCAGCGCTGCTGGCCGCACCGCGACGAACTGCACGACCTGCGCCAGGAGGTCTACGCGCGCGTGTACGAGGCCGCCATGCGCGCGCGGCCGGCGACGCCCAAGGCGTTCCTGTTCGCCACCGCCCGCCACCTGATGACCGACCGGCTGCGCCGCAGCCGCGTGGTGTCGATCGAGCCGGTGGGGGATTTCGAGTCCTCGAACGTCTACCTGGTCGACGAGGTGTCGCCCGAGCGCTGGCTCGGCACCCGCCAGGCCCTGCGCCGCCTGGCCGAGGCGCTGGACGCGCTGCCCGACCGCTGCCGCGAGGTGGTGTGGCTGCGCCGGGTGGAGGAGCTGTCGCAGAAGGACGTGGCCCAGCGGCTGGGCATCAGCGGGAGGACCGTGGAAAAGCACCTGGCCAAGGGCATGCGCCTGATCGCCGACCACCTCTACGGGTCCGGCGGGCAGTCGGCGCGCGCGCCGGTCCGCCTGCCGCGGGAAGCGGGCGACGCGGAACCCGGGCATGGACAGCAGGGCGACTGAGCAGGCCGCGGCCGAATGGCTGGCGCGCCGCGACGGCGGCGCCTGGACGGCGCAGGACGAACGGGCGCTGCAGGCCTGGCTGGCCGAGCGCACCGAGCACCGCGTCGCCTGGCTGCGGCTGCAGGCCGCGTGGGACGAGGCCGCGCGGCTGCGCGCGCTGGCCGCCGGCCTGCCGCCGGGAGCCGTGCCCGAGCGCGGCCGCTGGTCGGCCTGGGTCGCGGCGGGGGACGGCGGCGGCGCGGCCGGGGCGGCGCCCGCGCGGGGCGGCCCGCCCGGCCCGCGCGCGGGGGGGGTGGCGCCGCGGGCGCGCCCGCCCGCCGCGCGCTGGGCGCGGGCGGGG
>Ga0182792_1003385_pt1 | contig 10261 bp, 12 predicted proteins | sample Passage237B_FD_130497 | JGI IMG/M metagenome (GOLD analysis project Ga0182792, IMG submission 130497) | Cellulose adapted compost microbial communities from Newby Island Compost Facility, Milpitas, CA, USA - Passage2 37B (version 2) (version 2) ... | reverse complement strand
TGCGCGCATAGGCCAGCGCGGCGGCCGCCGCGCGGGTCGGGCCGATGCGGGTGTCCAGCGGCGGGGCCGCCTGCGCCTCCGGCGCGCCGCTCTGGCGGGCCAGCTGGCGCGCGATCATCGGCGCCAGGCCCAGGCCCTTGCCCTCGGTCAGCGCCTTGGCCAGCTGCTGGTCGTACAGGTCGCGGAAGGTCTGGTTCTCGCCCGGGAACAGCGCGTCGCCGAAGCTGGCGTCGCGCATGCTCTTGACCAGCATCTGCGCGAACTGCCCCTCGAGCTGGCGCGCGACCTGGTCGATGCGCGCGGCATCGGCCCGCGGCGCGGGTGCCAGCTCCATCGGCGGCCCGGCGATGCGCATCAGATCACTTCCAGCTCCGCGCGCAGCGCGCCGGCCTGCCGCAGCGCCTCGAGGATGGCGATCAGGTCGCCCGGCGCGGCGCCGACCTCGTTCACCGCGCGCACGATCTCGTCCAGCGTGGTGCCGCCCTCGAACTTGAACATGCGGCTGCCCTCCTGCGAGGTGCTGACCGTGGAGGAGGGCGCCACCACGGTGCCGCCGCCGGCGAAGGCGCCGGGCTGGCTGACCTGCAGGTCCTCGCCGATGGTCACCGTCAGCGCGCCGTGCGCCACCGCCGCCGGCATCACTCGCACCTGCGAACCGATCACCACCGTGCCGGTGCGCGAATTGACGATCACCTTGGCCGGTGCGGCGCCGGGCGTGAGTTCCAGGTTCTCGACCCGCGCCAGGAAGCCGATGCGCGCGCCCGGGTCGCTGGGCGCGGCCACCGACACCGTGACCCCGTCCACCGCCCGCGCCACGCCCGGGCCGAAGGCCTGCTCCAGCGCCTGGACCATGCGCGCGACGGTGGTGAAGTCGTTGCGGTGCAGGTTGAGGGTGATCTCGCCGCCTGCGCCGAACACGTCGGGCAGGGCGCGCTCGACCGTGGCGCCGTTGGGGATGCGGCCCACGCTGGGCACGTTCACCGAGACCCGCGAGCCGTCCTGGCCCTGCGCGCCGAAGCCGCCGACCACAAGGTTGCCCTGGGCGATGGCGTAGACCTGGCCGTCGGCGCCCTTGAGCGGGGCCATCAGCAGCGAGCCGCCGCGCAGCGACACCGCGTTGCCGATGGAGGAGACGGTGACGTCGATGGTCTGGCCGGGCTTGGCGAACGGCGGCAGCTCGGCGTGGATGGCCACCGCGGCCACGTTCTTGAGCTGCGGGTTGACGTTGGGCGGGATGTTGACGCCCAGCTCGCCGAGCATGTTCTTCAGGCTCTGCACGGTGAACGGCGCCTGGCTGGTGCGGTCGCCGCTGTTGTCCAGGCCCACCACCAGGCCGTAGCCGACCAGCGCGTTGCCGCGCACGCCGCCGACGCTGGCCAGGTCCTTGATGCGCTCGGCCTGCGCCGGCAACGCCAGCGCCGCGGCCAGCAGCGCCAGCGCGCGCGGGAGGAAGCGGGAACGGTTGCGGTCCATGGCCGGGATCCTCAGTAGGGCGACAGGCGCGAGTTGAAGAAGCGGCCCAGCCAGCCCATGGCGTTGGACTGCGCCAGCGCGCCGCGCCCGCCGTAGACGATGCGCGCCTCGCCGACCTTGCTGGACGGAACGGTGTTGTCGCGGCCGATGTCGGCGGGCCGCACGATGCCCTGGATCTGGACCAGCTCGTCGCCCTGGTTCAGGCGCAGGTTCTTCTGGCCCTGCACCACCAGATTGCCGTTGGGCAGGCGCTGCACCACGGTGACGGTGACGCTGCCCTGCAGGCGGTTGCTCTGCTGGCTCTGGCCCTGGCCGTCGAAGTCGCGCTCGGCGCTGGCCGAGGCCGACAGGATCTCCCGGCCGTTGTAGGTCACCGGCGCGCCGAACAGCTCCGGCGCGGCCAGGCCCAGTTCGCTGTTCTTGGCCACCTGGGTGCTGGCGCTGGTCTGCGCGGTGGTCGACTCCACCAGCTGGATGGTCAGCAGGTCGCCCACGTCGCGCGCCACGCGGTCGGCGTACAGCGACAGGCCCGGCCCGCCCTGGTAGATGGCACCGGGCGTGGCCGGCGCGGGCGCGGCCACCACCGGCACCACCGGGGCCATGGGCGGGTAGGGCCGCACGTCGCCGGCGGCGACGCAGCCGCCGAGCAGCAGCGCGGCCAGCGGGGCGGCCAGGGCGGGGAACGGGGCCAGGCGCTTCATGGCGGGTCTCCGGCGACGCGCGGCGTCAGACGTTGTTGTTGAGGTAGCCGAGCATGGAATCGGTGGTCGAGATGGCCTTGGCGTTCATCTCGTAGGCGCGCTGGGTCTCGATCATGCTCACCAGCTCCTCGACCACGTTGACGTTGCTGCCCTCCAGCGAGCCCTGCACCAGCAGGCCCAGGCCGTTGAGGCCGGGCGTGCCGTTCTGCGCCGGGCCCGAGGCGGTAGTCTCCACGTAGAGGTTCTCGCCGCGCGCCTGCAGGCCGGCCGGGTTGATGAAGTCGGTGAGGGTCAGCGCGCCGACCTCCAGGGTCTGCGCCTCGCCGGCCATCTGCACGGTCACGGTGCCGTCGTTGCCGATGGTCAGCGACTGCGCGCCCTCGGGAATCTGGATGCCGGGCTGCACCGGGTAGCCGCTGCTGGTGACCAGCTCACCCTGGGCGTTGATCTGGAAGCTGCCGTCGCGCGTGTACGCGGGGCTGCCGTCGGGCAACAGCACCTCGAAGAAGCCGCGGCCGTTGATCATCACGTCCAGCGAGCGCCCGGTCTGCTGCGGGTTGCCCTGCTGGAAGTCCTTGGACGTGGAGACCACGCGCACGCCCGTGCCCAGTTGCAGGCCCGACGGCAGCTGGGTCTGCGCGGAGGTGGAGCCGCCTGGCTGGCGGACCTGCTGGTACAGCAGGTCCTCGAAGTTGGCGCGGTCGCGCTTGAAGCCGGTGGTGTTGGTGTTGGCCAGGTTGTTGGAGACCACCGACATGCGCGTCTGCTGCGCGTCCAGCCCGGTCTTGGCGACCCAGAGTGCCTGATTCATGGCGCGGTACCTCGGAAGGCGGAGTGACGCCGGGATACATGCATGCCGCGTGCCAGAACGGGCCGGCGCCCGGTCGCCACGCGGCATCGCTCGGGGGGAGCGCGTCTGGCGCCCGGGCCACCGGCTTCGCGCCCGGGGCGGCGCGGGTCCGGGTGGCATGGGCCATGCCGGCGCTTGCACGGGAGATTCGTGGGGCAGGCCACCGCGGGCCCTGGAAGGCGGGAAGGCCGGAACGATGCGCGCCGGCGGGAGCCGGGTGCGGGCGGCGCCGGCGGATTGACGCCGGCCGGCGTCAGCTGCCCAGGCGCAGCAGGGTGTTGGCCGACTGCGCGTTGTCGTCGCCGCGCTGGATCACCTTGACCTGCATCTCGAACTGGCGCTGCAGCTGGATCATCTGCACCAGTGCGCCGGCGGCGTCGACGTTGCTTTCCTCCAGGGCGCCGGTGGCCAGCACCGCGCCCGGCGCCTGCGCCAGCGGTTGCGCCGGGTCGGCGTTGCGCATCAGCCCGTCCGCGCCGCGCGTCAGCCGCTCCGGCGCGGCCTCGACCACGCGCAGCCGGCCGACCTCGGCCATGGTGTTGGCGGCCTCGCCCAGCGGCACGATGGACACCGTGCCGTCCTGGCCGATCTCCAGCGCCTGGTGCGGGGGCAGGGCGATGGGGTTGCCCTGCTGGTCCAGCACCGGGCGGCCGCCGGCGGTGACCAGCTGGCCGTTGGGTGTGAGCGACAGGTTGCCCGCGCGGGTGTAGGCCTCGCTGCCGTCCGGCGCCTGTACCGCCAGCCAGCGATCGGCGTGCAGCGACAGGTCCAGCGGGTTGCCGGTGACCCGCTGCGCCCCGGCGCGGGCGTCGAAGCCCTGGTCCGCGTGCAGCGCCGCGATGCGCGAGGCATGGCCCGGGCCACGCACGGGAAAGGCCTCGGTGTTGGCCAGCGCCGCCTTGAAGCCGGCGGTGTCGGCGTTGGCCAGGTTGTGCGAGACCGTGCCCTGCGCCTGCAGCGTCGCGCGCGCGCCGGTCATGGCGATGTAGAGGGCTTTGTCCATGGCGCGGGTTCCGGGGTGGGTGGCGGCGTGGCGGGTGCCGGGCGGGGCCGCCTCGCGGCGCCCGGCCCGGGCCGTGGCTTACCTGATGTTGATGATCGTCTGCGTGACCTGGTCCTGCGTGGAGATCATCTGCGCGTTGGCCTGGAAGTTGCGCTGGGCCACGATCATGTTCACCAGCTGCTCGGTCAGGTCCACCGTGGACGACTCCAGGGCGCCGGCCTGGATCTGGCCGAAGTCCGAGCTGTCCGGCGCGCCGGTGCGCGGCGAGCCCGAGGCGAAGGTCTCGCCCCACATGTTGTTGCCCTGCGGCTGCAGGCCCTGCGGGTTGACGAAGGTGGTCAGCGCCACCTGGCCCAGGGCCACGTCGGCGCCGTTGGAGTAGCGGGCGAACACCACGCCCTCCTGCGAGATGCTGATCTCGTTGAGCTTGCCGCTGGCATAGCCGTCCTGGTTCACCCCGCGCAGCGCGAAGCGCTCGCCGTACTGGGTGGTGCCGGTCAGGTCCAGGGTCATGTTCAGCACGCCCGCGCCGGTGGTCGGGGTGAAGGGGTCCATGACGATCTGGCCGCTGGCCGGGACCAGCAGCTCACCGCTGTCGGAGAACTGCAGCGTGGTCGGCGCGCCCACCTGGGTGCCGTCGACGTAGTTGTAGACCTGCCACTCGTTCGGGTTGGCGGTCTTGACGAAGTACGAGGTCTGCACGTGGCTGACGCCCAGCGAGTCGTACACGGTCACGCCGCCGGTGGATTCGTTGTAGGTATTGGCGTCGGCCGGGTCGAACGGCGCCACCGTCGGCTCGGCGGCGTTGCCGGGCAGGGTGGCCATCAGTTCCACCAGGCCGGTCTGCCGCGGCGGGCTGTCGGTGGTCTGCAGCTGCAGGTCGCTCATGCGGCCCACGTCGAAGCCGATGCCGTTGTTGCGCGGGGCGAACACCTGCAGGCGCGCGCCGTCGGGGGTGATGACGAAGCCCTGGTTGTCGGTCTGGAAGTTGCCGGCGCGGGTGTACAGGGTGGCGCCGTTCTTGTTGACGGTGAAGAAGCCCTCGCCGTCGATGGCCATGTCCAGGCTGCGCCCGGTCGGCTCGATGTTGCCCTGGGAGAACTGCTGGGCCACGTTGGTCATGCGCACGCCGGCGCCCACCGCGTTGCGCGACAGGCCCCAGGAGGTGTACGAGAACAGGTCGGCGAACTCGGCGCGCGATTCCTTGAAGCCGGTGGTGTTGACGTTGGCGATGTTGTTGGCGGTGACGTTCAGGTCGCTGCTGGCCGCGTTGATGCCGGACAGGGAGGTGTTGAAGCTCATGGCGGACTCCTGCGGAAGGCGGGGTTGGGGTGCTCAGCTGACGCGGAGCACGTAGTCGAGCGGGGCGGTGCCCAGTCCGGGCAGGTTGAGGTGCAGGCCGTCGGCGCCCACGGTCACGCTTTCGACCCGGCCGTGGACGTAGGTGTCCAGCTGCGTGGCCTGGCCGGAGGTGTCCAAGTGGGTGGCCTTGATGCCGTAGGCGCCGGCGGGCAGGCGGTTGCCGGCCGCGTCGGTGCCGTCCCAGGCGAAGGCCACCTCGCCGGCGCGCTCGGCGGCAACGGTGAACTCGTGCACCTTCTGCCCGTTGGCGTCGGTGATCTCGAACAGGACGTTGCCCGCGTTGGGCGCGGCCACCGCGCCGCTGGCGCCGCCTTCCCCGCCCAGGGCCACCTTGCCGGAGGGCACCAGCACGGTGTGGCCGACCAGCGCGGCGCCGCGCAGCACCTGGTCGTTGCCCAGGGCGACGGCGAAATCCTGGACCTGGGTGTTGAGGTCCTGGATGCCCTGCACGGTGGAGAACTGGGCCAGCTGGCCGAGGAAGGCGCTGTTCTCCATCGGCTTGAGCGGGTCCTGGTGCTTGAGCTGCTCGGTCATCAGGCGCAGGAAGTCGGCCTGGCCGAGGGCGGCGTCCTTCTTGTCCTGGGTGGCCTTGGGTGCCGCCAGCCCGAGGCTGGCGTAGACGTCGTTGGCGATGGTGCTCATGCGCGGTGTCCTCAGCGGCCCATGGAGAGGGTGGCAAGGGCCAGGTCCTTGGCGGTGTTGATGACTTCCACGCCGGCCTGGTAGCTGCGGGAGGCGGAGATGAGGTTGACCATCTGCGCCACGGGATCGACGTCGGGGGCGAACACGTAGCCGTCGGCGTCGGCCAGGGGGTGGCCGGGCTCGTAGCGGCGCACCGGCGGGGCTTCGCTCTGGGCGATCTCGCGCACGCGCACGCCGGTGAGGCTGGCGTCGGTGGCGCTGGCCTGGGCCTGGAACACCGGTTCCAGCGGCTTGTAGACCGCGTCGGGCGAGCCGGCGACGGAGTCGGCGTTGGCCAGGTTGCTGGCGATGGTGCTCAGGCGCACGGACTGCGCCTGGAGCGCGGAACCGGCGACGTCGAAGATCGGCAGGTTGCTCATGGCTTACTGTCCGGTGATGGCGGTGAGCAGGGTGCGCACCTTGGATTCGAGGAAGCTCAGGGAGGCGCGGTACTCCAGCGCGGCGCGGCCGTAGGCGGCGCGTTCGGCGTCGGGGTCGACGGTGTTGCCGTCGAGGCTGGGCTGGGTGGCCAGGCGGGTGAACTGGAAGGGGGCCTGGCCGGTGGCGACGCCGTCGCCGAGATGGCGCTCGTGGGTGGCGTCCAGCCCGACGGGGCGGTCGCCTTCGCGGAGGCGGCGGGCGGCGTCGAGGGCGGCGTCGAAGTCCATGTCCTGCGCCTGGTAACCGGGGGTGTCGGCGTTGGCGAGGTTGCTGGCGATCAGCTTCATCCGCTGCTCGCGCAGGGGGAGGGCGTCGCCGTGGACGCCGAAGTAGGAAGAGATCGGGTTGGACATGGCACCTCCGGACGGACGGTCGCCAGGGCATAGGCAAGCGGCGTGCCACGACGGGCGGGAGGCGGGAAGCGGAGGCGGGAGCGCGGGTGGCGTCCTGCGTTCGCGGGAGCCGGGCTGCCGGAAGAGCGGGCGGCTTGCTGAGCGGGGAGGAGACGCGGCGCCGGCGCGAAGGTCCGCCGGCTCCGGCCCGCGGCCGGAACCCCACCTTTTCCTTACGTCATGGCGGCAGGCGTCGCGGGCCGTTCCGGATGGCCAGATGAAAACAAGAAAATCAACCGGTTGCATGACAAACCTGCAGCGGTTTGTCATCCAGAGGCGGCGCGACCGGCGGCGTCAGGCCGCTTCGGCGACCTGGCGCAGGCGGGCCAGGACGTGCTCGGCCAGTTCGTGGGGGCTGTACTTGGCGACGAAGGCGTTGGCGCCGACGCGCTCGACCATGGCGTTGTTGAACACGCCCGAGAGCGAGGTGTGCAGCAGCACGTACAGGCCGGCGAGGGCGGGATTGCGCCGGATTTCCGTCGTCAGGGTGTAGCCGTCCATGGCCGGCATCTCGATGTCGGAGATCACCATGGCATAGCGCGCCACCGGGTCCTCGCCGCTGGCGTGCACCTGCAGCAGGTGGTCCAGCGCCTGGCGGCCGTCGGAGAGCAGGGTCACGCCGACGCCCAGCTGGTCGAGCACGCTGCGCATCTGCTGGCGGGCCACGCGCGAGTCGTCCACCACCAGCACCTGCAGCGGCGGGGCGCCGGCCGGCAGGGCCATCTCCGGCGCGAGGGTGGCGTCCATCCGCGACTGGGTGATGTCGGCCAGCACGCTTTCCACGTCCAGCACCTGGATCAGTTCGCCCTGGAAGCGGGTGACGGCGGTCAGGTAGGTGCTCTCCGCGCCCAGGTCCGGCGGCGGGTGGATGTCTTCCACGGCGATGTTGACGATGCGCTCCACGTCGCTGACCAGGAAGCCCTGCACCGAGCGGTTGAACTCGGTCACCACCAGGTAGTGGGTGCCGTCGCCGTCGCCCGGGGCGCTGCGCTCGGGATGACCGATGGCCAGGCCCAGGTCCAGCACCGGCACCGAGCGCCCGCGCACGTCCGCCGCGCCGGCGAACTGCGGCGGCAGGCCCGGCAGCTGGAACAGCGGCGGGCGCCGCAGCACCTCCTGGACCTTGAAGACGTTGACGCCAAAAAGCTGACGGCCGCCGAGGCGGAACAGCAGCAGCGCCAGGCGGTTGTGGCCGGCCAGCCGGGTGCGCTGGTCGATGCGGTTGAGCAGGTTGTGCGCCATGCGTCCGGTATCGGCGCCGGCCGCGGGCGCTTGAGGGGCCGCGGCGGCATGGCGCTTGCATGGAGGGCGGCGGTCCACGTGCGAGGTTCCGCCATGTCCCTGCCGCGCTGCGCGCTCATGTTCCTGCTGGGGTTGCCGATGACGGTGGCGCATGCCGCCGGCGGGTTCCAGCCGGTGGACTCGATCGTCGCCGCGGCCCTGTCCGCGGTGCCGGGCGGGGAGGCGGAGGCCAGCCTGGACCCGGCGCTGCGCATGCCGCTGTGTGGGCAGGCGCTGCAGGCGCGGCAGGCCACTGCCGGCACGGTGGAGGTCGCGTGCCCGGATGGCTGGCGGCTGTTCGTGCCGGTGCGGCAGCGCCGCAGCCAGCCGGTGGTGGTGCTGGCGCGCGGCGTGGCCGCCGGCCAGCCCGTCCCGGCCGACGCGCTGGCCACCGAGCAGCGCGACGCCTCGCGCATCGCCGGGGCCGCGCTGTCCGACCCGGCCCAGGCCGCCGGCCGCGTGGCGCGACGCACCCTGCCGGCCGGCACGGTACTCTCGCCGGGCGACCTGGCCGCGCCGCGGCTGGTGCGCCGGGGCGACACCGTGGCGCTGGTCTCGCGCGGCGGCGGGGGGGAGGTCCGGGTCGCCGGGCGCGCCCTGGGCGATGCCGGCGAGAACGAGCGGGTTGCGGTGGAGAACCTGTCCTCGCGCAGGATCCTGCAGGGCAGGGTGGGCCCGGGCGGCGACGTCCTGGTCGGCCGCTGACCGCGGCGGATTTTTTTGTGACCCGGCTCTAAAGTTCCTTCCAGCCCCTGCCGATACCCACCGCGTACCCCGCAAAGGACCCGTCACCATGAGCCAGAAGATCGAAGGCACCCCGCTTCCCCCGGTGCGCAGCACCGGCCCGGTGGGCGGTCGCGTCGCCTCCGCCGGCGCGGATCGCTCCGGCCCGGTCGAGGCCGCCCAGGCCGGCGACAGCCTGCGCCTGACCGGCGAGGCCACCGGCCTGCAGGCGCTGCAACGCGAGCTGGCCGCCGCCCCGGCGGTGGACGCCGCGCGCGTGGCCCAGGTCAAGCAGGCGCTGGAATCGGGCGCCTACCGGATCGACCCGGCCAACATCGCCGGCCGCATGCTGGAAATGGACCGCCTGCTGGGCTGACCCATGAACGCCCTGGACGTCAGCGACGCCGCCCTGGACCGCCTGGCCGCCGCGCTGGCCGAGGAGCGCCGCGCGCTGCTCGACCACGACGTCGAGCTGCTGGTCCGCTCCACCCAGGAGAAGCTGGCCGCGCTGCGCGAACTGGAGGCCGCCGTGCCCGACGGCCGTGCCGAGCGCCTGGCCGAACTGGCCGAGGCCAACCGCAGCAACGGCGCCCTGCTGGCCCGCCGCCGCCGCGAGGTGAACTGGGCGCTGCGCCACCTGGGCCGCGCCGAGAGCGCGCCCGAGTACGACGCGCACGGCCAGGCGCAGCAGTTGCAGGCGCGCCGCGACCTGGCGGTGGCCTGAGCCGCCGCCCGCCGCCGCGGCGGGTAGAATCGCGCGCTGGCAACACCGACGGTCCGGCGCAGTGACATCCCTTCCCGAAGGCCCGGCGCCTTCCCCCCAGATCCTCCAGGCCTTCGGCCGCCTGATGCGCGAAGGCGTGCTGGTGTATCGCGCCGACGGCCAGCGCCTGTACGCCAACCCCGCCGCGCACGAGCTGTGCCGCGCCTGCTACCCGCGCGACCTCGACCACGGCCTGTCGCTGGACGGCCTGCTGCCGCGCGAGGCCCTGGCGCAGGCGCGCGCGCAGGGCCGCTGGAGCGGCCACCTGGCGTTCGGCGAGGAACGCATCCTGCTGGTCCACGCCTACCACGTCGCCGAGGAGGATGGCTGCGTCCTGGTGCTGATGCAGGACCTGCGGCAGATCCGCGCCTACGAGCAGGAACTGCTCCGCCGCCACGCCGAGCTGAACGTGCGCCTGACCGCGGCCCAGGAGAAGCTGCTGCAGGCCGAGAAGCTGGCCTCGATCGGCCAGCTCGCCGCGGGCGTGGCGCACGAGATCAACAACCCCATCGGCTACGTCCATTCCAACCTGGGCAGCCTGCAGGAATACCTGCACAGCCTGTTCGCGCTGATCGACGCCTACGAGCGCGC
>Ga0182792_1003384_pt1 | contig 10261 bp, 9 predicted proteins | sample Passage237B_FD_130497 | JGI IMG/M metagenome (GOLD analysis project Ga0182792, IMG submission 130497) | Cellulose adapted compost microbial communities from Newby Island Compost Facility, Milpitas, CA, USA - Passage2 37B (version 2) (version 2) ... | reverse complement strand
GCTGGCGGCGCTCGACCTGGCGGTGCCGGCGGAGCGCATCGTCCTGGCCGGCGCCACGGCGATCGAGCAGGCGGCCGCGAGCGGGCCGGGCGTGCGCGTCTGGATCTATGGCAGCGACGCGATCAAGGCGCTGGCCGAGGCGGCGGGGCTGAATGCGGATGCCGAGCGACCGGACATCGTGCTGCTGACCCGCGACGAGCGCTTCGACTACGCCGCCCTCAACCGCGCCGTCCGCCAGCTCGCGCGCGGCGCCCGGCTGATCGTGGCCAACCGCGACGCCACGCATCCCGGCGCCGACGGCCGGCCGGTGGCGGAGACCGGCGCATTGCTGGCCGCGCTGCGCACCTGCCTGCCCGGCCTGCGCCATCGCGAGATCGGCAAGCCGTCGACGGCGATGTACCGCACGATCCTGGCGCGGCTGGGCGTCGATGCCGGTTCGGTTCTGGCCATCGGCGACAATCCCGCGACCGACGGCGCCGGCGCGCGCCGCATGGGCATCGACTGCGCGATCATCGGCCCGTCACCCGATGCGCGAGCGCGCGACCTCGCGGCACTGCTGGGGGCGCAAAGACGCTCGCCTGAGCCGAGGTCGACCGATGCCCCTCTCCTCCGCTGATGCCTTCCCGGAGATACAAGGGACCTCATTCCAACAATCAGGCGGCCTGTCGTGGAGAGAAGGTTCCTCCGCTCCGCTGCGCTCCGGTCGGAACGACGAGGCAGTCCGATCACCCGGCGCAGTCAGACCAGGCCCTCCTCGCGGGCCTTGATCTGCAGCGCGAGGTAGCGGGAGAAGATGCGGCACTGGGCGAGGCTGCCGGCGGTGAACCACAGGCCGGGCTGGGCCGTCGGCGTCCACATGTTGCGCAGCTCGCCCTGGTCGTCGAAGCCCCAGACCGGACCGATGCGGTCGGCCACCGCGTCGCCCAAGGTCGTCCGCACGAAATGCTGCTGCGTCTCGTAGCCTGTCGCGGCGACGACGAGGTCGAGCGGCCGCACGGTGCCGTCCTTCAGCCGCACGCCCTCGGGCACGAAGCGGTCGATCGCATCGTACTGCAGCAGCGCGATGCGGCCGTCGACGATCATGTCCGAGCAGCCGACGTTGAAGTAGTAGCCGCCGCCGCGGCGCAAATACATCATCTGGAAGCCGGTATCGTCCTCGCCGAAGGTGAGCCTGAAGCCGCGCGCCTTCAGGCCCTCCAGCAGGTCGCGATCGACCGCGCGCATCTCGGCGGTCGAGAGCTGGTAGGCGCGGCGCAGCACCGGATAGGGCATCGACGCCGCCAGCAGGTCGCAGTCCGCGAAGGGCAGGCCCTCGGTGTAGATCGAATAGACCTTCTGCGCCTCGCGGATGCTCACGACGTAGGTCGGGCTGCGCTGCACGATGGTGACGTTGGCGCCGCTGGCGCAGAGATCCTGCGCCACGTCGTGGCCGCTGTTGCCGGTGCCGATGACCAGGGCCTCGCGGCCCTTCCAGGCGGCGCCGGTCGTGTAGCGGCCCGAATGCATCATCTCGCCCCCGAAGGACTCGAGGCCGGGCACCTTCGGCCAGATGGGCGTGCCGCTGACGCCCGTCGCGACCACGATGTGGCGCGGCCGGAGCGTGCGTTCGCTGCCGTCGCTGCGGCGCAGGCGCACCGTCCAATGGCCGGCCGCCTCGTCGTAGCTGCCCTCCACCAGCTCGGTGCCGGTCCAGAAGTTCAGCTCCAGGCTCTCGACGTAGGATTCGAACCAGTTGGCCAGCTTGTCCTTGGGGATGAAGACCGGCCAGGTCGGCGGGAACGGCATCAGCGGCAGATGGTTGACGTGCACCTCGTTGTGCAGCGTCAGCGAGTGGTAGCGCAGCCGCCAGTTGTCCCCGACGCGCTCGTTGCGGTCGATGATCAGCGTGTCGACGCCGAGATGGCCGAGGCGGGCCGCGATCGACAGGCCGGCCTGGCCGCCGCCCACGACCAGCACGGCCGGATCGTGATCCTCGTAGGCGAGCGCGCGGCGGCGCTGGTCGAGCCAATTCGCGCCGCCGAAGTCGCGCGAGTACTTCTCGGCGTCGCTGACCGCCTTCGGCCGTCCGTCCGGCCAGCCATGCAGCTCCTCGAGCGTGGTGAGCAGCGTCCAGGCGCGCCATGCGCCATCCGCCTCCTCGACCAGCCGCACGACGCCGTTGGCGCGGCCGTATGCCGTCGCGAACTCGAAGATCGCCTCGATGCAGTCGACGCCGGCGCGGCGCGCGCGATGCGGCTGGGAGCGTCCGGCGGGAAGGTGGAAGTCCTCAGGCCGCGTCCGCGACAGGGTGGGCGTCAGGGCATCGGCGATCGTGGACGGGCCGCTCACCGTCTGCAGGCGCCAGGAGAAGGCGAGCACGTCGCGCCAGTGGCCGTCGGCCGCGATCAGGTGGGCAATGGCTGCAGGATCCGACGACGCCAGCGCCGCCGCGAATCCATCGAGCCAGTCGGCCGCAACCTGGCGAGCTTCCGTCTCCACCTCGTGCCGTACACCAGGGCGTTCCTGCGCGATCACGTTCATCTGTCGCCCTCCCTTGGATGTGCCAGACTAGCAGAGAGGAAACGAGGAGACGAAGCATGGAACCGGGCAAGAGACTGGTGGACAAGGTGGCGATCGTGACGGGCGGCGCCTCGGGCATCGGCGCGGCGACGGCGCGCCTGTTCGGGCTGCACGGCGCCGCCGTGCTGCTGACCGACAGCAACGTTCCGCTGGGCAAGAGCATCGTCCAGGAGATCGCGTCGGCAGGCGGAACCGCTGCCTTCGCCGAGCAGGACGTGCGCAGCGAGGCGCGCTGGGAGGCGATCGTGGCACAGGCCGAGAAGGACTACGGCCGGGTCGACATACTGTGCAACATCGCCGGCATCTCGGGACGCGATCCCAAGCAGAACATCCAGCCTGGTCCGACGGCGGGCCCACGCCTCGCCGACCAGACGCTCGAGCACTGGAACAGGGTGATGGAGATCAACAGCACCGGCGTCTATCTCGGCACGCGGGCCGCCATCCCGGCGATGCAGCGCGCGGGCGGCGGCTCGATCATCAACATCTCCTCGATCTGCGGCATCGTCGGCAGCCACGCCAACGCCGCCTACCACGCCTCGAAGGGCGCGGTGCGGCTGTTCTCCAAGGCGGCCGCGATCCAGTACGCGCCCGACGGCATCCGCGTGAACTCGGTGCATCCCGGCTTCGTCGACACGCCGATGACGGCAGCCGGCCACGCCAATCCGGAGGTCGCGCGAAAGCGGCTGGAGGCGACGCCGCTGGGCCGGTTCGGCACGCCGCAGGACATCGCCAATGGCTGCCTCTATCTCGCGTCGGACGACTCCTCGTGGGTCACCGGCACCGAGCTGGTGATCGACGGCGGCATGACGGCCAACTGATCCGAAGGCGTCTCCGCCGGCGCCCAGGGTCGCGCCCGACGCCAGGCCGAAGGCGTGGTGCCGGTGAGGCGATGGAAGGTCGCGGTGAAGGCGCTGGTCTCGCGGAAGCCCAGCGCCAGGCCGATCTCCGTGACCGATGCCGTGCCTCCCGCCAGCAGTGCCTTGGCGCGTTCGATGCGCCGGTCGTTGTGGTAGCGGTGCGGCGGCATGCCGAACGACTGGTGGAAGGCGCGGCAGAAGTGATGGCGGCTGAGGCGCGCCAGCGCGGCCAGGGCATCGAGTGGGATCGGCTCGGCGATATGCGCCTCGATATGGGCGGCGACCGCCCGGCGCTGCCAGCCCGCCAGCCCGCCCTGCTGCGGGGGCCCCTCGGCAAGTCCCTGCAGCTCCAGCCACAGCACCCGGCACAGCGCGTCGACATAGCGCTGGTCGACCGGCGGCACGGCCTCGGCCAGTGCTTCGAGCTTGTGCGCGGTGGCGAGCAGGCTGGCGTCCTCGAAGGATCCCGACGGCCAAGGCGGCGGCTCGGCCCCCGCGAACACGCCCGCAGGGTCGAGATAGAACAGAGCGACATGCAGAGGCTCCGGCGGTCGGGAAGCAGCACGGAAGCGACGGCCGGCCGGCAGGAACGTGAAGGCGTGGCCGCGCAGCACCAGCAGGTGCTGCGGACCGCCGAAGCCGATCTCAACAGGGCGGTGACCGCGGCTCCGCACGATCTCCATCGCCATGCCGGGACCGGCCAGGGCCCGACGATCCGTGGCATCGCACGGCGTGACCTCGGCAAGAAGAGAGCGGGCGGGAGAGCCGTAGGCGGCAGGACCGCGGGCAAGTGATCCCGGCACGGCAAACGGCTGGTGCAATGACATTCCGCAAAGGTGGCGCGGCGCACCAACATGGCCACCCCTGCCTTGGTATGAGGGGACCAGACCAAAATCCGGCCGCCTGTCCTCCTCAACGGCTTCGGACGGTCAAGTTCAATGTCTCATAACCGCCATGGATGCGTGCGCTGTCGCCCAGGCGGCGACTTTTGCGCTTCGTAGTGCCAGTCCGCCGGTCCCTGGAGAATTATCTAGTTGCTGCGTTTGCCGAAGTAGTAGCCCAGCACCAACGTGACGATTGGCGGGATTATGGTTTTCGAAGAATCGAAGATCTCTTTGGCCGGGCCGTTGGTATTCGAGGACCAGTAATACATCGCCATCGACAGAAGAAAGAGCAGCCCGAGCCCGCTCAGGGTGACGGCCGCGAAGTGCAGCTGTCTTGTTTCAGGATCACGGCCAAACCCGCCCCCCACCTCCATGACCTTTGAAACCAGAATGCCCAAGGCAGCCATGCCGGCAATGGCAAGGACACCGATCGCGATCAGGAACGCTCCATCGTCCCAGATGGGGACCGAAGCTCGCAGCATAGACGGAGGATCCTGGGCGTTTGCCGCCGATGCCAATAATCCCAAGCCCAGAGACCACTGCAGGAAAGCCGCGCATTTCATCACTGCACCTCCCCCGGCCACAATGCCCGCGGCATGGGCTGCCCGAGCCGCTGGACGACCATGTTACTCGGCTTGGCTTGCCAAGACCATGAGCGACGGGCTGAAGCCGCGGTGCGCTAGAGGCAATCCGCTAATCCTTCTTCGTCTCGGTCATGGTTGCCGGCGCGGTCAGCAGCCGCTGCTGGAGCACCAGGATCTGTGTCGCAATGCCCGAATTCGCCGCTTCCAGCGTCGTCGCGGCCTGATGATTCGGACCCACCGTTTTGATTGCCGCCGTATTGGCTGCAAACTGAGCCCGCAGAGCCGCCAGGCGCGCTTCGATGCCAGCCGTGGTTTCGGAGAACGACGGGGTCGGGTTGACCAGGGCGGAAAGACCGCGGGAAAAATTGCACAGCGACTGGTAGGTCTCGACGTCGGCGATCGCCAACTCCACCGAGTATTCGGTCAAGGGCACGCCGCCCGGCCCTCGGTTGCCAGCGAGCGACGCTGCTCGGGCGGCCGCTTCCGCGGAAGCAGCCGCCTTCACCGCGCTCTCCTCCGCCTTTCTCGCCGATGCCGCCGCGGCCGCGGCTACAGCCGATTCGGAGGTCTTCACCGCCGAAACATCGACAAAGGTGAACACGGCGCCTCCGGTGGCCGGCGTTCCTCGCCGGTTCATCATCCAGAGGTAGTAGTCCTGGCGGGTGCTGATGATCTTCTTCACCACGGCGGGGGCTATGGTCTGATGATAGAACTCTTCGTTGAACTGTGACTTGGTGGCGCTGGTGGTCGCCGCCGATGCCGCCATGATCGCCGACGCAGGCGCCGTCACGATCGCGGCAAAGGCCGAGAGGCCCGTCGTGATGGCCCCCAAGGTGAAATTGGTCGCTGCCTGCGCCGTCAGAATGGCCGCCGTGTGCCGCTGACACTGCTGCTCGGAGCGCCAGATCAGATAGTCCTGGAAGCGGTTGCGCAGCGCGACGAGCGTCGCATCGCTGGTGATGTTCTCCTTGAAGTACTGCATCGTCGGCTTCGTGCATTGCTTCGTGGACACGTCGTAGTCCATGGGCAGGCAATCGGTCTGCAGATCGAAGGTCGGAAACTCACCCGGCATCGTACGCCGGGCGCCGCCGGTTTTTTCCCCGACGACGACGTCAACCGTATATTGGTCCTGCAGCCTCTGGATTCCGCATCCCCCCAATGCAACGAGCACACCAAAGCACGCGAAACCTCGCGCAACAGCTCCTGCCACCGTGATCCCCCGCATAAGTTGCGAGACGATAGCACCACCCGTGCAGATGGCAAGCACTCGCGGGAAATATATATATCTTATACTCTAATTACGTGTGCCCACCTGGGGCTACACCCTCTGTAACGGTCGCGCCGTCCGAATCGTCTCCTCGACATGTACCCGCGAGGAGCGACGGACGAACATGCGCCATCTGATGATACTCTTCGTTGTGGTGCTGGGCGGATGCGACATGGCAGTCGCGTACGAGCCTCGGCCGCTGAGCGAGGGCGAGCGCCTGGCGATAGCGCGCGATCGGGTCACCGCCCTCATAGGGCTCTGCGCAACGAGCGTCCAGGAGAGCCCAGCCTACAAGAGCGTCCCCAATCTCTACAACCAGTGGGGCGGGCTCGAGCCGCCCATGTCGATGCGAACGAACAAGAACGTGCCTGCGGCAGCCCAGTCGACGGCCCTCGTCACCCTCTTCAAGGAGCGCATCCAGCCATGCCAGGACCAGATCCTGTCCATTCAATCGGCGCTTCATCCGACGATCGGCGCCATTGTGCGGAGCTACTATGCAGCCCTCAACGGAGCCTACGCCAAGCTCGCCCGCCGCGAGATCAGTTGGGGAGCGTACGCCGATTTCGCAGCCACCGTTCGCGCCGACTGCGAGTCGCAGGTGACCCAGGCTCGCGAGAATATGCGCCGCGAGCTCATGGCCCGCTACGAGCGGGCGATGGAGCGTCAGCAGCGTGAAGAGGAGAGGCGGGATGCGGAGCGGCGGGAGGCCGAGCGGCGGCGGGAGGAGCGGCTGGAGACCGAACGGCGGAATGCCGAATATCAGGAGAGGGTCTGGATGCAGATGCAGGTGCAGCAGCAGCAGCAGCAACATCATCTGCAGCAGCAACAGCAACAGATGCTGCAGCAGATGCAGCAGCAGATCAATGCGGTGCCACCGGTGCCAGGCCCCAAGTGCCGGCGTCTCGGCGGGATCGTCTGGGCCTGTTGAAACAACAGGCATTGGGGCGCGCATTTCCGCCCCACGAGGTGTAGCAGCCGTCCTCCCCATCGCGGCGGGCCGCGACGGGGAGGAAGTCCGGTCACATGCGCGACGGCACGGTGAAACCGTCGCTCTTCAGCTCGCGCTGCAGGACGGGGATGGCCTGCCGGGGCTGGCCCTCGCGGCACTGCGCGATGGCGACGTCCGTGGAGAGGCTCTGCGGCGCGAAGCCGCCGCGCCCGCCAGCGCCCATCGTGAACGCGTGCGTCAGCTCGTTGCAGTAGGCCTGGTCGGACATGTGTGCCGCCATGGGATGCGCTGCCATGGGGGGTTCGGCCTGCGCCGCCGTGGCGAGGGACAGCCCCAGCAGGAGGGGCGCCGCCGCGCCCAGCACGAGACTGGTGATCCTGGTCATCTTCTTGCTCCTTTCTCTCTATCAAGACCGGACGGCGTGATGCGGCCGGCCTGTGCGAGAGATGGCGGTCGGCCTCCCGGCTCGCTTGCGCGTTATTGCCGGGATTGGCGCGTTGTTGCGCCCTATCGGTTCATCGAGGTCACGGCCCCCGGCGTGGCGGTGCGGCCGCCATCGACGACGAAGTGCGCCCCGGTGATGTTGCCGGCGAGGTCGGAGCAGAGGAACAGCACGGTGTTCGCCACCTCCTCCGCCGTGCCGTAGCGGCCGATGGGAATCGAGGCCTGGTAGGTCGCCTCGACCTTGCCGGGATCGTTCGGGTTCAGCTGCTTCTCGAGGTCGTGGATCATGCGCGTGTCGATGGGACCCGGGCAGACCGCATTGATCCGGATGCCTTGGCGCGCGACCTCGCCCGACGCGGTCTTGGTGAGTCCGAGCACGGCGTGCTTGGAGGCGACGTAGGCCGGCATGCCGGGCGATCCCGTGAGGCCCGCGACCGATGCCGTGTTGACGATGGCGCCGGCCTTCTGCTGCAGCATCTGCCTCAGCACGTACTTCAGGCCGAGGAAGACGCCCTTCACGTTCACCGCGATGACGGCATCGAACATCGCCTCGTCGTACTCGGCGACGGGGGCGACGCTGCCCTCGATGCCGGCGTTGTTGTGGAAGCAGTCGATGCGGCCGTAGGCGTCAACCGCCTTCTTCACATAGGCCTGCACCGCGACGGCGTCGGTCACGTCCGCCTGCACGAACAGCGCCTCGCCGCCCTTCTGGCGGATGATGCCGGCCGTCGCCTCGCCCGCCGCGGCATCGCGGTCGACCACCACGACCCGGGCGCCATGCGCGGCGAAGCCCAGCGCCGTGGCACGGCCGATGCCGTTGCTGCCGCCCGTGACCAGCGCGACCTTGTCGTTGAAATCCATGCTGCGTTCCTCCTGCTCCTTTTACTCTTCCGTCGCGCCTTCCTAGCCGCTGTTGCGCAGGCCGGCGGCGATGCCGTTGATGCTGAGGTGTATGCCCTGCACGACCTCGGGCGCGGTGTCGCCGGCGCGGTGCCGGCGCAGCAGCTCGATCTGCACGTGGTTCAGGGGATCGATGTAGGGGAAACGGTCGCGGATCGACTGGGCAAGCAGCGGGTTGCCCTCGAGCAGGCTCTGCTGGCGCGTGATCGCCAGCACGGCGTCGATCGAGGCCTGCCACTCCTGGCGCAGCCGGGCAAAGATCGCGGCACCGAGCTCGGCGTCGGTCACCAGCTCGGCATAGCGCGAGGCGATGGCGATGTCGCTCTTGGCCAGCACCATGTCCATGTTGCTGAGCGTGGTGCGGAAGAACGGCCAGGCGTCGTGCATGTCCTGCAGGGTCGCCAGCCCGTCAGCCGGATGCGCCGCCAGCCAGTCCCGCACCGCCGAGCCGAAGCCGTACCAGCCGGGCAGCATCAGCCGGCACTGTGCCCAGCTGAACACCCAGGGGATGGCGCGCAGGTCCTCGATGCCCTGCCGCTTCGAGCGCGACGCCGGGCGGCTGCCGATGTTGAGAGTCGCGATCTCGTCCAGCACCGTCGATTCGCGGAAGTAGCGGTCGAAGCCCTCCGTCTCGTAGACCAGCGCGCGATAGGCGCGGTAGGCGGCATGCGACAGCTCCTCCATGGCGGCGCGCCACGCGGCCGGCGGCGCGGCCTGCGCGGGCTCGACCAGCGTCGCCTCGAGGGTGCCGGCCGCCAGCGTCTCGAGATTGCGGCGGCCGACCTCGGCGTTGGCATACTTGCCGGCGATCACCTCGCCCTGCTCGGTGATGCGGATCATGCCCTGCACGGCGCCGGGCGGCTGGGCGAGGATCGCCTCGTAGCTCGGCCCGCCGCCCCGGCCGACCGAGCCGCCGCGGCCGTGGAACAGGCGCAGCCTGACCCCGTGCCGCCGGAAGATCTCGACCAGCGTCAGCTCGGCCTTGTAGAGCTCCCAGGTCGAGGTCAGGTAGCCGCCGTCCTTGTTGCTGTCGGAGTAGCCCAGCATCACCTCCTGCACGTCGCCGCGCGAGGCGAGCAGGCGGCGATAGGCCGGCAGGGCGAACAGCGCATCCATGATCGGGCCGCAGCCGCGCAGGTCGTCGATGGTCTCGAACAGCGGCACGATGTCGAGGTCCAGCCGGCCCTCGCGCGGGCGCAGGAGCCCGACCTCCTTGAGCAGCACGGCGACCTCGAGGATGTCCGAAACGCTGGCCGCCTTGGAGATCACATAGTGCGGCATCGACTGAGGACCGTAGCGCCGATGCGCGTCGGCGGTGACGGCGAGCATGGCGAGCTCGCCCGCGGTCTCCTCGCCATGGTCGAGATGCGGCGACGACAGCGGCCGCATGGTGCCGAGCTCCGCCGCCAGCAGGTCGACGCGCGCCGCCTCGTCGGCCGCACGGTAGTCCCCGCCGAGACCGGCCGCCTCCGCCAGCTCGGCGAGGACCCGTTCGTGGACGTCGGAATTCTGCCGCAGGTCGAGCGAGGCGAGATGGAAGCCGAAGACGTCGACGGCGCGCCGCAACGAACGCAACCGGCCCCGCGCCAGCGCCAGCGAGCCGTTCTGCGACAGCGACTGCGATACCGTATCGAGATCGGCCAGGAACTCGGCGGCCGAGGCATAGGCCGGCGCCTCCGCCACCGGCGGATGCGGGGGGCCCCCCCGGGCCCCTCCCCGGGGGGGCCCCGCCGCATCCGCGGGTGGCGGAGGCGCCGGCCTATGCCTCGGCCGCCGAGTTCCTGGCCGATCTCGATACGGTATCGCAGTCGCTGTCG
>Ga0182792_1003383_pt1 | contig 10263 bp, 6 predicted proteins | sample Passage237B_FD_130497 | JGI IMG/M metagenome (GOLD analysis project Ga0182792, IMG submission 130497) | Cellulose adapted compost microbial communities from Newby Island Compost Facility, Milpitas, CA, USA - Passage2 37B (version 2) (version 2) ... | reverse complement strand
TTCACGGATAGCCGCGTGAAATGGTGGGCGCCTGCAGTGTGGACTGAAATCTCAGGCGGCGGCTATTCCCACATGAACAACCTGTTCGATGGTCAATGATCTGATTTCTGCGTCGTACACGCATGTCGTATCAGCCAGCGGTATTCTCTGGCCGGCGGCTTGTCTGTCAGTCTGATTATCCGGGGTTTCGTGCCTGTTTTCATAGGGATTTTGTGATGCAGTATATTGGACTGTTTTCTTCGGGTCATCGCGTGTGTCGTATCCTAGCGATGCTTGTTCTGCTGGTGGTGGCCAGTGCGACCTTCGCTGCAGAGTCTTACCCTCAGGCGCTGCTGACGGTGCACGATCCAGAGCGGGGCTTGCGTCTTGACCCCATCGGCCACATCAATCCTGTCGAAGGGACTGCCGAGTTCTGGTTTATGGTGGATTTCGATCCTGGAACGACAAGGGACCATCAGTCCCTTTTTGAAGTGCGATATGGTTCAGACAACTCGATGGTCCTGTACTACAACGCGCTGGAAAAAGCGCTAATCTTCTACATTCGCGATAAGGATAACCCGCGCGATGATTATCATTCGCCGGAGTATCCTGCGTTCATGGTGGGCAAAGTCGACTGGGCCAGAGGCCAGCGTCATCATGTGGCGGTGACATGGTCGCCAGCGGTCAGTCGCATCTATCTCAATGGCGAGATCTTCAGAAAGTCCTACTTTCGTGGCGGATTGATTGTCGATCCTCAGAAGGAAGAAAAGCGCGAACTGCTGGTTGGGCCGGGACGCTTCAAACTGCAGGCAGCGCGATTCTGGTCGGGGCCTCGCGCGCCCAGGCAGATGAACCGTCGGCCTCGCCTGAAGGAGACCGATGAGCTGCGATTCCCCGCGACGCTGCCTCAATGGCCCGCGCAGGCCCGAAACCTACAGGAAGGCAGGCTGATCGTCGCGCTCAATGAGGAGCAGACTCCCATCGCTCTGGCGGTAGATGGCCAGGCCAACAACTGGATGTGGCAGCCCGCCAGAATTGAAACCGACAGCCGAATCAAAACCTCATGGCTGGCCCGTCTTGAGAATGATGCCCTCGTTTTGTCCGTTGACATGCATAACCCGACATCGCAGGCCATCACGACAGACCTGACAGGCGTCTTCCCGATTCTTCAATCTGACATGATGGTCTTCTATCCCGCTGGCGGCTGTCCGTTCCCGCTGCGTGAGGGACGTATGGGTTACAGCCGATCCCGCAAAGCGTCTTCCAAGGATGCGAAGCTGCCTCTGGCGACGCTGTATCAGCCCGGAACGAAGCGAGGCCTGACGATTACGCCTGGCGATCGGGTATATGAAGATGTTACCTTCGACGCCGCGATGGAAGGCAGCTCTACCGATCTGCGAATCACGCATGCCAAAGTCAAGGTCGAAGCAGGGCAGACGCGGACGATCTCCTGGTATCTGGCTGCGCATGATGACGACTGGAGGCCGGGGCTTGGGACGTACGCCCGGCTGTTCCCCGACATCCTTCGGCCGCCTCAGGGGCCGATTGCGACGGGGCCTCAGTCGATGATCATCGGCGGGCCTTCGGATCCTGAATTTCTCGTGATGCTTAACAAGCATCACATCGGGTGGCGCGAAGTCACGCTCAACCTCGGCGAAGGGGCTGGGTTTGGTAACTACATACCCGATGACCTTGGGCCTTACATGAAATCGCTGGAAGGCTACCGCATTGCCAATCATGCGATGAATGAAAAAGGCATCCATCCGATGATGTATATCCAAGCCCGTGAATGCAAGGATGTCGAGCGGGCAGTGCGCGAGTTTTCCGAATCGGTGGTTCGTCTGAACAATGGCGATCCGCTGGTGGATCAATATGGCCCGTTTGGCGCGAGCATGAACTGCGAACCAGGATCGGCATGGTTCAATCATCTGGTGGATCAGGCCCATCGCATCATGGACAAGTTTCCCGAAAGCAAAGGCTTCTTTTTTGATAACGCATGGGAGACGCGCTATGGAGATATCACTAAAGCCGTGGCGGAAATCGCTCATGCCAGGGGCAAATCGATCGCGACCAATGGCGCGAACTCCGTCTCCATCGGCTGGTCCGACAGCGTGATGGCAGAGTCTCACACGGAAGCCGTCGACTCAATCCGCTTCCTAGGTTTGGTTAAACCTGTCACCTATGTGCCGATATATTCGACGGGTGTACTCGTCCACAAAGAGCGTGAACATGCTGCGCCAGGTCTCAAGCACAACCTATTTCGGGATATTCGCTATAGCCTGGTCAACGGTGTGTTCTATTCGTTCAACTACCGTGCGGTGAGGTACTGGCCTAAAGAATCACTGGACCTCTTTGAACGCTACAAGCCTCTGCAAGCCGAGCTAGTGGGCCGTAAATGGCTGCTCCACGCTCATGCTTTGAAAGTGCCGGCTAACCTTGCGGGGAACCTCTTTGAACAGCCTGCAGGCAGCTGGTTGATTACGCTTTCAGAAAATTACAGTGCTAAGAATGTCGACACCTCAGTACGTCCTGACGGGCTGATCGTAGTCAAGCTGATTCCAGGTAAGACCCGAATCAAAAGCGCTATGCTCAGCGATTTGTCAGGCAAGCCTGTTCGTTCAATTAACTTCGAGATTCATGGAGAGGAGGCTCATGTGGATGCAGGAGTATTTCACGGCCTAGCCACGATTAAGTTGGTATTTGAAGCAGAGTAAGGATTTAGCCCGTCGCAGTCAGACCTGTATGGGTTATGTGTCTGATTGCGATCGGGTTGGTTTGATGGAATAGCCAGTTTCAGGCGTGATGAACAGGCTAAACCCATTGCGGGGCAAACCCCGGCGTATCGCCTCTAGCGGGGAGAAATATCTGTGAAACACCCCATGAAATTATCCAACAATGTTAAGAGCGTTGAAACTCACATGAGCAAGCGATACGTCAGCGAAGTGGATATTTTTCTGGGAACCGATTCGACATTCGATCTGTCGACGGGCAATACCTATCCTGCGATCGTCTGCCCCTGGGGGATGACGGCCTGGGCACCGCAGACGCGTGAAGGAAAGTGGTTCTTCCATCGTGCTGATCCCAAGCTCCAGGGATTGCGCGCGACGCATCAGCCTTCGCCCTGGATCGGCGACTATGGCCAGTTCCTGCTGATGCCTTTCACAGGCGCGCCAGTCACGACCAGCGATGCTCGCTCTTCCTCCTATGTCTGGAATCCTTCCTCCACGGGGCCGGGCGGCGCAAGGCTGAAGCTGCTTCGCTACGGGATTGATGTTCAGATCACGCCGACGGAACGCTGCGCTGCATTACAGATGCATTACGAACAGGACCAGGCCAGCCTGATGATCAGTCTGTTCAAGGGACAGGGGCAGATTGAGATCGACGCAGTCAACCGCGAAGTTCGCGGCTGGACCAGCTCAAATCATGGCGGAACGCCTGAGAACTTTGCCCTGCATTTTGTGATCCGTTTTGACGGCGCGATCACTCAGACAGGCGTGATTGAAAAGGGGCAGGTGGTCGAAGGAAAGCATCAGCTGGCAGGCGATGGGCCGCAGGGCTATGTCGTGTTCGATCTGCCTGCGAATCGAACGGTTCATGCGCAGGTGGCGACCTCGTTCATCAGTCGCCAGCAGGCCCTGGTCAACCTCAAGCAGGAAGTTGCAGGCAGGTCGTTTGAGTCGCTTCGCAAGGAAGCCGACGACGCGTGGAATCAGGAGCTTGGCAGGATCGCGGTGGAGGCTAATGAATCGCAGCGCCGCAAGTTCTACAGCTGCCTGTATCGCTGCCTGCAGTTTCCACGCAAGTTTTATGAGATCAGCGAGCAAGGCCGAGCGATGCATTTCAGCCCGTACGATGGCAAGGTTCATGACGGGGTGATGTATACGGACATCGGCTTCTGGGATGCGCATCGCACGCTGTTCCCGCTGCTGAGTTTCGCCTGGCCGCAGCGACTGGGCGAGATGATTCAAGGCTGGATCAACGCCTGGCGCCAAGGCGGCTGGCTGCCCAGGTGGTCCAGCCCCGGTTACCGCAACTCGATGGTGGGGACACACGCAGAAGTCGTCCTGGCGGAGGCGATCGTCAAAGGCATCCCCGGGTTTGATGTTCATCAGGCCTATGAAGCCATCCGCCACAGCGCGGCCACGCCCGGCGACGCGCAGGGGCTCAATGGCAGAATGGGCCTGGAAGCCTACGAAAAGCTCGGCTACGTGCCTGCTGATCGCTATGAGTACTCCGTGTCCTGTACGCTCGATGCAGCGCTGTGTGACAGCGCGGTCGCTGCGGCTGCGAAATACCTGAATCGTCATGACGACGCGAAATATTTCTTCCAGCGGTCAATGAACTATCGCAACCTCTATGATGCGCAGACACGCTTCCTGCGAGGGCGGAATGAAGATGGCAGCTGGGCTGGGCCTTTTGATGAAAGTGAATGGGGCGGCTGCTACTGCGAAGGCGGCCCGTGGCAGTACCTCTGGGCGGTTCCGCATGATCCGCAGGGACTTATCGACCTCATGGGCGGGCCTGTGTCAGCCATCGAGCGACTTGAACACATGCTGACAATGACGCCTCAGTTCAAGGTTGGCAGCTATCCCAATGAAATCCATGAAATGACCGAGATGGTTCTGGCGGATTTTGGCAACTATGCCCACTCGAATCAGCCTGTCCATCACAACCTGATGATGTTCACATGGGCAGGCGCTCCGGAGCGAACGCGTTACTGGGTTCACCGCGTGGCGCATGAGATGTACACGCTGGATCGTTTTCCGGGCGATGAAGACAACGGGGAGATGGCCGCGTGGTACGTGTTTGCGACGCTGGGCCTGTATCCGTTTTGTCCTGCGTCGGCCGAGTATGTCCTGGTCTGTCCGCTGCATCGCAGGGTGACGATCACACCTGAGGGCAGCCAGCCGATTGTCATTGAAGCCAGCGTTCAGATTGCTTCGGGCAGCGAGCAGGTCAGTGTCGAGGTCAATGGTCAGCATTGGCCTCATTTGACGATTGATCACAGCCGCTTCAAGGGGAAGACGCATCTGCGGTTCTACAGATCAACGCATCGCATGCCTCAGGCCCATGAAACATCGCATGACGATGCTTCGAACAAGCAGGCCGTGTATGTCCTGAAATGAGTCGGAATTGTTGTTTTCATCCTGAACCTTTCGCAAAGGAAATCGCTTGAAACGTCGATTACGTTTTGCCCAGATTGGCTGCAATGGCGTGGGGAACAATCACGCCATCGCCCATCGCTGGACAGGCAATACCGAACTGGTAGCAGTCTGCGATATCGACCCCGCCAAAGCCGGTGACTTTGCCAGTCGATACAACGTGCCGCGATCGTTTACATCCCCCGACGAAGTGTTTGCCGATGATTCGATTGATGCGATCGACATCGTGACGCCTGACCATACACATGCGACGCTTGCACTGGCGGCGATGCGTCAAGGCAAACATGTCATCATTGAAAAGCCTTTCGCCAGCACGCTGGAGGAAGCGGATCAGATCATTGCCCAGGCCAGGACGAGCGGTGTGTATGCGATGGGGGTTCAGTCGATGCGATGGATTCCCAAGATCCGCAGCGTGCTGGACCTGGTCCGATCCGGGACGATTGGCCGGCCTGTCTATGCAAGAGTATGGGGCGGCTGCCCGTCGTTCTGGTCCGCAGATAACTGGCCCAAAGCAGCCAGCAGAGGGAACATCGGCTACAACCTGATTCACAACGGCGTGCATTCGATGGACCTGCTTTGTGAGCTGATGCAGGATACGCCGAAGCAGGTTTACACCGTGGGGCATCTGGGCGATGACGATGTGCCTCTCTGGCAATACTTCAATGTGAACGTCTCCTTCGCCACAGGCGGCATGGCGCTGTTTGAGGAGAACCGCATCATCAAGCCGCATGGCTATCCCACGCCGGGAAATGCAATTCAGATCATCGGCGAAAAGGGAACGATCAATCTGGATGCGACGAAGGACCTGGCCGTCTCAGAGTTCACGCGTGACGGGTGGGCATTTCCTGGTTCGCACGTGGCGCAGGCGCCGGGGACGAGCCCCTTTGCGGACCTGATTCGTGAGTTCACGGATGCGGTTCTGCAGAAGGGTGAAGTTCCGGTGTCGCTTGCGCAGTCACGTCGTGTTCTGGCTGCGGTACTTGCTTCCTTGAAATCCTTTGAAACTGGCCGAGCAGAAGAGGTGAACCTTGACTAAGCCTTTGCGAGTAGCCTTGATCGGTTTTCATTATGGTCATCAGATGGACTATGGCCGGCGTCTGACGGAGCATGCAGACACGCAGCTGGTGGCGGTGGCGGCCTCGCCAGGCGCGCAGCGCGATGAGGGATATCAGCGAGGCCAGGACTTTGCCCGCAAGTACGACGTGCCGCATTTTGATGATGCGATGGAGATGATCCAGACGCATAAGCCCGATGCGGTCAGCATCGCGGTGACGCCTGACCTCAATGCGGATCTCGTCTGCGCCTGCGCGTCGGCGGGAATTCATATCCTCTGTGAAAAGCCCGTGACAGAGAACGCGGACGACATGCAGCGCATCGCGGCTGCGGTTCGAAAAGCCGGCGTAAAGTTCACGTTCGCAGCGCCGGCAGCGGTGTTCTCCAGTTCATTCCGGGCGGCCAGGCAGCGTATCTGGGGTGGAGGCATCGGCGAACCTCGCGTTGCGCATTTTCAGTTCCTGCAGCCACGTGGCCCGCAGTACACGCTGACGAAGCAGCAGGCGAAGCAGCGCGGGCGAGCGGAATTTGCCACCTTTGGCCCGTATGGCCTGCTTGCGTTCATGACGCTGTTCCGCAAGCCCATCCGGAGTGTCTATGCACAGATGGGAGCACAGTTCTACGAGCATTACCGCGAAGCCGGCGTGGAAGACATGGCAGTCCTGACGCTTCAACTTGAAGGGGGCGGCGTCGGCTCGATGGTCGTGGGAAGAACCACGACGCAGACACTTCCTTCAACCGACTGCAGGATGCAGATCATCGGCAGCGAAGGCGTGATCAATGTCGAGGATGGCCTGGGCTATGGCATTGATGTTTATGCCCCGGATCGCCATTACCGCCATGTGTATGACCGCGATGCTTCGACGATGTTTGTTGAAGATTTCGTCGAAGCCATCCTGCAGGATCGTTCGCCTGTCGTCGGGCTGGAAGAAGCCATCGGCGTCTTCAACGTGACGGAGGCGGCATATCAGTCTGCAAAGACAAGGCAGCCTGTCCTGCTGGCTGCATCTTGATATGGGATGGACGGACGCGATGAACAGATAAGGGCGTAATCAGCGCGTGTAGATGCCGGCCGGCGCCCAGATAGCTGCAGGTCCACCACTGATGCCCGTGGGCGGAATAATCACGTCCACGGGCTTTCCATTGACTTTCAGGGATACCGAGCCTGCTGCAGCTTCGATGCCCATCTGCGCAAAAGAAGGCAGGGCCGCAGGGGGGCGATTGAATACTTCCAGCTCGCCCAGGCCTGTCATCCGCGTTTCAAACACCATGCCGGCGACTTCCACGCAGGCGCTGGCCTGGCCAGGCAGATCGTCCTTGATGCTGATCATGGCCTGCAGGACAGGAGCCTGCCCCTTGCAAAACAAGGTAATGGAGACGCTGTGGCGATGCCAGTTGCCCGGCAGATGATGAGCAGGCGACTCATGAGGCCTATGGTTGTTGTAGACCTGACGCCATGGGTCCAATGCTTCCTGCAGCGACGCAGCATCGGCGAAGCTTCGGCCTTGAAGCACTTCCACGCCGCCGGTTCGATGAAAGCATTCATCCTTGCCCTGGGTCTGCGGGTGGTAAGGCCGGCCATGGATGAACTCCACATCCAGACGCATCAGCCAGACCTCCAGCGCCGTCAGGCCATAGCCCGGAGACGGGAAGGGTGAACTGTTGTCATGGAGCAGGGCTCAGGCCAGGCCGTAGGCACACTTCAGAAAAAGTTATGCAACCATGCGTGTGGAGTGTCGAAGTGAGGAAGTGCGGAGGCAACCGCGCAGGTGCATAAAGACAACCAACCCACATGAGATGAAAGCTCCACTTTAGCAATCACCTGCTGCTAGAGAGGGACACTGACCCCTGCGTTGCCTCGTAGGGGTTTTTGCATGGTTGTATCGACATGAAGCTGACTCCCATACAAGAAGCCCAGTTTAATGCATACCGCAAGGCGATGGTCCGTTTTCAGCATCCTGAATGGTTCGGGATCGGACAGACAGTAGAAGGAACCCACAAGCAACTGCCCATTCACGCAAACGGCAAAAACCACCCCCATCCGAACGTGCGGCGTAATGATGATGGGGTGCTCTACCGTTTGCCCAGCAGGAAGATGCAGCGGATGCGAGTCCGCCATCTTTGCGGTGAGCGGGCCTTGTTCCATATATCGCGCGGTGATCGCCCTGAGGCGCTGCTAGCATTGGACATTGACGGCTTGGATGAGGGGGGCGATTGGAGACATGCCGCTCAGTATGGCCACCAGATTCTGGCCGAACTTGCACGGTTGGCACAACTGGAAATCGAGGCCTTTGCCGAACCAGGTCGATCATGGCCACGCAAAGGAGGAGCTTATCTTTGGATCAGAGTGCAGTACGAGGACCTCAGTGGCCCGGCTCGCTGGTCCTTTGAACTGCGGCTCAATCGTTTGCTGAAAGCGATCGCAGCTACTATCCCATCGCCGGCTGGTGTGAAGTTTGATGCACTCAAGGGGTGCACCACCTTTACATATTCCAATCCCCGCTTCGATAGCCAATTGGCTGGCAGCGATTCCGATCGTCACATGAAGCTGTATGAGGTCAGTCCGGATGTCTGGTTGCCCAAACGCAGCGCGCGTAAATGGCTCATGGCAAAGGGGCGGAGTCGCGAAGAAGCGACCCTACGATTGGCCAGTCTATGCACTCGCTGGGAGGTGATGAGTAAGGAGGAGGCGTACACGGCCAATCGCATATTTTACGGCATTCGGGAAAGCGAAGTCGACCATACTGTCCGAGCGAAGTATTGCCCAGAGTTGGAACGAATCGTCCGTCACCGCGGCATTTTGGTGACGGATCCCTGCTATGCAGCCTTCAGCGGCCATCGGGAGAACAATGTCCCCGACTTCATTGCTTGGGCTAACAAGCCGGGTATATCCATTAGTGCGAAGACGCTAGCCCATATTCTCCCCGCTGAGGATGCCTCTATTCAGCGAGCCCGCCAGTGGATGGAGGGCAGTGATATCAAACCTGCTCGCAAAACTCCCACATCCGTTCCCACCATGCTCAGTACTCAGCCCTCAACTCTGCCTTACAAATCCACCAACGCGGATAACGATATGGCCATTGCGGAGACTGACTGCGCTGATCCCATGGAGCGAATGCGAGCTTGGAATCGATACCATATGAGACTGACTGGCGGTGATGTCGAAAAGTCTGCCGCAATGACGGTAGCCCTATATGAAGGCCCGGGCGGTCCTGCAACGGGCCACAGCCAGGCAGAACACGAGGAGCGTCTCGACCGAGCTCGCCGGCACTGTGAGAGACTGGCAGCATCATTCAATCCCCAGTATGGCAAGGATGGCCAAGATGGCGTCTGGCTGACACGTGAAAGGATCCTAGGCTTGATCCCCCATATGCAACGCCTGATACCTGAAGAATGGCGTGCGGAGGAGAAAAAGAACCGGCCCAAAGCCCGGTCCACCTATCGTGCCATTGCTGCTGTGTACGCAGCGTACCTCCGCTTGGTGAGCACAACCGCTAATGGTTGGGGCGAGGATTCCACGGCCGATGTGCCGACGACGGCTATTGAGGGTTTGCTTGCTAGGTTCTGTTTGACGGCTGTGCCAGCAGTCTGAGGCAGCGTTGGATCATGGCCATTTTGATCATGCCCACAAAATGCACTGCCAGCTTCTCGAATCGGGTGGCGATTCGCCTGCAGCACTTGAGCCAGCCGATGCAACGCTCCACCGTGTTCCTCTTACGATACTTCTCGTAATCCAACTCGCAAGGCCGGCCTGGCTTCGTGTACTGCTTGCGTTTCGTGGGAATGATGGCTTTGATGCCACGCCTGCGACACCACTGGCGGATGCGATTCACGTCGTAGGCTTTGTCGCCGGCGATGGCCAGCGGTCTGCTGCGTCGGCCGATCTTGAGCGTCTCAAACACTGATTCAAACATCGTCGATTCATGACACTGGCCCGCCGTCACGGCCACCGCCAGGGGCACGCCCCGGGCATCGGTCACCAGATGAAGCTTCGAACCCCAACCCCCTCGTGAGCGGCCAAGTCCGTGATTTTCAGGCTCTTGGAGGAGACCCCTTTTTTTCGCGCGCC